>Ga0315910_10003973_pt1 | contig 12441 bp, 10 predicted proteins | sample EdamamesoilMG_FD_204470 | JGI IMG/M metagenome (GOLD analysis project Ga0315910, IMG submission 204470) | Garden soil microbial communities collected in Santa Monica, California, United States - Edamame soil | ecosystem: Environmental > Terrestrial > Soil > Garden | place: USA: California... | reverse complement strand
AGTTGCCCTGTTGCAAGGACTCCGTCACGCCGACCACCTGGAAGTTGATGCCGTTGATGGTGATGTTCTCACCGAGCACCGGCTCACCCTTGACGAACAGCTGGTCCCTGACGCGCTTGCCGATGAGGATGACCTTGCGCCGCTCTTTCATGTCGAGCGCATTGATGGAGCGGCCGTCGATGATCTTCATGCTGTCGATGTCTTCGATTTTCTCGAAGCCGCCCGCCACGCTGAAAACACCGTTTTTCGACTTGTGCACGGCGTAAGGCGGAGAGCCACCCCACATGCCTACAGAGTTCTGGCCCTCGACTCGGCCGACGCTCGGCACGTCTTTGCGGATCGCTTCAACATCCGCGGGTGTGAACGTGATGTCACGGCCGATGGGCATGCCCTGGTAGGGAATCTGCGTCTTTCCTGCGCCCCAGATGTAGATGAAGTTCGACACGCGCGGAAAACCCTCCATCACGCCGCGCTCGAATCCCTTGCCCGACCCTAACAACACCGTGAGCATGAAGATGCCCCAGAACACACCGAACGCCGTGAGCGCCGTGCGCAGCTTGTGCCGGCTCAGCGTCTTGAAGATCTCGCCCCACTTTTCGGTGTCGATGATCACGGCTATTCCGCCCTCATCGCTTCGATGGGCGTGATCTTCGCGGCTCTCAGTGCGGGCATGAGTCCCGCGATGACGCCCACGCCCACGAGCAGCGCGATGGCCGTCATCGCCACCTGGAAGTTCACGTCGGGATTCATGAAATACGGCATCTTGGCGCCGGTGCTTCGCAGGCCGAACGCGATGAGTTCGAGCAGGCCGACGCCGACCACGAGACCGACATAACCCGCGATCGCGGTGACCAGCGTCGATTCCAGCAGCAACGTGCTGATGATCTTGAACGGTGTGGCGCCGAGCGCCTTGCGGATGCCGATTTCGCGCGTGCGCTCCTTCACCGTGATGATCATGATGTTGCTGATGCCGACGATGCCGGCCGTCAGCGTTCCGAGACCCACGAACCAGATGAACACGTTGATGCCGGTGAACAGCCCATTTACGCGCTGCATCGGCTCGGCCATGTTGAACGAGTTGATGCCGCGCTTGTCTTCGGGTGCCACGTCGTGGCGGCGCTTCAGCAGCGCGACGACGTTCTTTTCGAGCTCGAAGCCGTCGACGCCCGGCTCGGGTCGAAGAGTGATGTTGTCGAGTTTCCCGCCGCCGCCGTACACCTTCTCGTAAGTGGATTGGGGAATGTAGGCCCACTCGGACGCACGGCCTCGTTGCCCCTTGTCGTGGAACACTCCCGTGACCTTGAACACCACATCCTTGATGCGGACATCCTTGCCCACCGGGTCCTCGCCTTTCGCGAACAGTCGTTCAACGACCGTGTCACCCAGCGCAACGACTTTCCGGATCTCGTCCTCATCGAACGGATTGGTTTTGCGGCCGTAGTTGAACGGGATGTCTTCCTTGATGCGGAAGTACTCGTCGGGAATGCCGATCAGGTCGGTGTTGCTGTTCTTGCCGTTGTACGAAACGCTGGCATCGCCCATGCGACGGCTGCCCGAGATCATGCGAACACCGTTGACCTGCTGCCGAACGGCCTCGACGTCGGACTCGTCGAGCCGGATCTTCCGGCCGAGACCCATGCCGTGGTACGGCACGCTCGTATCGCCGGACCAAACGATCATGAAGTCCATGACATCGGAGCCGAAGTCGTCGTACACGCCGTTCTGCATGCCGCGGCCGAAACCGAGCAGCAGGATGAGCATGAAGATGCCCCAGAACACGCCGAAGGCGGTCAACAAGGTGCGCAGCTTGTTCTGCCGCAGCGTGAACCAGATTTCCTGGAGACCGTCGAGCATGGTCAGGCGGACACGGGTTCGAGCGTCTGCGACGACGTGACCACGCCGTCCTTCAGGATGATCTTGCGTTCGGTCTGATTCGCCACGTCCGGTTCGTGCGTGACGATGATCATGGTGTTGCCGCGTCGATGGATGTCCTTGAGCAACGCGATGATGTCGAGCGTCGACTGGCTATCGAGCTGGCCCGTAGGTTCGTCGGCCAGGATCACCTTTGGATTGGCGACCAGCGCCCGAGCGATGGCCACGCGCTGCTTTTGGCCACCCGACAGCTGGTTCGGCATGAAGGTCGTTCGATCCGACAGCCCCACCATGTCGAGGAACTTCTCCGCACGGTAGTTGCGCTCCTTGCGGCCGACGCCCTGGTAGTAGAGCGGCAGCGCGACGTTTTCCGCGGCGTTCTTGAATGGAAGCAGGTTGAAGGACTGGAAAACGAAGCCGAGCAGCTTGTTGCGCAAGCGGGCAGCCTCGGTCTCGCCAAGTTTTCCAACCTGCTGGCCGGCCAATTCATAACTGCCGCGGTCGTAGCTGTCCAGCACGCCCAGGATGTTGAGAAGCGTGGACTTTCCCGAGCCGGAGGAACCCATGATAGAGACCAGTTCGCCTTCCCGGATGTCCAGGTCGACGCCTTTGAGCACGTGCAGCGGCTGATTCCCGGTCTGGTAGTACTTATGTATGTCGCGAAGTTTGATCATGTTTTTCCACGCACCAGCCAATGCAGACGCGCCCGGAGCGGTTTGGGTTGCACTATCTGCAAAATAAACTGCGGGTTCAGCTGGCGGCGATGAAGGCGTCGATCGACCGCCCGAGCGTCACCATGGGCACCCCGCCACCCGTCACGACCGCGTCGTTGAACTTCCGGAAGTCGAAGCGTTTGCCCATGGCGGCCTTGGCTTTCGCGCGTAACCGGTTGATCTCGCTGTGGCCCACCTTGTAGCCGCAGGCCTGGCCCGGCCAGGCGCAGTACCTATCTACCTCGCCCGACACCTCTTCAACGCTCGATCCATTGGTGGACGCAAACCAGTCGATGGCCTGCTGGCGGGTCCAGCGCTTGGCGTGCAGGCCCGTGTCGACCACCAGGCGGCAAGCCCGGAAGGCGATCGATTGCAGGTAGCCCAGGCGTCCGAAAGGATCGTCGTCGTAGACACCGAGTTCGTTGGCCAGCTGTTCGGCGTAGAGCGCCCAGCCTTCCGAATACGCGTTGAAGGCCAGCAGCGACCGCGCCAGCGGTAGTTTGAACGTGTACTCGCCCTGCCAGACGTGGCCCGGCAGCGACTCGTGGTAGGTGAGCGTGGGCGTGTTGTAGGTCGTGAACACCTCCATCGTGTGCATGTTGATCCAGAACTTGCCCGGCACCTTGCCGTCGATGCTGCCCGGGCCGCCGTACGCGCCGGGCGCGCCCGGCTCCACTTCGGGCGGCATGCGCTTGATCTCGAAATTGCCGGGCACGAGCTGTGTGAACGCCCTGGGCAGCCGGGTGCGCATGTCGGCGACGCGCGCATTGAGGTAGGCCATGAGCTTTGCGCGGCCGGCATCGCTTTCCTCGAACCTGAAGCGCTCCTGTTTGCCGAGCTGTGTCATTCGTTCGCCGACCGTGCTCTGGCTCATGCCCTGCTTCTGCAGGATGGCGTTCATTTCTGACTGAAGCTCGCGCAGTTCTTCCTGGCCGCGTTGGTGGATCTCGTCCGGAGTCATGCGCGTCGTGGTGCCCGCACGGAGCGCCCAGGCGTAGTACTCATCGCCCTGCGGCAGTTTCCAGACGCCCGCATCACTGGTGGCGCGCTTGCGATGGGCTTCGAGCTCGGAAATCTGGCGGTCGAGTGCCGGCGCCACTTTGCCAGCTGCGACTTTAGTCGCACGCGCCGCGAAGTCGCCCGGCATGTCCTTCGTGCGCCGAGCCAGGGACGTCACCAACGGCCAGTCGGCAACGTTGCCCGCGCGCGCGAGCTTGATCTGCTTCAGCGTCTTGTCGAGCAGGAAATCCGGCGCGATCACGTTTTGCGCTGCCGCGGAGTTCAGCCGGCCAGTCTCGCCATCGATCTGGCCCGCATAGGCTTCCATGCGTGCGAGATAGGCCTCGGCGTCCGCGGCATTCTCCACGGTGTGCTGCTCGTCCAGCACCTGGGGTATCTCGAGGAATGCGCCGGTGTTCTGCGCGACGACGTACGGAGCATTGCGCCAGGACCAGCTGGAATTGAGCAGCGCCACGTCGCCGTACGGGAATTTGAAGCCCTCGGCGGCGAATTCGTGGACCGTGCGCACGACGTCGACATCGATTCGCTCAGCATGGCCGAGTTTCGCGATGTCGATGGCATTCAGCCGTTCGAGCCGCTGCGCCACGCGTTGCGCGATGGTCTTCTGGCCAGCGGCCGAGCGATCACCCAACTTCGACTTCAACGCGGCGCGGGCGCCGTTGTCGATGCCGAGCTGCGTCGCGCTCTCCGGGTAGTCGACCAGGAGTTCTTCGGTGATGTCCGCGACCAGTTTGCGGGCGGCGGAGTCGCCGGCCGGGGCGTTGTTGTCGACTTGGGCGCTCATCGCCGGAAGATGGGTAGCCGCCAAGGCGGCGCCGGTGCCGATGACGAAGTCACGGCGGGTTTTATTAGTTGCCATGGCCCAAGGTATCGCGCCCGCGATACCCCGGCCAAGTGCTGATTCATCGTCCTCTTTTCTGGCCTCAGGCGGGGGACTTGGCCTCGCCCGTTTCGTTGCCGAGTTTGCGGAATATCCGGACGATGATTTCTTCCACCAGCAGCATCACGACCACCACCACGATCAGCGTGATGATGCCGTGCCAGCGGCCTTCGAAGCGAAGGTTGTCGCCAAACACTTGGGCGAGCACTTCCAGGATGACGAACTTCGATCCGAACAGGATCAGCCAGGCGCAGAAGTATTTGAGGAAGGTCATGAACCCGCCGCCACCGCGGGCCTTGAACCAATCCATGACCCAGTGTTCGCAGACGATGGTCACCTTGAGCAGGATCTGCAGAACGATGGCGGCCAGGAAGGACGTGGTGAACGAGTCGACGAAGACCTTGCCGGAGTACTCGACGAAGAAATTGAGGATGGTCAGGTCGATGAGGATGGCCATCAGGTAGCGCGCGAAGAGGCGCTGCTTGGTTGTCGGCTCATACGCCGACTGCGGCATCAACGCTTCGCTGGACATTCCCGCTTCTCCCGACCCAGGCTGAGTTCGGAGGAGCCTACGTGACTTTCGACGCCTGCGACGTTGGCCCAAGGGCCTACATCCGGGCCCTCAATCCTTCGGCACGGGTGGCGGGCCGTCGGGCAAATAGGCCTTGAACACGACGTCCCCGCGCTTTTTCTCGAATTCCGCCTGCACCTCACGCAGTGCCTGCGGCTTTTCGTACAGGTCCACCATGGTGGCGGCCAGGGTCTTGGCCGCAACGATCAGGCCTTTGTGACCGATCGACGTGCCGCCCGTCGCGACCACCGGCCATGCGTGCCAGGGCGCGTCCCGAGGCGAGGTGACCACGGTGAGATTCAACGTCGGCACGATCCAGCTCACGTCTCCCACATCCGTCGAACCGCCCTCCTCGACCTGCGCATCGAGCGCTTCGATCTCGCGGCTCATTCCGACTGCAGGTACGTTCGTCGCCGCCTGGATCTTCTTCGCGAACGCATCTTCTTCGGCGGTGTAGATGGGCGTGCCGATCCAGCGCAGGTTCGCATCGAGGAGTTTCGCGCCGGTGGCATTGATCAACGTTTCCCAACTACCGCCCTGGAGTTTCACTTCGACCTGCGTGTCGGTCATCAGCGCCGCGCCCTCGGCGATCTTGCGGAGCCACGCGTACAGTTTCTCGACTTCGCTGCGTTTCTGGTCCCGGGCCCAGATCCACACCGCCGCATGTTCGGGTACGACGTTCGGGACATCGCCACCATCCGCGATGACGTAGTGCACCCGCGACGACAGGGGAATGTGCTCGCGCATGAGATTCACGCCGTGCGTGAACGCCTCGACGGCATCGAGCGCGCTGCGACCGTTCCAGGGATCCGCGGCCGCATGCGCCGTGCGACCACGGAACTCGACATTCAGGTCGACCATGGCCTGGCCCGTCACCATGTCCGCATGGGAGATGTCGCCCGGATGCCAGGCGAACATCACATCGACTTCATTGAAGACGCCATCGCGCGCCATGTATGTCTTGCCGCCGACCGCCTCTTCCGCAGGCGTTCCGTAATAGACGATGGTGCCGCGCAGCTTGCCAGCGGCGATTTGTTCCTTGATGGCGAGCGCCGCTCCCAGGCTCGCGGCGCCGAGAAGATTGTGCCCGCAGCCGTGGCCAGCGCCGCCTGCCACCAGCGGACTTTCTTCGGCCTGCGGTTTCTGCGACACGCCGGGGAGTGCGTCGTATTCGCCGAGTACCCCGATGATGGGATGGCCCGTGCCGAACCGGGCGACGAATGCCGTGGGCATGCCCGACACGTTTCGCGTGACGGTGAACCCCTTGGCTTCCGCGAAATCCGCGAGAGCCTTCGCGGACTGGTGCTCGCGCAATGCCGTCTCCGCGTATCGCCAGACCTTGTCGGAGACGTCGGTGAGTTCAGCGGCGTATTTGTCGACCGACGCCACGGCGTCGCGCTTCGCGGCGGTCGGCGACGCGGCCAACGTGGCGAGCGGACAAAGGCACAGCGCAACGAGGGCAAGCGGATTCACTCGGGCGTTCATCAATTTTCTTCTCCGGCGGGACGCCGCGGGAGTGTACCGTGCGTCCCACCCGCCCGCGTGCCCGGGAGATTCGGCCCAGCGTATCAATCACTCGGCTGACGAGAAGCCAACTCGACGCGCAGCTCGCGTAACTTGGCCTTGACCACAGTCGCGTTGGCGCTGCCCATGCGCATCATCGCCTTCTGGCCTGCCGACCGGGATTCGAGATTGGGATCCGCGTATTCGTAGAGCACGTTCGGGCGCGCGAGCGCCACCGGGCCCTGGAGGTCCGGCGCGGCCAGCAGGTCGTCGATCACGACGATGAGGCGGTCGTTGAAATATTCCGGCGGATGGCCCAGCGATTCGTAGACCTCCTGGAACCGCGGGTAGTAGCGCTTGTACAAGGAGACGAGCTGCTTCGTGTCGGCGGTGCGGATGACCGCGAGCGCAGGTGCGTAGCGTTCGTAGTTGGCAGGGTCGAGCACCGGCGCGTCTTCCGTGCCACTAACTACAAAGGATCCCGGGGTGCGCTTGACCGGACGAATGCGCTCGGCCACCTTCTCTTCCGCCAGGTTGTCGACCGTGACGACGATGTGGCGGATCAGGTCCCTGGAAATCACGAAGCGTTCGATGGCTTCCTTCCCGAGGATTTCCTCGAGCGAATTCGTCATCGGCTGATCGCTGTCCTCGAGTTTGGGCAGTGGCTGCTGCGTCTCGGAGGGAGGCAGCGGGTTCTTGATCGCGGGCTCGGGCGGCGCGACCGGCTCGGGCGCCGGCGCGGCGGCCACGGGAGGTTTCTCGACCGGCTTTGCCTTGTCCCGGTGAGAGAAATACAAGACAGCGCCGACCGACAGGCCGACGACTGCCACCGCGGCAGCGCCCCACTTCAGGTTTTCGTTCATAGGAAAGCGAGTCTATGGGAAGCGGAAAAGTTCCGCCGAAGTGCCGTCCTGGCACCACGCCGCGTGCGATCAACCTCTCAGCAGTTTCGCCAACGTGCTGAAACCACGCGAATTGGCGATGTCGCCCGCCGTGGCGCGATCACGGCCACGAAGACGAGGATTGGCGCCAGCGGCGAGCAGCTTCGTGCACACGGCCTCGCTGCCGTTTCGCGCCGCGGCCATGAGCGCGGTTTCGCCGAAGGCGTCGGTCGCGTCCACATCCGGCTTTTTTGCCAGCAATGCGCCGATGACTGCTTCGCTGCCGAGTTCAGCGGCAACACGCAGCGGCGGGTCCCGGCCAGCGCCCTTCGCGTCGACCGCCGCTCCCGCCTCGATGAGCCTGCGAACCATCGCTTCGTCGCCGGCGCGAATGGAGGCGATCAACGGAGTGGCGCCCGTCCGATCGGGCACATCGACGGGCACCCGCATCGACAACAGCAGGTCCGCGACGGGCGCCGCGCGCGATCCGGCGGCGTACCACAGCGCCGAGCGGCCGCGCGTATCCACCGCCGCCGCCGCCGCGCCGCGCTCGATGAGCAGCTTGACCATCTCGAGATCCCTGAGCCTCGCGGCGCGCGCGAGGGGGCGCATGCCCGAAGCATCGGGCTCGTCGATGGGCGCTCCGCGGTCTGCCAGGACTTTCACCGCGGCGCCGTCGCCGCGTTGGACGGCCACACCCAGCAACACGCTTCCCTCGGCTCGTGACGGCTTCGCCCGATCCATCACCGCGGCGCCCGCGCGCATGGCCGCATCCACCAGGTTTCGTTCGGAATGAAACGAAAGCACGACGATCCGCGTTTCAGGCCGCCGATGCTTCAACTCGGCGATGATCTCCGCGCCACCCTGGGCGGGCCCTGGATACTCGGTGATCACGAGATCGGGCCGCAGGCTCTCGGCGCGTTGCAATAGCGCAGGGCCGAGGGCAGCCGTGCCGACGCGTGTGACGCCCGGCATCTCCCTGAGCAGGGCGCAAAGCGCGTCACGAAGCAGGCCCTCCTCGTCGGCGACCAGCACGTGCAGCCGGCGACGCTGCCTTGCGCTCGCGGAATCGGCGCGGCCGCGCCCCGCCCGCGGCACCGGATGCCCGGCTGAGCCCGGGAGCGCCTGCTGGATGTCCAATGACGGCCGCGCAATGCAACTCATATTCCGGTGTTAGACGGAGGCGGACGGGTTTTCCCTTCGCGACGGGAACGCTCCGGGCGCCGGCGCTTTCAAACCTCCCGGGGCGAGCCGACATCTCAGCTACACCTATATATGGAGCCGGATGTGACCAGGAATCTCCAGCCCGCATGCCTGCTGGCGCTTTGTTTGTTTGCGGCGGGACTCGCAGGCGCTGCGGACGACGGCTATCCCACTGAAGAGGTCGAATTCGAGAGCCACGGTGCACGCCTCGCGGGTTCGATCGTGCTGCCGAGAGATTCGAAGATCCGCGCGGCGGTGGTATGGGTTCACGGCTCGGGAAAGCAGGCGCGAAGCCTCGGGCTGGCCGAACATTTCGCGAGCGAGGGAATCGCGGCGCTGGTCTACGACAAGCGTGGCGCCGGAAAATCCGGGGGCAAATACGAAGCCAATCAGAATGTCAGCGGAAAGAACATCTCGCTGCTCGCCGACGATGCAGCAGCCGCGCTCAGCGCACTCGCCACGCATCCTGCGCTCAAAGGCGTGCCGCTGGGACTCGCCGGCATCAGCCAGGCCGGATGGATTGCGCCCCTCGCCGCCGAGCGAAATCCCGCCGCGAAGTTCCTCGTCATGTGGAGCGGGCCCGTGTGCAAGGTGAGCGAAGAAGACATCTACAGCAAGTTCACGACGGACAAGGACGAGATGGCAGCGCCACCCTACCGGAAGGCGCTGGAATCCCGGAAGGTGAAATACATCTGGCCCGATTTTCTCGGCAAAGACACCGATCCCGCCGAGTCGCTCGCCAAACTATCGATTCCGGGAATCTGGATCTTCAGCGACAACGACGGAAGCATTCCGGTGGACCTGTCCATCGCAAACCTGCAGACGCTGCGCGGCGCCGGACATCGGTACGACTACGTTCTGTTCTCCGGCCTCGGGCACAACAACATGGATGGCACTTTCGCTGCAGCGGCGGATTGGATCCGGAGAGTCGGCGCAAGATAGTGCGTCGGACTGCGGCCCCGCAGTCGGGTCCTGATTCCGGCCAGCGTGCTCATGGCTCTCACCCGGTGAACCAGCAGTTGCTGGCCACCGTGATCCGGGCATCCGGGCCGTAGTACGGCGTCACTTCATGAAACAGGTAAGACGGAAACACCACCAGCTGCCCGGGCCGCAGCTGCATCTCGAGATCCCCCACGACGAAAGGCTGGCGCAAGCGCTGATTGGCCGGGTCCAGGAATGCGTCGGCTCCATTGCGTGTGTCGAACAGCCGGAGCAGCCCGCCGCTCGGCGTACCCGCCGGATCGAGACCATCCTTCACGCAATACACCGCCGACCATGAAGCCAGCGCGTGGTTGTGCGAAACGAAAAACCCGCCCGGTCGCGTGATGTGGAACCAAGTGTGGTTGTTCAGGTGCAGGCGGGCGAATTCCTCGTTTGGCGTTTCAGAAGCCGCCATGGCCACGCGAAACACCGACTCGAGCATGTACCTGCGCAGTTCCTGGATGCACAGGTCAGGCCACGTGAAGAGGTCATAGCGGCTCTCGAACATCTCGGCCTGGGGACTGTGGGACGGCGTGGCATTGCGGAACTCCTGTGTCTCCCGCGCCAGGAAGAGCTCTTCGAGTTCGCGGTTCAATCGGTCACAGGACTCGAGCCGCGAGTGGCAGATAGGCACGGCGAATGCGGGGATGACGTCCATTTTTCTACGCGTCAATGAACCGGATCATGGCGAACACCAGGATCAGCGACGTGTCGGATCTGACCACCGACACCTCGTGCGGCACGTGCGCCGGGAACAGCGCCATGAAACCGGGTGTCGGCGTCCACGTGTGATTCCCGTAGCCAAACGGCGGCTTCAATCCGGAGGTGCTCGCATCGCGATACACCGAACCCAGCCGTCTTTCGTAGAGGCGCAGCACACCGGCACCTCTGGCGCCAGCGTCGGACTCGCCCGCCTGGGCGCAGTAGATAGTGAGCCACGAGGCGCCCGGAAAATGCTGGGCGGGCACGTGGGCATTCCTCGACACGACGCAGCACCACGCACGCGCCTGGATCTGCAGCCTGGCGAAATCGGGAGCGCTGGTCAGGCCGGCGACGACGCGAGACGCATGGTTCAGAACGACGCGCCGGAGTTCACCTGCCACCGGGTCGGTCCGCGCGAAGAAATCCTCTCGGCCCGGAAGCGGAGAGCCCGGCTGCTGCGCCCGGCACAGGCTTGCAACCCGCTCGTTGAATGGGCGTTCCGCGCCGGTATCCACCGCGGCAAACGGCGTGGCGAACAGCGGCACGATTCCACCCTGATCCACCGACGCCACCTTGCCTCCGATGCCTGTCATCACGCGACCGCCCGACAGTGGCTCTCGATGAATTGCTGATGCGTCGGCAATCGGCCCGCTTCTGCCTGCATTGTGGTCCGCATTTTCTCGAGCCACGCCGCACTGTTCGTCGCATGAGCCTGCAGTGGCTGCTCACAGGCTTCGGGCAGATTGAGCTGGCCGACATGCACGGCAAGCCACGATGCCCGGACGAACACGTCGAATTCGCGCTGGATCAACCGGCCACTGCGGCGGAAGTGCTCGATGTTCTCGCGCAAGGAATCGGGTATCGGCATGTTCGCGCAGTAGCGCCACAACTCACCGTCCGCGCGCCGATTGAGATGGTAGTGAAGGATGAGGAAGTCGCGAACGCGCTCGAGTTCGCTGTTCGAAATGCGGTTGTATTCGTCGCGTACGGCCGGGTCGATCTCCCCGCCGGGAAACAGAACGATCAACCGGAGGATGCTCGACTGGATCAGGTGCAGGCTCGTCGATTCCAGCGGCTCGAGGAATCCGCTCGACAAGCCGATGGCGATCACGTTGCGGTTCCAGCCGAGGCGCCGGCGACCCGTCACGAAGCGCAGCGTCCTCGGCTCCGCCAACGCCTTGCCGTCGAGATTGCCGAGCAGCGCCTTGGCGGCGCCCGCTTCATCCAGGTAGTTCGATGAAAAGACGTATCCATTGCCGATGCGATGCTGCAAGGGAATACGCCATTGCCAGCCCGCGGTTCGCGCGGTGGAACGCGTGTAGGGCAGAAAGTCCCCGGCGCTCTCGCAGGGCACCGCGACTGCGCGATCGCAGGGCAGCCAGTGCGTCCAGCTCTCGTAGCCGGTGTGCAGTGCTTCCTCGATCAACAGCCCGCGAAAGCCGGAGCAATCGATGAAGAGATCGCCCGGCACTTCGCGTCCATCCTGCAGCCGGAGCACCTCCACATCGCCGGTCTCGCCATTCAGCCGGCTCTCGACGATGCGACCCTCCAGGCGCACGACCCCACGCCCTTCGGAAACCTCCCGCAGGTAGGCGGCATACAGCGATGCATCGAAGTGATAGGCGTAGTCGTAGGTAGATAGAACGCTCCGCGGATCGAGCAACGGAGGCGCGAACCGTGCCTGGTCGGCCACGACCCAGGCCATGCAATAGTCGTCCAGGCTCGAGGAGGCCTTGCCCTGTTTGTGCGCCTGGTGCCAGAAGTACATCAGGTGCCCGAAGTCGAAGGGCCGGCCATAGGTGCCGAAGGGGTGGAAGTAACGCCGGCCGGGCTCGACCCAGTCGACGAACTGGATGCCGAGCTTGTAGGAGCCCTTGACCGCTCGGCGCTTCTGTGGGGTGGCATCGTTGCGATCTTCGGCTTCGCCGTACTGCTGCTGTCGTCTCTCGCCGCGCTCGCGCTGGTCGGCTTCGTACTCATCGGGCTGGGCGCGGCCAACATTGTGCCGGTGCTCTTTCGTCGCGCCGGTAGTCAGACCGTGATGCCGGCGGGACTCGCCGTCGCGATCATTTCGACCGCGGGATATGCCGGCATTCTTCTCGGACCCGCGGCCAT
>Ga0315910_10003972_pt1 | contig 12442 bp, 5 predicted proteins | sample EdamamesoilMG_FD_204470 | JGI IMG/M metagenome (GOLD analysis project Ga0315910, IMG submission 204470) | Garden soil microbial communities collected in Santa Monica, California, United States - Edamame soil | ecosystem: Environmental > Terrestrial > Soil > Garden | place: USA: California... | reverse complement strand
CCGCTCGGGGAAGCGTAAGTTCGAAGGTCGTGCCCAATCCTGGTCGAGAATCGATAGTGATGACGCCACCCGATTGCGTGATCAAGCCAAACACCATCGAAAGGCCCAGCCCCGTGCCCTTGCCCACCGGTTTGGTGGTAAAAAACGGCTCAAACGCGCGCCCTTGGGTGACTTCATCCATCCCGATGCCGGTATCACTCACGGTCAGAAGGACGCGATCGTCTCCGTCGTTGCGCGCCGCAAGCTCGAGAACGCCGCCTTTTGGCATGGCGTCGCGAGCGTTGGTGGCAAGGTTCAATACAATTTGTTGCAGCTGGGTATCGCTCAGCTTTACGTGGTGAAGACCGGGCGCAAGGTGGATCTTCAGGGTGATGTCCTCACCGATGATGCGTCCGAGCAAGCGGTCCATCTGCGCCAAGTTTCCAGCCAAATCGCAGCTCGCGTCTTGCACCACTCCCTGCCTTGAGAGAGTCAACAGTTGTGAAGTCAGGGCACGCGCGGAGTTGGTGGCCGACTCGATCAATCGCAGCTCCTTCTGCGCGCTCTTCCTGCCAAGAAGCTCCACGCCGCCAGCGATCACGGTGAGCAGGTTGTTGAAGTCATGAGCTATGCCACCAGCCAAGCGTCCCACCGCCTCCATCTTTTGCATCTGCACTAACTGGGCTTCCTGCAGCTGGCTTCCCACGCGCCGCTTCTCTTCAAGCCAGTCGCGATGAACGGCATAAGACACAGCGACCACGGATGTCAGCAGTGAAGAGATGCTGAGCGAAACGCTCTGGCTCAATGACAACGCATCGCTGGAAATGCCGAGCAACACGATGACAAGAGCCGAGGTGCACACCGCGCACCAGGCCGCAACGCTCACACCCAAGAACATGCCGGCGACGAACGGCGCCAACATGGCGTGAAACAATGAACTCACCTCGATGTGACCGCGGCAGAGGGTCTGTGCCAATGCTATGCAGGGAAACATCAGTGTCGCCACAACGCTCCCCACCCGGTAGTACCGCGTGCGACTCAGCGCATAGCTCGTCAGCAGCGAGCCATAGGTGACAGCCCGCACAACGGATGCGCTGTCCTCGGCTTGGCTCACGGCGTCTTGGGCCAAAATGATCGCCGCGATGGCAATCGAGCAGGCCGCCAACAGGCGGGCGGTCCCTCGCTCCACTGGACTATCCAGATGAACAGACGGCCCTGTAAGCGCTTCGGCGCCAGCTACAAGCCACGACACCTTGCCAAAATACCATATGGACCGCCTCGACCCCTATTGCTGACCAAAAGAAAACGCGTTCGGATGAGCCAGAAAGCGCAAAATATTCGGCAATGTTAGCTCCCGCTTGGCTTTCCCGACATATCGCATGATCTGCCGAAATCTCCGCATCTATAGTCATTTTTAAATTTGGCACAGCAAGCGTTCCACTCGCTCCCGTCTCACTTCCTGCGCCGCACACCGCGCAGGAGGTCGTACACATCCAACGCCCGCTCGTTGATTGTAGTTAACTCAATCTGGGCAATGGCCGTTGTAAAACTATGCGATGCCAGAGCACAGCTCGAAAGTCTTGGACCTCACCTACCTGATCGAGGCTTGTGACGCGGACGTCGTGTTCATAAAAGACATCTTGACGGACTACTTGCTCGAGATGAAAGCCTACGTGGGGAGTCTGGACGGTCTCGTCAAGCAAGGAGACTTGCAATCCTTGATGCGAGCTGCCCACACCGTCAAGGGCGCGAGCGCCAATGTAGGGGCCGGTCGAGTGCGGGAGACGGCGACTAAATTGGAAGCGCTCGCACGACGCGGAACCCTCGACGGCAGTGAATCGTTGATTGAACTCCTGCGCAACGAGCTTGGTCGCGTCAAAGACCTCATCGAGCGCGAGGGTGTGCCCGCGCTACTTCACGCGCAAAGCCCGGTCACTCTGGAGCGGGTACTCTAAGGCGCCGGAGCATTGCGCCCAACCCCGAGCGCCGCACCACGCGCTTTTCGAGCGCCTCTTGGAGGGCCGAATCGGCTGCAAACACGTACACTCGCTCCTTGGAGCGCGTGATGCCCGTGTAGAGCAACTCCCGCGTCATGATAGGCGACCCCACAGCAGGGAGCACCAGCGCCACCGCGTCGTACTCTGAGCCTTGGCTCTTGTGGATGGTCATTGCGAAGCACATCTCGTGGCGCGGCAACTGCGGCAGTGAGACGCGACGCACTTGCCGCTCTGCCACGGGGAACCACGCCCACAGGCGACCCTCGTCATCGGGCCAAACAATGAAGACATCGCCATTGTTGACGCCCAAAGCGACGTCATTCTCCAAGACCATCATCAAATGGCCGCGACTCAAACTGGCCGGCGACGTCAAATGCCCGCGCTCGAACAAATGATGCGCGATGCTCTGGTTGATCGCCTGTACACCAAATACTCCCTCGCGATGCGCGCACAGTACGCGAAATCGAGCAAAGTGTTCGAGTGCTTGCGCGGGAGTGTTCGCCGAAAACGCGCCCATCCACAACCGCTCGGTGGCGTCGAGCAATACGCGGAGCGCAGCGCGCTCATCGACCGCGTCAAAAAAGGCCAAATCTGAGCGATGATTGGCTCTTGTGTGCAAAAACTCCTGCCACGCCCCGCGCCGCACACACTCGGCCAACGCGGCGATTCCGCTATCTGTTTTGAATCGGTAGCTCTTGGTGAGCTCGGAGACGAGGGCTGTGCCTACCCCAAGCCGCGCGCCCTGCGCCCCCAACAAGGCGTCACACAGATCGGAGAACACGCTCCCTGCTTCGACGGAAGCGAGCTGGTGGCGATCGCCCAAGATGAGCAACCGCGCGCTTGGTGACAATGCCTCACATAGATGACGCATCACGGCCAAATCCACCATGGATCCTTCATCGACGACCACGATGTCTGCGACCAGAGGGTAGTTCGCGTCTCGTACGAAACGCGTGGCTGAATCCGCCCTCACCCCCAATGCGCGGTGAATGGTCATGGCTTGCGGCTCAATGGCCGCGCGCACCGCTTGCGACAGCTCCAGCCGAGCGAGCGCGCTGACGATCGACTCATTGAGGCGTGCCGCGGCCTTGCCCGTGGGGGCCAGTAGCAATATGCGCGGTCGCTGGCCTCCAGCAGCAGCGGCTTGCTCCACGAGCAGAGCAAGGATCTTGACCACCGTCGCCGTCTTGCCGGTGCCCGGTCCTCCCGAAACGACCAGCAGGCGGCTCAGCAATGCATTGCGCGCAGCCTCGCGCTGCAGGTCGGGAGCGTCCGAGTCAACTTGAGGTGGGAAGTAATGGTCGAGACGCTGCTCGACCCCGATCAACCAGGGGTCATCGTGTCGCGCCGCGGGTGCTACCAGCCCCGCAAGCCGCTTTGCCAGGCGCAGTTCGTGGAGATAGTACCGCGTAAGGTACACTCGTCGGTCTCCGTCAAACACCAGAGGAGTGCTCACGATCGGCGTCGTGTAGTCAACGAGCGGCGCATCGATCACTCGGTCGCCTGCCGAAGAGCTTGCAACCACGTCGACGATGGTAGCTACCGAATGAGCCCGCTCAAGCAGCGAAGGGAGCGCCGATGTCGCCTCTGTCCATTCAGCTCTCTCCGACCAGGCGTTGGCCCATGGCCCTCGCTCTATGTCCTTGATCAAGATGCACCCGTGCCCTTCGCGCAGCGCTCGACTAGCGATGACGGCGACTACGAACACGGCGCTGCGGCAGGCTGGGTCGCGCTCACTGTCCGCGCAAAATAGCGCAAAATGCCAGTCTATCGCTTGAAAACCGGCCTCTGCCCGTACCTGAGCGGTCAGCTCACTCAGCGTCCATGTTTGCCAACTCTCTTGGGTCATGCACCCACTCCTTCCCAGGATCCAGATGCTTGACCGAGGACGCGGCCGACACGCTCGATCGCCTCGAGACTGGGTCGCAATGAATAAATGCCGTGGTGAGGAAGAGATGGATGCAGTCCGCGCAGGAACAAGTAGTGAGTCCCGCCAAAATGCTTATCGTACGAGTAGTCCTTGATCCTGACCTGTGCGTATTGATGCAGCGCCACCGAGTAAAGCATGGACTGCAGCAAGTAGTGATGCTCCTCCATGGCTGCTTGCAGGGCATTTTGCCCGTATTCAGCGTAGTTCTCTCCCAAGTAGTTGGACTTATAGTCCAGCACGAATAGACGTCCTTCACGCTGACAGACCAAGTCCATGAAACCACGCACGAAGCCTGAAAACGCTTCAAATCTCAGGGCTGAAACGGTGCGAGCGTAGTGGGGAGGGAGATCCAAAAGAGCGGCGGCGAGCCTTTGCGCCGACACACGTTGCCCCAGAGGACCGCTTGATGCAGACGAGCCGGCCAGCAAGTTAAACTCCATCTCACTGTACTTGTCGCTCTCTGCAATCTGGGCAAGACAGAACGTGTACTCGGAGCCATGCACCGAGAGTGGCGCCTGAAGTACGTGCTCGATGGATTGATGGACGGTCTCCAAATGTGTCTCCGCGATCCCACTGCGTCGGAGTTCACCTAGTGCTACCTCGCGCCGCTCTGCCGATTGCTCCGGGGCAAACCCGCAATGCTCTAGGATGCTGTGCAAGGCTTCACCTGGACGCGGTCCACGCGGAAAATCAGCCAGAATACAGCGACCTAGCGCTCGAGCACGTTCGTCCGCCTCACCCACTCCGAGCACGGCATCTTGATCCACCTGCGCGCGGCCTTGGCGTGACTTTGCGGAGAGGTGCTGCGTCCGAGTCATGGCGGAGAAGCTGCTCGTCGACTCTTGCTCGGCAATGCGCCCAAAAGGTGGCGGCTCGCTCAATATCCTCGAAGAAAAAGGCCGACGCACCTCGCTTTGCGTGCTCCACCTGGGCGCGGCAATCTCGATGGGTTGTCCTTCTGCCCAACGCTCAAGCTGAGCGCGCAGGTCGACGTTCTTGAGCTCTTTTTGCCGATCCTTGAAGCTGAGCGGGTCCAACGCTCCGTCCAGCAGCCGCGAGAACAACAGATACCCCAGGGCAGAATAGCGCTGACTCGGCCCGATGAATGTGACGACCTGATGTTTGGCGCGGGTGAGCGCAACGTAGGCCAGCCGCAGCCCTTCCTGCAGCTCCGCACGCTCGTGCAGGGGGTAGGTGTCCTGCTTTCCCACTCGGATTTCTAACAAAGACTTACCGCGGACAGGGTCGTGAAAGCGATAAGAAGATGGTTCTCGACTGGAATCTGGTTTACCCAAGACGGGGAGCACCACGATATTGTACTCGAGGCCTTTGCTCTTGTGGGCGGTGGTAAGGACGATAGCCCGATCGTCACTCTCCAAACGCAGTTGCCGTGCTTCAGGGGCCATGGACATGTTGGTAGGATCAGACGTTGCTTCTTCGATGAAGCGAATCAGCCCAAACATGCCCAAATGTTGAGTGGCTTGTGCCTCCTGCATGAGCTCGACCAAATGACGCAGGTTGGTGAGGCGACGCTCGCCATTGCGCTCCTTGAGCGTGCGCGAAACCACAGAAAGCTCGGCAAAAATGGCCTCGATGCAGTGTGCAAAGCTACGGGCACGCCACAACTCCGCGAAAGACTCAAATGCGGCTGCCCACCTTTCCAACTCGGCAACGTCGTGATCAAGCTGAGCGATTTGCGCAGCATCAAGCCCAAAAATCTGCGTGGCTAGCGCGCTGCGTAGCGCCCCCTTCTTCTTGGGCGCCGACAAGGCCAGCATAATTTCCTTGAGTTCGGCAGCTTCGTCGGATTCGAAGACACTGCGGTCTCCGTGCATGACGGCGGGGATGTTCAGCCGGCGCAGGGCTCTTTGTAGCTCACTGGCTTCACGATTCGTACGGGTCAACACCGCGATGTCAGAAGGACGAACCGCCCGGCCTTCTAGTGTCATCCCAGAACCGAGCAGCGCCACAATCTCTTGCGCGGCAGTTTCGAGCCACTCCGTGTTCCCTTCATCACAGTAAACTAAGCGCAACCCTGGAGCAGGCGTCAGAGTTTGTTCGATCAATTGGTTGGAACTATTCGGACGTGGTGAGATGTGATCGTACACGATCTCGCTGAGACCAAACGGCACAGGACACGTTCCAAACAGATGATTGAGCGCTGCGACTAAATGGGGACTGGAACGATAGCTTGTGGTGAGGGTAGATATGGGCGCGGTCACCGACGCGCCGGCAGCAAGGTACGTGAACACATCCGCGCCACGAAACGCATAGATGGACTGCTTGGGGTCTCCAATCAGGTACAGCCCCGCCCGCGAACGCGCGGTGTCCTCAATGTAGATTTTACTAAATATCTCATACTGGACCAAATCCGTATCTTGAAATTCATCAATCAGAGCTACGGGAAAGCGCTGACGCAGTGCCTCGGCAAGGCCTGCACCAAGGCTTGGATTGCGCAAAGCTGAGCAAAGGTCCGTGAGCAGATTGTCAAAGCTTTGACTGCCTACGCGCTTATGTTCCGCGCTCAACCTGCTTTGGACCGTATCGGCCAACCTTGCGCTCAATTCATCCTTCAACAAATTGGCTGCGGCCTGCACCTCATGGGCAGCTACCAGCAAGTCATCAAGCACTTGAAGTAATGGATGAACAGGCGCTACGCGATTCTTGTTGATGCTCTCACGCACGCGACTTAGGGTAAGTCGACTGAAGTCGGGAGCAGGTTCACCAGGGTCGTCGCTCGCAAGGTACTGCTCACACGCCGCATAGTCTCTCTTGATGGAAACGACCCTCAGTTTGCTGTGGTTGATGGCCTTGGAGCTCACCAAGAGGTCCAGTAGGCTTGGCCCTTGCTGCAAGAACGCAGCTTGCGCCGCCCGGTAGTGAGGTTCAAACCGAGCGATCTCGTCGCTCAACGCCACACCCTGCCGAGTGCTGACGCGCGGCACGTCAAAAGCACCAGCTACCAGCCGAGCGACGGATTGCAGATGCTCGAGAAATTTTGCGCCACCGATGGCGACGAATTCTTGTTGGGGCAAGCTGGCCACTTGGCTCACCCAAAAATCAGTCACGATGTCGACGATGAGCCCACGTTGATCCGCGGACAATTCCGCGTCGGGTCGGGCGCCGGTCTCCAGGGGAAATTCTTTGAGGATCCTTGCTGCAAAACCGTGAATCGTAAACGCTGACACGCGATCGGCGTCGCGGCAGGCCACTTCCAAGCGAGAAAGGAGCAATGCTCGATCCGGATGCATCAAGAGCTGAGCTATCACCTCGTCGCCCGCTGGGCGCATCCCATGCTCCAGCGCGCTGCGTGCGGCGCTCAACCGCTCAGCGATGCGCTCGCGCAGCTCAGCCGTCGCCGCGTTCGTGAATGTCACTGCTAAAATTTGGTCGACGGTAAAACCATGCTCGGCGACCAGTTTGAGCACCAACGAGGTGATGGTGTAGGTCTTGCCCGTGCCTGCGCTGGCCTCAATCAGTTGCACGCCGCTCGCTATCAGGCGCGCCAAATCGAGCGGGCGGCGCGGCTGGTGCGTCACGGATCGCCCCCCTCAGCAGCGCCGGGTAGGGTAAGATCCATGTGTAGCTCTTGCATCAACTCGTCCATGAACAAGGCCATGCGCACGAATGGCTGCTGCTCCGCACTCAGGTCGGCGGCACCCGCCGCAAGTTTGGGGTCAAGCTCGCGGAACAGCTGTTTGAAGCCAGGGCGCCTTTCCTCCTCCTCGCCGCTCGTGCCATCCAATGCGCGCTCTACTGCCCCTTCGGGGTCACGGTCGAGTTCGCTGCGCAACTTGTCTGCAAAGCTCGCGCTCCATTCCGGGAAATAGGGCAGCGGAGCGTGACGACCCAGATAAAACAAGCCGCTGAGATCAGCCAGAATTTGTTTGGCGCGCGCGGCAGAAATAGCGCGGTAGGCGAGCACATCAACGGCCGCTTCCTGATTTCCGCGACACAACAACACGCTGCCGTCGAACGCCGTCTCGGCACTGCATAAGGCCACGTGTTCAATGAACAGCTTCAGCTTGCGTCTGGTCTTGCTGCGACCGTACGTCACAACAACGCGCCAGCGCCCGTACAGTTCCGCCACCGTGCCGCTCAACAGAAGCTCAGATCGGCTGTCTTGGTAGTGGTGGAGCGCGTGCTGATGCTGGGGCGCGTGGTCAAAAATGGCGGCACAGCGTGCGCTGATCGTCCCGTGCAAAGCAACTTCTACCAGTGCACGACGTTGCGCATGATTGCCGCGCAGGGTCTTCGCGGTCCTTAGTATGGCCTCGGTGCCGCGCGACAACTGATGAAGCAACACGGTGCCCCCTTGCCCGACGGGCCATTGGCCACGACGCAGCTCAATTGCCGGGTCGATGTGGCCGCGCTCGGAATGCGCTGTAAGCAAGTGCTCTCCAAGGATGTGCTCTTGAAGAGCGTCCACCTTGATGGGCTCGCGCTCCAACAGGGTTTGTCCCAGAACCTGGGGATTGACCCCCAGGCGGCGCAAGTAATGCAGAGCTGGGTCGCGGAAGCTGCGCACCAATTCAGCGAGGGGCAATTCTTCATCGAGCGGAGTCAAGGGGAGGGCCCCCTGCAAAAATGCCGAACGCTCGTCGAGCTGACCCACCAGAGCTTGTGCGCCTCGGTAGTAGTCCCCGTCAAACGACGTCGCGCGCAGGCCGCTGTCCTCTGAAAAATAATCGGGATGAAACGGCTGCAGCGGATGGACACGTTGCAAGATACCCCGACTGCCTCCCGCCAGCCGCTCCACGGCGGCTTTGAGCTCCGTCAGCACAACCGAAGGCGGGATAGGTGAGTTGTCCTGAATGCTGCGCCCGACATAGCTGAGTGAAATTTGTTCGCGAGCCGAGAGCAATAGTTCAACGAAGAGATACCGATCGTCCGCGCGCAGGGAACGATCCCCGGGTCGCCGCGACGCCAGCATGAGGTTGAGCGGGTCGGAGCTGTCCGTGCGTGGGAACTGTCCTTGGTTGAGGCCCAGCACGCACACACGCCGAAAGGGCACGTTGCGCAATGGCAAGAGCGAACAAAAGGTCACACCGCCCGCAAGAAAATCGGCCGAGTATCGCGCTTGAGCGAGTTCGTTTTCTAGCAAGTGATGCATCGCCTCATGGCCAAGCAAGAGCCCGCCGGGGTCACCCAGGATGCCGTCCAAAGCCTGTCGCCGCTCTTCCATCGCATACAACGATTGCAGCAGTGCCCCCAGGTCCCAGCTTCCGTTCGTACTTTCACCAATCAGGGCTGAGGCCAGTCGGGAGAGAAAAGTGCTCCAAGCTTTCAAGGGCAAGCCGGTCTCCCCCGCGTCGACCAGCTCCTTGCGCAGCGCAAACACTTGCTCACAAAATTCACACAACTTTCCGAGCACCAAACCGTCTGCTGCTGCCACGTCGTCGTGGGGCACCACATCATCGAAGACACTGTCGTCGTCAGGTACAGCAAAGCCCAGGAGCAGGCGCCGCAGTCCGAACCGCCAAGAATTTTCGTCGAAAGCAGGTAAGCCCAGGTGACGCCTGTGCGCTGCGTCCACGCCAGAACGGATATTTACCTGGCTGAGCCACTCGGTGATGCGCTCCAAATCAGAGGCGCTCAACTGATAGCGTGCACGCACCGGATCCAACTGTAAAAGGTCCAGTACATCACCCACCTTGAATCGACCGCTGAGCAGGGTAAGCCCCAAAATCAGCTCGCGCGCCGCCGGATCCTGGTGCAGAAAGGTGCGGTCGAAAACCCGGTACGGTACGAGCGAGCGCTCTCCGGCTCGTGCTGAAAATACGGCATCAATCAGCGCTACGTAGTCTTCGATGTTGGGTGCCAGGACCACCACGTCTTCGGGGCGAAGGCTGGCGTCAGCCTGAAACCACCCCAGCAATCGATCGTGGAGCGTCTCTACCTCGCGTTGCCGGCTATGGCAGACGTCGATGGTGACCGACTCGTCTAGTGCGCGCTCGCTTTCGCCAGCGGAGAGGTTCTCCAACGTCCCATCGAGCAGACTGTCCTGCAGGAGTTGTAAGGTGGTCAGGCTGCTGGAGGCCGCAATGAGGTTCTCGCGGGGGCTTGTCGCGGGTTGGGGTTCAGCAAAGAGCGCCAATTGTCTGTCCGCATGGGCGCTATTCTTGCGCTTGGCTGATGGTGCAGAGTTGGCTTTTACGCGCGCGCTCTCGGATTCATGCCGCACATGACGATTGAGTGCTTCTTGGTAGGTGGTGAGACTTTCGAGCAAGAATTGAAAGTCTCCGCCCACCTGTCCCATCGAGACCAATAGTGGATGACTCATGACCGACGGATCCGGGACCGCTTGCTTGACTCCCGTAAAATCGTGAAAGTACTGCTCGCTGATGCTGAGGCAGAACACATGTACGGGAACTGCGCGCGCCATGCGGGCCAGCATCTGCAGGTAAAGTGGAGGGAGTCCGGCGCCGCCAAAGAGGAGGATGCGCTCGGGCAGATGTAGCTGCAGTCGTTCATCGTCGACTTCGCTCAACAGGCGCTGACAACGCCGTGCAAAGTGCTCGCCGCCCAGGCGTCCCACGATGTTACGCCACAGGGTTGCTTGCCAGTGCGGAGCAGGCTGCTCCTCCCAGCTCAGCAGCATTTCTGGGCGATACGTAAGGTATTGATCGTACAAGTGAGCCAAGCGCTCTGCGAAGTACAAGCGCCGGGCGGCACCTTCATCTGGCTTGAATTGGGCTGTGATCGTTCGTACGGCGGGGTCATCGGTCGGCCGGGCCAGTTCGTCAAAAAGCAACCAGGACAGGAGCTGACGTTCGTACGCGTCTACCCCCGATGATTTACCGAGCACGCGGTCGAGGGTGTGACGCATGAAAGCACGCGGGAACGGAAACTGCGCGCCCGCCATGATCCCCAACCGTCGAGCGAGTTCGCGATTCAAATACCGCTCCATCCCCGCGCTCTGGATGAGGATCACCTCGGGCGTGAGCGCGCGCGTAGGCTTTTGTTGAACCACCGAGCTGAGCGCGTCCACGAGCTCCTCTAGCCGATTCGAGCGATAGACGAACACCGCGCTGTGTTAACCAAACCCCGGGGCTACGTCGAGGGTCGGCTAGAATTGCCTGGTCACGCTGACAAAACCGCCGCCGGGCAACCAGGCCACTTCCACGCCTGGACTCCGCCAGAAGATCTGTGTTCCCAAGGCGGCGATCGCACCCACACCCGACGTCGTGTACCCCACAATCATCAAGGTCTTAGCCATTTTACGATCGTGCGTGACGTCGCGGAGTTCAGCACACGCGTCCGCCCAACTGGCGCCAGGGTCCACGCAAGAGGAAGAACTCCTAGCGCTCTCTTCGTCGATGAAGTTGCCTAACTCCTCCTGACGTTTGCCAAGACGGGCATGCTCCACCGTGCCGTAAATGCCTACGCCAAGGCCCGACGCGCCCAGCACAGCAGCTGCGGCGACGACGTAGGGCTTAGCCTTGGGCGTCCTTTCCCGCGCTGGTTCTGTCTTTCGCTCTTGGGGCGGCTTTGTCTTTTGCACCGGGTGAGGCCTCAGCGTGACGTCCAGGTCGACGCGCGCGGCCGCAGTCAGATGCACCTCGGCCTCGTACGCTTGATGCCCAGGAGCAAGCACGACCACGGAGTAACGGCCAGGATCCAACCGCAGCACGGGGATAGCGGTGTGCACTTGTCCGTTGACCTCGACGACACCATCCGCGGGAAGATGATGGAGAGTGAGCTGCGGTAGCGCCTCGTCTGTGCGCTTCAACGCTTCGGGCAGCAGGGCCTGCACGTCGGATGCCTTTTCCTGGTCGGCCAGAGCTTGCGACTCCTGATAAAGAGCCAGAGCTTGACTGTAACGTTCTAGTTTCTCGAGACAAAACGCCGCGTGATACAAGAGTCCCGCTGTGCGTCGGCCCTCCGCAGCATAAAGAAAGCGGTCGGCCGCAGCTTGCCACTCCTCTTTTTCGAGTAGGTCCATGCCCATGACGTAAGCTGCGCGGGCCTGTTGAAGAGAGGGCGGTGAGGGAGAACTGCCGGACGACGCCGCGTCTTGTGCCCAGCTGGGTGAAACCAACGCAGCGACCAGCACAAAACTCAGACCGCTGGCGAGGAACAGGCGCATGCGCCGACCTGGGCCGCCTTCACTCGATCCAGAGGTCACGGCTGGGTGCGGTTGCTGGCTTGGGCGCAGCAGTTGATTTGGGCGCGGCAGTTGACTTGGACGCGGCAGTCGTCGGTCTGGATGCCGCGGTTGAAGAGGCGTTGGGTGCGTTGGAGCCGCTTGTTGTGGATGGACGCTCCGCAGCCGTCGGAGACTTGGGCCCCAGAGCCTGCGATGAAGAATCAGCATGAGCTATCGTCGGGCGCTCGAGAGCTGAGTTGCGCGAATTCGTCGCGTCACTGCTCAAAGTCGGGGGGGGCGCGCCCGTTTCTTCAGACGGTGCAGGCTGGACGGGAGCAACCGCGCCCTCAGACGTCGCTGCGGAGGGGTGCGTCGCCAGCGGTCGGGCTGACGCCCGGGGAGCACCAGCCATCGGCTGCTGTTGGGCCGTAGGCAGAACAGATTGAT
>Ga0315910_10003971_pt1 | contig 12442 bp, 11 predicted proteins | sample EdamamesoilMG_FD_204470 | JGI IMG/M metagenome (GOLD analysis project Ga0315910, IMG submission 204470) | Garden soil microbial communities collected in Santa Monica, California, United States - Edamame soil | ecosystem: Environmental > Terrestrial > Soil > Garden | place: USA: California... | reverse complement strand
ACCGCCTCGGCCGACTTCGGGCGCAACGTGCTGAAACTCGGCCTCACCATCTCGATTTCGGGCATCGTGACCTTCAAGAACGCCCACGAGCTGCAGGAATTCGCCGCCGAGGTCCCGGCCGATCGGATGCTGGTCGAAACCGACAGCCCGTTCCTCGCTCCGGTTCCCCATCGCGGTAAGACCTGCGAGCCGGCCTATGTCCGCAACACCGCGGAATTCGTGGCGGGGCTGCGTGGTGATAGCGTCGAAGCCCTGGCCGAGCAGACCACGCGCAATTTCTACGCTCTGTTCCGGAAGGCCGTGCCGTGAAGCTGCTGGTGCTCGGCTCCGGGACTTCCACCGGCGTGCCGCGCATCGGCAATGACTGGGGCGAATGCGACCCGAACGAACCCAAGAACCGCCGTTCGCGCGTCTCGATCCTGGTCGAGAGCGACGAAGGCGCGCGGCTGCTGGTCGATACCTCGACCGATTTGCGCCAGCAGTTGCTTGATAACGAGATCGACAAGGTCGACGCGGTGTTCTGGACGCACGACCACGCCGATCACTGCCACGGCATCGACGACCTGAGGCCGATGCGCTTCCATCGCAATGCGCCTTTGCCGGGTTTTGCGTCGCCGGAAACTGCGCGAAGCCTGCGCCAGCGCTTCGGCTACGTTTTTGCCGGGCGCTACGGCTACCCGACGATCGTCAAGCTCGAGACACTGGAGCTGGTGAAAATCCACGCGGGTTTTGCAATCGATTCCGTCGAAATGCCGCATGGACCGACCACAAGCACCGGCTTTCGCTTCGAGGCGGACGGTAAATCAATAGGTTATGCTACGGACTTCAGTGAAGTTACCAGCGATATGATCGGCTTGTTCGAGGCAGTCGACATCCTGGTAACCGACTGCCTGCGCCGTGAGCCGCATCCAACTCACGCGAGCCTCGCCACGGCAATCGAGTTCGGCCAGCGCTGCAACGCCGGCACGATCGTGCTGACGCATCTCGATTACACGATGGATTACGCGACGCTATCGGCCGAGGTGCCAGCCGGCGTGCTGGTCGGCTACGACGGAATGGAAATCCCCGCATGAGCTATGACTGGGTCTCAGTCGTCGCGCTCTTGGCGTGTCTGGTGCTCGCGGTCGCCGCGTTTCGCGCGCAGCGCGTGGGGCTGGAGCTACGGTAAGGATGGCGCTGGCCTGGGGGCGATTTTCGTGCTGATCGTGGGCCTCTTTTCGGCGATAGGGCGCTGATGGTTCATCCTACATTTTACATAATATATATTATCACTCCAAGATGACGGAGCAGATCGACCGCCTCCTCTCGATCATGGCCCGCCTCCGCGACCCGGAGCGCGGTTGCGAGTGGGATGTCGCACAGAATTTCGCGACGATCGCGCCGTACACGATCGAAGAAGCGTACGAGGTGGCCGACGCGATCGCGCGCAATGACATGGACGAACTACGCGGTGAGCTTGGCGACCTGCTCCTCCAAGTCGTGTTCCATGCGCGTATGGCCGAGGAAGCCGGACAGTTTGCCTTCGACGACGTCGCCCGGGCGATTTCGGACAAGATGGAAGCGCGCCATCCGCATCTGTTCAGGGACAGCGATGCAGCTAAGCCAAGCTGGGAGGCGCTCAAGGCGAACGAGCGCGCGCACAAGGGCGCCGAGAGCGCGCTCGACGGTATTGCGCGTGCGCTGCCGGCACTGATGCGGGCCGAGAAGTTGCAACGGCGGGCGGCCGGCGACGGATTCGACTGGCCCGATCGCGAAGGTCCGGCGGCCAAACTGCACGAGGAAATCTCCGAGCTCTCGGAAGCTTCATCCGATAAGCAATTGGAAGAGGCTGGAGATTTACTTTTCGCGGCCGTCAATCTGGTACGGGCCTACGGGATTTCAGCCGAAGAGGCTCTGCGCGCGGCCAACGACAAGTTCGAGCGGCGCTATCGGACGATGGAGGGACTGGCCGCAGGTTCGTTCGGAAAGCTCAGCCTGAACCAGCAGGAGGAGCTCTGGCAGCAGGTCAAGCGGGGCGAAGGCGCCTAGTCGGCGCCGTGGCGTTCCGCCCAGGCGCGTGCGCCAATTTGCGATTGCCGTTCGATGGCAGGAACGGCGACGGCCGCGGCGGGGTCAAGGCTGACGTCGAGGTAAGCCGCGACCGCGCGGATCGCGGCGGTGGGATCTGCGAGTACTTCTTCATACCAGATCACCAGAGGTTCAACGCGCAAGTCGCGGTACATCGCCTGCCACGCGCTTTCCTGCTGCTCGATCATCCGCGTTGCCTGTGCCATCGCCTCGCGCGAGTATTCGGGTTCGGGCCGGTCGTCGAATTCCTGCTCCTGGCGCCAAATGCCCGACAGCAGCGCACGGGCATACGAGATCGCGTGGGCGGTGCGGTCGCGGCGGCGGAGCTCGACCACCCTCGCCCGCGCGCCGCGCGGGAACATCGTGTGCATTACACTCGCCACAAGTTGCGGATTGATCTCATTGACACCTTCGAGCTGCAGCGGAAAAGCCTTGAGACCGAACACGCCGTTGGGTGAAGTCCGGCGATGCAGCGCTGCGCGCCACAGGTCAGCCTGCGCTCGCAGGGACTTGCTGGCGAAGCCGTAAGGGCCCGAGGGCTGGAAGTTCAGGTATTCGAGCGGAGCGCCGAGGCATCCGGTCGCCCAGAGCAGGTGACTGACGTAAGTGCTGCCGCTGCGCGGGACCGAGGCCAGCAGATACGACCGCTCCGGCGGCTGCTCACGCATCGGAAAATCGAATTGGGTCTCGTACCCCGTGACCGTACCGGGCCTCAGCGTCACGCTAGCTGTCCAGCGCCTCGAAGCGCCCGAACTCCTTGTCGGTCAGCCGGACCTCGATTCGCCGTAACGGCCCCTCCTCGCCCTCCCCGGCTTCCTCTTCAGCGAGGACTTCGCCGTGGGAGTGGAGCCATGCGATCTTCTGGCCGGCACTCGCCGGCAGGGTGATCGTGTGCCAGCGCGCGCCCTGTGTGAGGACTTCGCCGAGCCGGTCGAGCAGCCGTTCGACCCCAAACCCCGTGGCGGCCGAAAGCGGCAGCACCTCTGGATCCATCGCGGCAAGTGCTTCGATCTCCAGGCGCCGCTCTTCGTCGAGCAGGTCCCACTTGTTCCACACCTCGATGATCGGGATTGCGGGCTCCTCGCCTTCGATCACGCCCAAGTCGCCAAGGACGGCAAGCACCTGGCGTTTCTGTGCCGCGCTGTCGGGATTGGCGATATCGCGCACGTGGACGATCAGGTCCGCGGCAGTAACCTCTTCCAGCGTCGCACGAAAGGCCGCGACAAGCTGTGTCGGGAGGTCCGAGATGAAGCCGACCGTGTCGGACAGGATCGCCTTGTCGATCCCTGGCAGGCGGATCGCTCGCATCGCCGGGTCGAGCGTGGCGAACAGCAGATCCTCGGCCATGACGCCTGCGCCCGTCACACGATTGAAAAGAGTGGATTTCCCGGCGTTGGTGTAGCCGACGAGGGCAATCACGGGCCACGGCGCCCTCCCCCGCCGTTCGCGATGGAGCGCGCGGGTCTTCCGCACCTGCTCCAAATCGCGGCGCAGTTTGCCCATGCGCGCGCGGATCATCCGCCTGTCGGCCTCGATCTGCGTTTCGCCCGGGCCGCCGAGGAAGCCAAAACCGCCGCGCTGGCGCTCGAGGTGGGTCCAGCTACGCACCAAGCGGCTCTGCTGGTAGTCGAGATGGGCCAACTCCACCTGCAGCCGGCCCTCCGCCGTCGCCGCCCGCTCGCCAAAGATTTCGAGAATCAGGCCGGTGCGGTCGATCACCTTGCGCTTGAGCTTTTCCTCGAGGTTACGCTGCTGGATCGCCGACAGCGCGCCGTCGACGATCACCAGCTCGGCCCGCTCCTGTTCGCACTCGGTGGCGATGCGGTCGATCTGGCCTTCACCGAACAAGGTCCCCGGTCGCACGTCGCGAACCGGCACGATGAAGGCCTCGGCGACGACGATGCCGATCGCCAGCGCGAGGCCCTTGGCTTCCTCCAGCCGGGCCTCGGGATCTTCCGCCTGCTTGCCGCGGCGGCGAATGTCCGGGCAGACGACGAGGGCCCGTGCGCCGCGGGTTACCTCGCCTTCGAACTCGTCATCGACAATCAGGAGGCCTCGCCTTCCTCGCCATCAAAGTCAGTGGTCAGGTCCACCGGCGCCGCCGGTTGGATGGTCGACACGGCGTGCTTGTATGCGAGTTGCACGAACCCCTCGCGCTCGAGCAGCATGCAGAACAGGTCGTAGGCGGCGATGCGGCCTTGCAGCATCACGCCGTTCACCAGAAACATCGTCACCTGCACGCCCGCATCGCGCACGCGTGACAGAAAGATATCCTGCAGAAGGCGGTGTTTCTTGCCGTTTTCACCCGGCGAACCGAACTGCGAGGCATCGACCGGGTGGCCGGGCATGATCGTCGAGATAGCGTGCTTGTAGACCAGCTGCGATTGCCCATCGCGCCGCAGCAGGATCGAGAAGTTGTCAAACCAGGTGACAATCCCCTGCAGCTTTACGCCCTTGACCAGGAACATGGTCACGGGGGTCTTTTCCCGGCGTAGGTTGTTGAGGAACTGGTCCTGCAGGTTGGCCCCCTTGGCCGCGCCTGCTCCTGGGCCTGCCGATTGAACCGGCGCGGGCTCCGGGGTCGTCCGGGGGCGCGGGCTCAGCTTTTCCTTGGTCATTCACCTGACTCCTTTTGTTGGCGGCCGCTTCTGCAGTCCGCGTTCTGGTCGCCGTCCGTGACAGTTGGACGACAACCGACGTTTGTCGCGTCAAACTAAGCTCCGGTTCTCAGTTGCGCAAATACGATCTTTTCCCAAGAGTTCCCGGGGTTATTCGTTTTCGATCTCATGGCGCTCGCTCATACCAAGTAGCTTGAGCTTCCGATGTAGCGCCGAACGCTCCATGCCGATGAATCCGGCGGTCTTCGAAATGTTGCCGGAAAAGCGGCGGATCTGGATACGCAGGTACTCGCGCTCGAAGCTCTCGCGCGCTTCGCGCAGCGGCACGCCCATGAGGGTCGAGATACCGGTGCCGTTGTCGCTCGATGTGCCGGTGATCTCGCCGGGCAGCATGTCGGGTTCGATCCGTTCCATCCGGTCACGCGGGGCCAGGATCACTGTGCGTTCGACCACGTTGCGCAGCTGGCGGACGTTACCGGGCCAGTCGTAGGCCTGCAGCGCTGCCATCGCCTCTGACGAGATCTCGGGCACCTGCACCCCCTGCTCGCGCGCGTAGCGGGTAAAGAAGTGATCGGCGAGCGGCGGGATGTCCTCGCGGCGGTCGGCGAGCGAGGGGACCGTCACCGGCACCACGTTGAGGCGATAGAACAAGTCCTCGCGGAAGCGCTTCTCGGCGATTTCTTTTTCGAGGTCTCGCGCGGTCGAGGACACGACGCGCACGTCGACCCGGACCTGGCGATGCCCGCCAACGCGCACGAAGCTCTGCTCCGTCAGCACGCGCAGGATCCGCGCCTGGGTGCTCAGAGGCATGTCGGCCACTTCGTCGAAGTACAGCGTGCCGCCGTCGGCCATTTCGAGCAGCCCCGGGCGAACCAGGTTGCCGTCTGCCTCCTCGCCGAACAGCTCCTGCTCGAAGCGCTCGGGCGTGATGCGGGCGGAGTTGACGGTAACGAAGGCCTTGTCCGCCCGAGGGCTCCAGGCGTGGAGCAGACGCGCGGCGACTTCCTTGCCCGAGCCGGCCGGACCGGTGATCAACACCCGGCTGCCGGTATTGGCGACGCGCTTCAGCGTGGCGCGGGCGTTGTTGATCGCGCTCGAATTGCCGGTGAACTCCTCGGCCAGCGCAATGCCTTCGCGCAGTCGCTCGTTCTCGCGCCGCAGCCGCTCTGTCTCGGTCGCGCGGCCGACCAGCAGAAGCAGCCGCTCGGCCTCGAACGGCTTCTCGATGAAATCCACCGCCCCGCGGCTGATCGCCGAGACCGCCGTGTCGATGTTGCCGTGGCCGGAGAAGATGATCACGGGCAGCTGGGGCTCGCGCTCCTTGATCGCGTCGAGCACTTCCAGCCCGTCCATCGGGCTGCCGTGAAGCCAGACGTCGAGCAGCACGAGGCTCGGGCGCAGCTCGTCGACCATACGCAAGGCGTTGGTGCTGTCGCCCGCCGTGCGGCAACCATACCCTTCATCGGTCAGCACGCCCGCGACGAGCTCGCGGATATCCTGTTCGTCATCCACCACGAGGATGTCGAGCGCCATCAAACTGTCTCCGTCCTGAAAGTCATTCGGCCGCCTCGCTTCCGGCGGTCGCCATTGGGTCGCGTGCAAACCGAAGCGTTGCGCGCGTTCCGCCATCGGGCCCGGCGGCGAAATTGAGCTCGCCGCCATGTTCCTCGACGATCTTCTTGACGATCGCGAGGCCGAGGCCGGTGCCCTTCTCGCGGGTCGTCACGTAGGGTTCCATGATCCGCTCGCCGCCCTGTGGCAGGCCGACGCCGTTGTCGGTCACGCAGACGGTGAGGTGACGCTCATCGGCGTCGACGGCGACTTCGATCCGCCCACGATAATCGGCCTCGGCATCGCGGCGCCGGGCATCGATCGCCTCGGCTGCATTCTTGAGCACGTTGGTCATCGCCTGGCCGAACTGGTGCCGGTCGCACTCGATCAGCGGCATCTCTTCGGAGGCGCTGAAGACGTAGGCGATTTCCGGGCGCCCGACTTCCTGCAGGAACAGCGCCTGGCGCACGAGGTCGACCGCGTCCTCTTGGCGGAATACGGGCTTGGGCAGGCGGGCGAACGAGGAAAACTCGTCGACCATGCGGCGCAGCTCCCCAACCTGGCGAATGATCGTCCCGGTCAACTCCTCGAACAGATCCCCGTCCTGCACGATCTGCTTGCGATAGCGGCGCTTGATGCGCTCCGTCGCGAGCTGGATCGGGGTGAGCGGGTTTTTGATCTCGTGCGCGATGCGGCGAGCCACGTCCGACCACGCCGCCTGGCGCTGGTCAACGAGCTGGCGGGTGATGTCCTCGAAGGTGATGACATGGCCCTGGGCTGTGGGTGCGATCTTGACCGCCAGCGTCTGCAACTCCCCGCCCTTGCTGTACTGCACGACGCCGCTGCTCGCGCCGCTGCGCAGCAGCGCAGCGATCTGTGGGGCGATGTCGGCCAGCTTGAGGCCGAGCGGCGCGGGCCCCGCACGATCGAGCAGCAGCTCCTGCGCCGAGTTGTTCATCAGCGCGACCTGCCCTTCGGAGTCGACCGAGACGATGCCGGCGGTAATCGACTGGATCACTGCCTCAATGAAAGCACGGCGCTCGACCAGCGCGTCGGTCTGGCGCTCGATCTGCTCGGTCATGCGGTTGAAGGCGCGGTTGAGCAGGCCGATCTCGTCCGGGCCCGTGCGGCCGGCGACACGCAACGCATAGTTGCCCGCGCCCACCTCGCGCGCCGCGGTGACGATCTGCGCAAGCGGCTTCACCTGCCGGTCGGCGAAGCGAAGCGCGAACCACACCGCGAGACCAACGAGCGCCAGCGATACCGCGAACAGCGCCAGGTTGAACCGTAGCTGGAGCACACGGGCGCGCTGTGTGAGCAGGTCGTAGCCCTGCATAACGCTCTCGGCCCGCCTGTTGAGCGCCAGCGGCTCGAATACGTTGGCATTGCGCGCGTTGTAGAGGAAGAGGTTGCTCTCGCGGTCTATCACGGCGACCGCCTCAATCCTCTCTGCATTCGCGCTGACGACGATGTCTTCGCCCGCCTGCAGGCGAGCTAGTGTGGCGGGCGAAATGCGTTCGCGAGAACTGTCCTCGGCCGGATCGACGATGGCGATCGTGCGGATCTGACCCTCCGGCGTGGCCTGGAGGATCGCGCTCTCGCTCATCCGCCGATAGACGGCCTGGTAGGCGTAGTTGTCCAGGAAGTCGGTGCTCGTGACGCTGACTTGCCCGAAATAGTCCCGCACATCGTCGACCATAGTGGCGGTTTCGACGCGAACATCGTCCTGCGCCTGAAGGTAGTAGCCCTGCGCGAGGCGATTGGCGTTCTCCATCATCTCGCGCGTGTTCTCGGAGATGCCGGCGCTCGACTGGAACAGGATGCTGGCGAAAACCGCGACCAGCAGCGTCGGAACCGCCGCGACCAGCGAGAAAAAGAACACTAGGTTGACGTGCAGCCGCGCCGTCGTGCCCCCTGCGCGGCGGATTGCCAGCCGGCGGCCGAGCAGCACCAGCAGCGCGAGCGCCGGGATCAGCGTGCCGACGAGCATCGCCGCAGCCTGCGCTGACGGAATCAGCCGGCTTGGATCGGCGCGGCTCAGCGTGAGATAGGAACTCGCCAGCATCACTACGAGCGTCGCAGCGGCCACGATCTCGAGCCACAGGTAGACGTTGGCCCGCCGCGCTACGACCATTCCCCGGCGCCACCAGCGAGGTAGGCGCAGGCGTGACCCGGTGTCAGGTTCTAAGCCGTGGGGGGTAGCCATCGTTGCAGAGTTACAACGGCACTGTTGCAAGAATGCAAGGGCTTTTTCGGCGAGTTGAGCGGCTATCCCCGGCGAGAAAAGCGTTCTGGATCGATCCTCAAGTCGTCGAGGCGCTTGCGCAGTGTGTTGCGGTTGATCCCGAGCAGTTGGGCGGCGCGCAGCTGGTTGCCGCCGGTCTCTCGCAGTGCGTGCTCGAACAACGGAATTTCGAACGCGGCCAACGCCTCGTCATAGAGCGCTCCCTGGGCCGGAACCGACTTGCCGAGCCATGATGCCAGCGCGCCCGAGAACGTGGCTTCGCCACTTGCTTCCGGCATCGCAGGACGGTCGGCGAGCAACTGGCGGACACCCGCTGTGTCGATCTGCTCCTCGCGTGAGAGCAGCGCGGCGCGGAACACGAAATTGCGCAGTTCGCGCACGTTTCCTCGCCACGGCTGAGCTTCCAGCAGGGCGAGCGCGTCGTTCGAGATGCGGCGCGACGGTAGCCCCTCTTCGGCCGCCTGGCGCAGGAAATGGCGCGCTAAAGCCTCGATGTCGCTCCTGCGCTCGCGCAGCGGCGGCAGGTGAATGGGAACGACGTTGAGGCGGTAATACAGGTCCTCGCGGAAGCTCCCCGCGGCGATCATCGGGGCGAGGTCGCGGTTGGTCGCGGCGATAATGCGCACATCGATGGCGATTTCCTCACGCCCGCCGACACGGCGGATGCGGCCCGACTGGAGCGCGCGCAGCAACCGGGTCTGCGCCTCGGGCGGCATGTCGCCGATCTCGTCGAGGAACAGCGTGCCGCCGTTCGCTTGCTCGAACTTGCCGATCGAGCGGTTGACCGCGCCGGTGAACGCCCCCTTCTCGTGCCCGAACAGCTCGCTTTCGATCAGCTCGCGCGGGATCGCGGCAGTGTTCACGGCGACGAACGGCCCGGTCTTGCGCGAGCCGAGCTCGTGGATCGCCTCGGCCACCAGCTCCTTGCCGGTACCGGATTCGCCCAGGATGAGTACCGTGAGGTCGTTGCGCAGGACGCGCGTGATCATGCGATAGACGTCCTGCATCGCCTGGCTGCGCCCGATCAGCGGGAGGCCCTCGCCAGCCTCGTCGCGCCCGGCGCTGCCACCGCTGCGCGCGTCGGCTGCCTGGCAGGCGGCGCGCACCAGCTCGTCGAGGTCGAACGGCTTGGGGAAGTACTCGAAGGCTCCGGTGTCGGTCGCCCGCACCGCCGTATCGAGCGTGTTCTGCGCCGAGAGAATGATGACGGGCATCGCGGGATGCGCTCGATGCACTTCCGGCAACGAGGCAATGCCATCGCCATCGGTCAGGACGACATCGGTAAGCATCACGTCGTAGGTGGCCCCGCTCAGCAGCTTGTCGCGGCTGGCGATGCTGTCGCAGCGGTCTACGGTGAAGGCCTCGGCTTCGAGCGCCGCGGTGATGACCGTCGCGATCGATGCGTCGTCCTCAACCAGCAAAGCACGCCTCGACATCCCGCTTCTCCTATTTGGCCATCGGCAGATGCACACGGAAATGCGTCCACCCGCCCGCTTCGTCGCGCTCGTGTCCGATGCGCCCGTCCATGTCGCGCACCAGCTTGTTGACCAGCGCGAGACCCAGCCCCTGCCCGTTCTTCTTGCTCGAGACGAACGGCTCGAAGATGTGCTCGCGCACGGCCGGATCGATGCCCGGGCCGTTGTCGCTCACCTGCACCTCGATCGGCAGCTTCACCCGTCGCCCGATCCGCATGACGTTGCGCGCAAGGCCGCTGACGAAGCGGGTGCGGATGACGATCTCGGGGCTTTTGCGGTCCTGGCAGGCATCGCGAGCGTTACCGATCAGGTTGATCAGCACCTGCACCAACGCCCCTTCGTTGGCGAGGACCGGCGGTAGCGAGGGGTCGAACTCCTCGCGCAGCGGAATCTCGACGTCGCTGGCAGCATTCACGGTATCCCACGCCCGGCGTACCGCGGCGTGGAGATTGAACGGAGCGACCGGCTCAGGCTGCTCGCGGCCGAGGCGCTGCATGCGGTCGATAAGCTGGGCGATGCGGTCGACCTCGTCGGTGATGAGTTCGGTCAGCTTACGGTCGCCCTCTTCAAGCTTGCGCGCGACGAGTTGCGCGGCCCCGCGGATGGCGGAGAGCGGGTTCTTGATCTCGTGGGCGAGCACCGCGGGCCCGCGTAGGGCAACAGCGCGATCCTCCTCGCCGAGACGCTCGCCCTGTCCGGCGTCAGACAGCGTGACAACCCGCCAACCCGGATGGGCCGGCAGTGGCGAGACGGTCAGGTTCACTTGGGCCGTCCGGTCGTCGACCTGGATCGGCACGCCCCGCGCAACCAGCTGCGCCTCCTCGCCGCGCAGCATGTCGCCGAAGCGGCTTTCGGGAAACGACACGACCTCGAGGAAATTGCGGCCGATCAAGCGCCGTGCGCTGCGCCCGATAAGGTTCTCGGCACCCGGATTGACCTGTTCGATGATCAGATCGGGCGTCAGCAGCACCAGCGCGAAAGTCAGTCCCGCGATCTGCTCACGCGCCTCGGGCGTGCCCGCGGCAGGTTCGCTCACGCCGCCTGCCGGCGCAGGAACGGTGTGTAGAAACGCTCAATTTCCCCAATAACCTGATGAGGATCACCGATGAAGTTCACAAAGTTTCTGAACTCGGCAGATCCCGGAAGCCCTTTGGTGTACCACCCGAGATGCTTGCGGGCGATCTTGACACCGGTGTCGGCGCCGTAGTGCTCGAGCATCGAGCGGTAGTGTTCGGTCAGCACCGCGAACTGCTCGTCCACCTCAGGGTCGGGCAGGCGCTCGCCCGTCCGCCACCAGTGCATGACCTGGCCCAGCAGCCACGGCTTGCCGTAAGCACCGCGGCCGATCATCACGCCGTCCGCGCCCGACTGCTCGAGCGCCTTCGCGCTGTCCCCGACCCCGCAGATGTCGCCGTTGACGATCACGGGGATCGTGACCGCGTCTTTGACCTTGCGGATGAAGGCCCAGTCGGCCTCACCCTTGTACATCTGGTTGCGGGTCCGGCCGTGAACCGTGATCATCTTCACGCCGAGATCTTCCGCGATATGCGCGAGCTCGGGAGCGTTGAGGCTGGCGTGGTCCCAGCCCATCCGCATCTTCACCGTCACCGGGACCGAAACGGCTTTCACCGTCGCTTCCATCAGCTTTCGCGCCAGCGGCACCTCGCGCATCAGCGCGCTGCCGGCGTACTGGCCCACGACCTTGCGCACCGGGCAGCCGAAGTTGATGTCGATCACAGCGGCGCCGCGATCCTCATTGAGCTTGGCCGCCTCGGCCATCGAGCCCGGATCGCAGCCGACGAGCTGCATCGAGACCGGCTCCTCGATAGCGTCCCATTCCGACTTCTGCAGGCTCTGGCGCGTCTCGCGGATCATCGCCTCGCTGGCGATCATCTCGGTGACGTTGAGCCCCGAGCCGTAGCGCCGCACGAGCCGGCGGAACGGCAGGTCGGTCACCCCCGTCATCGGCGCGAGCACGACCGGGCAGTCGATCCGCACAGGACCGATCTCGATCGGCTTCAGGGCCGGAGGAGTGGGCAACGAGGTCATTCGCGAGGAGTGTGCCTAAAAATCGGGCAGCCGCATAGTGGATTGCGGCCCTTGCGGCAACCCGCTAGCGCCCGCGCTCGCATGGACGCCCCCGCCACAGCACGCTTCGCCGCGGTGATCGTCGCCGCCGGGCAAGGACTGCGCGCTGGCCAAGCGGTGCCCAAGCAGTTCGCGAATTGGCGCGGCAAGCCGGTGGTGCGCCATTCGGCGGAGGCGCTGGCGGAGGCGGGTGCTGGAGCAATCGTGGTCGCTATTCCCGCTGGCGGTGAGGAGATCGCGGGAAACGCTCTTGTAGGCGTCCCCAATCTGCGGCTCGTCGTCGGTGGGGCGACCCGACAGGCGTCTGTGCGCCTCGCGCTGGAGGCCCTTTCCGGTGACCTGCCGCATGTGCTGATCCACGACGCGGCCCGCCCGCAGTGCCCGCCAGAGGTGGTGGA
>Ga0315910_10003970_pt1 | contig 12444 bp, 5 predicted proteins | sample EdamamesoilMG_FD_204470 | JGI IMG/M metagenome (GOLD analysis project Ga0315910, IMG submission 204470) | Garden soil microbial communities collected in Santa Monica, California, United States - Edamame soil | ecosystem: Environmental > Terrestrial > Soil > Garden | place: USA: California... | reverse complement strand
CCAACGCGCAGGACGTCGACAACCTCCCGTACTACAACCTCGAGCACCTGCGCGACTGCCTGCGCGAAATCTCCCGCGCGGCGGCCAAGCCGACCAAGACGGTGATCCGCCACTTCGCCGGCGACGTGCTCTTCCGCACGATCCGCAAGGGCTTCTTCGTCGGGGATCAGAAGGACTTCGCCTTCTACCCGATGCCCGCACGCGAGGCGCTCGAGTCGACGCACTATCAGTGGTGGCGCAGCGCGCTCACCACCTTCGGCGGCTGACCCCACCCGGCACTCCCCACCCTCGACTCCACGCTTCCCATGAACCTGCCACACATCTTCTGGCTGGTGCCCGCCGGGTCGGTCGCCGCCCTCCTCTTCGCCTGGCTGTTCTTCCGCCAGATGGTCGCCCAGCCGGCCGGGACCGAGCTGATGCAGCGCATCGCCGCCCACGTGCGCCGGGGCGCGATGGCGTATCTGACTCAACAATACAAGGTCGTCGGCCTGTTCTTCGTCGCGATCTTCCTGCTCTTCGCCGTGCTCGCCTACGGCTTCAACCTGCAGAACCCCTGGGTGCCGTTCGCCTTCATCACCGGCGGGTTCTTCTCCGGGCTCGCGGGTTTCTTCGGCATGAAGACCGCGACGCAGGCCTCCTCGCGCGTGGCGCAGGCGGCCAGCCGGTCGCTCGATGCCGGCCTGCGGCTCGCCTTCCGCTCCGGCGCGGTGATGGGCCTGGTGGTCGTCGGCCTCGCGCTGCTCGACATCTCGGTGTGGTTCCTCGTGCTGCGGCATTTCATCCCGGAGGGCGGGAGCCAGCTCACGATCATCACGACGACGATGCTGACCTTCGGCATGGGCGCGTCGCTGCAGGCGCTCTTCGCGCGCGTCGGCGGCGGCATCTTCACCAAGGCGGCCGACGTCGGCGCCGACCTCGTCGGCAAGGTCGAGGCCGGGATCCCCGAGGACGACCCGCGCAACCCCGCCACCATCGCCGACAATGTCGGCGACAACGTCGGCGACGTCGCCGGCATGGGCGCCGACCTCTACGAGTCCTACTGCGGCTCGATCCTCGCCACCGCCGCGCTCGGCGCCGCGGCCTTCACCGCCGCCGGGCAGGAGGCGATGCAGCTGAAGGCCGTGCTCGCGCCGATGATCGTGGCCGGCATCGGCACGATCCTCTCGATCCTCGGCGTCTTCGTCGTGCGCACCAAGCCCGGCGCCAATCAGGGCGAGCTCATGGCCGCGCTCAACCGCGCGATCAACTTCAGCTCGGTGCTGATCGTGGTCGCTTCGTTCTTCGCGCTGCGCGCGCTGGAGATGCCGAACTACGTCGGTGTCTGGGGCTCGATCGTGATCGGCCTGGTCACCGGCATCGTCATCGGCAAGGCGACGGAGTACTTCACGTCGCACGAGTTCGGGCCGACGCGCCACATCTCGCAATCGGCGAAAACCGGCCCGGCCACCGTGATCATCGCCGGCATGGGCGTGGGCTTCAACTCGACGGTCGTGCCCGTGATCTCTGTCTCCATCGGGACGATACTGGCCTACGCCTCCGCGGCCGGCGGATTCTCCTTCGATGCGGCCTCGCTCAACATGGGTCTCTACGGCATCGGCATCGCGGCGGTCGGCATGCTCGCCACGCTCGGCCTCACGCTCGCGACCGACGCCTACGGCCCGATCGCCGACAACGCCGGCGGCAACGCCGAGATGAGCCACCTCGGGCCCGAGGTGCGCAAGCGCACCGACGCGCTCGACGCGCTTGGCAACACGACCGCCGCCACCGGCAAGGGTTTCGCCATCGGCTCGGCCGCACTCACCGCCCTCGCGCTGCTCGCCTCCTACATCGAGGAGCTGAAGATCGGCATCATCCATCAGATCGAGCGGGGCGTGCCGTTCCTCTTTCCCAACGGCCTCACCGCCACGACCGCCGAGCAGGTGCACGCGATCTCGATGGTGCAGTTCATGGAGTATTTCTACGTGAACCTGATGAACCCGAAGGTGCTCGTCGGCCTGTTCATCGGCTCGATGATGGCATTCGTGTTCTGCGGCCTGACGATGAACGCGGTCGGCCGCGCCGCGCAGAAGATGGTCGAGGAGGTCCGCCGCCAGTTCCGCGAGATCGCCGGCATCATGGAGGGCAAGGCCGAGCCCGACTACGCGCGCTGCGTCGCGATCTCCACGGCCGGCGCGCAGCGCGAGATGATCCTGCCCTCCGCCATCGCCGTGCTCGTGCCGATCGCCACCGGTCTCGTCTTCGGCGTGCCCGGCGTGTTCGGCCTGCTCGCCGGCGGCCTTTCCGCGGGCTTCGTGCTCGCGGTGTTCATGGCCAACTCCGGCGGCGCGTGGGACAACGCCAAGAAATTCATCGAGGAGGGCCACCACGGCGGCAAGGGCTCCGATGCACACAAGGCCACCGTGATCGGCGACACCGTGGGCGATCCGTTCAAGGACACCTCGGGACCGAGCCTGAACATCCTCATCAAGCTGATGAGCATGGTCTCGATCGTGACCGCCGGCGTGAACATCGCCGTGACGTTGTTCTAGACGATTTGTTCGGCAAAACCCCGGCGCCCCACAGGGGACGCCCGCAGGAGCACCGGCGGGGCGAGACAGCGCCTCGCCGGTTTTCGTCTCCGCCTCCGGCGCCGCGCCCGACGGCCGCCGGCATGGTCAGGCGCCGGCCCGGCCGAGCACGTCGAGCGCACGCAGCATGGCGTCGCCGCGGCCCTCGACACCGAGCCTGGCGTAGATGTTTTCCGCGTGCTTCTTCACCGTGGCCGTCGCCGCGCCCACGATGATGCTGATCTCGGGATTGGTTTTGCCCCGGCTCATCCAGAAGAGCACCTCGGCCTCGCGCTCGCTCAGGCCGAGCGCGCGCAGCGGCGCGCAGTCGCCCTCGCGGCGCTTCTCCTCGAACATGACGAGGACCGGGCTCTCCGGCGCCGCGTCGCGCACAAACCGCGCATGCAGCAGACCCTGCGAACCCTCGAAGACCGAGCGACCGGACCCGTCGCCGAGGCGCTCGATGAGCGCGAGCGGCAGGCGCCCCGCCTCCGATGGCGCGAAGAAGGCCTTGAGCAGGTAGGTCGCACGCTGCGTGCAGAACTGCACGCGGCCGTCGGGCGCGGCCACGACCACCGCTTGCGCGAGCGAGGCCTCGAGGGCGCGCTCGGTGTCGGCCCGCCAGGCCAGTTCATCGGCGAGCCGGCGCTGCAGCGCCCTGAGTCGCAGGTGTGCGCCGATGCGCGCGAGGACCTCGTCGGAATGAAAGGGCTTGGTGACGTAGTCGACCGCGCCGGCGGCGAAGGCCGCGACCTTCTGCTCCGGCTCCTCGACCGCGGTCATGAAGATGACCGGGATGTCGCGCCAACGCGCGTCGGCCTGGATGCGCGCGCATGTCTCCAGTCCGTCCATACCCGGCATGCGCATGTCGAGCAGGACGAGCGCGGGCATGGTCTGCTCGAGGCGCGCGAGCGCGGCCTCGCCGCTGGTCGCGACGAACGGCCGATGCCCGGCTCCCTGCAGCGCGTCGACAAGGAGCGCGAGGTTGCCCGGCGTGTCGTCGACGATGAGGATGCGCGCGCCGGTCGTGTCCGGCCCCTCCGTCCCGGGTGCGATCATGGCGTGGCGCCGCGCGCGGCAGCGGCGGCGGCGAGCAGTCGGGAGAGACGATCGATGTCGAAGTCGGCCAGCGCCGCCTCGAGCGCCGCGACGTGGGTCGAGCCGGGGTGACGCTCGCGCAGGCGGGCGAGTGCGCCGCGCATGCCCACGACGTCGCCCGCACGGGCCGCCGTATCCAGTTCGCCGAGCAGCGCCGGGTCGAGCGGGCGGTCGTCGGCCACCGCAACCGGCGTGCGGACCCGCCAGGTGAGCCCGAGCAGCTCGCCCACGCGGGCGAGAAAATCGGCCTCGAGAAACGGCTTGGGGATGAACCCATCGCAGCCGGCCGCGAGCGCCTCGCCCGGATCGTGACCGAGGACCGAGGCCGAGGCGGCGAGAATCTTCATGCCCTCGTGCCGCGGGTCGCGGCGGATGCGGCGAGCCAGCTCGAAGCCGTTCATGCCCGGCAGGCGCAGGTCGAGCAGGAGCAGGTCGGGACGCCGCGTCTCGAGCCGGTCGAGCGCCTCCTCGGCGGTCACGGCGGTCGCAACCGTGAAGCCGAGCGGCGTGAGCAGGTCCACGAAGAGCGCGCGGTTGGCCTCGATGTCGTCGACCGCGAGCACGTGCCGGCGCGGCCCGTCATAGCCCTCGATCGCGGCCTCGCGGCGGACCGGATGGGGCGAGGCGGCGACGGGGAGGGGTATGTCGAAGGAGAACGTCGCCCCGCGCCCGGGCGCGGATTCGACCTCGATCCGCCCGCCCATGAGCGCGACCAGGCGCTGCGAGATCGCGAGCCCGAGGCCCGTACCCGCCTCTCGGGTACGCTCGCCGGTGCGTGTCTGCGTGAACGGCTGGAAGAGTTTCTCCAACTCGGCCGGCTCGAGCCCCGGCCCCGTGTCGCGCACGGCGAAGCGCATGCGCCCCTCGGCCGCGCCGGGTGCGACCGCGAGACCGACCTCGCCCGCGGCGGTGAACTTGGTCGCGTTGCCCAGCAGGTTTTCCAGGACCTGCCGGAGCTTGGCCGCATCGCCGAGCACATGGCGGGCCGGGAGCGCGGTGGGCCGCAGGAAGCCCAGGCTCTTGAGCGTGGCGCGCGCCTCCTGCGCGTCGCAGACCTCCTGGAGCAGCACCTCGAGGTCGAACGCCTCGACCCGCAACTCGAGCTTGCCGGCCTCGATCTTGGAGAGGTCGAGCACCTCGTTGATCAGGCGCAGGAGGTGCTGGCCGCTGGCGCGCACGATGCGCAGCCGGTCGCGCGCCGCGCCGGGCACGCCGGGGTCGTCGGCGAGCAGACGCGAGTAGCCGAGGATGGCGTGCAGGGGGGTGCGCAGCTCATGGCTCATGCGCGCGAGGAACATGGTCTTGGCCTGGCTGGCCTCCGCCGCGCGATCGCGCTCGTGCGCGAGCTCGACCGTGCGCTCGGCCACGATGCGCTCGAGCCGCTTGCGCTCCCGACGCGCCACACCGAGACGCCAACGCACGATCAGGACGACACCGAGGGCCATCGCGAGGGCGTAGGCGACGAAGGCGTAGGTCGTGAGCCACCACGGCGGGAGCACGGCAAAGGTCCACCGGGTGACCGGCCCCGGTTCCCCGCTGTCGACGCGCGCGCGCACCTCGAACGCGAAGCCCCGTCCGGAGAGATTGGTGAACGTGGTCTCATCCCGCGAACTCCACGGCGACCAGGAGTCATCGAAGCCGACGAGCCGGGACTGAAACTCCACCAGGCCGCCTGCGGCAAACGTCGGCGCGGTGAAACGGAAGCGCAGGGCATCACGCGAGTGGTCGAGCACGACTCCCGTCGAATCGCCCACGTCCGCCCGGAGCGGCAGGCGCATGGCGTGCCCCAGGGTGACGTCGCGCAAGAGCGTCGAGACGACGACCGGCTCGCGCGCCCGGAGCACCGCGTCGAGTTCGACGCGCACGAGATTCTTCTGTCCGGCGGCCCAGAGCACGCCGCGACCGCCGGTGCCCGGTTCCCAGTTCAGCTCCTGCGCCCCGAGATACCCGAGTGCGTCGAGGATGCGCCCGGGCAGCGGAATCCACCGCCAGCCGCCGCCGGGCTGGGGCGCCACGCCGCCGATCTCGGCCCGCTCGCCGCGCGTCGGGTCGCCGATCTGCACCCACATCGTACCGTCGGCGCCGCACGTGAACGCGTAGATGTAGCGGCCATTGCGGCCGACCGCGTCGAAGGCCCCGGCGGACACGAGCCGGTCCGTGGCCGCGTCGAGCACGGAGACGCCGCGCGCATGGACGAAGACGATGCCGTGGGGCGTCGCGCGCACGGTCGTCCACTCGTGGCCCGCCGGCAGACCACGTTCGGTACCAAAAACGTCGATACGGGCATCGAGCCACCCGGAACTGTCGGCGGCACGGCGCAGCCGCAGTATGCCCCGGGTGGAGGTTCCGATCCAGACCGACCCATCGGCGTCCTCGACCAGCGAGCGAGCATCACACTCGGCCGCGGGGATCGGCCCGAGATCCCTCCAGCCGGCGGCCTCGCGCCCGGCGACACGGATCCGGTTGGAGTCGGAGAGCAGGACGACATCGGGTGTACTGCGCGGAGCGAGGAGCGCATGCAGCGCACCCGGGGTCTTGAGCCCGGTGCTGATGCCGGCGCCGTCGAAACCGAGCAGGCCCTCGTCCGTCGCAAGGAGCATCCCGTCCCCGTGGACGACGAAGGCATTGGCGTTGAAGACCGGACCGTCGATGCGGGTGAACCGCGCGCTCAAGCCATCGCGCGCCGGAGCGAGGCGGTAGAGGCCGTCGTCGCCGCGGCAGTAGAGTTCACCCCGATGGCGGAGGACGGTGTACGCCACCCCCGGCGGCGCGCCGTTGTCGCGATCGAAAACACTCACGCCCCGGTCCGGCTCGAGGCGCGCGAGGCCGAGCGCGGTGCCGATCCACAGCCCGCCTTCGCGATCCTCGAACAGGCCGTGGATATCGGGAGAAGCCAGGCCGCCCTCGGTGCCGAAGCGCAGGTCGAGCGCGCCGTCCGGACGCAGGAGGAACAGGCCGTACCCGACCGAGCCGACCGCCAGGCGCCCGTCGCGCAGCAACACGCTCGCGAGCACGCGCCGCGCGAGCTCGGGTCGCTCCGACGCGACCTCGAGCCGGGTCGCACGGCCGGCTTCGTCGAAGGCGACAACCGATCCGTTCCCACGCACCATGACCGACCCGTGCGATCCCCAGGAGTCGAATACACCCTGCGCCAGCGTGCACAGCGCCGGATCGCGCGAGAACACCACGAAGTCGTCCGCCTCCGGGTCGAAGCGGTGCAATGCCACCGCGCCCTCGTCGACGTAGAGATGACGTCCGCTGCACTGCATCTTGATCCTGTGCGGAGCCTCGAAGCGCCACACGCGCATCTCCCGGCCATCCCAGCGCAACACGCGATCGGCGGTGCTCCACCAGGCGGCGCCCCGGTACCAGACGCAGTGCTGCGCCTGGCCCAGCGGCCGGTCCTCCGCCGGCAGGTGCGCGACGAGCGAACGGTAGGTGCGCCCGCCGTCGGCCGTGCGCTCGACGACTCCGATCTCGTCGAAGCCCGCGATGAAAAGTCGGTCGTCCGGCGCGGCCGCGACGCGGAACACCCAGCTGGTCGGCAGCGGGATGGTGCGCCACGCGCGCCCATCGAACTCGCGCAGGGCCCCGTAGTTCGTCGCGTAAATCAGCCCGTCCGTGGTCTGGGCGAAACTCCAGACCTGCTCGAAACCCTGGTAGTCCTCCGGCAGGTACACCGTCGACAGCGGCCGGCCTTCGTCGGACGGCGCGGCGCCGCTCCCGACCCCACACGCGAGCAGCGCAAACGCGAGGCCCGGCAACCGGAAGGGTGAGAGGAAGCGCATCACGAGCGTGGGTCGATGGTCTACCCGGAGCATACCGGCGCGGCCAGTCCGGAAGCCATACGCCATACGGCGTAGCGCTCCGGGACCTCCGTCCGTGGGCGGCACCGCATCCAAACCCGTCGCCGACACCCGGGACCGTCGGGTGCGCACGCTATGCTGACCGGCGTATGGCCTGCGGGCTGGCGTTTGCGCTACAATCCGCTACCTCCACGTCACCGCCACGCACCGTGATCCCCCCGCCACCGTTTCGCTTCACGCGCTGGCTGCTCGCCGCCGGCCTCGGCCTCCCGGCGATGCTCGCGACCCCGGTCGCGCACGCCGCCACCGAGACCGGCCGCCTCATGTCCCGGGTGTTTCTCCCCGAGGACTACCGCGGCGAGTCGCAGATGTCCGATGTGGTCCAGACCCCCGACGGCCTGATCTACGGCGCGACGCTCGGCGCCGTGCACGAGTACGACGGCACGAACTGGCGCGCCATCCCCGTGCCGACGAGCTGGATCATGGATCTCGACGTCGCACCCGACGGCACCGTCGCGGTGACCGGGGAGGACGAGTTCGGCCTGCTCGAGCCCGACGCCCGCGGCGTGATGCGCTACCGCTCCCTCGTCGGACAAGTCCCCGCCGGCCTCCGACCGCTCGGCCGCTTCTGGACGACCGTTGTCCACGCCGGCGCGATCTACTGGGGCACGGACAACCTCGTCGCACGCTGGAGCGGCGGCCGGCTTCACACCTGGAGTTTTCCCGACACCGAGGCGCGCCGCGGGCTGTATCGAGGCGGCAAACACCTGTATCTGGCGAGCACGGTCGAGGGCCTGCATCGCCTCGAAGGCGACACCTGGGCCGTGATCTCGACCGACGAGCTCGTGAAGAAGCTGCCCATCGGGATCATCGACGACTGGGCGGATGTGCCCGGCCTCACCTTCTCGGCGCGCGACGGCTCGCTTTGGCGGCTCGACGAGACCGGTGCCTCGGTGCGCCTGCCGTCGGATGTGCCGCCCGCGGTCGCCGCGGTCGAAGGCGCGCGCCTCACCGACACCATCCGCCTGCGCGACGGCCGGCTCGCGATGCTGACCAAAAATGCCGGCGTCTTCATCGTGAACACCCGCGGCGGGATCGACCTGCGCTTCGGCACGACCGGCGGTGTCGGTTCGCTCAATCTCTTCAGCGCCAGCCAGGATCGCGAGGGCGGACTGTGGGTCGGCACCGCGCGCGGCGCGTTTCGCGTGGAGCTCGATCCCAGCCTCACCGTCTTCGACCAGGAAAACGGAGCGCCACCGGGCGGCATGTACATGATCGCCCGATACGAGGGCCGTCTCTACGCGTGCGGCCAGGATGGACTCTACCGCTTCGCTCCCGATCCGGTCGGCGGCCAGGGGCGCTTCGAGCGCGTGCCGGACGCGGCGGGGTTCATGCCTTACGACCTGCTCGCGCATCCCTCCGGGCTCGTGGTGGTGGGCGACGCCGGGTTGTTTCGCTACTCCGGCGGCGTGATGGCGCACGATTTCGACGCGCCCCATTCGCTCAACCGCGTGGCGCGGTCGCGCTCGGATCCCGACCGCGTGTTCGTCGGCGGAATTGGTTTCATCCACACGCTGCGCTGGAATGGGACGGCCTGGCGCGACGAGGGGGCGATCACGTCGTTCAAGGACGATGCCCGCACCATCGTCGAGGACGACCAGGGCGTGGTCTGGGTCGGCACGCCATCACGCGGCATCGTGCGCGTGCGCCGCACGTCGCCGACCGCCTCGTGGCAGACGGCGGAGTCGGACCTGTTCGACACCACGCGTGGACTGCCCGAGGGCCACGACTGGCTCGCGGCCTATGCCTCGCCGGTGGGTCCGCTCTTCACCCACGCCAAAGGCGTGTCGGCGTACGATCCGGTCGCCGACCGGCTCGTGCCCGCACCCGCGCTGGATGCCGCCGGCGTCGGCGGGCGATACACCTATCCGCTCGCCGCCGGGAAGGACCGGACCATGTGGATGCAGTTCGGCTACGCGCCGGCGGGCGAGACGCCGGTCATCGGGGGCCTGCTGCCCGCGCCGGGCGGCGGCTGGCGGTGGCGCGAGCTGCCGGCGGGCGTCGCCCCGGCCCTGGGTTTCCTCGGCGCAGGCGAGCTGATCTGGGAGGCGGCCGGCGGCGGCGAAGGTGTCTTGTGGATACAGGGCCAGCAGAGCATCGTGCGCTGCGAGCTCGACGCCGCGCTGCACGGCCGGGGCTCCGAGCCGCCGGCCGTGGTCCTGCGCGGCGCGACCCGCGGCGGCGAGGAGCTGCCCGCGCAGGCGCCGGGCGACGGTCCGGAACTTGCGCACTCGCGCGACGTGCTGCGGCTCGTCTTCGCCAGCCCGGTCTACGCTCCCGGCGGGACGCTCGAGTACCAGTTCCGCCTCGTGGGCTTCGACGAACGCTGGTCGGCCTGGAGCGCCCGGGGCGAGGCGGTGTTCACCAACCTTCCCGACGGGAGCTTCGCCTTCGAGGCGCGCGCGCGGCGCGGCGGCGGGCCGGCCGGAGCGATCACGACCTGGCGCTTCGTCGTGACGCCCCCGTGGTGGAAGCGCGTCCCGACCCTGCTCGGCGGGCTCCTGCTGGCGGGCGCCGCGGTGTGGCTCGTCGTGCGCTGGCGCGTGTCGGCGGTGGAGAAGGAGCGCGCCCGCCTCGAGGGCGTGGTGCTCCAGCGCACCGAGGAGCTCGCCCGCGAGCGCGACCGCGCGGAGGCGGCCAACCGCGCGAAGACGATGTTTCTCGCCAGCATGAGCCACGAGCTGCGCACACCGCTGCATGCGATCCTTGGATACTCGCAGCTGATCGGCTCGGACGGCTCGCTCCCCGCGCCGGTGCGTGAGCGCCTGCAGATCGTGGCCGGCAGCGGCCAGCATCTGCTGCGCCTGATCAACGAGGTGCTCGACCTCTCCAAGATCGAGGCGGGAAAACTCGAGCTGCGACGCGAGCCCTTCGACCTGCCGGCGCTGCTCGACGAGGTCGCGCGCGTGCACGAGGCGCGGGCCCAGGCGCGTGGCCTGGCGTTTCACCGCCCGTCGTTCGCGGGCCTGCCGGCGGTGGTGCTGGGCGACGCCCAGAAACTCCGGCAGATCCTCGACAACCTGCTCGGCAACGCCGTGAAGTTCACCCGCTCCGGCTCGGTCGGCCTGGAGGCCACGGCGGCGGACGGGCGCCTGCGTATCGAGATCTCGGACACCGGCCCCGGCATCGCGGGCGCGGACCTCCAGCGGCTCTTCGAGCCGTTCGTGCAGGCCGAGCGCGGCGGCGGAGCCGAACCCGGCTCCGGCCTCGGCCTGGCCATCGCCCGCCGGCTCGCCACGCTCATGCAGGGTGAGATCCGCGCCGAGAGCGTGGTGGGCCGGGGCAGCCGCTTCCGCCTCGAGCTGCCGCTGCCGGCGGCCACGACCACGCGCGCGGCCGCGGCGCCCGCGACCTTCGCACCGGCCGGCTACGAGGGCCCGCGTCGCCGCGTGCTCGCCGTGGACGACACGCTGGAGAACCGCCTGCTCTTCCGCGACCTGCTCGAGCCGCTCGGCTTCGAGGTCGTGCTCGCGGGATCGGCGGACGAGGCGCTCGCGACCCTCGACCGGGCGCGACCCGACCTCGTCCTGCTCGACCTGCGCATGCCCGGGACCAACGGCTTCGCCCTCGCCCGTATCCTGCGCGCGGATCCGCGCGTGCCGGACGTGAAGATCCTCGCGGCCTCGGCCTCGGTCTTCGGCCACGACCCATCCGAGGCGCTCGCCGCCGGGTGCGATTCGTTCATCTCGAAACCGTTCCTGCCCGCGGAGCTCTTTGTCCTCGTGGGCCAGCTCCTCCGCCTGACCTGGCGCGAGGCGAAGGAACCCGGATCGCGCGGAACCGTCGCCCGCCTGCCCGCCGAGGCGCTTGCCGCGCTGCGCGATGCCGCGCGCTTCGGCGACGTGGTGGCGTTGCGCGAGATCCTCGGCCGCCTGCGCGGCCACCAGCCCTCGGCTGCGCTCGACGAGATCGAGGCCGCCGTCGAGGCCCTCGACACCGAGGCCGTGGCCCGCCTTGCCTCCAGCCAGCTTGACCAGGCCCAGCCCGCATGAGCGACACCCCCGCACCCGCCTCCCGGCCGAGCATCCTGCTCGTCGACGACACCCCGGCCAACCTCGCGCTCCTCGTCGACGCCCTCCACGCCGCCGGCTACCGGCCGCTCGTGGCCAACAGCGGCGAGACCGCCCTGGCCCGCCTCGCCCAGGTGCGGCCGGACCTCATCCTGCTCGACATGCGCATGCCCGGTCTCAGCGGCATGGATACCATCGCACGCATCCAGGCGGACCCGCAGTGGCGCGAGATCCCTGTCGTCTTCATGACGGCGGTCGAGGAGCCGGAGCAGAAGGTGCAGGCCTTCGCCGCCGGCGCGGTCGACTACGTGACCAAGCCCTTCGACACGCGCGAGGTGCTCGCCCGCATCCAGACGCACCTGCGGCTCAAGGCGCTCCAGCAGGCGCTGGCCGACGAGCTGGCGTGGCGCGCCGAGACCGAGCGCGCGCTGCGCGACTCCCTCGAGCAGGCCGTGGTCGTGGCGGCGCGCGACGGGCGCGTGCAGTTCTGCACGCTGCGCGCGGGCCAACTGCTCGAGCGCTACTGCCCGGGCGCGGCCGGGCGGCTGCCGGACACGCTGGCGCGCCTCGTCGAGACCGGTCGCCCGGCGCGCACGACGATCCCCGGGGCTCTCGGCGAACTCGAGGTGCGGGTCGTCGCCGATCCTTCCGGCGACGCCCCCGCGACCCTCCATCTCGAGGAGCACCGCGCGCCGGGCGACTTCGCGCCGCTGCGCCAGCTCGGCATCAGCGAGCGCGAGGCCGAGGTGCTCTACTGGATCAGCCAGGGCAAATCGAATCCCGAGATCGCCGTGATCATCGGGACCGCCTCGGGCACGGTGAAGAAGCACGCGGAAAACCTCTTCGCCAAGCTCGGCGTCGAGGGCCGTTCCGCGGCGATGCGCATGGCGCTCGACATCCTGCGCCCGCGGTGACCCGACCGTC
>Ga0315910_10003969_pt1 | contig 12445 bp, 6 predicted proteins | sample EdamamesoilMG_FD_204470 | JGI IMG/M metagenome (GOLD analysis project Ga0315910, IMG submission 204470) | Garden soil microbial communities collected in Santa Monica, California, United States - Edamame soil | ecosystem: Environmental > Terrestrial > Soil > Garden | place: USA: California... | reverse complement strand
ATACGCTCGGCGCACCGACTCCGCCCTGTCCGGCAAGGATCCGGCGCGCGTCGAGCGCATCGGCTCGTACGCGGCTCGTTACGCGGCCAAGCAGGTGGTGGCGGCTGGCCTGGCCGAGCAGTGCGAGGTGCAGCTCAGCTACGTGCCCGGGCTGCCGGGGCCTGTGGGGGTTCAGGTCGAGACGTTCGGGACGTCGTCGCTCGAGGAGGACGAGATCGCGCGCCGCCTGCGCCGCGCCTTCGACTTCAGGGTCGGCGCCCTCGTCGGCCGCTTCCGCCTGCATGAACGCGACCCCGAGCTGTTGTTTCCAAAGCTCGCCGTCTATGGCCACGTGGGCCGCCCCGACCTGGAGCTGCCCTGGGAACGATTGGATGGAGTGGACGCGTTGCGCTAGCCCAACCCCCTGCCCGTGAAACGTACACGTTCAGCTCGCGCTCGGAGCGGTGCGTGGCAGCTCGACCAAAAACGTCGAGCCCGACGCCGATGTCTCCTCGACGCGCACCACGCCGGCGTGTGCGTCGATCACCTGGCGGGCGATGTACAGGCCGACGCCCAGGCTCTTCTGGTGGTGGCCGCTGGCGAAGCGCTCGAAGCGTTCGAAGATGCGCTCGATGGCCTCGGGCGCGACGCCGCCGCCGTGATCGCGCACGCGCAGGCGCGCGATCGCCTCCGTCGCCTCCACGCTCACCTCGACGGGCCTGCCCGAGCCGTACTTGAAGGCGTTGGTGAGCAAGTTGGTGATCACTTGCTCGATCCGGAAGCGATCCCAGTAGCCCGTCACCGCGGCGGGAGCGCTCAGGCTCACGCTGCAGCCGGCCCGCGCCGCCTGCTCGGATAGTCCGCTCGCCACGGCGCGCACGGCGTCGGACAGGTCGACCATCTCGCGGGCGAGCTGCAAGCGGCCGGCGGTGATCTGCGACACGTCGAAGAGGTTGTCCACGATGCGTGCGAGCCGCTCGACGTGCGCCACCGCGCGGCCCGCTCGGTATAGCTCGCGCTGGCTCTCCTCGCTGCCATGGTTGCGCTTGGACAGGGCGCGTTCCAGACCCGCCACCTGCAGCGACAGCGCCGCCAGCGGCGTGCGCAGCTCGTGGCTCGCGATCGACAAGAACTCGTCGCGCATGCCGAGCGCCGCGCGCAGCGCCTCCTCGTCCCTCTTCAGCGCGCGCTGAGCCGCGGCTCGTTCGGTGTTGGCAGCAGCGAGAAAGATGCTCGTCAGCGCCACCGTGCCCATGAAGCCCTGCAGCGCCGTCAGGTTCTCGTGCAGCGTGGTCCCGGCCACGTAAGGACCCGTGCCGCGCGCGGTGATCGTGATCGCCACGCACGAGATCGACAGGACCATCAGCGAGCTGACCCAGGTGCCGAAGCGGATGGCGGCCCAGATCAGGGCGGGGAAGATCATGTGCGGGCGTCGCAGCGGAGCGGCGGGATCGCCCGAGAAGCTCAGCGCCGCGCTGGCCAGCACGGCCGCTATCAGCCCGATCGACTCCAGCGCGCGGGCGCGCACGGGCTGAGCGCTCGGGTGCCCGGCGCCCAGGTTGAGCAGCACGGGCGCCACCACCAGCGCGCCGAGCACGTCGCCCAGCCACCACGCCGTCCAGACGGTGACGCCACGCGCGCTGGTCAGCACGCCGCCGGTGCGCAGGCTGAGCACGCCGAGCGACGCGCTGACGAGTGGGGCCACCAGCGCCGCCAGGAGCAAACCGACGGCGTATCGCACGCGCACGATCGGCCCCGTGTAGCCCTCGATGCTGGACAGGAGCCGCGCCCCGAGCAGCGCCTCGAGCGTGTTGCCCGCGGCGATACCCAGCGCCACGGGCCAGGGCGCTCCGCTCGTGAGGTTGGCGACCGCCGCGCCGACGGCCACCGCGGGCCACAGACCCGGTCCGCGCCGCACGAGCGCCGCCAGGGCGATGCCGGTGGGGGGCCAGACGAGCGTCGCGAAGCCGCCGACGGGATCGAGCGCGAGCCCGAGCTTGGCCGTCGCGATGTAGGCCACCGACAGCCCCAGCAACCACGCCGCTCGCTCCGGGAAAGAGGACTGTCGCACGATCGGTTCGCCTCCGTCGTCGGGCCCCAGATGTTTCTCGGGCGTTTCTGCCGGAACGTTTCGCGTCTGGGCGCGACACCGGCCCAGCGATCGTCCGGGGCGCGCGGCCCGCGGCTTCGGGAGGGAGGCCGGGGCTCGTCGCCCGGCCTCCACCCGTTCAGTGTTTCTTGGACTCGCCGAGCAGCCCGGCGAGCTGGGCCTCGCCCTGGGCGAGCTGCGCGACGCTGCCCAGGTGGTGCACGAGCAGCGAGCGGTTGTCCGTCACGCCCAGCGTCTGCATCTCCAGAGCGCCGATGCGATCGGCAGGGATGAACGGGGCGTCCGCCACGCGCTCCATGCTCAGCTTCTCGGGGCCGTAGTTCATGAACTGGGCGCGCGTGTCGACGATGGAGTAGTCGTCGCCGCGCCGCAGCTCGATGGTGACGCTGCCGGTGACGCTCGGCGCCACCCAGCGCGTGAGCGCGTCCTTGAGCAGCATCGCTTCGGGATCGAACCAGCGCCCTTCGTACAGCAGGCGCCCAAGGCGACGGCCGAGCACGAAGTATTGATCCAGCGTGTTTTCGTTGTGGATGGCGGACAGGAGCCGCTCGTAGGCGATGTGATAGAGCGCCATGCCGGGCGCTTCGTAGATGCCGCGGCTCTTGGCGTCGATGACGCGGTTCTCGATCTGGTCGCTCATGCCCAGGCCGTGGCGGCCGCCCACGCGATTGCCCTCCAGGATGGCCTCGATCAGCGAGCTGAAGCGCTTGCCGCCGAGCGAGACGGGCAGGCCGTTCTCGAACTCGACGACGACCTTCTCGGCCGCGATGTTCACCTCGGGCCGATAGTGCGCCAGACCCATGATCGGGTTCACGATGTGCATGCCGCTGTTCAGGTGCTCGAGGTCCTTGGCCTCGTGCGTCGCTCCGAGCACGTTGGCGTCGGTGCTGTAGGCCTTCTCCACGCTCTGCGTGTGCGGGAGCCCGATGCTCTTCAGGTACTCGCTCATCTCCGTGCGGCCACCGAAGGCGTCGACGAAGGCCTGATCGAGCCAGGGCTTGTAGATCTTCAGCTCCGGGTTCGTCAGGATGCCGTAGCGGTAGAAGCGCTGGATGTCGTTGCCCTTGTGCGTGCTGCCATCGCCGAAGACGTTCACGCCGTCTTCCTGCATCGCGCGGATGATGCCGGTCGTGGTCACGGCGCGGCCGAGCGGCGTCGTGTTGAAATACTTGCGACCGGCGGTCGACAGGTGGAACGCGCCACACTGCAGAGCGACCAGCCCTTCGCGGGCCAGCGCCTCGCGGCTGTCGACGAGGCGCGCGGAGACAGCCCCGTGCTCGCGAGCGACGGGCAGGATCGCTGCCGGGTCCTTCTCGTCTGGCTGCGCCAGATCGGCGGTGTAGGCGTGGACCTCGAGCCCTTGCCGGCTCAGCCAGGCGACGGCGCAACGCGTGTCGAGCCCGCCGGAAAACGCGATCCCCAACTTGGTGCCCTTCGGGGGCAGCGAACGGTAAATCCGACTCATGGGCGCCGGCTTTAGTACGGAGCCCATCGATAGGCAATCGCTGCTCCAGGCGGCCCAGCGGGGCTGCGACAGCGCCCTTGGTCCCGCGGCCTGCCGGCGGCCGCGTCGCCGCCTCGACGCGTGCCTGCCCGCGTTGCGTCAGCCGGGCACGCAGGCGCCGCTGCGGCCGAAGAACTCCGCCGCTTCCGGGTTGAGCGGCGTGCAGACCCAGCCCTCCTGCTGGCAGTCTTCGGCGACGTCACACACCTCGCGGCACAGGCCGACGTCGCCGACGCCCTCGCTGAAGCGGTTGGCGGCGACCAGAGGCGTCAAGCACGCGGCACCGCGCTCGCTCACGTCGTGCCCGAAGCCGCAACCGCTCAGCGAACCGAGCACGCAAGTGGACGTGCACACGCCGATGCCCTCATCGTTCTGATCCTCGCACGCATAACCGCTGCAATCGCTGTCGAGCGAGCAGGCCGCGCCGATCGGTGCGCCCGGAAACTGCGCGTCGGTGCAGACGTGTCCCTGCGCGTGGCAGACGCGTCCCGCCGGGCAATCCTCGTCGCTGCCGCACAGCGGCCGGCAGTAGCCCGCCTGTCGCTGACCGTTGAACAACTCGACGCCGTCGGCCGCGACGGAGACGCACACCACGTCGGTCCGGTTCAGGCATTTGGCCTCGCCGGGCTCTGGATCCTGCGACAGGCAAGTGCGGATGCAAAAGCCGGCACCTTCGGGGCCGATCGGCGCGCAAAAGGACTGTTCATCGTGCGTGGCGCAGTCGTCGGCCTCGCGCGAGCAGGCGAACGAGCAGTAGCCGCCCGCCGGACCGCCCTCGCCGAGGTAGCCGTTGCCGTCGGCGCGCAAGCAGGTGGCGCCGCCCGCACAGTCCTCGTCGCTCGCACACTTGGCCCCGACGACGCCGCCGCCGCTGTCGAGCGGCGGAGAGCCGCAGTCGCAGGCGCCGAAGCTGCCGCTCTCGGTGCAGGTCTGAACGCCGGTGCAAATGAGGTCGAGCGTACACTCGCGCGTCTCGCCCGGAGTGCAGGCGCCCAGCGGCGCGCCGCCGTCGTTGCCGGCGGTGGGTGGAGGCTCGCCGGGGGGCGGGCTCGTGCCCGCGTCCGAGCCGATGCTGGTATCCGTCCCGCCAGTGCCCGCGTCGAGGCTCGGCGCGGAGCTCACGGTGCCCGCGGCGCCGACCGGGATCGTGGCCGGTTCGTCGCTGCCGCACGAGACGCTCGACACGATCGTCCCGACCCAGAACACCCACCCGAGACAAAAAGCCGAGCCGCCCAGCGCAGTTCTCATCGGGGTCTATCCTGCCGCCCCGGCCTCGCGCGCACCAGGGCAAAGGGGGTGCGTTCCATGCCAAAGCCCTCTTTGGCCCGAGTGGTGATCACTCTGTTTTCAGAGGCGCCCGCGGGCCGCCGGAGACCGTGACTGTGTGCAGGAGGCGGCGCTAGCACCAGCATATTTTCATGGTGCCGTTGGAGTGAGCGCGTGGATGGCGCGCTCGCCGGCGCTGCTGGCAGGTCGTACCCGAGGTGCATTGCGCAGCGGTGTCACGCCGCCGTCCAGAGCACGACGGCCGGGTGCGGCTGGCAGTCACGCTGCTGCTCGACGCGGCGTCACGTCGCCGGCGCCGAGCGAGCGGCGTCAGCGCGCTGTCATCGATGCGTGCCTGCGTGCGATGCAAGACGCGGCGATGCGCGTCGCGCGCGGCTGCATGAGCGCGTTGCGATGCTCTCGCGTGTGAAAGGCACGGGTACGCAGTGTTTCCGTGTGACGAGCGCCACCGCCGGTCCGCCCCGACCAGCCGGTGATCCACTCGTGCGTGTGCACAACGGCGTCAAAGCTGAGCAACGTGCGTGTGGCTAGGTGGATCTCACCGGCGAGTCTCACCTCTGAAGCTCGCGATCGGCTGGAATTGTCGCTCTTCCGCTTCAGAGAAGGTGATAGCCTGCCTCTGCAGTTGCGCCAGAGGTTGGCAGCAGCACGGGGAGCGTTGTCCCATGAAACATCGGCTGCGGCGACGTGTACATCGTGAGCGCGGTAATCGCGCTCGCCGGGTGCGCGCTCGATGAACGAGTCCTGTCGACAGGTCCGTCAGACTTCGGCGTGGGATCTGCCGACGCTGGCGGCGGAACCGCACGCCTCGAGCTCGCGCCGGGCGCGCTCGATTTCGGGCGTGTAACGATGGGGTTCCTGGCGCGTGAGCGAATCCTGCTCCGCAATACGGGCAGCGCGCGCATGGGCGTTCCGGCGGTGGGTTGGTCCGCGCAGGACGCGGACTTCGGTCTGCTGCAAAATGCGTGTCTCTCGGCGCTCGAACCCGGAGACACCTGCGAGCTGCGCGTGAGCTTGCTACCGTCTCGCGCGGAGTCCCTGAACGCGGTGCTGCGCGTGCAGGTGCCCGAGGGGGGCAGCAGCGAGGTTCCGCTGCACGGCGAAGGCCTCGTCGCGGGCAACCTGATCTTCTCGCCCGCGCCGGGCAGCTTCGACGACCTGGGCAGCATTGGGATCGGCAGCACGGCAGCGGGCGTGTTCAGGATCACGAACTCGGGAGCGCTGCCCGCTGGGGCCTTGTCTCTCTACGTCAGCAGGCCGGAATTTGCGCTGCAACCACCCGATGGCATACCCGGAGAGTGCCAGCCGGGCGCGACGTTGCTCGCTCCCGGCCAGGCTTGCGACCTGCGTGTGCTGTTCAACCCGACGGATCGCGGTCCGCTCGAGGCCACCCTCACCGCAGAGACGGCGGGCACCGGTAGCATCAGCACGCGGTTGTCCGGTGAAGGCTTGGCGCCCGGTTTGCTGGTCGCGGGCACGAGCACGCTCGACTTTCGAGGCGTCGTGCTCGGAGATGGCGCCTTGCGCACGCTCGTCCTGTCCAACGCAGGCGACGAGCCAGTCACGCTGCTCGGCGCTCGCCTCGAGCCGCCGCCCACCACGCAGGGCTTCTCCATCGAGAGCAGCTATTGCGGTGCCGGCCGCGTCCTCGAGGGCGGCACGACGTGTTCGGTGCAGCTCGAGTTTCGGCCTGGGGACGTGGCCCAAGAGGTGACGGCCGACCTGGTCGCGGAGGCGGCAGGGGCGGCGGCGCCGCTGCGAGTGCCTTTGCGCGGCACCGGCCTCGAGTCGGGGCGGCTCGAGCTCACCGCCGAGGGGGACGGCCTCACAGACTTTGGTGAGGTGTTGCTCGATGACAGCCAGGTGCGCGTCTTCCGTGTGCTCAACCCGACGCCGCAGCCCTCGGGCGTGCTCAGTCTCAGCGTGAGCGACGGGTTTGGTTTGGCTCCGTCCAGCACGCCAGACGCGTGCATCGAAGGGGCAACCTCGCTCGCCCAAGCGCAGAGCTGCACGATCGGGGTGAGCTTCTCGCCCGCGGTCCGCGAGCCCTATCAAGGCTCGTTGACGGTCGTGTCTGCCCTGGCGGGGGCGAAGAGCTTGCCGCTGACTGCCCGAGGCATCGTCCCCGCGCTCCTCGGGGTCGAGCCGGAGCTGGACTTCGGCCGGGTGTTCACCAACGCGCCCTCGTCGCGCACGCTGGCGGTCGTCAACCGGGGGGATCGAGAGTCATCGCCTCCGACCTTCGAGCTGTCGGGCCCGCCCACGGGCGCTCCCAGCACGTTCACGTTCACCAGCACGTGCGATCGCGCGCTCGCCGCCGGCGAGCGCTGCGAGCTCAGCGTCAGCTTTGCACCGACGCAGGCCTTGCCGTACGCCGCCAACCTGACGCTCGCTTCGGATCCGGGAGGTGTGCGTTCGGTGTTGTTCCTGGGCGAAGGACTGGTGCCTGGGAGCCTCGTGCTGGTCGCGGCCGAAGGCGCCACCCCCGACTTCGGCGACGTCGCGATCGGCACGACGACGTCTCGGGACTTCACCTTGACCAACCCGGGTGCCGCCCCCTCGGGGCCGCTGGTGTTCCAGGCCGACGACGACCGCTTCGTGGTCTCGGAGGGAGACTGCAATCAGGGTGACCCGGCGGGGCTGGTCAATGGCGCGAGCTGCACGTTCAGCGTCCAGTTCTCTCCGAGCGATTCGAGCGCGCTGACGAGCAACCTCGTCGTACAGTCCGCCGGTGCAGGCCTGAGCGGTGTCGAGCTGACGGGGCGAGGTCGGCAGCCGGCAACGCTCGAGGCCACCGGCAACCGCGACCTGGGGCGCGCCAACATCGGCCAAGCCACGCTGACCAGCCCCGAGAACGAGTTCGTTTGGACGCTGAACAACACCGGCGACCTGCCGAGCAGCGCGCTGGTGGTCGCCAACGACAACATGGCCGAATTCGTCATCGGCAACGACCTCTGCAACGGCGCAGTGGTTCCGGGCCTCGGCAGCTGCACGCTGTCGCTCCGGTTCGTGCCCGCTGCCGTCGGTGCGCGCACGGCGACCGTCACGGTGAGCGATCCGATCGGCGAACGAGCGGCGACACTCGCCCTCACGGGGACGGGGGTGCAGCTCGCCGCTCTCGGCGAATCGTGCGTGAACGCAGAGTGCGCCGAGGGCTCTTGCTCGGCGGGGGTGTGTTGCGACGTGCCGTGCGACGGCACGTGTCAGGTCTGCATGGCCGGGGTGTGCACGGACCAGGCGAACCGCGAGCCCTGCGGGGACGGCAACGCACGCTGCTTCGGTGTGGACCGCTGCTCTTGCCCGAAGCACAACCCTGCGGCCAGGCCGCTGACTGTGGCAGCGGCAATTGCGAGCAGCGGCTGGGCGGCGCAGGCCCCACGGACGCGATCTGCTGCCTCGGAGACTGCGACGCGACAGGGCTCCAGTGCAATGCCGCGGGAGCCTGCGAGCAGCCGACGGCAGCCGACGGTGCCACGTGCGGCGGCCCGGGCGCTCTGCCGTGTGCGGGCGGATTGCAGTGCAAGAGCTGCGCCGATGGCGTCAGTCGGTGCACACCGGAGGCCGAGTGCTGCGACGTTTGCCAGGCGCCGCTGGTCTGCATCGACGGAGAGCGCTGCGACTGCCCACCCCAGCCCAATGGCGGAGCCTCGATCAGCTGCGGCGGTGGCCTGTGCATTCCCTCGCGTCTCGGAGCTTGCTGCCCGGCGACGCCCGAGTGCGACCCCTCGACACCGAACTGCGATCCGGCAGACAATCTCTGCAAACAATGCGTCGAGGACGCCCATTGCCAGGGCCAGGGCCCGAACCGTGCTTGCTCGGGCGGCGTCTGCGGCTGCGCCGCAAACGCCAAGAGCTGCCCCGATGGTAGCTGCGTCCTGCAGACGGCGTGCTGCGGGCAATGCGGCGGCGGTCAGAATTGCGTCGAGGGCGAGTGCCGTTGCCCCGCCGATCAAGACAACGTCAACGGCACCTGCCGGCTCCGCACCGGCGCAGTCTGCAGCCCGTTCGGTGCTCAGTGCGGAGCCGCCGCCCCGAGCTGCGTGGCCGCACAAGACGGCGTCGAGCGTTGTTGCACGGGCAATTGCCCAGGGACCTGCACCACGGCGGGGCAATGCTTGGCGCCGGCCGCTCTGGCCTCGGCGTCGCCGCCCATCAACTTCGGCACGGTGCAGGTGGGCGCGAACCCGACCGCGGAATGGATCATCCGCAACGCTGGGCAGTTGCCCGCGACCGTGACGGGGGGCAGTGCAGCCCCGCCCGTGTCCGTGAACACCGCCAACTGCGGCACCATCCCTGGCGGCGGCTCTTGCACGGTGATCGTCAGCCTTCAGACGCAAGCTGCCGCATCGTTCAACACGCAAGCAACCGTCGAGAGCAGCGCGGGCAGCGTGTCGATCGGGGTCTCGGGGACCATCGCGGCGCCACAGGCACCGGCGTTGTTGACCGGCGACCCAGCGTCCCTCGACTTCGGAGAGGTTCAGGTGGGGCAGAGTCGGACGTTGGCCTGGACGATCCGCAACGTCGGCGACATCGACACCGCGGACCGCGACCTGGACTCGACGGGAGACCTCGCGTTTAGCGCGGCTGACACCGAGTGCGCCTTCATCCCCGCCGGCGGACAATGCGTGATGGAGATCACCTTCGAGCCAACTGCGGCTCAGCGCTTCGACGCCCAGTTTTCCACCGAATCACTCGCACCCGAAGGCGGCAGAATCGGCCTGACCGTGACCGGCGTGGGTACGGAGCCTCCGCCACCCGCCGTCGCGGCTCCACCGAACCTGAACCTCTCGCCGGGCTCGATCGACCTGGGCACCGTCGACGTAGGCAACAGCGTCTCGGCGCAGATCACGATCACCAATGATGGGGGCCCGAGTGGCACTTTGAGCGTGTCTGCCGAAGAAGGCACGCCCAACGATGTATTCTCGGTGGCGCCGACCACGTGCCCGTCGCTCAACGCGGGCGAGCGCTGTGTGGTCACGGTCACGTACACGCCCACCGGTGGCCAAGCGGATGACCTCGGTACGGTTTTCGTTCGCGACAGCAACGGCAACTCGCTCGGCACCACGTTCGTGACCGGCGCGAACTCGGGCTTCATCGACATCCCCAGCTTCTTCTGAACGCCTCGCCCCGGGCAGGGCCCGCTGCGCGGGTGGACGAAAATCCCAGCCGGTCGGCCTTCGCGTTGCATGCGTCCTGCTCGACATCTGCCGGCTCTTGGTGTCCTACGAAAGAGGGGGCAACTGCGTGCCACGCCTCGCTAACCCGCGCATTGGAGGGGGCCGCCGGCGAGCGGCGGCCCGCACGGGCCGCGGTCGAGCGCTCGTCGCGTCGACCGCGGCGTATCGAGATCTCCCCCTCGTGACTGTTCCAAAGCTGCATATTGACTGCGGATTACGCGGCAGCGCCGCCCGAGGCGGCGTGTCAGCGTCCACGCCGGTTCGCGGCGCCGCGCGCGCGTTCTGCTGGACCCGAGCGCGCGAAGCGCGTAAGCGAACGGCCGGTGAACGAGTCGAGGCGGCCGTCCGCATCGGTCCGTCCCCGAGGGGAAACGGGCACGATCATCTTTCGCTTCGCGAAGCCGACGATCGTCGATTTGGTCTGGTCCGGGTACATCACCGAGCAGTCCTGCGGCCACTACCCGGCACAGCTGGAGCGTCTGCTCGCGAGTCGCCGCATCGCGTACGCGATCTTCGACGCCCTCGGGGTGACCGGGTTTAGCGCCGATTCGCGCATCCCTGGCGGGCGCCTGCTCGCTGCGTGCAAAGCCGCCGGAGCGCGGCGCGTGATGGTCGTGACGGACTCCAGCGCCATCCGCATGATCGGCTCGACGGTGGCGCTCGCCACGGGCATGTCGATCCGCTTCTTCGCCACGCGCGGCGAAGCCTTCGATGCCATCGTGAAGCACGAGCGCGGGGACTGACGGCGCCGAAGCTCGCCTCGATCGGCTCGGGCGACGCGGGTGCGCGGGGCGGGGCCGACGCGCGCCCTCGTCAGTCTCGCGCGCGGGGGCGGTCCCCCGCAGCGTGGGGCCAGCCTGGCTCCCGGCTGCCGGTCGAGTCGAGCCGCCATGTCACGGGAGCGTTTCGGCCGCTGGCTGGCCCTGATGTGCGCGCAGACCTTCAGTTTCTGCGGCGCCGGGCCGTCAGTTGCGGGTGGGATACGCGGGGTGGCCGTGGGGCAGAACGAATTTGGCCAGACGTGGGACGACGCGCGCAAGTCGGCGCTCGTGGCTCAGATCGTCAGCGGCAAGCTGAGCGTCAAGGAAGCGTGTGAGCGCCATGCCCTGTCTCCCGAGACGATCCAGGACTGGGTGCGCGTCTTCCGTCGCACGACACTGCAGGCGCTCGACGATCACCTGCGCCAGACGTTCCTAATCCAGGGCGCCGACGCAGCCTCGCTCGGCAGCGCGGAGTACACCGGGACGCTCGCCGACATCCCGCTCAACGATCTGATCCAGACGTTTCAGATGGGCTCCAGGGATGGCGTGATCACCGTCACGCGCGATGGGCGCAAGAGCCGCATCTGGTGCCGCGGCGGCGAGATCATCGACGCCGAGAGCGGGCGGCTGCGCGGCGAGAGCGCGGTCTATCGCATCCTCGCGTTCGAGCGTGGGCAGGTCTTCGCCGACTTCCGCGGCGAGCCCCGCGAGCGCAGCATCGAGCTCCCGGCCAATCTGCTCTTGCTCGAAGCGGCGCGACGCAAGGACGAGGGTGCGCGACTGCTCGACAAGCTGGGCGGTCTGCAGGCCATGTACGTGGCTGCTTTCGGCGAGCCCACGAGCGCGGCCGAAAGCGAGCTGCTCGCGCTGTGCGACGGCACCCGTGACGTCAGCGGGCTGCTCGAGCACAGCGAGCTCGGCGATCTGGAGACGCTCGGCGTGGCCGCGGCGCTCGCCGAGCGCGGAGCGATCGTGCGCCAGAGCGCGCTGTCACCCAGCAGCCTGCCGGCGGCGCTCATCGTGAGCAAGGAGACGCCGAACGTGCTGGTGAGCGCCGACATCCTGGGCTCGGTCGTGAGCTTGTCGCCGCTCGCCGCGAGCCAACCGCCCGCACGCCGCGAGCGGCGCGCCGAGCCGCTCGCCCAGCTGGGGCCGCCGCTCGCCCTGCTCGGAGTGGCGCTGGCGGTCGGCGGGATCGTCTGGGGCTTCACGCGCGCGCGCTGGACCGCGCCGCCGGCGCCAGCCGCCGCTCGCCCGAGCTTGCCGCTGGCTGCACCTCGGCCGCCCGAGACGTACGAGATCGACACCTTCGCCGAGCCCGCCAACGCCGAGTTGTGGCTCGATGGCTTGAACGCCGGAGTGGGGCGCTTGCGGCGCGAGCTGTTGCGCGACGGGCAAGCGCACTCGCTGCGGGTCGTCGCCGAGGGCTACGCGCCGACCACGCTGCTGTTCGCGGACGCTCCGCCGCCGGGGTTTATCCGCCTCGAGCCTCTGAGCGAGCCCGCGGCGCGGCAGCCGGTGCGGCCGGAACCCACGCCCGCAGCGCCGCCGGCAGCCCCACCGCTCCCGCCGCCGCGCGCCAAACGCCCGGCGGTCCCCTGGCGCGCGACGGAGCGGCCACGGCCCG
>Ga0315910_10003968_pt1 | contig 12446 bp, 8 predicted proteins | sample EdamamesoilMG_FD_204470 | JGI IMG/M metagenome (GOLD analysis project Ga0315910, IMG submission 204470) | Garden soil microbial communities collected in Santa Monica, California, United States - Edamame soil | ecosystem: Environmental > Terrestrial > Soil > Garden | place: USA: California... | reverse complement strand
GTTGTGTGGTTTCATCGAGTCCGGCGGCGTGATCACCCACCACCAACTGCGCATGGCCGGTTATCGAACGCAACGGGGCGCGCAGATCGTGCGCGATGGAATACACAAAGGTTTCCAATTGCTCATTGGTGGCGCGCAAGGCGCGGGTCCGCTCGGCCACGGTCTGCTCCAGTTGGGTGGCGTGTTCCGCCAATCTGGCCTGGGCTTCAATGAGCGCTTGTTCCGTCCGCCTGCGCCGGGTGATGTCCCGGGCAATTTTCGACGCGCCCACAATTTTACCCTGCGCATCAAGGATGGGCGAGACCGTCAAGGAAATCTCCAGCAACCGTCCGTCCTTGCAGCGCCGGATCGTTTCATAGTGTTCGACGCTCGCTCCCTGGCGAATGCGTTCCAGAATTTCCGGCTCTTCGTTCAGGCGCTCCGGCGGGATGATGATGCTGACCGGACTGCCAATCGCCTCCTGCGGCGTAAAGCCAAACAACCGCGCCGCTCCACGATTCCAACTGGTGATGGTGCCATTGAGATCCTTGCTGATGATGGCATCCTCCGACCACTCGACCACGGCGGCGAGTCTCGCCTTTGCTTCCTCCGCCTTCTTCCGATCCGTGACATCGCGGAACACCACGACCAGCCCGATGATTTTCCCACCTTCCCGGATTGGCGACGAACTATAAATCACCTGGAAGAACGTCCCGTCTTTGCGGATGAAAACGTCCTCGTAGTCAACCAGCGTCCGGCCTTCACGGAGCACTCGCAAACCGGCACATTCCTCCGCCGGAAACGGCGAGCCGTCCGGATGTTTATAGTGGGTGACCTCGTGCATTATGCGCCCGCGCAGTTCGGCCAGCGTCCAGTCAAAAAGTCTTTCGGCGGCTGGGTTCATGAAGGTGACCAGGCCCTGGCTGTCCACGGTGTAAAGTCCCTCGCCCATGTTGTTCATCACCGCCTCGTCGAACTCTTTGGCGTGGCGCAAGGTTTCTTCGACCTGCTCCAACGCGCGTTGCTTCCGCTGTTGCGCTTCCAGCAGGTCGCGCACCTGGTACTGACGGCGACGGGAACGCAGGGCGACTTCCACCGAGCGCAAAAGCGTCGCCATGCCGAGGGGGCGCTCCAGAAAGGTGACGCTTCCGGCCGCCAGCACGGTCTGGTCCAGCAGCCTCGCCAATCGCGACTGGCCGCCGCTGATGAGAATGATGATCGGCAGTTCCGACCAGGGTGGCTGCGCCCGGAGCAACTCGAACAAATCAGGAACGTTCAGGAGTTCGAGCGCTTCCTCCGTGATCAGCAGCGCGCCTGTGCCTGCGCTGATCTGCCGCGACGCCTCCGCCGAGCCGGCGCAAATCTCCGCTCGCAAACCCTGCCCATTGAGCCAGTCCGCCACGGCTGCGGCGTCCTGTCCCACCGGCGCCATGATGAGCACGCGCTCGTCTGCATTACTTGCGGGCATGGGATGATTTCAAGATCTGTTCGGCGCGGCCACGAAATGCGGGCACGCCGGACAGCACCCCTTGAAATTCTCTCAGCACCGGGCCAATCCGAATGCCCCGGCCGGTTTCCAGTTTGAATTCGCGGATGCTTTTCTCGTGATGGCCGCTGCGCTTTTTGACCATGGCCAGCGCTTGCTTGACTTCCCCAGTTGCTTCGAAAAAGCGCACGCTCACCACGGTATCCGCCAGATAGCTTACGTCCACCGGCGCCTCGGCGGCGGCGACCAGTCCGTGCTGCGGCAAAATGAGGATGGTGACGACGCCCTGCTGGTTGAGATAGGAGCAGAGTTCGTGCAGTTGGTTATAGAGGTATTGTTCACCGGGCATGGCGTTGAGATAGCCACTGAGACTGTCAATGACCACCAGCTTGCATCCGGCCTCCACCCCAGCCCGGATGCGGCATGCGAATTCGCCCGGAGAAAGCTCGGCGGGATCCACCTGCTGCACCGTCACGACGCCGCTTCGGACGTGCTTCTTCAAATCCATGCCGAGCGCGGTGGCGCGGGCGAGAACCAGGTCGCGGGTTTCGTCGAACGCGAACACCATGCTGCGCTCGCCCTGACTCGCCATCCGGATGGAATATTGCAGGGCGAGCGTGGACTTGCCCGTCCCGGCCTGGCCGATGATCAACGTGGTCGTGCCGCGGTCCAAGCCGCCGCCGAACAACGCATCCAGCTCCTTCAGCCCGCTGGAAACCGGTTCGCGTTGGAATTCGGCATGATGCTCGGCGGCGACCAGCCGCGGGAAGATGCGCAGGCCGCCGGTCTCGATGTTATAGTCGTGGTAACCTTCGCGGAATTTCACGCCCCGCATTTTCAGGACGCGCAAGCGCCGGCGGGAGGTGCCGTAATCCGGAGAAAACTGCTCCATCTCAACCACTCCATGAGTCAGACTCAACACGTGCGGGTCGCTGCCAATTCTGCTGTTGTCCATTTTGTCGTCCAGCAGCAGCACCGTGCTTCGATGCTGGGCAAATTCCTGTTTCAGGTTCAGCAACTGCCGCCGATAGCGCAGCGCCGTCTCGGCCATCAAACGGAATTCGGAGAGTGAGTCGAACACCACGCGGAGCGGCCGGGTCTTGCGCGCTTCTTCCAGCAACAGCCCGGTCACCTGATTCAATTCCATTTCGGAGGGATGAAATACCGTGGTCTGCGCTTCCGGCCGCACGAGCGTTTCGATGGCGGACAATTCCAGCAGCGGAATCTTTTCCAGCGACCAGCCGTGCGAACGCGCAACTTTCAGCAGTTCTCCCTTGGTTTCCGACAGCGTGATGTAGAAAACCTTTTCGCCACGGCGCAATCCTTCCAGCAGGAATTGCAATGCCAGGGTGGTCTTGCCCGAGCCCGGGTCGCCCTGAATCAGGTAGAAACAATCACGCGGCAACCCACCGGCGAGGATGTCGTCGAGTCCGGCGATGCCGCTGGGGCAGCGGCCGTCAGCGCCAAAAGTCGCCTGGCGCGGTTTCCGTTCTTTTTTAACTCCGTTCACGGTTTCGAAAGTTACAACCCTTTGGGCGCAAGACGGCGTGCCTCCGAACGACTGCCAATAACTCCGCAAGCAGCTTCGCTGTCACGCAGGGGCATTTGAAGTTCACCCATTCGCGGGAGCGAGGTTCACCTCGAGTCCAGGTTGGTCAGTGAACCTGCGCGAGCGCGCTCGGGTCGTTCGCCATCCGTGGCAAAGCAGTGAAGCGATGCCACTCATGCATGGCCAGGACCAACGCCACCAACTCATCCAAGCCGCCCGGTTTGATCAAGTAGCTGTTGGCGCCCAAATCGTACGCCCGCGCCACATCCACCTCCCGGCTGGAAGCGCTGAGGACATGCACGATGAGCCGTCGGTAGCGCGCATCCTGCCGCACCCAGGTCAGCACTTCGAATCCATTCATACCCGGCATGTTCAAGTCCAGAAGCAGAACGTCCGGGGAAGGACAGGCGGCGCGGTCGGCGTAAGCCCCTTCGCCCTTGAGATACGCCAGAGCTTCCAACCCGTCCGGCACGGCGTTCAACCGGACGGACACATCCGCCTTTTTCAGCGCCTGCTGGAGCAGGAAGACGTCGTTCGGGTCGTCTTCAGCCAGCAATATGGTCAAAGCGGAATTCATGGTAACTTGAGCATGCATGTTTATGCCCAAGCCAAGACCGGTGCAAGGGGGCCTTCGCCCCATGAAGGAGGGGGAAAAGATGCCCAAACGAGGAACCACGATGGGGTTTCAACCGGGCGCGGGATGCGCAAATGCCATCCCGCAAGTCCCTCCCAACGAAGCATTAGTGCTCGTTTGCCCGGTCTTCCAGGCGAAATAACACTTCCCGCTTCCGGCCATTGGGAAAGCGTGTGGATCAGTTGAACCTGCGCTTTGCGATGGCCGCACGGCGCCGTCAACCGAAGCAGCGAGGCGTGGACAAACTATTTCTTGGACGAGCGCGAATGATGAACCAGCCCGCTGGGGGGAAATGGCGCATTCACGACGACTATTTTTTTGGCGATGCTTCGTCCGGTCCGCTGAATTGCTTCCAGTAAGCTGCCTTGAAGGGATTTACTTTCGGGCCAATGATGTTTTCATTTTCCAACGTGGGCAGAATTTCACTCCACCATTGGTCGTAAGCGGCGCGCATGGCGGCGACGACTTCGGGATGTTCGGAGATGACGTTGTTCTTCTCGCCTGGGTCGGCTTTCAAGTCGTGAAGCTCCTGGTTGTTCACGAAGCGAAAGCGCGCGTTGCGCACCGCGCAGTTCGTGAACTTGGCTTCCGTGACCTTGCCTTTCTCCCAACGGCCAACGTGTGTGAACAGGAAGCGGTCCGCCCATTCAGCTTGGGGATTTTTCAGCAACGGCAGCAGGCTGCGACCATCGAGACTGATGTCGGGCAATCTTGCTCCGGTGATCTGTGCCAGCGTTGGCAGGATGTCCACATGTGCTGTGAGCGCGGAGCAATCGTTGCCTCCGGAAAAGCCTGCGGGCCAACGCCAGAACGCAGGGACGCGCACGCCACCTTCGTAGGGCGTGTTTTTTTGGGCGCGCATTCCGGCGTTGAAATGCTTCACGCCTACTGTGCCACCGTTGTCCGTCATGAAGATCACGAGGGTGTCGCGCGTGATGCCCCAATCGTCCAGCTTCGCGATCAGACGTCCAAAGTTGTCGTCGATGTTCTCAATCATGCCGTAGAACTTTGCGGCGTTGGTGTCCACTTTGCCGGCGTAGCGTTTCGAGTATTCCTCCGGGCATTGCAACGGCGCGTGCGGCGCGTTTGGTGTGATGTAGGCGAAGAACGGCGACTTCTCCTTTCGCTTCGCGTCCATCCACTGCAACGCCTGTGTGAAGAAAACGTCGGTGCAATAACCCTTGGTCTTCACGAAGCGTCCGTTGTGTCGGATGGCCGGATCGAAATAAGTGTTGCCCGGCGCATCACCACAACTGCCCACGTAGGTCTGACCGATCCCGCCGGCGCCGTGAATGAACACTTCATCGAAACCACGCTGGCCGGGCTGATACGCATCCTCATCGCCGAGATGCCACTTCCCAAAAATGCCCGTGGTGTAGCCGGCGGATTTCAGAATCTGCGGCAGCGTCACCGCCTTGAGGCTGAGCCGCTCGCGTTCGTGAATAGTGTGCGTAACACCAGAACGAAACTCGTGTCGGCCCGTCATCAACGAGGCGCGGGTGGGCGCACAAGTGGGGCTGACATGAAAATCTGTGAAACGCACGCTCTGCCGCGCGAACGCATCAAGGCTTGGCGTCTTGAGGATTGGATTACCTGTGAAGCTTAAATCCCCGTAGCCCTGATCATCGGTCATGACGAGAATGATGTTTGGTGGTTTGGGGGAATCGGCAGCGAGCGCGATGTAATTGCACAGCCCGAACGATGTGAGAGCGACCAGGAGCGCGGACAGCCATGTCCGCGAGTTCCGTGGTCGCAATTCGCGCGGACAAAGCTGTCCGCGCTCCGGGCGATTTGTCGTAGTTGTTCTCATTTGCCGTTCGTTGCTTTCGATTTTGGAGCCGCCGTGCGCTGTCGCCAGATGTTCACTTCACCGGTGTTCGACTGCGCTTTGCCGGGCGTGCTGCGGCCATTGGCTACGTATTGCTCCAACAGCTTCGTCAAACGCGCGACCACCTCCGGATGTGCGTCATGCACATTCGTCGTTTCGCCGATGTCCTTGCTCAGGTCGTAGAGCTGAAGTGCCGGCAGTTGGCGGGCTTCCGCGTTTCCGGGTCGCGGCGCGCTCCAGCCGCCTGAATCAGGGCAAAACGCCAGCTTCCAGTTGCCCTGCCGGATGGCGAAACAACCATTGATGGAGTGATGCACCAGCGCCTCGCGCAACGGTTGCCTCGCTTTCCCCACGAGCGCGGGCAGAATGCTGACGCTATCTTCCCCGGCGTTGTCCGGCAGTTTTGCGCCGATGATCTCCGCGCACGTCGCCATCAAGTCGTTGAGACAAATCAATTGATCACTGGTCGAGCCGGCTTTGATCCTGCCCGGCCAGCGCGCGATGAATGGGACACGGTGGCCGCCTTCAAAGATATCCGCTTTCGCTCCGCGGAACTGGCCGCTTGGGTTGTGGCCTTTCGCCCGCAGTTCCGGGAAATCTGCCTGCGGTGAGCATCCATTGTCGCTCGTGAAAATCACCAGGGTATTTTGCGCGAGGCCGACCTTCTCCAACGCGGCAAAAACTTTTCCCATCTCCGCGTCCACCTGCATCACAAAGCCGGCGTACGGATTCAAACCACTTTTCCCCAGCCATTCCGGAGTCGGGACGATTGGCGTGTGCGGCGCGGCCAGCGGCAGATACAGGAAAAATGGTTGGCCGCGCTTCACCGCGTCCGCGCGTTGTTCGAGATACTCCACCGCCTTGCGCGTGAGCGTGGGTAGAACCTCCTCAGCCTCGAAATCCGCCGCGGCCGGACCTTTGCGCGTGGCGCCGTTGGTTCGCCCGAGCATCATCGGAAACGCTTTGTCCTCGGTTGGCACTTCCACCACGCGGTCGTTCTCAATGAACGTGTACGGCACCATGTCGAGCGACGCGCTGATGCCGAAAAAGTAGTCGAAGCCCACCCTGTTCGGCCCGTTGCGAATTGGTTTCGCGAAGTCTACGCGCCAGCCGTCCTCGCCCTTCTCGATGTTGTCGCGGAAGGGTGTTGCATCCGGCTTCAACGTCCAATCCATGCCCAGATGCCATTTGCCGATGGCTGCCGTGTGATAGCTGTGTTGTTTCAGCAGCACGGGCACGGTCAGCCGACCCGGCTCAATCAACGGGGGACTCATCCCGCCCAGCACGCCGTTCTTGAGGCGCGAACGCCAGTTGTAACGCCCCGTCATGATGCCATAGCGCGTCGGCGTGCAGACGGCGGAACTGGAATGCGCGTCCGTGAACATCATTCCCTGTGCCGCGAGTCGGTCAATGTTTGGCGTGGGAATTTCCCCCTGCGGATTGAAACAGCGCACGTCGCCGTAGCCGAGATCATCGCAGAGGATGTAGAGGATGTTGGGATGCGACTCGCGCGTGGCGGCGAAGGCCGAAAGGCCGAGGAACAACGCCAGCGGGAGGACCACTCCGAGCGGCCAAAATTTCCAGACGCGATATCCTTTCATGTGATTCGGTAGCTTGGGGCGGGGCGATTCGCTGGTTTTGGAGTGCGAGGACTTGTCATCGCTTTGCGCAGGCGACTTGTCGCCGTCAATAGTGGGCAGCCCTCCGCTTCGCACGCAGTTGGATTTCCTGCGAAGCGAGGCGCATGGGTGTTTGCCACCCCGCTGAACGCGGATCTAGCAGGGCGACAAGTCGCCCCGCCGGGGAAAGCAGCGACAGGTCGCCGCACTCCAAAGGCTGTGCCGTGACAAAGTCTCCAAGTCGCACAACCGGGGTGTGCTCGCACCGCAACAGACGCGTCGGAACCTTCCTGAGCAGTCCGATTACTCAGTGGTGCGGGGTTATCGCTCTGATTAAGTGCGCCGATACCACTCACACAAGCCTTCCCAATAAGTCCGCTCCGTTGAAGGTAGCGTGACAGCTTGCTGTCGAAGTAACTCCCAATTTGTTGCCAATGCCGACGGCAGTTCCGTGGTGTCAGATGCTTTCGCAAGCCCGCACAACAAAGAGAACGCTGTGACAAGCAGCTCCGGAACTCTCTGAGCGATGACAATCTGAATAGCGTGTGGAACAAGGTCAAAAGCTGTTGGAGGTGAAAGTTGCTGTTCCAAATCAGAAAATGTGCCGATCGCGCCGCACTCGACTTCCATGTAGTCGTGAGGCCATCGCTGCGTCCGGCGTGCGAACAAGTCTGCGAGAAGCTTTGGCGAACCGCCTGCGCAAATCTTGTCCACCAACTCAGTCTCTGGCGCATAAAAGGACGGCTCCTCGTTCATAGCTTGTGTGGTAATAGTGTATGTGAACGTGTTTCAAGCTTCAGTTCATCAAAGCAAATCCTGATACGCCAGCCACAGCGAGCGGAAATATCTCATCACCCGCAGCGGGTCCTGGCTTTCAGGGATTTCCGCTAGGCAGTAGCCCGTATAGCCGGTCTGGTTCAAGGCGGCCAGCAACTCGCGGAAGGGATAGTCCTCCAGATGCAGATCGCGCGTGTGGACGGTGATGATTTTGTCCTTCACCAGATTGAAGTTGTGCGCGAAGCCCGCCCCATCGAGGTCGGTCGGATTCGAGTTCCAGCACACGCCAACGAGTTTGTGGTCGGCCACGTCCATGATGGTCTTGATGTTCGGCAACAGCGATGTGTCCTTGCCGTGAACCTCCAGCCGGATTTGCACACCGTGGTCGGCGGCGAACTTGCCCAACTCGCGCAGGGATTTGCCGATCTGCTCCAGCGTTTTCTCCGGCGGCACTTCCTTGGGCAGTCCGTTGGGCCGCACCTTCACGCCCGACGCGCCGACATCGTGCGCGAGGATGATGTATTCCTTGGTGGCGGCGATGTCCGCGCGGAGCTTCGCCTGATCGGGTGTGTGATAATCGAACGCGCTGCCCAGGCCCATCAGTTCCACAGGTGAATCCTGAAACCGTTTCTTCACGTCCGCGCGCTGTTCCTTGGTGAGCGCGACCTCGACCTTGTGCGCGTGCGTGGTGCGCAGTTCGACGCCTTGGAATTTGGTCTCGGTGCAATTTTTAATGATGGTCGGCACGTCCCAGTCCTTCGCGAGGTTGTAGGTGACGGTGCCGAGTTTCATCTTCGGCGGTTGTTTAATGAAGCTGGCGGTCTTGGGCGCATCGGCGGAGAAGGCGCGGGGCGCGAGTGCGCTAGCGGTGCCGAGAGTCAGCCCAGCGGTTTTGAGAAAGTTGCGGCGATTGGTTTTCATTTTGATGTGTTAAGGAGAATGGTATGTCGTTCGCCCTCACCCTAACCCTCTCCCCGGGGAGAGGGAACAGGTTTCGAGCGTCTCGCGGAGCCCGGATGTCGGCTGTGTTGCCTCCGCAGAATCCGCTCGAGCTGAAGGCGGAGAAATGCGAAAGGCGTGCATAGTCATCGGCGACGGCAAGGTGGTTCTCCCTTCCTTGGGGGAGAGGGTTGGGGCGAGGGCGAGCGTTTGACATTTTTTCAAGAAAGTAGAATTGACCTATGGCAGCAGAAAGCTGGACGCGCCATTCGAACCTTTCCTCAGTGAACAACGGGCACGAGCGAATTCAAGTATTCCTCCAAGTTCGTGTAGCCGTCGCCATCCGCGTCGGTCACGCCATCAGCTGGATTACTTGGGTCGAGGTGATTTGCTTTCTCCCACTCGTCGGGCATCCCGTCGTGGTCCGCATCCGATGGGGCGGGCAGCGAGCGCAACTCCGGCCAGCCGCCAACCGCCCGCTGCGAATCAATCAGGCCTTTGCCGCCGCCAGCGTAGGTTTCACCGAACTGCGCTGTGCCGGTGCGAACTTCCTCAACGATTCGCAGGTCCACCGCATCGCGCGACCGAGAACAGCCGACATCGGCGAGCACGAGTTCGTAAGCCTGTGCGGCGGGCTGGGTGGTCACCGGGGCCACCACAAATGGCTCGCGCACGCGCAACGTGGCCTCCGTGGCTTCGCCCTCCGGGGCGAAATCAATGCCGCCCTTCCAGTTGTCGGCGGAGATTTCCGGGAAGCCCCAAACAAAGTTGCCGGCGGCGAACATTTTTCCGCGCGGGTCCTTTTGCAGGAAAATGCGGTGACGGACCTTGGCGGAAGTGGCCGGGCCGTATTTGTAGTAATTGTTGATCCAGTTGCGCGGCCAGAGTTCGCCACCGTAGGCACTGTTGAAGCCCCAGTTGTAGATCACGTTGTTGCGGTAATCCATCAAGCCGGAGTCGGCGTTGCCGGAGGCGCGGGGATTGCGGCTGCTGTGATGCGCCAGCAGGTTGTGATGCCACGAACCGCCCGGGCCACCCCAAAGTCCGCCGTAGCCGTGCGCGCCCTTTTTGTGAATGGACTTGGTCAGGCTTTCGCTGACGAGACACCACTGGACGCTGAGATTCGAAGCCTTGTTGATCGAGAAGGTTTCGTCCACGCCCCAACTCACCGAGCAATGGTCAATGACGATCTGATCGCCTTCGCCGCCGAAACCGTCCTGTTCCTTGCCCATCTCGTCACCGGGGCGAACGCGCAGGTAGCGGATGATGAGGTTCGTGGTGTTGAAGCCCACCTGATAGTTCTTGAGGCAGATGCCGTCGCCGGGCGCGGTCTGGCCGGCGATGGTGATATGGGGATTTCGGATTTTGATTTCCGATTCGAGCGAGATCGTGCCGGAGACCCGAAAGACCACGGTGCGCGGCCCGCTGGCTTCGACGGCGGCACGGAAGCTGCCCGGCCCGCGGTCGTTGAGATTCGTGACTTCGATCAAGCGTCCGCCGCGTCCGCCGGCGGTGTATTTGCCAAAGCCTTGAGCGCCGGGAAAGGCGGGCGCGTGCTTGGGGCGAAGATTTGCGAAGGTAACAGTCTTCCCTGCCTTGTCATACCTCAGGTCGCCAAGCCAGTCGTCGGGCAGCACGACGCGGTCGAACTTTCCCTCGATGGCCTCAACGCCCGGGCCGAACAGACGGAGCACGGAGCTTTCGTGCGGTTTGATGCGGCCAGTGAACTTCACCTCCAGTGTGCCGGACAAACGCCAACGACCAGAGGTGACCGGTTTTAAGACTTCTGTATCCGTGATTTCGAAGACCGTTCGTTCGCCGGTCGTTCGCCATACCGCGGAATCGGCTTGAGCAGCGTAGCGCTGCAGGACAATCATCGAAAACAAAGCAACGAGCAACGTGAGCGATTTCGTCATGTTGCTCAGGCCAGTTTGGGCACGGCAAAGTCCTTGCGGTATTCGCGCGAGATGTGCTGGTTGGCCTCCGTGTCCTTGAAACGCTCGGCCTTGGGATCGAACTCCAACGAACGGCCCAGGCGGTAGGCGATGTTCCCAAGTTGGCAGTGGACACAGGAGTAGTGCGCGTCGAGCACAGACATGGGCATATCTTCCGGCTTGCGCGAGCGGACAGCAGCGAAAAAGCGTTCCCACTTGCCGCCTTTTTCCGGCTTGGGCGCGCTTTCGGGAACCGGAATGGCCTCGCGTTCGGCCAGCTTGCCTTCCTTCTTGTAGTTAAAAAAGCCCTTGCCCACGACATAAAAGCCCTTTGTGCCGAAAAAGCTGTTGCCGCAGTTGCCGCCGTCGAATTCCTCGAACGAGCCGAGGTTGCGGACTTCAAAGGTCATGATCGAACTGTCGTCGTACGTGAAAGTCGTGGCTTGTGTGTTCGGCGTTTGACCGTCGTCGTCGAGGCCGAAACGTCCACCGGAACTGTAAACCTTCACGGGCAGGCCGCGGTTGTGGCCCCAGCAGGCGATGTCCATTTGATGCACACCCTGATTACCGATCTCGCCGTTGCCGTATTCCCAGAAATAGTGCCAGTCATAGTGAACATACAGTCCCGGTTTCTTCCTGACGGTGTTGACCAGATATTCGCGGTCGCGTGCCGGTCCCTGCCACAAGGCCCAATCGAGGTGTTCGGGGACCGGGCCGGGCTGACCGCGACCGATGGAGCCGCGATTGCCATTCTTGTAAACATAGCCGCGCGACTCAACGATCTGGCCGATGAAGCCGTCGTGAATGAGCTTCATGTCGCGAATGAGCGTCCCGTTGGAGCGGCTTTGTGTGCCGTGTTGCACGATGCGCTTGTGCTTCTCCGCCGCGGCGACAAGTTGCCGGCCTTCGTAAATATTGTGCGAGAGCGGTTTTTCCACATAAACGTCCTTGCCCGCCTGACATCCCCAAATCGCTGCGAGCGAATGCCAGTGGTTTGGCGTCGCGATGGTAAGAGCGTCAATGCTTTTGTCTTGAAGCGCCTCGCGAATGTCCTTGTAAAGTTTCGGGGCTTTGCCCTGTGCGGTCTCGACGGTTTTTGCCCCGCGCGCGAGTACGGTGGAATCCACGTCGCACAGCGCGACGTATTCGGCGGCGACCTTCATTTTGAGGATGTCGTTGATGTGTGAACCGCCCTGGCCGTTGAAGCCGACGGTGCAGACGCGGATGCGGTCATTTGCGCCGAACACTTTGCCTTGGGCCATGGTGCCCGCTACGATGACGGCGGTGGTGGTCTTGCTGATGAATTGTCTTCGCGTTAGTTCCATAACTGTTCCTGGATGGAAGGTGAACGGATTAACTTGTCACCGTTTTCTGACGACGGGCGCAATTGCCGGATTCAGAGATTGGCTGACTTGCATTTCTGAACTCTACCTTCCTTCGGCCTCGCGAGGCAATGCCTGGGGTGACATATGTAGTTTTGTCCTAAAGATTGAGGAATTAATGCTATGCCACGCCGAGTCACGTCATTAGTTTATAATCAGATATTTACCCATCTGGATGTCCCAGCGAAATAGCTTGCTGCATTTTCCAAACACCCCCCAACTCTTGCAAGACTCATGAAACACCACGCCAATCCAAAAGACGGTCCCTGGCCCGGCGGCCTCGCATCCGATCCACGATCCTCAGGTAAGGCGCTCCTAA
>Ga0315910_10003967_pt1 | contig 12449 bp, 11 predicted proteins | sample EdamamesoilMG_FD_204470 | JGI IMG/M metagenome (GOLD analysis project Ga0315910, IMG submission 204470) | Garden soil microbial communities collected in Santa Monica, California, United States - Edamame soil | ecosystem: Environmental > Terrestrial > Soil > Garden | place: USA: California... | reverse complement strand
CACTTCCTCGAGCTTCATTTTCAGCTCGTGATTGACCGTCTGCAGCTCCTCGTTGACGCTCTGGAGCTCTTCCTTGCTGGTCTCGAGCTCCTCCGTCGTCGAGCGATATTCCTCGTTCAGGCTCTGCAACTCCTCGTTGGCCGCGCGCAGGTCCTCGTAGGCGATGCCATGCTCGTGGCGCAGGCTTTCGAGGCGCTGATCGGAGATGCGCAGCTTGTCGCGCAGGCTCAGCACGAGCGAATCGCTCGCGCCCCCGCCGCGCTCGGCCGGCTCCTCGGTGTCCGCCTCGCCCGCCTCGAGGAAGGTGACGAGGACGCGGCGCGGCTCGCGCCCGTCTTCCCCCGCGCGCGGCTGGGCCAGCACCGCGACGAGCCGCGGCGTGCCGTTGAAGTGCACGGGAACGAACGACGACAGCGAGGGTGCCCCGCTCTCGAATGCGTGGTGCAGGGACGCGCGCAGCTCGTCGAGCAGCTCGGCGCGCACGAGCTCGGTGATCGCCTGGGCGGGCGGACCGCCGCGCGGCTGCAGGAACCGGCCGGCCGACTCCGAGAGATGCTCGACGTTCCACTGCTCGTCGATGAGAACGCTCGGCGGCGCCAGCGCCTCGAGCGCCTCGACGTGGATCTCGGCCGCGGACTTCCGGTGGCGCCGGCGCTCGCGCGCGCGCTCGAGCACGGGCAGGATCTGGGGCATGTCGGGAAGCTGCGGCAGGCGCACCGAGGGACCGGTGGCGCGCAGCCGCGCGTGGAATATCCGGTGCTGCTTGTCGAGCGGCTCGAAAAGATCGGGGTCCGCGGCCTCGGAGATGCCGATGAAGAGGTAGCCGTCGTCGCGCAGGCCGTAGCGGAACACGTTCTGCAGCTGCTGCTGGAGATCGCGATCGAGGTAGATCAGCAGGTTCCGGCAGGAAATCAGGTGGAGCTTCGAGAACGGCGGATCGCGCAGCACGTTGTGCGCCGCGAAGACGACGCTGTCGCGGATCTCGCTCGTCACGCGATAGTGCTCGCCCTCGGCGCGAAAGTAGCGCGCGAGATACGCCTCGGCAACGTCGGCCGCGATCGCGAGCGGGTAAAGGCCTTCGCGCGCCGTGGCGAGAGCGCCCTGGTCGACGTCGGAGCCGAAGATCACGAGCTCGCAATGCGTGTCGCGGCGCGCGATCTCCTCGCGGAACAGGATCGCAAGCGTGTAAGCCTCTTCGCCCGTCGCGCAGCCCGGCACCCAGACCCGGATCGGCTGGTTGGGGTCGAGGCTGTCGAGGAGCGGTGTCACCACCTGCGTGCGCAGCGCCTCCCAGGCAAGCGGATCGCGGAAGAAGTTCGTCACGGAGATCAGCAGGTCGTCGAACAGCGCCTGGATCTCCTCGGGGCTCTCGCGCAGGAACGCGAGGTACTGGTCGATGCCCGACCGATGATTGAGCTGCATGCGCCGGCCGAGCCGTCGCAGGATCGTCGCGCGCTTGTAGCGCGCGAAGTCGTGCCCCGTGCGCGCGCGCACGAGCTCGAAGATGCGCTTCAGCGCCGCTTCTCCATCCTCGTCGATGGCGGGTTCCGCGGTGGGGCGCAGCAGCGGCTCGATGTCCTTCTTGTGCCGCGCGAACTCGGCGAGCCGCGCGGCGATCTCGCGCACCGGCAGCACGATGTCGGCGATCTCGGCCGCGATCACGGCGCGCGGCATCGCGTCATGCGTCGCCTCGCGCGGGTCCTGCACGAGCACGACGCCGCCGGCCTCCTTCACGGCCTTCGCGCCGATCGTGCCGTCGGAACCGCCGCCGGAAAGAATCACGGCGAAGCCATCGCCATGAGTCGCGAGCGAGCGGAAGAACACGTCGATCGCGGCGTGCCGTTCGCGCGGCTCTGCGAACGGCGAGGCGCCGATCTTCGTGTCGCCGATCTCGAGCTTGCGGTCGGGCGGGATCACGTAGACGGAATCGGGCTCGAGCTCGAGCTTCTTGCCGTCGCGGACCTCGGCGACTTTCATTCTGGTGCAGCGCGCAAGTATCGCCGCGAGCTCGCTCTCGTGGTCCGGCGCGAGATGCACGACGACGACGTAGGAGAGACCGAGGTTCGGGGGCACGGCGTCGAAGAACTCGCGCAGCGCCTCGATGCCGCCGGCCGATGCGCCTATACCAACGATCGTGATACGAGAGGGATCGCTGGCTTTCCTCTTGGTCATCGGTAACCCGACTGGGCGCCGCCACGCCCGATGAAGCCATTGGACCCTTCGAGCGTGCCAATTACAAGCGGAACCAAACGCCGGTCTGGCCGTGCCCTTGGCACGGCGTGCCGCTCATGGCATATCGAACAGCAGCAATTCCGTGGCCGAGGCCGCGCGGATGTCGATTTGCTCCTCGTCGACGATGGCCGCGCCGTCGCCTGCGCGGAGCCTTTCGCCGTTGACATCGACCTCGCCCCGCGCGACCTGAATCCAGGTGCGGCGACCCGGCCGCGCCCGGTGCACGACGGCGTCGTCCGGGGCGAGCAGCGACGCGTACAGGTCGACGTCCTGGTGCACGAGGACGGAGCCGTCCCGGCCATCGCGGGACGCGATCAGGCGGAGCGCGCCCTGCTTTTCCGCATCGGGAAACCGCTTCTCCTCGTAGCCGGGCTCAAGGCCTGTCTTGTCGGGAACGATCCAGATCTGGAGAAAGTGCACGAGCTCGGATGGCGAGTGATTGAACTCGCTGTGACGCACGCCGGTGCCCGCGGTCATCCGCTGGACAAAGCCGGGGCGAAGTACCGAACCGTTACCCATGCTGTCGCGATGCTCGAGCGCGCCTTCGAGAACGTAGGAGACGATCTCCATGTCCCGATGGCCGTGCGTGCCGAAGCCCTGGCCCGGCTGCACGCGATCCTCGTTGATGACGCGCAGGGGGCCGAAGCCCATGAAGTCCGGGTCGAAATAGTCGGCGAAGGAAAAGGTATGGTGGCTGTCGAGCCAGCCGTGCTCCGCATGGCCGCGCTCAACCGATCGTCGGACTTCGATCATCGTCGTCTCCGGAAAGCGAAGGTAGATTATCGCTAATGATGCCGCGCCCGCCCGATTTCAACGGGTCGGCGGGCGCGACGCAGCAACAGGAACTGCGCCGCAAGCGTGATCAGCGCCGCCGCCGAGAGATAGTAGCCGACCGCGGCGATGCCGTACGTCGTCGCAAGCCAGGTCGCGATATAGGGCGCGAGCGCGCCGCCCAGGATCCCCGAGAGATTGAAGGCGACCGACGCGCCCGTGTAGCGCACGTGAGTCGGGAAGAGCTCGGTCATCGAGGTGCCGAGCGGACCGTAGATCAGCCCCATGCCCGCGAGGCCGAGCGAGAGGAACACCGTCGTCGTCAGCGCATCGGCCACGAAGAGCGGCGCGAACAGGAGGCCGAAGACGAACACGGCCGCGGTCGAGGCCATCAGCACCGGCAGCCGGCCGAAGCGGTCGGTCGCGAGCGACGACAGCGGAATCGTGAGCCCGAAGAACAGCACGCCGATGAGCTGCAGCTCGAGAAACTCGCCGCGTGTGTAGCCCAGTGCGGACGTGCCCCAGCTCAGCGTGAACACGGTCATCAGATAGAACAGCACGAAAACGCAGAGCGCCGACAGCGTCGCGAGCGCGAGCGTGACGCCGTGATCGCGGACGGCGACGGCGAGGGGGACGCGCACGCGCTCCGCGCGCTCGATCGCCTGCTGGAACGCGGGCGTCTCGGTCAGCCGCAGCCGGATCCAGAGGCCGACGATGACGAGCACCGCGCTCGCGATGAACGGCACGCGCCAGCCCCAGCGCAGGAATTCCTCGTCCGTGAGCCAGGCCGTGAGCAGGATGAAGACGCCCGTCGAGAGAATGAAACCGAGCGGCGAGCCGAGCTGGGGGAACATGCCGTAGCGTCCCTCACGGCCGCGCGGCGCGTTCTCGGTGGCGAGCAGCACGGCGCCGCCCCACTCGCCGCCGAGGCCGAGCCCCTGGCCGAGCCGGCAGAGCGCGAGCAGCGCGGGCGCCGCGAGGCCGATCGAGGCGTAGGTCGGCAGCAGGCCGATCGCGACGGTCGAGAGCCCCATCGTCAGCAGCGACGCGACGAGCGTGGCCTTGCGGCCGATGCGGTCGCCGAAATGGCCGAACAGCATCGAACCGACGGGCCGCGCGAAGAAGGCGAGCGCGAAGGTGGCGAAGGACTGCAGCGTCGCGGCGACCTCGTCGCCGGGCGGGAAGAAGAGCCGCGGGAACACGAGCACGGCAGCCGTGCCGAAGATGTAGAAGTCGAAGAACTCGATCGTCGTGCCGATCAGGCTCGCGAAGAGGACGCGGGTTTTGGTCACGGGTGGGACTGACGGCCTTTCGAGGCTCTGCTTATTTAGGGAGCGGCGAGACTAGCATGAGGGTGCGCCCGGTTGCAGACCTCGGGGCCGCGAAACTCACCGGAACCGCGCGATTCGTGCCTTGCGGTCTCCGCGCTGCCGCGCCTAAGCTTTGATCACGTGTCCTGCATGCAGTAACGGCCCATGAGCTCGACTGTCGCCAAACAGCCCGCCGAACCCCGGCTCTCCCGAGCGGAGCTTCGCGACCGCTGGCAGCAGATGCTTCGCGATCCGCTGCTTGCCGACATCCCGGGAAAGCTCGAGCTCAACGACTGGGGCACGATCGAATTGACTCCGCCGACCACCCGCCATGCCATCCTCCAGGCATTTGTCGCCAAGGAGCTGTACCGGTGTCGGCCCGACGGCACAACGCTGGGCGAGTGCGGGATCGAGACGGACATCGGCGTCCGCGTGCCGGATGCTGCCTGGGCCTCGCGCGAGTTCATTCAGCGACACGGCTCCGAGAGCCCGCTGCCGCGCGCGCCAGAGCTTTGCGTCGAGGTGCTGTCGCCGGCAAACTCGCGAATCGAGATGCAGGAGAAGACGGCGGCCTATCTCGCCGCGGGTGCGATCGAGGTCTGGCTCGTTACGGAAGACGGCACGGTCCAGATGTTCGACGCAGACGGGCGCATCGCTGCGAGCGCACTCGGCTTTGCTCTGAGCCCGGCTCCCTGAGCGACAACGCCCGCCTTGTGTCCCCGCACCGGCGACCGGGACATTTCGAACTTGCTCAGCGCTCCTTGCGATAGAGGCGCATCGCAATCGGCGCCGCAACCAGCACGATCACCGCCGAGGCGATCAGCACCGACAGTACGTCCCCGGCCGCCGGCTCCCCGTGCATCAGCGCACGCGACGCTCGCGCGAGCAGTGTCACCGGGTTCCGGCCCACGACTTCCTGCAGCCAGCCCGGCATCGTCTCGAGGTTCACGAAGATGTCGCTCATGAAGGTCAGCGGCATCAGGAACACGAAGCTCGTCGTCATCACGGACTCGGGCGTGCGCACCAGCATGCCGACGATGATCCAGAGCCAGGAGATCGCGAAGCAGAAGATCAGCACGAGTCCGACCGCGGCCAGCACTCCGAGCACGCCACCCTGCGGGCGGAAGCCGAGCAGCAGGCCCACGATGATGATGAGGATCGTCGCGAAGGAATAGCGGAACACGTCGCCCGCGAGCGCGCCGAAGAGCGGCGCCGGCTGCCACATCGGCAGCGAGCGGAAGCGGTCGTAGAGGCCCTTCTTGATGTCGGAGTTCAGGCCGACGCCCGTGTACACGGTGATGAAGATGATCGTCTGAACCGTGATGCCGGGCAGCAGATATTGAATGTACTCGCGCGGCGTGCCGGCGAGCGCGCCGCCGAAGACATAAGTAAAGAGCAGCGTGAACATGATCGGCGTGACCGTCACGTCGAAGAGCTGGAACGGTACGTGCTTGATCTTGAGCATCGCGCGCCAGGCGAGCGTCGCGACAGCGGAGAGCGCGGACGCGGGTTTCGCGGGGCGACGGCTCGAGAGCAGCTCGTGCGTTCTCGCACCGCTCGGGAGGGAATCGGCGCTCATGCGGCGGCCTCCTTCTCGGCATCGGCGTCCTCGGCGGGGCGGCCCGTGAGCGCTAGGAAGACTTCGTCAAGGCTCGGGCTGCCGACGGCAAAATGCACCACTTCAATCTGGCTCGCGGCGAGAGCCGAGAGAATCTGGCCGGCCTGCGCCGCGTTGTCGAGGCGCGCGGATACCTCCGCAGGCTCGGTCGTCGCGGGCAGCACACCGCCGCCGAGCAGTCGCTCGATCAGATTGCGCGCGTGATCCTTCTCCGCGGGATCCGCGAGCCGGACGTGCAGCGCGTTCGAGCCCACGGATGCCTTGAGCTCGCGGCTCGTCCCCTCCGCGATCACGCGGCCGTGATCGACGACGGCCATGCGCTCGGCGAGGCGGTCGGCTTCGTCAAGGTACTGCGTGGTGAGCAGCACGGTCGTGCCTTCGGCGGCGATTCTGCGGACGAGCTCCCAGACCTGGTTGCGGCTGCGCGGGTCGAGACCGGTCGTCGGCTCGTCGAGGAACAGGATCTCGGGGACGGTGACCAGGCTCGCCGCGATGTCGATGCGGCGGCGCATGCCGCCGGAGTAAGTCATGACCTGGCGGCCCGCGGCGTCGGCGAGGCCGAAGGCTTCGAGGAGCTCGGTGGCGCGCTTGCGTGCGGCGCGCCATTCGAGGCCGAGCAGCCGTCCGACGAGGACGAGGTTTTCGTGGCCGGTGAGGTCTTCGTCGACGGAGGCGTATTGGCCGGTGAGGCTGACTTTCTGGCGGACTAAAGCCGCATCCTTGACGACGTCGAGGCCGAGGACGGTCGCCGTGCCTGCTGTTGGTTTAAGAAGAGTGGCGAGGATGCGAATCGTCGTCGTCTTGCCCGCGCCGTTGGGGCCGAGAAGACCATAGACGGAGCCCTGCCGGATGCGAAGGTCGACGCCGGCGAGGGCTTTGGTCTCGCCGAAGGACTTGGCAAGGGCGGCGGTTTCGATGGCGTGGGGCATGGCGACCTGGAAATGTGGGGGCACGAAGATATGCGCGCGACCCGCCCAATGCAACGAGAACGAAACCGCCAATCCAAATGCCTCATCGCGTCATCGTCCGGAAACATCGTGGTCGCCACGCTCTTGCAAGTTTTCTTCGGTCGTGATTAGTATGTAGCAAGAACACATAACAAACGGCACGAAGAAGAAAGTCCGAAGCCGATCCCGAACGAGATTCGGGTCCCCGTGTAGTCGTACATGTGCTTGCGCATCAGCCGCGAGGAAAGCATATGAGCCCGTCTGCTTCTGCAACCAGCACCCATCGCAAAATCTCTCGCAAGAAGGCTGTTTCCTGGAAACAGAGCGAAGAGGCGCCACCGTGGAAACGCTCCCGCGTCGAAAGCTGGAGCCAGTTTCAGAAGGAGATCGAGGAGTATCTCGACGGCGACTTCCTGTTTCGTGGCGTCGGCTCCGTGCGTCACACGCTCATTCCATCGATCGGCCGCCTGCAGAACGGCGTGAATTATTCCAGGACGATGGAACGGGCGATCTTCGAGCAGTTCAAGCGCGAAGCCTTGCCGTTTCTTACGTTCCGCCCGGCCACGGAATGGGAGTGGCTCGCCCTGGCGCAACATCACGGCGTTCCGACGCGGCTGCTCGACTGGTCCGAGTCGCCCTCGGTCTCCCTGTTCTTCGCGGTCTGGGGCAATGACGACGACGATGCCGGGCTCTACATCATCCGCAGGCCCGCCGCGGCCTCCGAAACGCAGGGCCTTCCGTTCGACGTCAGTGAAGTCATGTTCTTCTACCCCGGATACGTGACACCGCGTCTCGTCGCGCAGCGCGGACTGTTCACCGTGCACCCCAACCCGCAGGTGCCGTACAAGGCCGATGAGATGCGGCAGATCATCATCAGCAAGGAGAGCAAGGCTGATTTTCGTCGCAAGCTCGACGCGAGCGGCGTCCATCAGTCCGCGATCTTCGCCGACCTCGAAGGGCTGTCGAAGCGCCTAATTGCCGTGCAAGGCTACAGGGCCGCCAAATCAGCGGCCGGCACCAACGCTCTCGGCCGCCCCGAACGCGTGCAGATCAGGCGTCGCATCAATCCGCGCGATCCGCACAAGGGTCAGTGGGGCGGAAAACGGACCCACAACGGCTGGACGGCATCGGCCAAGGTCTCCGAGATCACGGACGACTGGTACGACATCGTGCTCACCGTCGAGGCGGCAAAGCCGCCGCGGAAACTCACCGGGACAGTGTCGTTTCACCTGCACGATTCCTTCATCGACCCGCACCGCACCGTGGCCGCCGTCAAAGGCAAGGCCTCACTCAACGTCAAGGCGTACGGAGCGTTCACCGTGGGAATCGAGGTCAAGAAGGACGGGACACTGCTCGAACTGGATCTGGCGGAATTGAAGGACGCGCCGAAGCGCTTCCGTGAGCAATGACAATAGAGGACGCAGAATGAAGATCACCAACCATCGCTTCGACGACCATTGGTTCGGCCAATCGAAGGATATCGGCGGGAACCTCGACGATCTCCGCTTCATCGTCATGCACTACACCGCGGGCGGCAGCGGCGCGGGAACGCGCGACTACATGATGAAGTCGCCGCTCGAGAAGGGCGGCAACAGCGGCAAGGAAATCTTCGGCTCGGCGCATCTGCTTGTCGATCGCGACGGAACGATCTGGCAGCTCGTGCCGTTCAACCGGCGGGCGCGCCACGCCGGCGAATCGCAATGGAAGGGCCTTAAGTCCCTGAACCAATACTCCGTCGGCATCGAGATCGCGAACTACGGCTGGCTCGATCGCCAGGGCGACGGAACGTACAAGCGCCCCGAGACGCCGCGCTTCAAGGCGAAGGACGTGACGCTCGGCCGCATGCCGAACGGCACCGAGGAAAAGGGCTGGGAGAACTACACCGTCGAGCAACTCGCCTCCGTCGAGGCCGTGACCCTGGCGCTGCTCGATCATTACCCCACGATCCATGAGATCGTCGGCCACCAGGAGATTGCGCCGGGCCGCAAATTCGATCCCGGCCCGGCATTTCCGCTGCAGCGCTTCAAGAATCTCGTCGTCGGCCGGGGCGGCGACGGCATCGACGACGGCGACGGGCCGAGCGAAGAGCAGTACCTGACCACGGCGTCCGTCAACATCCGCGGCGGCCCCGGAACCGAATTCGCCCCGCTCGACGTGAGCCCTCTCAAGGCCGGCACCAAGGTCGCGAAAAGCGACGAGCAGGGCGAATGGTATTTCGTGTCGCTGGCGAAGCCGAGGACACAGAAGGGTTGGATCAACCGACGCTATCTGAAGCTGATCTAGAGTCCAAAGGAGAACGGGTCATGACCTGGTCGAAAAACAACCTGGCGCATCGGCGCACCTTCCTGACCTTGAGAATCCTCAACCAGACGAAGAAGCAGTTCGACGCTGCCGCAACACAGGAGATGAGCCAGCTCGCATTCACGGTGCCTGGCGACTCCGCCACGATGCGTCGTGACAAGGCGCGATCGCTCGCGAGTACGATGCACAACGTCTTCGTCGACGCGTTCAAGACCGATCTCGAATCGGGCGTCACGAAGACGGCGGCCATCAACTCGATGGTCGACGTCCTCGTCGTCGAGACGGCCACCGTCGAGCAGCTCGCGGACTCGGCGGATGTGAGCTACGAGTTCCTCGGAGAGGAGCTGTGATCTCCCGCTCGGCCCGCGTGATCCTGGCGCTTACCGCGGCTGCCGTCGGCCCTGTCTGGGGACAGGATGAAGACACGCCTTCGGCCCTCGATATCCTCGAGGACATCCTGCTTGTCAGCGGCACCGGTGTTGGGGAACCGAACGACGTTGTGCGGGATCGCGAGACGATCGACACGCTTCGGGCGGCGCTCGGCTCGCCCGAAACGCTCAACCGCGTGGTGGACACTTTCCTTACGACCGATTCCGGCTGGCAATTCCTCAAGGATGTGAACTTCGAGTTCATGACCTTCCAGGCTGACGATATCGAGCAGCCGGGGCTCGGCTTCTCCTTCGACTACCAGACGCAACTCAAGAACCACGACCTCGCCTGCGAGACCGACGGCGAATCCTGCATTCGCGGGCTCGGCCTGTCTTTCGACATGTCCGGCACGTTCGCATTCGACAAGGAGAACAATCCGCAGGACCTGATCACGGCGAAGCTCGATTTCGACTACTTTCAATCCACCGGCGGTCGCGCTCGCGTGGACGCGGACCGCGTGCTCGAGCTCGAGGAGGCGTTCGTATCCGCCTCCACGCCGGAGGAGGGAGAAGCGGCGGTTCTTGCCATCGAGGGCCTCGTCCGCCCCTCCCTGACGAAGCAGTTCTACTACAGCGTCGGTGGCGACGTGAGCTTCGAGTCCAATCAGCAATTCACCACGAAGCAGACCCTCTACGGCGTGCACCTGGCGCTCGACTTCAAGGACTGGGCCGGAACGAGCGCCTGGACGACGTTCAACTTCCTCGACTACCCGTTCGCCGCGCTGCGCGCGCTCACGGGCTACGACTGCGTGACGCGTGCCGACGGCAATCGCGACTGCTTTCAACCGAGCGGCACCTCCTGGCCCACGCTGCTCTTCCGCTCCTCGCGCGTGAAGCCCGACGACGACGACCCGAGATCGCTCGCCGGCGACAGCTCCGAATTCACGCGGATGGATTTCGAGGCCTCGTTTCGCACGCCCGTCGCAAGGCTCGCGGACGATGAGCTCTACATCACCGTCAACTATCGCTTTTACGCCGAGAACGATCCGTCGCCGCTCGTCGAGGCCGCGGAGCTCGACCAGTTCGAGTACTACACCGTCACCATCGGCGGCAATCGCGGCATGTATCTGAGCTATTCGGACGGCAAGCTGCCGCTTGCGTTCGCCGACGACCAGGTGGTCGAGCTCGGCTTTCGGACTCACCTCTGAACGGAGTCGAATCCCATGCGCAAGAAGACAGTCGTAATGCTCGTCGGAGTACTGATGCTTCTCACGGTGACCGGGCTTGCCTGGCTGCTGATCGAGCACTGGCCGGTCTACGAGGCGGGGGCAGGCAATGAGAGAACCCTCGTCGCCGAAACGATCAGGCTGTTCGGCTGGACGATCGAGCTGACTTCGGATCCCGAGCGCCGCGTGCTCATTCTCATATTGATCGCGGGGGCGCTCGGAAGCTTCATTCATGCCTCGACATCGTTCGTCGACTACGTCGGAAACAAGGCGTTTGTTACGAGCTGGCTGTGGTGGTACGTCCTGCGGCTGCCCATCGGCGCTGCGATCGCACTGCTGTTCTACCTCCTGCTGCGCGGCGGCTTGCTTGCCGCCAGCGCGGAACCCAGCGACGTCAGCGTCTTCGGCTTCGTCGGCATCGGGGCGCTCGCCGGCATGTTTTCCAAGCAGGCGTCCGACAAGCTGCGCGAGCTTTTCGACACCGTATGGAACGTGGCGTCGGGAGCGGGCGACGAACTACGCGCCAACAAACTGAACGACTCAGACCCCTTCATCGAGCTCCTGGAGCCCAGTGAAGTAAAGGTCGGTGAGGCCCCGGTCATGGTCAAAGTGACCGGAGTGCGATTCCCTGACGACAGTCGCGTGTTCGTCGGCGATGAAGACCGGCCGACGGTGGTCGTCGGCGGCAGCGAACTGGAATTCAGCTTGATCGCGAAGGATACGGCTACGGCACGTGAGATCGATGTTGCCGTCCACGGCGCCGATGGCGTTGTCTCCAATACCGTCAAGCTTGCCGTAAGGAAATGACGACCAGAAAGCAAAATGCCGCCCGCGCCATTGCGACGCGGGCGGCAAATGTCGGCCAGAGAGACCTCGAACGGGGGGTTACCCGACGAGAGAAGGCCAACGAATGCTAAGACGCTCGAAGGCACCCAAAAGGTTGCAGTTGTTACCGGAATTTCACAAATCTGCCCCGGTGCCCGCTCCCGCCGGCGCCTCGACACCGGTTTCGGCCCCGGTTTCGGCCTGATCCTCGACCTGGTCCTCGTCTTCGACCTCGACCTCCTCCGGCTCGACCTCCACCGCCTCGACTTCACCCTTGAGGACCTCGATCTCCTCCTCGTCGGTCGGCACGAACTCCCCAAGGCCGCAGGTATCGCCGGGCATCGCTGACGCCCCGAAGTCCTCGATCACGGTGATCGTGTCGATGGCGCACAGCTGCCCGGTCATCGTCCGGTAACTGAACGGCCGATTGCGCCCGAGGTTGCGGCAGGCGCGGCCCAGGCGGTTCAGGTAGACACGCCCGCCGGTGAGATAGAAAGCGATCGTCTGGTTGTCGATGACCTCGGTACGATCGATGCTCGACAGGCTGATGCAGCGAAGCGGACCCCGCTCACCGGTATCCTGCGCGCCGACGGGGGCCGCGGCGAGGAACGCCAGCAGACTGACCGGAAAGAACGTCGGGCCGTGTTTCATTGCCCGAGCATAGCTCAGCTGATGAATGTCAGTCCGCGAAAGTGATCGTCGTTGGCATCTCGACGCCGTTCGCCGTGAAACGCACTTCGTACAGCTCGCGTTCGAAGGGACCCGACGTCAGGAGGGTCATCAGATCCGTCGTCGATTCCGACGCGAATGACGCAGCCGCCGGATTCATTGCCGCGGCAAACGCGAGCGCA
>Ga0315910_10003966_pt1 | contig 12456 bp, 6 predicted proteins | sample EdamamesoilMG_FD_204470 | JGI IMG/M metagenome (GOLD analysis project Ga0315910, IMG submission 204470) | Garden soil microbial communities collected in Santa Monica, California, United States - Edamame soil | ecosystem: Environmental > Terrestrial > Soil > Garden | place: USA: California... | reverse complement strand
ATCATTATACTTTGTGCACCGGCATCTTTGAGGGTACGCTGCAAACCATAGACACCTTCACCGGCTTCGATGGTTCCCAAACCCGTTTCACAGGCGGAGAGTACTACCAATCGTGTAGAATCCAGATTCAGGTTCATGGCTTCGTAGGCCGTCAAAATTCCATCTTCTTCACCGGGCACCGGATGATTGGCCGAAGCCAGGATGATACCCGATTGAAGCATTGCCTCGAGGTAGGCATTTTCGTTTTGCTTTGTTGCGGGTGGAACAAAAAAACCGTGTGTTGCTAAGTGAAGAATCTGCGGGTTGCTGATGTGCTTAACGGCATCTTCATTGGCTTGTGTCGCCATTAACACGTTTGTGTTCCACGAATGCTTTTTCAGCAAGGCTGCAATTTCAGTTACTTCTTTTTCAGTGCCCTTCAGATCGTTAAAAGTAGCTGCGAGTTTCGTAGGATGCGCAGCATCAGCCACACCATAGTCGGGTCTCCCCAACAACACCGCCCGGTTATTTGCTGATTTTCCTTTCGCACGAAAGCCGAGTATCTCGCGGGTATTGGTCACGAGGTGAATTTCGGTCTCATCGACAACGTATTTTTTTGTAGACGGATTTTGAAGCGTGTTCAGGTTGACAGCATTGAACAGACCATCCGGTGAAATATAAACGCGATTAACCTCGCGGGAATATTTTTGCAGTGTATCGTACACGGGTTTCCAAAACCGGTTGTATGAAATGGTGTCGGCCATGTTCAGGCGGATGGCGTTTTTATAGAACGAAAGAAATCCCTTTTCGAGGTCTACCGTTTTCGAACTGCGGATGAGGGCGATCTCCGGATGTTGCTTCGTTTCAGGTGTGAGAATCAGCGCAACGTATAACACACCATCATAGTAGCGGATCAATTCCACCGCTGCCTCTCCGGGTTTGAGTGCCTGCTGCACCGCTCTCCAGGTGACAGGCTGATTTATAAACCCCTTGCGGAACACGGCTGACCGCATATTCAATTTGCTTTCCTGGAACTCCGCCAATTGTATTAGACTATCGAGATTTAACCGACTGTCTTTTGGAAGATTGTACTGTTGCGCAATTACATTCTTCAACATCTCCCAGTTTTCGAAGCCGGCTATCAATATACTATCACCACTGGCCAGCAGGTTGCGCTTCGCCTTTGATGTTTCATTTAACAGAAGCGCTTTGGTATTCAATTGCAGATCGTACAAATCACCGAGACTGCTTTTGGAAAATTGTTCTTTGGGCAACCCTGGAAGCGGCACCGCACCGGACCTGAACAAGGCAAACTGGGCATACTCCGAAACAACGATGGTCTGGTGCCTGTAGAAACTTCGCTTTTCATTCTCCGTGAGGTAAGCAAAATTTTTCTCTACATCGTCTACCACTTTTTTAACCGCAATCCGGTACAGTTTATCCGCTTCATCGAATCGATTCATCCACCGATAGGCTTCTGCAAGGTTGTGTACCAGGGTCTGATACATCGGATGTTCTTTACCAAAATATTTCTCCTGCCATTGAATAGCGTCCAGCAGGTAGCGTTCCCCTTCAGCATAGCGTTCCTGGTTGATACACAGTTCTGCCAGGTTGTTGGATACGGTGATGTAATCCGAACTGCCCGGGCCTTGTGTTTTTATAAGTGCCTCCAAAGTTTCTTTCAGGAGCGCTTCAGCTTCCGCATTCCGGTTTGTGTTTTTATAAACTGTAGCCAGGTTGGTAGTCGTCTGCAGATAATACGGTGATGTAACACCATACCATTTTGCATACAGCTGACGGCATTCTGCCAAATACGGTTCCGCCTTATCGTACGCATCACTGTTGATGTACACATTAGCGAGGTTGTTGATCAAAACCGCATAGAGGTAATATACCGTATGATCCTCACCCAGGTAAGACTTACAGAAATCAATCAGGTTGATATAGAGATTCCGGACCTCATTGATCCTGCCCATATTGGTATAGAGTGATCCCAACGAAACACTGATATTCATATAGGCATCGAATACCTGAAAAGCATTTGCCGTGTAGTACTCGTCTTTCTTGCTGATGATCTTACTGATCTGTGCATTGCCCTGGTTGTAGTATTGTTCCGCCTGCTGAAACTCCTCGATTTCCAGGCAGGTGTTGCCCAGGTTTTTAATGGCTGTAACGTATGTGAGATTTTCTGTACCCAGGGCATGTTCAATAGCGCGGAGATTTTCTTCTTCAGCTTTTTTGGCTTCCGCGAATTGACCTTTTTTCTTCATCATGGTGGCGAGGTAGCCAACACTGGAGAAGTAGTTGGCATGACTTGTCCCAAATTCCTGCGATGCTTTTGCAACACACCGCTGGGCAAGTTCAAAGGCTTTATCGTAGTGCCCTGCATGGTATGCGTCTGCCAGCTGCTTGTTCAGTTTTTCCCACGATTGCCCCGAAACGATACCGGGCAATAAACAAACTGCGGCAGTGAAGAAAATAAAATGTAAACAGCGTCTTATCCTCATGGTCATCGGTCAGCGATGCAATTCTTAAAGCTAACGAATACTCCGTATGTGACCAATTGAATGGATCAGACTCATTATGAATTGACGGCCACCGATGGACACCCGGTTCGTCTGGTGAGCCTGCGAAAAAAAATAGGAAAGGATCTCCACCACAGAGATCCTTAAAAAGTACAACCACATTTTTCAATGCTACGCAAATGTGGCAGTTCAATGTGACCTGGAGTTGAAGCCAGGATCAAGGCAACGTAAAGTCGGATAAATCCGGCTTTCGTGCCATTGACCAACGTTTCACGTTTGAGTTTTGATCACTTCAATGGCCAAGAAACAAAGACCACAGCACCACAAGCGGTGGTCCCAGCAGGCCAACCAGAATTCCCACCAACCGGAAATCTTTTTGCTCTAAAAAACCGGTTCCGTATACTATGACGTTCGGAGGAATGGACACCGGCAGAATCAGCGTGGCTGTTACCGAAAGACCCACGGAAATGCTCACTTCCGTTTTATAAGCGGGCAGCACAGCCATTCCCAAAGGTATCAGCAACATTATGCAGGCCAGTCCACTTGAGACGTTAGCAAATACCATGGCCAGGTAAGACAATATGAGCAGAAAAAAAACAGGATGGATATGCAGTGTTTTCAGAAAGCCGGCATAGTAGTCTAAAATGTGCGTGCTCTGCAACGCTTCACCAAGTGACAGGCCTCCGGCAACGAGAAAGAGTGTATCCCAGGGTAAGGTTTTGATATCGGTAGCCGTGAGTATTCGGGTCGCTGTAAGTACAACAATGGGAATCGCTACAACTGATGCAACAGGAATTCCATGAACCGAACCGGTTATCCAAAACAAAATCGTTATGATTATTACCATCATAACAATAGTACGCTGTCCTCTGATTCCAGGCGTGGCTTGCAAAGGCTCGCCTTTTAAGAAGTCCATCGCTATAGGTTCAGCATTTTTTAAAAAAGCACGCATCAACGCAAAAGCCGAAATTGCTAACAGCGAAAAACTAACCGGTATGCCGTAAAGCATCCAGTTAGAGAAACTCATCCTTATTCCCTCCTTCTCCAGCAATCCAGCGGCCGTGGCATTGGTTACATTAGCCATGATCGTACCCATACCGCCAAGCGTAGCTGCAGCTGCCACACCCAACAGTAATGCTTTGCTGATTTTCGATCTGCCCAATGCCGTTAATAAGGGGGCCATACCGGCAACGACCATCGATGTTGTTGCCGAATCTGAAATTACCATAGCAAATATCCAGCTCATGGACATCAGCGCGATGAGGATGTATCTCGGTTTATTACCGGAAATAGTTAAGGTGAACTTCAAAAGTCTCCGGTCGAGTCCACTTTTTTGCATTGCAGCAGCCATAAAAAATCCACCGAGTAAAAGCCAGATCACGCTGCTTGAAAAAGTATTTACATACCGGTCAATTTTCTCGGGGGTGGAATTAAAATTCGGGTTGCCAAACGTGTAGACCAGGTAGGCAAGAATAAAAAGACTAACGGCAAATGGTGGGATAGCTTCGGTGATCCACAACGAAATGGAAAAGAACAACAGAAACAAAACATACACCTGCGAATCGGTGAATGCGGGTTCCTTCAAAACAAAAGTTAAGCCCAGCGAAATAATGAGTGATGCCAGAAAATAATAGATAGATATTTTTCGCTTCTTTTTTTCAGCTATCAAAGCTTGCAAATCATCCATTACTGAAACGGCATTAACTGTATGGGAGAGGTGTTGTGATTTTGCCTGCGGTCAGGCAGCTAACGAATATAAAACATTTTTTGAATCTGTCCTTCAGGAAATGGGGCTCTATACGGACACAATCCGTATTTCATTAGCGCTGTAATTCGATTACTTCTTTTGTTTTGGAAGTGATCGTAGCGATCAGATCTACCCTTCTTTCATTAAATGCCTTCGCGGTGGATTTGAAAGGGAATATTGTCACGTGATTCGTTTTGTGATAGAGTCCAATTTCAGTTCCGTAGTTGTCGGTTATCACGTACCATTCCATACGCAGTGTATTGGCCAGGTAATTTCCCCAGCCGCAGGCCAATGCGTTTGAATAGAGGTTCACATCTATCTGAAATCGGTTTTCCAAATCCCGTAAATACCACCATTCAATTGCCTTGTCGATTACCTGCGGTTCAAAACCATTTTGCTCATTCAGTAATCCCAGGTCCTTCAACAACTCACCCGCCAACGCAATATTTGTTTTTAGATATTCGATTTCTTTTGGATTCAATGTCTCGAGTTTTAGTACCCCCTCCGCAACGGGTATGGAGGTTACTTTCCCGGTATTACCAAACAGTTTGTTGAAAAACGATTTCATAGACAGTGACTTTCCAGATGCTATTTTTCTATTTCATTTTTGTTAACGAATCAAGAATCGCACGCATCGTGGTGGAGTCTGCGCTACTGCAGTTCACCTTCGATAGATGGATGTTGACAAAAAGATCTTTATCGGCCATGCAATAACCATACATGTGCTTCTGATCAACTTTTACACCATTAAAATTGGTTATATCGTTTTGCTGAAACATGAAGTCATCACTTGCCTGTCCCCAGGAGTTTACATTCTCCTCATACTTTTTAAGATTGGAATAAGTAGTGAAATACGTGAATGGATAAGCCGGACTTATGTCTGGTCCACCCATGGCCGTTTTGGGAGCATCTACCAGTGAGGTCTTTTCGTCATCGTTCAGCTTATAGTATAATATCGAGCAGATCATCCCGTCTTTTCCGGCTGCGTAATAGTAATAGTCGGAACCGCGCCACTCTTTCGAAAACCGCTTGAAATTTTCCGCCTGCAAGGTAAGGGAGGTCTTGTCACGTCCCGGATAGCTGAACTCGAAAAGTTTTACTTCATCAAATCCAAACGAAAGAAGCACGGTTGCAACGGCCAAAATTCCGATGAGCTGTTTTAGGTTTTTCATTTTTTTGATTTTCTATTCTTTGTTTCAGTGTATACTATTTTATAATCGTCTCTTCAAAAAACTTTCCTTTTAGTCCATTTGCCTCCAGCGTCAGCAGGCAGGGATAGCGCATAACACCCGCTCGTCTTACGGTCCATTCCCAAAGTCTTGTATCAATCGAATCATCATACGTTTCCGGATCTTTACAATTGATAACGCGCACGACTCCGTATTTCTCCCGGTCAATATTTTCAAACCAGAATTTTGCCGTTGCCGGATCGTTGCAAACCAAAACACTGTTCAGTTTATGCCTCGTGAAAAAACTCGTTAGGGTCGATACTCGTCTGTGGTTCTGCCATTGAGCGATGGCTATTAACAATATAAAAACCAGCGTCAGATACACTACCATGTCCATATTATCCGCGGGTTAGCGCTTACCAAATATATCCAATAAATAAAAAAGGCTGAACATTTTAAATGCTCAGCCTTTTTGAATTTTTAAAAACCCGATCTACAACGTAACGTCTCCTGTCAACTTCACATCCCGCGAAGAACTACCAACCAGAATGCTGAATTTTCCAGGCTCGGTCACCCATTGTTTTTTTGCTTCATCATAAAACTGGAAAGCTTCTTCACCCAGCGTGAGCTCTACTTCTTTCGACTCTCCGGGTTGCAGGAATACTTTGGAGAACCCTTTCAATTCCTTGGCGGGCCGCTCTACGGAAGATTCTTCATCCTTTACATACAGCTGCGCCACTTCCGCACCTGCCGTTGAACCCGTGTTCTTCACCGTAAATTTTACAGCAGCGCCTTTTTCTGTTTTTGTTACGGCCAGGTTGCTGAACTCAAACGTAGTGTACGATAACCCGTAACCGAAGGGAAACAACGGCTCAATATTTTTGGTATCAAAGTAACGATAGCCTACCAGAATACCTTCGTTGTAGTGAACCACCTTGTCTTTACCGGGATATTCGCCAACCGCGTGAGCGGGGCTATCCTGAAGCTTTTTCGGAAACGTCATCGGCAGTTTACCGGACGGATTTACTTCACCGAAGATGATCTTCGCCAGTGCTGTACCGCCTTCCATACCGGCATACCACGCCTGGATAATTCCTTTCGCGTCATTGCCCCACGCTTGCATATCCGTTGCTGCACCGCCATTGAGTACTACCACGGTTTTAGGATTGGCTTTGATCACAGCAGCAATCAGTTCATCCTGTCCGAACGGCAGGTTCATGTTTGGCTTGTCTACGCTCTCGGAGTCGAAGGCGTTATCATTCCAGGCATCGGAATAGCCGTGTATCCATCCACCGGCATAGATCACGACATCGGCAGCCTTCGCTACTTTCACGGCTTCTGCGATAAGCTTTGAATTGGATTTTCCATCCTTTACAATAGCATAGCCCGGGGCATATGCAACTTTTATTTTATCACCCGCCAGTTTTTTAATTCCGGCAAGGGCTGTCACTTCATACTTTGCATTTACCTGCGAACTTCCACCAGCACCACCGTGCTTATGGTCACCGTTTGCACCGATCACGGCAATGGTTTTGATGGCATCACGCTTCAACGGCAGGATGTTGTCGTTCTTTAACAACACAATTCCTTCTTCAGCTACTTTCAACGCAGTAGCCTGATGCTCGGCTGTATTTAACGAACCCGTACCACGGCTGGCGGAAAACATTTTTGTGCGATACATGATGCGCAGTATGCGTCTTACTTTTTCATCAATAATTTTTTCATCTACGGAATCCGCTTTAACAAGCGCAACCACGGTATCACCCATGTAGAATTTTCCATAGTCGGGTTTTGGACCGAGCGCAAGGTCAGTTCCCATCTCCAGGTCGGTGCCGTTGAAAATGGCTTCTTTTGTATTGAGTACAGCTCCCCAATCACTCATCACGGTGCCGTTGAAAGCCCACTCCTCTTTCAGCACTTTGTTCATGAGGTAGTCGTTGTGTGTACAATACTGTCCGCGGAATTTGTTGTAGGCGCCCATCAGGGTATTCGCTCCGCCTTCCTGAATAGCCGCTTTGAAACCCGGCAGGTAAATTTCACGCAGCGCACGTTCACTCATTTCTACGTTTACAGTATTGCGGTCTGTCTCCTGATTATTGGCGGCATAGTGTTTCACACACGCTGACACATCATTTTGCTGAACACCTTTTACATACCCCACTACCATCTTCGATACCAGGTAGGGATCTTCACTCATGTATTCAAAGTTTCTTCCGTTAAGGGGCGTACGAATGATGTTCACACCAGGACCAAGAATAACATCCTTGCCGCGTGCGCGCGCTTCACCACCCAGCACGTTTCCATAGGCAAGGCCGAGATCAGGGTTCCAGGTGGATGCGAGCGTTACACCTACCGGGAGGTAAGTAACGGAATCCGCGACACCTTCATCCGGCACATAATCTATTCCATGTTCCTTTCGCACACCATGAGGTCCGTCAGACATGATCCAATGTGGAATACCCAGACGTGGTACACCACCAGACGCGAACGATGACTCAGCGTGGATCATGTTCACTTTCTCTTCCAGCGTCATCAGGCTGATGAGTGAATCGATCTTGTTTTCCTCAGAAGATTGAGATTTGGTTTCCTGCGATTGACAGGAAGTGACGAGCAGCGTTGAGAACAATACTGCCAAAGTCAGGAGATGTTTCATTGTATTGGGTTAGTTTGGTTGGCAAAAATAGTAAAGAAGGTTGTATTCCAAATTCCAGGTTCAGATTCCAATAAGGTGTGTGCGTGTGCATCTATACCGGAACCTGGAATCTGGATTTGTCTCAATATCCAAATTTCACAATGACATCTTCATGGGGTTTAAGTATGACGATGTAATTATTGTCTTTTGTTTTTTTGACGGGCTTACTACTGATCGTACAGGTTTTAAAATTTTTCGGTGATGTAGTTTTGATGTATTGTGCTTTTGGCGAAGTGAGAATTAGTTGTACTCCTGTATCGTTCCATTCGAGCTTTTTGATTTCAACCTGCCCTCGCAGAAGCAGACCTTCGATGCTTCCCTGTTTCCATTCGGGCGGCAGGGCAGGAAACAACACCAGGCTGCCGGGTTCAGCGTATGTCAACATCTGGGTGATCACGTAGGGTACTCCTCCACTGATGTCGGTATTGAAAAGTGACCGTACATTATGAAAGGAACCAAAACCAGTCGACCAGTATTTGCTGCAGAGCCACTGGAGCATCTGATAGGTTCGGTCCGTATCCTGGAGGTGTGCCGTGGTTGCCGCCATAAGCGACAAGCCGAAAGCCATTTCACCGCCCTGCTCGGCAATACGGAACTTCATGTGTTCCTCAATCACTTTGATGGCGGCTTTCTTCAGCGTGTCGTTGTTTTTAAAGTCCGGATCTACTACATCATATAAGGAGTACAAATGTGAAATATGCCGATGCCTGTGATTTTCAGCGAGGCCGGGCCACAGCCACTCGCGCAAAGATCCATCCGGTGCAATTTCGTAATCGGGCATTCGGGTGAGCATAGCCTGCCACGTTTTAATTTTGTCACCGTCAATTTTTAAATCGGTAGCGGCCTGAATACAATTCCGAAGAAGTTGTTTTGCAATCATGACATCCATGGTTGCGTTAAGTGCAGCTTGTGACTCACGGTTGCCCGGATTGTTTTCGGGTGAATAGGATGGATTGAAAATGAGTTTCCCATTATTACCCGTAGTGAGGAAATCCTCGTAGAACAAGGCGGATTCTTTCATAAAGGGATAGGCGCGCGAAGCGAGGAATTTTTTATCCGCGGTATACATGTAGTGATCATAGAAATAGGATGCTGCCCACCCGGCCGCACCTGTCCAGAACGTGAGGCACCAGCGTTCGCCAAAATCAGTTTCCCATCCACTGGTAGTAGTCTGTGCCGGGATGTGAATACCCCGACAATTATAAAGGGTCTTTGCACTGAGGCGATAATCGTCCATCAGGTTTTCGTGGTAACGGAAGAAGGCATTCATAAGCTCAGGCATATTGGTTGACATCAATCCGGCAATAGCAACGGGTAAATTACCATCGTTGGTAAATCCGCCAGTCCACGGGGCTGACCACGTTCCGCTCCAGAGACCTTGTAAATTGGGAGGGTTGTTTCCCGTTGAGCTCAATATGTTGTAGCGACCAGCATCGTATACCCGTTCGATCATCGCGAGAGGTACTTCGGTCTGTGACTTTAAAATAATTTCTTCGGAGTATAAACTGCGATCCTCCGCTGAACCATTCAGATTGAATTTCGAACGATTAAAAAGTGCTCCGTGAATTTTTACATGAGCATTTAACAGCTGATCATAGCTGGATGAAATTGCTGAAAGTTGTTGCTTTAGTTGTTCACGTTGTGGTTGTGTCGTGTAGTTTGGTGCGATCCGTATCAGCAACAACACTTCATCAGCATTTTTTACCAGGATGGTATTTCCTGTTGTTTCAACGCTACCGCCTCGCAGAATAAGTCTCCCCACGCCTTCGTAACCCGCCATACTTCCGGGGTATTTCTTTTTGAAGGTGCTGCGGTAGGTAAGCCACGTTCCGTCTGCTTCGGATTTCATTTCGCCAACATGACTTCCTACAAAGCTCCATTGCTGCCATTGAACCGGACGATGTCCAAAATTCAGGCGCGCATTGATCCGGGAAGTGCCTTTAATGGAAACCACGATCACACTATCCGCGCGCGAGACAAAAACTTTTCGTTGAAAGGTGCCATTCGTGTCCTGCCAGTTTACAGACGCCTCACCGGTTTCAAAATTCACCGTGCGATTGTACCATGTAATGTTTCCGGCCTCCTGACTGACGTACAGATCAAATGCCGGGATAAATGGATCACGCTCGTCAGTATAATCCTGTTGCTTTCTGATTTCCACCGGGATCTTTGTGGCTTCATCAAACTTTCCCGCCAGCATAAGGTTTCTTATTTCTTCAAGGCGACTTGCCTGGTCGATTGGTTTGGCTGACTTCTGCTGCGGCAGGTAAAGCGATGAATGATTCAGTATGATCGTTTCCTCATGAGGATTCCCAAATACCATGGCACCCATCGTTCCATTTCCACTCAACAACGCGTGCTCCCAGTCGGGGGCAGGAAGCCATGAAGCGAAACCACGTTCAGGTGTTTTAAAAATATCCGATTGCTGGGCTACCGATAACGTGCTGATCAATAAACATGAGATCAACGTACCACAAGAAGCTATGCGCATGAATTATTTCGTTTCGATTTTCAATGAGTCACTGATCAGGCCATCCGCAGATGCCTCAATGGTTATCGTTCCACTCTTCCTCCCCGACTTTACTACCAGTAAACACAAACCGTGGAAAGCTTTTCGCTCCTTCCCCTGAAAGGAATCATGCGTTACCGGATCACCATTGTCTACACCGGCAACCGAGCCTGCACCGGACACTTTAAAGTGCACCAGATTTTCTGCATCCGGAACAACCGTGCCGTTGGCATCCAGAATTTCAACGGTGACAAATGAAAGGTCATTACCATCTGCGCGAAGTACGTTGCGGTCTGATTTCAGTTTGATGCGATAAGCAGCATCGGCTGTTTTTACTTCTTTCACCAATACCTCTTTTCCATTATTTCGCGACACCGCTTTCAGCGTTCCCGGCTGGTATCGTAAACGCCACATCACGTGGAGATCATCGCCCTGTTTGCGTTTCACACCCACTGATTTTCCATTCAGAAATAGTTCAACTTCATCAGCCTGATTGTAGTAGGCCCATACATCAATGGTTTGTCCCGGTTTCCAGTTCCAGTGCGGATAAATGTGCAACACCGGTTTGTCGGTCCATTCACTTTGGTACAGGTAGTATGCATCTTTGGGAAATCCGGCCAGATCAGCCACACCGAAGTATGAGCTGCGCGAAGGCCAGGTGTACGGAGTCGGTTCACCCAGGTAGTCAAAACCTGTCCAGATGAACATGCCGGAAAGGAAGTTGTGCTTCTTCATCACCTTCAGCGTCTCCTCGTGTGTGGATCCCCACGGTGCACTTACGTTGTCGTAAGCTGACACGGTATTATCGGGATTGCCTTCCGTAAAAAGTTTATCCCATGTAATCGGCCACCTGCGCACACTATCCGAAGGCATATCATAGTGACCCCGTGTTGCCAGCGCAGATGTTGTTTCGGTGGCTATGAATTTTTTCCCCGGATAGTCTTTCGGGAAATCAGCGTAGGCTTTGTGGTTGTAGTTGTATCCGATGATATCCAGTGCGCCTGACTTGATCAAATGGTTGTACGGCTTGATCTCGTTGTTGGCTGTTGTAATCGGGCGTGACGTATCCAGTGACTTTACGATCGACACAAGTTCTTTCGTGATATCAACACCGGTTGAATCCCACTGCTCTCCGATTTCATTTCCAATACTCCAGATCATCACACTCGGGTGATTGCGATCACGGATGATAAAATCGCTCAGATCGCGTTCATGCCACTCATCCCAATCCAGGCTGTAGTCAAAATCCGATTTCTTTTTCTTCCACATGTCGAACATCTCATCCATCACAATGAAGCCCATCTTATCGCACAGATCCAGAAGCTCGGGCGCAGGCGGATTGTGAGACGTGCGTATACCGTTCACACCCATGTCGCGCATGATCTCCAGCTGCCGCTCCATGGCCCGCGTGTTGAACGCTGCACCAAGACAACCTAAATCATGGTGAAGACAAACACCATTTATTTTCATCGGTTTACCATTCAGTAAAAAACCTTTGTCGACATCAAAATCGAAATAGCGGATACCAAACGGTGTTTCGTAGCTGTCGATTACTTTGTTGTTGTGGATGATATTCGTTACCGCGCTGTATAAATGTGGTTTCTCTACCGACCATAATTTGGGGTTACGTATGGTGAACGACTGTATTACGTTTGCCACGCGTGAAGAGTATACCTTTTGCGTTGTGTTGGTTTTCGCTACTTCTTTTCCTGCAGCGTCACGCAGGCTGGTCTCAATATCTATGGTCTGATCTTTCGGTAGTGTATTTCGAACATTTACCTGGAGCGCTACCGTAGAAAAAGATTCAGACACCTGTGGCGTCTGCACAAAGGTGC
>Ga0315910_10003965_pt1 | contig 12456 bp, 8 predicted proteins | sample EdamamesoilMG_FD_204470 | JGI IMG/M metagenome (GOLD analysis project Ga0315910, IMG submission 204470) | Garden soil microbial communities collected in Santa Monica, California, United States - Edamame soil | ecosystem: Environmental > Terrestrial > Soil > Garden | place: USA: California... | reverse complement strand
GAAGCTGCCCCTGGACATAGTCCACCAGGACGCGGCCGTCATCGTGATCAACAAGCCGCCGGGCCTCGTGGTGCACCCGGGCGCCGGCAACCGCAAGCACACGCTGCAGAACGCGCTGCTGGCGCACGACCCGAAACTCAAGCGCGTACCGCGCGCCGGCCTCGTGCATCGCATCGACAAGGACACCAGCGGGTTGTTAGTCGTGGCGCGCACGTTGGAGGCGCACACCGCGCTGGTGGCCGAGCTCGCCGCGCATGACATCGAGCGCGAGTACCTGGCGCTGTGCACCGGTTCGATGACCGGCGGCGGCACGGTGGACGAACCCATCGGCCGGCATCGCACCCAGCGCACGAAGATGACGGTGCGCAGCGACGGGCGCGCGGCCGTCACGCACTTCCGCATCGAGAAGCGCTTCCGCGGCCACACGCTGGCGCGCGTGCGACTCGAGACCGGGCGCACGCACCAGATCCGCGTGCATCTCGCGCACGCGGGCTATCCCATCGTGGGCGACCCCGTGTACGGCGGCCGGCGTCGCCTGCCCGCGGGCGCGACCGCGGAGCTCAAGGCCGCGCTCGAGAAATTCCATCGCCAGGCGCTGCACGCGGCGCGGTTGTCGTTCACGCATCCTCGCAGCGGCAAGGCCGTGAGCTACGAGGCGCCGCTGCCGGCGGACTTCGCCGGGCTGCTGGCCGTGCTGAAGCGCGACGCGGACGCGGCATGACGCATCCATCGTTGCTGCAATTCGACTGGCCGTTGCCGCGGGGTGTACGCGCCGCGTTCACCACGCGGCTCGGTGGCGTGAGCGCCGCGCCCTGCGACAGCTTCAATCTCGCCACGCACGTCGATGACGCGCCCCCGGACGTGGCCGCGAACCGGGCGCAGTTGCGCCAGTTGCTCGAACTACCGGCGGAGCCCGCCTGGCTGCAGCAGGTGCACGGCAACCGGGTAGTGAGGCTCGAAGACCCCCGCCCGCCCGTCGCCGGTGGCGCGGATGCGGCGGTGGCCACCGGCGGGGATCGGGTGTGCGCGATCATGGTGGCCGACTGCCTGCCGGTGCTGTTCGCGGCCCGCGATGGAAAACGCATCGGCGCGGCGCATGCCGGCTGGCGCGGGCTCGCCGCGGGGGTGCTGGAGAACACCATCGAGGCGATGGGAGTACCGGGCCGCGAGCTCACCGCGTGGCTGGGCCCCACGATCTCGCCGGCGCATTTCGAGGTGGGCGCCGAGGTGCGCGACGCCTTCCTCGTGCCGGACGCGGGCGCGGCCACGCATTTCGTGCCGAATCCGCGCGGACGCTGGCAGGCCGATCTCGTGGCGCTCGCGCGCCGGCGGCTGGCCGCCCTCGATGTCACCCACGTGCATGGCGGAACGTGGTGCACGTACGCGGATGCACGCCGCTTCTTTTCCCACCGGCGCGACGGCAAGGGTGGTCGCATGGCGGCGTTGATCTGGTTCGGCGCGCGGACCGGTGTTTGACGCGTGTTAGCATCGCCCCCGCCTTGAATACCCTGATCTGGATAGTCCTCGCCACGCTGGTATCCGGCGTGCTCTCGGTGCTTGCCGCCGGCGTTTTCCTGGCGCTGCCGGCGCGCCAGCGCGAGGCCGTGTTGCCGCACCTGGTGAGTTTCGCGACCGGCGCCTTGTTAGGCGCGGCGCTGCTGGCGCTCATCCCGCACGCGGTCATCGGCGCCGGTACCGAACACGTGCACGAGGTCGGCATCGCGCTGATCGCCGGCATCGCGCTGTTCTTCGTGCTGGAGAAATTCCTCCTGTGGCGGCACTGCCATGACGACCACTGCGATACGCACACGGTCGGTGGCCACCTGCATCACCATGACCATGACGCTGCCGGCCACGCGCACGCGCCGGGCCACGGCCATGACGACGCGCGCCGCAAGGCGAGCGGCACGCTGGTGTTGGTGGGCGACGCCCTGCACAACGTGCTCGACGGCGTGCTGATCGCCGCCGCCTTCCTCACCGACGTGCATCTCGGCCTGGTGACGGCCGTGGCCATCATGGCGCACGAGGTGCCGCAGGAGGTCGGCAACTTCGCCGTGCTGCTGCATTCGGGCGTATCGCGCGGCCGGGCGCTGCTGCTGAACATGCTGACCAGTCTCACCGCCGTGATCGGCGGCGTGGTGGGTTACTTCGCGCTGGAGAAGTCGCTGGCGGCCCTGCCGTTCGCGCTGGCCGTGGCCGCTTCCAGCCTGCTGTACGTGGCCGTGGCCGACCTGATTCCCGGCCTGCACCGCCGCGTCGATCCGCGCTCGAGTGTCATGCAGGTGCTGCTGCTCAGCCTCGGTGTCGCGGTCATAACCTTCGCGGAAAGAAACGCCCACTGACGGGAGGCGGCTGAGCCAAATACGCAACCGGCCCTATTGAAAGGGCAGCGCCTGGGCCTCATTTTTGGCGCCCTATGCGAATGGAAAGACTCACCAGCCGGTTTCAATCGGCCCTGGCCGACGCCCAGTCACTGGCCGTCGGGCGCGACAACCAGTTCATGGAGCCGGCGCACGTGTTCGCCGCGCTGCTGGACCAGCAGGACGGCACCACGCGTCCCTTGCTGGTGAAGGCCGGCGCCAACGTCGCCAAGCTGCGCAAGGATCTCGACACCGCCATCGACAAGCTGCCCACCGTCCAGGGCACGCCCGGGGACGTGCACGTCTCGCAGGACCTCAACCGCCTGTTGAACGTCACCGACAAGCTGGCGCAACAGCGCAAGGACGACTACATCCCGACCGAGCTGTTCGTGCTGGCCTCGTTCGAGGACAAGAACACGCTGTCGCGCCTGCTCAAGGATGCGGGCGCGTCCAAGGCCTCCATCGAGAAGGCCATCGACCAGATCCGCGGTGGTGAGGCCGTGAACGATCCGCAGGCCGAGGAGAAGCGGGGCGCGCTCGAGAAGTACACCATCGACCTGACCGCGCGCGCCTCGAGCGGCAAGCTCGATCCGGTCATCGGTCGCGACGACGAGATCCGCCGCACCATCCAGGTCCTCGCGCGACGGACCAAGAACAATCCCGTGCTCATCGGCGAGCCGGGCGTGGGAAAAACGGCAATAGTCGAGGGTCTCGCGCAACGCATCATCAATGGCGAAGTGCCCGAGGGCCTGAAGAACAAGCGCATCCTGGCGCTCGACATGGGCGCGCTGATCGCGGGCGCCAAGTTCCGCGGCGAATTCGAGGAGCGCCTCAAGGGCGTGCTCAACGATCTCGCCAAGCACGAAGGCCAGGTCATCCTGTTCATCGACGAGCTGCACACCATGGTCGGCGCCGGCAAGGCCGAGGGCGCCATGGACGCCGGCAACATGCTCAAGCCCGCGCTGGCGCGCGGCGAGCTGCATTGCGTGGGCGCGACCACGCTCGACGAATACCGCAAGTACATCGAGAAGGACGCCGCGCTCGAGCGCCGTTTCCAGAAGGTGCTGGTCGACGAGCCCAGCGTCGAAGACACCATCGCGATCCTGCGCGGACTGCAGGAGAAGTACGAAGTCCACCACGGCGTGGACATCACCGATCCCGCCATCGTCGCCGCGGCTACGCTGTCGCATCGCTACATCGCGGATCGTCAGCTGCCCGACAAGGCCATCGACCTGATCGACGAAGCCGCCGCGCGCATCCGCATGGAGATCGACTCCAAGCCGGAAGCGCTCGACAAGCTCGAACGCCGCATCATCCAGCTGAAGATCGAGCAGGAAGCGCTGAAGAAGGAAACCGACGCGGCCACGAAAAAGCGCCTCGCGGACCTGCAGCTCACGCTCAAGGGGCTGGAGCGCGAATACGCCGATCTCGAGGAAATCTGGAAGAGCGAAAAGGCGTCGTTGCAGGGCGCCGCCGGCGTGCGCGAAGAGCTCGAGAAGGTGAAGCAGGAGATGGAAGTCGCGCGCCGCAAGGGCGATCTCACCGCCGTGGCTCGCATCCAGTACGAGCAGATCCCCGCGCTCGAGAAGCGCCTCGCGCAGGCCCAGATCGCCGAGACCAAGGAAACGCAGCTGGTGCGCAACAAGGTCACCGACGAGGAAATCGCCGAGGTGGTTTCCAAGTGGACCGGCATTCCGGTCTCCAAGATGCTCGAGGGTGAAAAGGAAAAGCTGCTGCGCATGGAAGATGCGTTGACCAGGCGCGTGGTCGGCCAGGAGGAGGCGGTGAAGATCGTCTCCAACGCGATCCGCCGGTCGCGCGCCGGCCTGTCCGATCCGCGACGTCCGAATGGCTCTTTCCTGTTCCTCGGCCCCACCGGCGTCGGCAAGACCGAGCTGTGCAAGGCGCTGGCGGAGTTCCTGTTCGACACCGAGGAGTCGATGGTGCGCATCGACATGTCGGAGTTCATGGAGAAACACTCCGTGGCGCGGCTCATCGGCGCGCCTCCCGGATACGTGGGCTATGAAGAAGGTGGCTACCTCACCGAGGCCGTGCGTCGCCGGCCGTACGCGGTGATCCTGCTCGACGAAGTCGAGAAGGCGCACCCGGACGTGTTCAACGTGCTGCTGCAGGTGCTGGACGACGGCCGCCTCACGGATGGCCAGGGCCGCACCGTCGACTTCCGCAATACCGTGATCATCATGACGTCGAACCTCGGTTCGGATGTCATCCAGAAGTTCACGCTCGATGGCAACTACGCCGGCATGAAGGCCGCGGTCATGGAAGTGGTGCAGGAGAACTTCCGGCCCGAGTTCATCAACCGCATCGACGACATCTGTGTGTTCCGTCCACTCGGCAGCGAGCAGATCCGCGCCATCGTCGACATCCAGCTCGCGCAGCTCAAGCGCCGGCTGCTGGATCGCAATCTCGAGTTGAGCCTCGACGACTCCGCGCTGGAGCGGCTGACCGAGGCGGGCTACGACCCGGTTTACGGCGCGCGTCCGCTGAAGCGCGCCATCCAGCAGCAGGTGGAGAACCCGCTGGCGCAGGCCATTCTCGGCGGCAAGTTCGTGTCGGGGGATCGCATCCGGGTGCGCGCGTCCGCCGGCAACGGGCTGGAGTTCGAAAAGGCGCGTTGACGCGGGCTCGCGTGCTTGCCGCGTTCCGCGATAATGCGGCATGCGCGCCACGCCCGCGGTCCCGAACCACTCGTTAGTCCTGAGTCCCGCCGTCCAGGCCTTGCTGCTCTGGATAGCCGGCTCGGGGGTCATGACCGCGTTCACGATGATGGGCCTGTCGGCGGCCTTCGCCGACGGGCAATACGTGCCCGCGCACAACGACGCCTTCTACCACGCGCGCCGCATCCTCGATGCGGTGATGACCGGGCAGCCCATCGCGCAATTCGACCCGCACATGCACGTGCCGGAGGGCAGCTGGGTCACCTGGCCGTGGAGTTACGACGCCGCGATGGCGACGTTGACGCGCCTTTTCGGTCCCTTCCCGAGCGAAGCCGCCGCGAACGCGGTGCTCATGAACATCCCGGTGTTCGCGGGGCCGCTGGCCGTGGCGCTGGTGGTGTGCCTGGCGCGCCTGCTGCGGCTCGGCTTCCTGCCCGGGCTCATGCTGGTGCTCGGGTTCGCGTGCCTGCCCGCCGTGCACTCCAACTACGCGGTGGGCAACATCGACCACCACTTCGCGGAAAGCCTGTGGACCTCCGCGACCCTGTGCGCCGGGATAGGCTTCTGGCGCAACCCGCGACGCATCGCGCCGGCGCTGCTGCTGGGCGCCGTGCTCGGCAGCGCCTGCGGAGTGCACGTCAGCCTGTTCATCCTCCAGGTGCCGCTGGTCGCGCTCTATCTACTGCGCTGGCTGCGGGGCGAGGCACTGCCGCCCTGGCGCGTGACATTGGCGCTGGGCGGCGCACTGTTGCTGGTGACACTGGCCTTGTGCCTGCCATCGGGGCCGTTCCGGCAGGGCTTCTTCGATCTGTACACGCTGTCATGGTTCCAACTGTACATCGCCGCGGGCACCGCGTTGTTCACGCTGCTGCCGAGCATTCTTCCGCGGCGTGCGCCGCAGGTGGCGCTGGTGGCGATGCTCGGTGTCGCGGCGCTGGTGCCCGTGTTCGGCATGATCCTGCGTGGCACGAGTTTCGTCGGCGGGCACATCGAGTCGACCCAGGGCATCCTCGAGATCTACAGCCCGTACACCATCCTGTTTGAATACCAGCAGCGCTTCGGTACACCGTACCTGCTGAACGCGTTGTGGCTGGCGATGCCCGCATTGCTGTATGCGTGCTGGCTGGTGGTGAAGGCCCGCGAGGGCGAGATCCAGTTCTTCGCACTGGCCGCGGTGATGGGACTCGCGCTGCTGCAACTGCAGACGCGCCTGCACGTGTTCGGCGAGCTCGCGTTGCTGGCGGTGCCGCTGCTCGCGCTGCGCCGCGCGGTGGATCGCTGGCCGGCCCGCGCCACGCGGATCCTGCTCGGTGCGGGTGTGTTGTTCCTGCTCGTGATCTTTCCGGTCAAGGATCACTACAGCCTGCGCTGGCGGCTCGCGAATGCACCGGGCTACGCGGAGATCCGCGCGGTGTTCCCGGTGTTGAAGGCCGCCTGCCTGCGGAACCCCGGCGTGGTGCTCGCCGACACCGAGGCCGGGCACTGGGTGAGATATCACACGCAATGCAGCGTGATCGGCAACCTGTTCCTGCTGACGCCGCAACAGGCCGACAAGGCACGCATCACCGAAGAGTTGATGAGTCGTTCGCCGCGTGAGATCGCACAGGCCCAGCCGCGGATCAGCTACGTGCTCGTCTATCACGATGTGTCGATCGATCCGCGCCGCGAGCCCGATCTGGAAACGTTGCGCCGCCAGTTGCCGGCGCTCGAAGGCGCGTTGCTGGGGCCGCTGCCCGGCATCGACTCGTCATTCAAGCTGCTGTGGGCGCTCGACACCCCCGCCGGGCAACCCTACGCACGGTTGTTCGAGGTCGTACGCGCGAGCCCCTGATCGGCATGCGCCCGCGTGCCGCTATACTTGTTTCACAAAAATGGCGCCCAGCAATTCCCGGGGTCGAGATGCCTTTCTACGAATACGAATGTCCTCACTGCGGCTACGACGAAGAGGTGCTGCAGAAGATTTCCGACAAACCGCTGACCAAGTGTCCGAGCTGCGGAAAGAAAGGCCTGCGCAAGCTCATCTCCGCGCCGGTGTTCCGGCTCAAGGGCTCGGGCTGGTACGAGACCGACTTCAAGTCGGACAAGGAAAACAAGCGCAACCTGCACGGCGCCGAGAAGGAAGAGGCCGCGGCAACCAAGAAGGAAGACACCAAGCCGGACAGCAAGCCTGAGGCCGCGAAGGCCGAAACGGCGGCCAAGCCCGATGCGGCCAATCCGGCCGCGAAGCCGGTGAAGCGCGCCAAGTCGAAAGCCAAGGGCGCCCGCCGCGCGCGCCGCTGATCCCGCCATGAACTACGCGCGTCGGCCGGGAATCGACAGCGTTGCCCTGGGCAAGCTGGCCACGCGCGAACAGCAGGGTTTCCTCGCGACGCATCGCGAGTCCGGGCGCCTCGCGCAGGCGTCGGCCGCGCACTGGCTCAACGGCGTGCCCATGCACTGGATGCGCGACTGGAGCACGCCGCACGCGCTCTTCGTGCGGCGCGCACGCGGCGCCGAGATCGAGGACGTCGACGGCAACACTTACGTGGATTTCTGCTTCGGCGACACCGGCGCGATGTTCGGCCACTCGCCACCGGCGATCGCACGCGCGCTCGCGGAAGCCGGCGCGAACGGCATCACCGCGATGCTGCCGTCGGAACGCGTGGCGCGCGTGGGGGAGAAACTCGCCGCGCTCTTCGGCCTGCCGTTCTGGCAGGTCACGCAGACCGCCACCGACGCCAACCGCGCGGCGCTGCGGTGGGCGCGCGCCATCACCGGCCGCGCGCGCGTGCTGTGTTTCGACGGCTGCTACCACGGCACGGTGGAAGAAACCCTGGTGCGTGCGTTGCCGGAACGCCAGGACAAGGGCGGGGCCCGCGCCCGGGCCGGGCTCATCGGCATGAGCCACGACGTCAGCGCCGCGACCGATGCCGTGCCGTTCAACGACGTGGTGGCGCTGGAGAAGGTCCTGGCGCGCGGTCGCACGGCGGTGGTCATCGCCGAACCGGTGATGACCAACATCGGCATGGTGCTGCCCGAGGAAGGCTTCCTGCGCTCGCTGCGCGAGCTCACGCGACGCCACGGCGCATTGCTGCTCATCGACGAGACCCACACCTTGTCGAGCGCGCGCGGCGGCTACTCGCGCGCGCGCAACCTCGATCCCGACATCTGGGTGTGCGGCAAGGCCATCGCGGGGGGCATGCCCTGCGCGGTGTTCGGCTTCACGGCCGAGGTGGAAGCGGGCATGCGGCGCGTGCAGGCCGAACGCGCCGGTGGACACTCGGGCATGGGAACCACGTTGTCGGCCAACGCGCTGGCGCTGGCCTGCCTGGAAGCCAGCCTGGACGAGCTGATGACCGTGTCCAACTACCAGGCCATGCACGACACCGCGGCCTATCTATCCGAAGGGCTGGGGCGCGTGTTCGCGGCCGCGGGGCTGCCCTGGCACGTGGCGCGGGTCGGCGCGCGACTGGAGTTCGGCTTCGGCACGCCGCCGCGCAACGGCGCGGAGTCGGAGCGTGAAGCCTGGCCCGAGGTCGAACATGCCATCCATCTCTACCTGCTGAATCGCGGCGTGCTGCTCACGCCGTTCCACAACATGATGTTGTGCTCGCCGGTGACCACCACGGGCCACGCCGACACGCTGCTCGCGGCCTTGCGCGACTGCCTGCGTGAAATCGGGAGTGGGGCATGAGCGTGCTGCGCATCGGGCAGCCCGCCGAGCTCGAGGCATTCCTGGCGGCGTACCCCGACATCCAGGCCGCGCAGATCATGATCACCGACCCTTCCGGCGTGACGCGCGGCAAGGCGGTACGGCGCGAGGAGCTGCCGCGCATCTTCGAGAGCGGCCGGCAGGTCGCCGGATCGATCCTCGGCCTCGACATCACCGGTGAGGATGTCGATGCCACGGGTCTCGTGTGGGATACCGGGGATGCCGACATGACGGCGCGGCCCATCGCGGGCACGCTGAAGCCCGCGCCCTGGCTGGCCGCACCCACGGCGCAGGTGATGCTGACGATGTTCGATGGCCGCGGCGCACCCGCGGCGGCCGATCCGCGCCACGCGCTGGTGCGCGCGGTCGAGCGGCTGTCGCGAAGCGGCATGACGCCGGTGCTCGCGTGTGAGCTCGAGTTCTATCTACTTCGCCAGGACGGCGAGAAGCTGGTGCCCGCCGGCGGCGGGCGTGCGGGTGAGCGCGGCAAGATCGACGCCTACAGCCTGACGCGACTCGATGACCTCGCCCCGGTGTTCGACGAGGTGTACCGCGCGGCTGGCGCGCAGGGCCTGCCCACCGAGACGCTGATGTCCGAGTACGCGCCCGGGCAGTTCGAGATCACGCTGCATCATCGCGACGACGTGCTGCGCGCCGTCGACGAAGCGGTGATGTTCAAGCGCCTGCTGCGCGGGGTCGCGGCGCGGCACGGGCTCGTCGCCTGCTTCATGGCCAAGCCGTTCACCGGGCGCGCGGGCAGCGGACTGCACGTGCACCTGAGCTGCAACGACGCGGGCGGTCGCAACCTGTTCGCAAGTGACGAGCCTGCGGGAACCCCGCTGTTGCGCCATGCGATCGGCGGCATGAAGGCGACCATGGCGGAGTCGATGGCGGTGTTTGCGCCGAATGCGAATTCCTACCGACGCTTCGTCAGCGAGAGTTACGCGCCCACGGCGCCGATCTGGGGCGTGAACAACCGCACCGTGTCGCTGCGGGTGCCGGCCGGACCGCCGGTGTCCCGCCACGTGGAGCATCGCATCGCCGGCGCCGACGCCAACCTGTACCTCGCCGTGGCGACAGTGCTGTCCGCCGCCGAGTACGGCATGCGCGAGAAGCTCGATCCGGGACCGGCGGTGGAGGGCAATGGCTACGCGCAGGTGCGCGAGCGCACGCTGCCGGTGACCTGGCACGAGGCGCTGGAGCTCGCGGCGAAGTCCGCGTTCCTGCGCGACGCGCTCGGCGCCGGGTTCCTCGAGGTGTACCTGGCGATCAAGCGCCAGGAGTGCGCGCGCTTCACGGCCCAGGTCAGCGAGCTCGACTACAGCTGGTATCTGCGTAGTTAGATAATGCCGAAGACGGTGCCGGGTTCAGGATCCGGCATTATTTGCGAACAATGCCGGATCCTGAACCCGGCACCGTCTTCGGCCTTGTTCAGGGCTTCTTGGCGGCAGGCGGGGCCGCTGCGGGCGCAGCTGCGCTTTCCTTCGCCACCAGGAACTTCACCGCCTCGATGATCTGGTCGGTGGTCTCGAAGCTCTGGTTGTTGATGCGGTACTTGCCGGCCACCACCAGCGTCGGCGTGCTGGTCACCTGCATGGCCTTGATCTGGCTCTCGGCCTGGCGAATCTTGAGATCCACGCCGAACGACTTGGACGCGGCCACGAAGTCGGACGCCTTCACGCCTGTCACGCGCTGGTAGAAGCGACCCATCGCGTCGATGTTCGGCAGCTGGTTCCTGGGCTTCAGCCGCTGGCCGTCCGTCATGCCGAGCTCGCCAGTGGTCCAGATGGCCTCGAACATCGCGTCATGCGCCTTCTCCGCCACGCCTAACGACTGCGCGGTCAGGAAGGCCCGCTGCAACGTGGGCCAGTTCTCGGCCTCGTTCCACGAAGCCGGCAGGTACACGATCTGGGCATTCGCCGGCAGGCCAGCCTTGAGCTTCTTCATCGCCGGGCGAAACGAGTTGCACGCCGGGCAGCCGTACGAGAACACCTCCATGACCTCGACCTTGCCAGGCGCGACGTTGGTGCGCTGGGCCTGCGGAAGCACGGTGTAGTGCTTGCCGGCCACGAAATCGGCGGCCTGGGTGGTGGCGCCCAGCGCCATGACGGTGGTGGCCAGGAATGCGATCGACAGACGCGTCATGAAGAACCTCGTTTGAAACCGTTCAACCCGTCGCCGGGAGTCTCCCGTACGACCTGTTCCGGCGCGGATGATTCCACGAGCCGGGCGGGAGTTAAACCGTGGCCCACAGGTTAAATCCCAACTCATGGACCGGACCTGAACGGTCGTACCCCCTTGAGGTGCCGCCCTTTTTCCGGGGACCGGGGAGTGTCCCCGGTCCCGCCAACCGAGTAACATCGCCGCCCTTTCTACGTCTGTCGGGCTCTTCCAATGCGTTCTCACTATTGCGGCCAGGTCAACGAAAAGCTGGTCGGTCAAGAAGTTACGGTCGCCGGCTGGGTGCATCGCCGCCGCGACCATGGCGGCGTCATTTTCGTCGACCTGCGTGACCGCGACGGTCTGCTGCAGATCGTCATCGATCCCGACAACAAGGCCCAATTCGCCGAAGCCGAGAAGCTGCGTAACGAGTTCGTGGTGAAGGTCCGCGGCCTGGTGCGCGAGCGCCCCGCGGGCACGGCCAATGCCAACCTGGCCTCGGGCAAGGTCGAATTGTTAGCGCGCGAGTTGACCACGCTCAACCGCTCGGAGCCCTTGCCATTCCAGCTCGACGAGCAGGTGAGCGAGGAAGTCCGTCTCAAGTATCGCTACCTGGACCTGCGCCGCGACGACATGCAGCGCCGCCTGCGCCTGCGCCACAAGATCACCCGCGCGATGCGCAAGTACCTCGACGACCAGAACTTCGTCGACATCGAGACCCCGGTGCTGACCAAGGCCACGCCTGAAGGCGCGCGCGACTACCTGGTGCCGTCGCGCACGCATGACGGCAAGTTCTTCGCGTTGCCGCAGTCGCCGCAGATCTTCAAGCAGCTGCTGATGGTTTCGGGCTTCGACCGCTACTACCAGATCGTCAAGTGCTTCCGCGACGAGGACCTGCGCGCCGAGCGCCAGCCCGAGTTCACGCAGCTCGACATCGAGACCTCTTTCCTCTCGCAGGAACAGATCATGCAGATGATGGAAGCGCTGACGCGCCACATCTTCAAGGACGCCATCGGCGCCGAGCTGGTCGAGCCTTTCCCGCGCATGTCGTTCGCCGAGGCCATGAAGCGTTACGGCTCCGACAAGCCGGACCTGCGCAATCCGCTCGAGCTCATCGACGTCGCCGACCTCGTGGCCGGCTGCGACTTCAAGGTGTTCGCCGGTCCCGCCAAGGATCCGAAGGGTCGCGTGGTCGCGCTGCGCGTGCCGAATGGCGGCGCCATGCCGCGTTCGCAGATCGACGACTACACCGCGTATGTGGCGCGCTACGGCGCCAAGGGCCTCGCGTACATCAAGGTGAACAGCGTCGCCCAGGGCAAGGAAGGCCTGCAGTCGCAGATCGTGAAATTCCTGAGCGACGAGGCCGTAAAGGGCATCCTCGAGCGCACCGGGGCACGCGACAACGATCTCATTTTCTTCGGCGCGGATTCCGCCAAGGTGGTCAACGACGCCATTGGCGCGCTGCGCCTCAAGGTGGGCGTGGACCAGAAGCTCAGCACCGGCGACTGGAAGCCGCGGTGGGTGGTCGACTTCCCGATGTTCGAGTGGGACCCGGAGGAGAAGCGCT
>Ga0315910_10003963_pt1 | contig 12462 bp, 12 predicted proteins | sample EdamamesoilMG_FD_204470 | JGI IMG/M metagenome (GOLD analysis project Ga0315910, IMG submission 204470) | Garden soil microbial communities collected in Santa Monica, California, United States - Edamame soil | ecosystem: Environmental > Terrestrial > Soil > Garden | place: USA: California... | reverse complement strand
TGCACGGCCTGGCGCTGCAGCAGCTGGTGCTGGGGCTGAAGGGGATGTTGCTGCGATGAACTTCTCGATAGTCGCGCTCCAGGCGCTCGGCGCCGCCGCCTCGATCGGCTTGATGTTCGTCGTGAACACGCACCAGAGGCCGACGGTAGACGAGCAGTACGACGAGCGCGAGTACGTGAACATCGGCGGGACGCTCAGCTTCAACCGCACCGGCGAGAGCACGGAGGTCAGCCTGATGCCGATCCATGTGCTGACTCGCGACATCCAGCGGGGCGGCCGAACGCTCAGAGTTCGCGAGCTCATGCTGCGCGCTGCCGTGCCCCGCGGCGAGCCCGCGCCCGTGGAGGTTTACGTGGATGTCGCGCCGGTGGGCGATATCGCAGCGCAGCTGCGTGACCCACAGCGGCTCGCTCAAACCGAGCTACCGGTGCTGCCCACCGGTCGGCTCGGGACGCGGCAGTCGTTCGTAACGCTCGATGGCGAGCAGCCGCGGCGCGTGATCACGGGCAGCTTGTTGCTCACCGAGGTAGTGCCCGCGCAAGGCGCCTACAAGGCCTCCGGGCGCGTGGAACTTCAAGTCGATACCGGCCACGGCATCGAGCTGATCAGCGGGCGCGTGGAGGGTCAGATCAGCTGGGACGCTACGGGAGCTTGACGCTCCAGCTGACGGCCAAGAGCCAACCGAGCCCCGTCAGCAACATCTGCGGAGAGCTGAGCAGTTGATCGACCGGCGAATCGCCGCGCTTGTGCACGTGCGCGAGGCGCATGTAGTCGAGGATGCCGAACAACACGAACGGCAGCGACGCGAACTTGCGCTGCGGCAAGAGCACGGCCGACTCCATCGAATACAGCGCGTAACCCACGACGGCCATGCTGGCCGTGACCGCCATGGCTTGATTCAAGAACGCCTCGTTGTAGCCGAGCAGCGATGGCCGGTGGCTTTCGTCCAGACCCCGGACCACGTCCGCGCGCCGCTTGCCCAGCGCGAGAAACAGCGCCAGCGCGTACGAGCACAGCAGCATCGGGTTCGAGGGCGGCACGTTCATGAGCACGCAGCCGAGCAGCACGCGCAGCACGAAGCCGGACGACAACAAGAACACGTCGAGCAGCGCGACGTGCTTCGCGCCCAGGCTGTAGACCAAGTTCAAGCCGAGGTAGCTGAGCACGACCGCCAGCATATCGGCGCGCGCTGAAGTCCACGCCAGCATCAGCGCGAGCAGCGTGAGCCCGGCCGCGAGCGCGTAGGCGGCGCGCTCGGTCACGCGCCCCGATGCGACCGGACGTTTGCGCTTCTTCTCGTGGGCGCGGTCGCGGTGAGCATCTTGTGCGTCGTTGAACGCGTACACCGCCGAGTTGGCGGCGCAGAAGCCCAAGAGCCCCAACCCGAACACACGCACGTCCAGCGCCGCACCGCTCGCCAGCGCGAACGGGACCGGCATGAACACGAACACGTTCTTGATCCAGTCTTTCGGGCGAGCCAGCTCGAGATAGTCGCGCAGCATGCGAAGCGGTTGTCTATAGCATAGCCGTGCAGCGGTGTACTCTGACAAGCCGATGGTCGAGGCGCGCCCGAGCGAGCAGTTACTGCGCCGCGTGTTGTCCGCGGTTTGGCTCGCGGCCGCCTGCCTGCTCATCGCCCACGCAGACGCAGATGTGAGCGGCGGTGACGCCGGAGAGATCGGCGGAGCGGCATGGACGCTCGGCGTTGCACATCCGACCGGCTTCCCGCTCGACATGCTGCTGCTGCGCCTGGCCGCGTGCATCCCGCTCGGGCCGCTCTCGTTCCGGCAAAACCTGTGCGCGAGCGTGCTCGGAGCCTGCGTCGTCACCAGTGTGGCATGGCTCGCTTGCCTGATGTGCCGGCGTTCGGGCGTCGTCCACGGCGCGAGCTGCGCGATCGGCGCGCTGCTCGCAGGGGCGGCGCTGCTCGCGTCGCGAACGTTTCTCGCCGCCACCTTGAGCGTGGAGGTCTATGCGACCGCGCTCTTGTGCGTGCTCGGCGCCATCGGTCTGCTCGCGAAGCCTGGACAGGCGCAGACGCGCGCGCTGTGGACCTGGTTCGGGTTCGCGCTCGGAACGCACGTGACGGCCGCCTACTCACTCGCGCCGCTGTTGGCTGCGCGCGCACTGAGCCGGCCGGCATCACTCTCGAGCCGGCTGCGCCAGCTGCGCAGCGCCGGCGTGTGCGCCGGTCTGGGAGCGCTGTGCCTCGGCTATTTGCCGCTCGCATCGAGCCGCGATGGCGCCTTCGATTGGGGTGACCCGGAGACGCTCGCGAGCCTGTGGCGACACCTGAGCGCCTCGCGCATCCGCGAGGCCTACGCCTCGGTGCAGTGGCAACTCGGGGACGCGCCGGCCGTCGAGCTGTTCGCGCAGCTCGCGCACCAGCCGGTGCTGCTCGCGCTCGCCGCGTTGGGCTTGGCGCCTGCGCTGCGCCGTGATCGCCAGGCTGCGCTGAGCTGGCTCGCGTTGTTCAGCTTGGACTTGGCGTACGGCGTGTGGATCAACCCGATGGGGATCGCCGAGCTGCAAGTCGGTCACACCGCGCATGCGCTCTTGGCCGTCGCTGCGGGCTGCGGCTGCGCACACGCGCTCGCGTTCGTGCGTGAACGCAGCCGTGCCGGCTTCTGGCTCACGGGGACGGCCGCGCTCGCCGCCCTCGGGCAGTTGCCGCTCGCGCCGCTGAGCGGCGACGACGAAGGGCACGTATTGAGCGAGCGCTACGGCTCGGGTAGTCCTTTGGTCGATCTGCCTGCGCGCTCCGTGTACGTATGTGAGAGTGACGACGCCTGCGCCAACGCGCTGTTCGCGATCTACGCCGAGGGCGTGCGCCCGGACCTGGCGGTGGTGCCCGCGCAGCACTTGTGGGATCCGACCGTCACGCGTCGTCTGCACGGTCTGCACGCGAGCGCACCCACGTACGCGCCGCCCGAGCGCCGCCGCGAGCTGGCCCGTGCCGGCGTGCTCGCGTTGCTGCGCGAGCAGACGCGAAGGCCTGTCTTCTTCGAGCGCTTGCCGTCCTTCGTGCAAGTCGCGCCAGCCTTCGAACGAGCGCCATTCTTGGGCGCCGAGGCGCGCGCCACTGCCGTCCCTGGCAGCGAAGTGCCGCCGCTGACCCGCCTCGAGCGCGCGCGCTTCGGTGACCAGGGTCCGCGCGGCCCGCGTGCCCGCGCCGTCTGGTCGCGCGCACACGAGCTGCTCGGCGAGGCTTGGGTCCGCGCGGCACATCCGAAGCAAGCGATCGCTGAGCTCAGCCGAGCGCTCGCGCTCTCGCCCGGACGCGCGGTCACCCACAGCAACTTGGGCGTAGCCTTCGAGCTCGAGGGCGAACCCGACCGCGCGCTGCAAGAGACCATGCGCGCAGTGGCGCTCGACCCGCAGCGTGCGACCCCTTGGGTGAACCTCGCGCGGTTGACGCTGAAGCTGCGCGGCCCGGACGCCGCACGCGAGATCTTGGCCGAAGCGCAGAGACGCGCGCTGACCGACGAGCGACTCGTCACGCTGGCGCGAGCGCTCGAGGCCGGCGAGTCCGACTAGGGCAGCACGCGCAAGTAAGGCTCGGCGTACAGCGCAGCGAGTGGTCCACTGTCCGGCGCATGGCGCAGCTCATGCACGTAGAAGCGCGCCAGCGTGGTCTGTCCCGCGGCGAGCGCGGACGAGGCAGCCTGCGTGAGCGCGGTCTCCGGCTGCGGCTCGTATGCGAGCCACATGTGCAGGGGCAGCTCGAGCGCGCGCACGTAACCAAGCCCGCCCAGCTCGCCCGCGAAAGCCCGCAACGCGCGCGGCTGATCGAGGCGCGCGTAGTACTGCAGGGCCAGCTCGCGCGCTCGGGGGACGGCGATCCGCTGATAGCGCTCGTCGCGCCGGGCCACGACCTCGAATAGACCGGCGTGCGCGAGCTTGCGTCCAGGCGCGAGCAGCACGGCGCCGCGATATGCCGCGATCGCGCCTTCGAAGTCCGACGCATCCCGGCGTACTTCGCCGAGCTTCAAAAAGGCGTACTCCGCGTCCGGTTGCGTGCGCACGGCGTGTCCCCACAGGCGTAGCTCGCTCTGCCACACCCCCGCGTACTGGAAGGTCCGCAGGCCCAAGCACAGCACGCCCAGCGCGGCGAGCCACTGCAGATCCGGGGCGCGGTTCGACCGCGCGCGCTCTGCGAGCCAGCCCGCGATGCCGAGCGCCAACGCGAACAGCGGAAACGACGCGTAGCGATCCTGGAGCGGAAAGTACAGCGGCACGAGGTTCGAGACCGGCAGTAGCCACAGGCCGAAGCCCGCGAGTCCGACGAAGCCGAGCCCTGCGCGCCGTCGCCACGATATGAAGCACGACAGCGCGTACGCCGCACAGGCCAAGCTCGCAGCCAGCTCGACGCGACCGACGCGGTGCGTCGAGTACATGGGCGAGTTGCTGCTGGGCCACAGCGCCATCAGCCACTGGTGACCGAGCGTCTGGGCAAAGCGCAGCGGCGCGAGCTCCAGCGAGCCCAGCGTGGTGCGCACGAGCGCATGCTCCCGCCAGATCGTGAGCACCGCCGCGCTGACGACTGCCGAAAACGCGAAGCTGGGCAGCTGCCACTGCACGGCCGAACGCAGCGACTTGCCGCGGCCCCACACGTCCAAGCACAGGCCGAACACCGGCAAGGGCAGGGACGTCGTCTTGGACAGCAGCGCCGCCAGGTACAACGCGCGCGCGAGCCACGCGCTTGTGTCCCACGCGCGCGTCGATTTGAGCTGCAGTCGCAAGCTGGAGGTGACGAAGAGCAGCGCGAGCACGTCCTTGCGCCCCGTGGCCCAACTGACCGTCTCGACTTGCGCAGGGTGAATGCCCGCGAGCAGCGTGCACCACGCACACACCCACGCGGGCAATGCGAGCGCGCGCAAGAGCGCGTAGAAGCTCGTCAGCCCTAGCACCCACAGAGCCAGGTTGACAGCGTGCACGACGGCGGGTGCGGGCCCAAACCACGGCACATCCAGCCAATACGACAGCAGATGCAGCGGCTGGTACGCCTCGAAGCGCACCGTGCTGAATATGCGGACGAGCGCGGGCCAGCTCACGTGAAGCGCATCCGGGTTGTCGCTGATGAAGCGCCCGTCATCCCAGCTACGCACGAAGTCGTACGGGACCGCGCGCGCGAACACCAAGATGGGCACGATGATCACGACGGCCAGCGGCGCGAGCTCCCGGCCGTGGCGCATGGACGCTGGCGCGCCCGAGCGATCGCGTTCGGACACGGGGCGATCTCCGTGGCGCGCTGCCGGCATGCCCCGTTACTCGAGCGTCAGCGGGTAGTGGATCACCATGTCAGGGCCATTGAACGACCGGAAATGTATCCCCGAAGCGGCCTTGCGCAGACACGCACCTGCCTCGCCTTGGGCCACGGCAGCCGGACCAGCCAAGTTCACCGCGGTCACTTTGCCCGAACCGGCGATGCGCAGTCCGAACGTGAGCTTGCCCTGCGCGGGGTCGTCGCTCGCGGCCAGCACGAGGCAGCGACGGATCTGCGGGAAGGCGTTGTCGAAGGCTTGCTCGATCTCGGTCCCGCGCAGCTGCTCCTCGCCGCCGTTCTTCCCGACATCGAGCGGCTTCACCGAATTCTCTCCAAGATCGTCGCCCACCAAGCGCTCGCCGCTGGCTGCTGCAGGGCGCGCGCGCTTCAGCTGCGGCTGGCGCTTTTTGCGCGTGCGTTCAGCCTTGGCCGGCGTATCGTCTGGCGCGGCATCGGCCGCGCTGGCCTCATCGCCGGGTGGTGCATCAGGGCCCAGGCTGATATCGATCCAGCCCTGTTTGTACGAGAACAGCAAAGCGCCCCAGAGCACAGACGCCGAACCAAAGCCCGCCAGAAATCTCCACACGCCGGCCTTATAACACGATGCGCGATCGCAACACCGAGCCTTCACTTAGGATGCCATCATGATGCGCCGCTCTGTGGCTGCCCTCGCACGCGCGTCGCGAGCAGCGCTGAGCATCGGCGGCGCGCGCACCGCGGCGCAGGCACCACGACACCCGTCACGCCGCCAGAACGCGCGCAGCGCGCTCGCGTGGAGCGCCATCGCCTGCTGCGTGCTCGCGGTCCACGCTTCGTCGTCGGGACGCGTGCGCGCCGACGAGCGGACGGAGCCCGGGCGCGTGCTGGGCTTGGCATCGGCAGGCGTACCGATGCGCCTGACCGTCGACGAATCCCTGGGGCAGAGCCGCTTCGCGCCGTTCTACGGCAACGTCCTGGCCGGCTACGTCCTGCCGGGCACGTGCCTGCGCCACGGCTTCGGGCTCAGCTTCTCCTGGAACTTCGGCCACGACGGCGGCTACACCGAACCTGTCTACGCCGCCGATCAATTCGTGCTGATGCCCAGCTACCTGGCGTATTACACGCTGAATACAGACTTCTTCGCCATCGGCCGCGCGGGCCTTCCGATCTTGGTGCGCGGAGGGCCGAGCGTCGGCCTCGAGGTGGGCGCCGCCATCGCGTACCGCATCTTCGCCGGTACCGGCGTGTTCGCAGCCCTCAATCTCGACGGGTTCGTGGGCATCGGGGTGAATCTGTTGGCCAGTCTCGAGCTCGGCGTGGTCATCGATTACGAGGTGCTGCCGTGAGCAAACACCTGATGTTGTCACTGTGTCTCGGCTGGGGATTGCTCGTCGGCACGACGCCCGGCGCCGTCGGCTCGTGCGGCGGCGACGATCTCAACCGCGTGGCCAACTTCGACAGTTACTGCAGGCAGCGCGAGGAGCTCGTGTGCACACGCCGCTACCTGCGCAAAGAGATCACCGCCGAAACGCGCGACATCTGCCGGTGGGACGCGATCGATGCTTGCCAGCGCCGCGTGTTTCCGCCGGACTGCAAGCCCTCGGAGCGCGAAACGCAGGCGTGTTTGCGCGCGCTGGCCTCGTTCGACACGCTCGACACACCCGAAGCCGAGATCGACGAGTGCCGGCAGAAGGCGCTGTGCCAGGCCACGCCCAGCGAACAAGCCGGTGCCGCCGGCAGCGGCGACGCCGGCGCACAAGACGCACAAGCGACGGGAGAGCCATGACGAACCGGCAGCTGTGCTGCGCACTGATCTCGAGCTGGCTCTGCGGAGGTTGCGTCCTCTTGGCAGACAAGGCGGACTACGCCGACTACCGCGAGATCCGGCTGAGCACGCAGCCGACCGATCGCGCGATCGCCATGCGCACCTACGTGGAGCGTCACCCGCGGGGACGCTGGCGTGACGAGGTCGAAGCCGAGCGCAAGCGCGAAGAGCTGCAAGTCTTCGAGTCGGGCAAGGACACACGCGCGGGGCTCGAGCACTATCTGCGCGCGTTCCCTGACGGAACGTTCGTGGGGCAGGCGCGCAGCCGGCTCAAAGCCGTGGCGCTGATCGAGCAGCAGCGTCAGCGCGAGGCCGAGCAAGCGGCGCAAGTGACGCAGCTGCGCAAGGCGCGCGCCGAGGAGCTGCGCCGCACGTGGATGGGGCGCTTCCTCGCGTACTGGGTGAAGACCCTGGCGGAGCTGCAAGGGTTCGGCGAACCCATCGCCGACGTGGCCCGACAGAACCCGCAGTTTTCACGCGCCTTCGGTGCGTTGCCGCGTCCGCGCTGCACGCAGGACGAATGCGTGAAGTACTACACGAGCGCGTACGCGGTGCCCGTGCCGGGAGGCAACCGTCTCGAGCGCACGCTCTCGCTGCTTTTGCGCCTGCGCTTGCGCGCCGGCAAGCTGGAGCGCGCCGAGCTGCTCTTGCCGGACCGGGGCTTCTCACGTTGGTACGAGCTCGAGAATCGGCGCGAGGTGCCCGCGAAGAGCCGCGATGCGCGCGTGACCGCGATGAACTGGGCGATCGAGCGCGCGCTGCCGGGGATCACAGCGCTCGGCGATGCGTTCGCGGCCGTGCCGACCGCCGCGCTACCCACCATCGAGCCTCCGGCCATCGGTCCTACCGGTGAGCTCCTGGATACGAGCATCGAAGCACCGACCGATCCGCAGAACCGCAGCGCGAGCGAAGACAATGCGGGCATCGGCGTGGACGCCGCGAAGCCCCGCGCCGGTACCCTTGGCGCGCCGACTCAACCCGAAGCCGCGCAACCCGCGCCGGATCTGAAACCGGACATGAAGTTCGATGCAGTAGGCGTGGGTCGCCAGGGCCAGCGTGTCGAGGTCGCGCCCGAACAACCCGCCCCAAAGACCGATGAGGGCGCGGCCACCGAGATGTTGTTCACCGCGCCGCTGGAGGTCCCCAAGACCGGCGCCGAGGCGCGTCCGACGACACCGGAGGCGAAATCTGAAGCGGCGCCGGCCGAGGGCGAAGCGACGCCCGCGGAGCAGAACATCGCGCCGGTGGTCCGCACGTTTCAGAGCTCGACGCTACGCATCACGCTGTTCGCCGCAGGCTCCGAGGGCAGCGCGTACGATGGCATCGTCGTGGAGCGCATCGCCAAACCCAAGCGCGCGCCGGTCGCGAAGCCTCCTGCAGCCCCCGCGCCAGCGGCGCAGCCCGCTCAGCCGGCTGCACCGGCGACCGAGCCCAAGCCCTGACCGCCATTGATTCTGCACGCCAGTCGCAGCATAGTTTCACGAACTTTTGAAACGACTGCAGCGACTGGCCCGGTTCGTAGCCGCAGGTCTGCAGTGTGGAGGCCCGAGATGATCCCAGCCGAGCCCTTCGAGGCCTTGAAGGACGTGGCGTACACCCACACATCGGCGCGGACGGCTGGCGAATACATGGGTCAAATCCAGCACTTACTGGCCGAATGTCTGCCGGTGCTGGAAACCCAGCTGGCGGCCGCGTGTGAACGCGGGCCCGCGCCGCTCGACGAGGCGGCCAAGCAGCTGGTCTTGGCTGGGGGCAAGCGCGTTCGCCCGCTCGCGTGCCTGCTGGTGACCCGGGCCTGCGGCGGCGATGCGAACAAGGCCATCGCGCTCGCGGCCGCGGTCGAGTTGATCCACTCGTCCACATTGCTCCACGACGACGTCATCGACGAGGGCGAGGAGCGGCGCGGGCGGCCGGCGAGCCGGGTGCTGTGGGGGAACTTGGTCTCGGTCTTGTCCGGCGACCTGCTGCTCACAGCCGCGCTCGAGCTGGTGCACACCACGGGTCTCGACGGCGCGATGACCGACACGCTGAACACGATGCAGCGTCTGATCGGTGGTGAGGTGGCGCAGCTCAAGGCGCGCGGTCGCGAGGACCTCGGCATCGAGGGCTATCTCGAGATCGCCCGGGGCAAGACCGCTTCGTTGTTCGCGCACGCCTGCCGCTCGGGCGCGCGCGTGGCTGGCGCAACACCCGCCATCATCGACGCGATGGGGCGCTTCGGCGAGCGCGTGGGCATCGCCTTTCAGATCATCGACGACGTGTTGGACCTCGAGGGCATCCCGCACGAAGTCGGCAAGCGCCTGGGCCACGATCTGGCCGAGGGCAAGACCACGCTGCCGCTAGCGCTGGCGCTCCAGCACGACGCGGCGCACCTGCGACCGCTGTTGATCACGGCGCGCGCAGGCGACACGCTTGCGGCCGCACGCGTCTCGCAGGCCGCGTCGGTGCGCGCCGCATGCGAGAAGGCCCGCACGTTTGCGCTGGGTGAGACCGAGGTAGGGTTGGCGCAGCTGCGAGTGTTGCCCCAGACCGAAGAACGTGAGTTGCTCGTGATGTTGGTGCGGGGGTTGATCGATCGGCGTTCCTGAGAAGCCCGGGAGATCGGCTGTCATGCGATGAGCAAAGTGCGCGAAGAGGCGGGCTCCGAGCCCAACGCTGCCGACGGCGAGCTGTGGGAGAGCGAGCGCATCGTGAGCGACGCCATCGGGCGGCTGATGGTGCTCTGGGGGTTCAAACGCAACATGGGCCGCGTGTGGACGCTCTTATACCTATCGAACGAGCCGCTGACCGCGTTCGTGTTGCGCGAACGCCTGCAACTGTCGGCGGGCGCGATCTCGATGACGCTCAACGAGCTCGCGCGTTGGGGTGTCGTGCACAAAGTGTGGCGGCAAGGTGATCGCCACGACTACTACGAAGCCGAGAGCAGTCTGTGGAAGATGGTGTCGCGCGTTCTACGCGAGCGCGAGTTGGCCGAGGTCGTGCAAGCGATCGAGGCCTTCGAGGACGGCCTGGCCGCGCTGTCACGGCGCACGGACCGCGAGTCCGAATCGCGGCGGCGCACGCAGCGCGAGCGCATCGAGCAGCTGCTGGAGCTCGCGCGCCTGGGTCGCACGATGTTGGACGCGCTGATCCACAATGCGCGCATGGATGCCAGCTGGCTGGCGCGCTTTCGCCTCGGCCGCAGTGATCGTTGAAGACGCTTGCAGCCTGCCACCCGTGCCGCATGCTGCTGCCGGGCTATGAGCCAGGAGTGTCGGTCATCGTGATCAGAATACGTGTCGCCTACGTCCTCTGTTGCTTCGCGTGGCTCGGCTGCGGACACCGCGCGGCCTCGCCCGCCGCTACGGCCCCCGCGCCCGTGGTGCCGACCGTGCTCGGCCCAGCACCCAGCGCCGCGGCGCCGCCCGAGCTGATCGAGCTGCGTCTACTGACGGTGGCTTACGCCGGTGCACGCGGTGCCCCCGCGGAGCAGCAACGCACACGCGAGCAAGCCGCGGCACGCGCCAAGATGCTCGCCAGCATGGCGCGCGGCGGCGAGCGTCTGGCGCAGCTCGTGATGGAATACAGCGACCGCGCGGGCGCCGCCGAGGACCGCGGTGTCATGCGCGTGCGTCCGGACGGGTCGTCGCCACTGTCGCCCGAGCTGGTGCGTAAAGCGCTCGCGCTGCCCGTCGGCAGCATCAGCGATCCGCTGGAACAGCCCGAGGGCTTCGTGATCGTGGAACGCCTGCCGGACCCGCCGCTCGGGCCCGCGAGCATCGCCGCCCAGCACATCTTGATCGGCTACGCAGGTTCCACCAAGGAGCTGCCGTCGGTGACGCGCAGCGAAGCCGAGGCGCGCAGTCTAGCGGAGCAGGTCGCGACCGAAGCGCGCCAGCCGGGCAGCGACTGGAACGAGCTCGCCAACCGCTACACCGACGAGCCTGGCGGCAGGTCGCGCGCTGGTGACCTGGGCAAATTCACGCGCGGTCAGATGGTCCCGCCGTTCGAGCAGGCCGCGTTCGCGCTCAAGGTCGGCGAGATCAGCGGTGTCGTGAAGACACCATTCGGGTTTCACATCATCCGGCGTTACGAGTAGACGCGGCGGCGCGCCACGCCGAATACGCGCCGCCGGTAACATGAACTTGCGAGCCGGCATTCAGTCGGACGACTGTGGGATCGGTGTGCGCCCCAGTGAGGCGCGACTGCGGGTTATTCGCTGGGCACGCCGCGCACGGCGCCGGCGGGAGCGCGGTCGTGTCGCTTGGCTTGCTCAGCTGGCTTGCTCGGACGGATTGCCCCGCGCATGAAGCCGTCGCCGCGCGCGTAGGGTAGCTCGCGTTTATCGCCGCTCATGGCGGCCGACGTCTACGGCGAGCACGCTGCCAAGCTCGCACTGCGAGCGGCGCTACAACCCCAAAACTGCTGGCATACGCGTTGCGTTAGCGCGTGTTCGCTCTGATCGAGCACTTGGAGAGGAACCGCACATGCTCACGCGTCACATCGCTTTCATCACTGGCATCGCGAGTGTGCTCCTGGTCAGCAGCAGCGTGCTGGCCCAGGACCCTACAGACGATACGGGCGGCGGCCCGGCGCGAAACTTCGGAGGCCAGGGCCAGCTGGTGTTCTTGAGCGAGAATACGTTGGACATCAACCACGCCTCAAATGACACCACGACGGTCACCTTCGGGCCCGCGGCCGACTACTTCATCGCGCCGAACCTGTCGATCGGTGCGATGATCGTGGTCGGGTACACCGCGGCGGACAACACCGATGAGTTCCGCTTCGGGATCGGCCCGCGCGTCGGCTACAACATCCCGTTCACCAACATGCTCGGGTTGTGGCCGAAGATCGGCTTTTCGTATTCGCACTCGAACCTGACCGTGAACATCACCCAGAACGACATCGAGCTCGAGCGCACGGTCAGCAACAACACCATCGCGCTCAACCTTTACGTGCCGGTGATGCTGCATCCGACGGTGCATTTCCTCGTCGGTCTCGGCCCGTATCTCGACGCCGATCTGAGCGGCGACAACCGCGTGACCCGCTTCGGCGTGAAGCTCACGATCGGCGGCTGGCTCGACTTATGAAGCGCTCGCAGGGCGCAGCGGCAGCTCGCGCGCCTTGCGAAACAGCGCCTGCTCGCGGTCTTCGTTGGCCGTGTAGAGGGCGATGCGATCCAGCAGGCAGAGCGGCGCGCCGAGGTCGAGGGCGCGAGCCCAGCGCGCCGCCTCCGTCAACTGACTGCGAGGCAGCTTGCGGTCAGGACGCGCCAACGTCACGTGAGCGAGCGCGTGGCGCGTGTCGGGCGTCGCCTGCGCTCGCTCCCACATCGCACCCCGGGCTGCTGCGATGGCCGTCTCGACCGCCAGCCGGCCATCGCTCAGTACTGCGCTGAACGCCGAGGGCCGAT
>Ga0315910_10003962_pt1 | contig 12467 bp, 14 predicted proteins | sample EdamamesoilMG_FD_204470 | JGI IMG/M metagenome (GOLD analysis project Ga0315910, IMG submission 204470) | Garden soil microbial communities collected in Santa Monica, California, United States - Edamame soil | ecosystem: Environmental > Terrestrial > Soil > Garden | place: USA: California... | reverse complement strand
TGAATCCGGTCTGCTTCACATACGTCCCGCCGGCGCTGGCCTGCCGCGCCTTGCCCTCGGCCGTAAACGGCGGCAGCTTTCCGTCCGGCGGATCGACGATGAGCGACGACTGCCGCGACGGCTGTCCGCGCTCGAGCCAATGCGGCGGCGGCGAGGTCACGCCGCCGACGTCACCGAGCGCGACGATCTCCGCTGGCGGCTTGTTCAGATCGAAGTCCAGCACGTCGACCTCGGCCTGCCGCTCCGCCTGTTTCTCACGCGTCTTGAACTCTTCTTCGTTGAGGAACAGCCGGTTGCCGAACTGTGTCGGCCGCTCGAAGGGCACGCTGACCATGTCCGTGCCTGGCCAGATGCCCTGCAGATCGGGATCGCCCCACGGCGTCTTCGGCGGCGTGTATGGAGTGCCCGGTGTCGACGGTGCCTGACCGGAGACGGTCACCACAAGCGCGAGACAGACTGACGCCAGAAATCCACCGAGTACCTTGAACCCACGCATATGGCTTCACTCCCACCGGTCCGGCTGAAGCCGGACACTACAGCAACATCATTTGATTAGACACCACGTGGTCATGCAGCGCTGCTGCTGAACGTTCGTCGTCTTGATCGGATCGGCCAGACGTCCGCCGAGACGCTCGGTCCAGCCGAGCAGCATCGCCTCATCCACGACGAATCGAGTCGAGCCGTCGGGGAGCCGGACGACACGGCCCGCGGGACCGACGACGGCCTCGATGCCGATGTTCGACGCCAGCCGCGCGAAGAGCATCCCGTTCGGCGCCAGCACGCGCCACATCTCCTGCACCATCCTCGTCCAGTGCGCCTCGTCAGTGGCAAAGTGCAGGACGGCGCTCGCCAGCACGACATCCATGCTGCCGCTGGCATACGGGAGACGTTCGATCGAGGCGACGATGAAGTTGCCGGGCGGGACATCGGGCGCGACACGTGCCGCCGTGCGCCGCATCACCTGAATGGCCGTCTCGTCCTCATCGACGCCATAGCACTCGAGCCCGCGCTGCAGGAGATAGATCAGGTTCCTGCCGTCGCCGCAGCCGGCATCCAGTACACGCGAGCGGGCGTCGAAGCGGCCGCGCAGCAGCTGATCGAAGAGATAGATGTCGATGTCGCCGAACTGCGCGCGCAGCTCGCGGCCGATGGGCTGAGGTGTGCTCACGCCGTTGAGGGCGCCGGCGACCAGGCCGGTTCCGGACGCCCGAACCAGATCCACGCGATGTAGTCGACGAGCGGCGGCTCGCCGCCGACTTCGCGCAGCCGGGCGTTGATCTGGCCGCGGTGATACGTCGAATGACTGGCCACCTGCTGAATGGTTTCACCGAGCGTCGGCATCGAGATCGGTCGTCCGATACGCGCCTCGAGACTCCTGGCCCATGGCATGTCGACCAGGTCTTTCAACATCGACGCATCGACTCCGCCGAGAAAACGGTTCGATTCCGGATAGTAGGTCAATGCCCACGTTCGAAGATCGGCGAGCGTCGCGAATGACGGCTGCGCACTCGCGGGATCGAGCGGCTGCTTCGTCCACAGAATCAGGAACAGCCGCTGCACCACGTGCAGGTGCGTGAGGAGATTCTTCATGCGCGCGTCGTTCACAGCCGGCTCGTGCGCGAGCACCGTGCGCCACACTTCGGCGTCGGCCCACTCCATGTGGCGAATCAGTTCACGAAGGATGGGTAGCGCTTCCACCGGCTACTTCGTGGACGCGGCCGGCTGAGGCGGCGGTGCCGGCGCAAACGAACGAGGCATCTCGTCCTTCGAGAACCGCGGCAGCAGCTCGTCACGCATCGCCAGGTGATACACCGTGCCCGCAACCACAATCGCCGCCTTCTTCACATCGTCCTCGACGATGCGCTCGTAGGTGTCGAGATTGGTGTGCCAGGTGTAGGTCTGGTACTGAATCGGATCGAGCAGCGTGGCAATGCCGGGTAGCCCGGCGGCGTTGAAACTGGTCGAGTCGGTACCGCCGGTGGCTCGTGACCTGGTCGTCGTTGCGCCGAGCATGCCCAGGTCCTTGAACGAGGCGGTCGCCTGGCGAAGGACGTCGCCTGCCGCCGCGGGACCGAATGCGGTCAGACCGCGGATACGGCCGGTGCCGGAGTCCATGTTGACGTAGGCGGAGAACTTCGCGTACTCCGGCTTCTGATCCTCGAACGTCCCGAAGTGCTGACGGACGTACGCTTGAGACCCGAGCAGACCCTGCTCTTCTCCGCTCCACAGCGCGACACGGATCGTGCGGCGAGGCTTTGCGCCGATCGCGGTGAGGATGCGCACCGCCTCCATCATCACGGAGCAGCCAATCGCGTTGTCGGTGGCGCCGGTCGCGGCGTGCCACGAATCGAGATGGCCTCCGAGCATGACCACTTCATCGGCCTTGTCGGTACCCGGGATCTCGGCAACCACGTTGTAGGCGGTACGGCCCTCGGGATAGCTGCGGTTGACGATCTCGAACTCGAGCTCGACCTGCCGCTTGTCGGCGAGCAGCCGCGAGATGCGGCCGTAGTCCTCGTTGCGCATCACCACGGTGGGCGGCGCCTTGGTCACGTCACGCGCGGGGTTGTCAAAGGCGCGGATTTGACCGTGGTCGCGGCCCGCGTCGTTGATGCGAACGAGCGCGCCGTTGGTGAGCAGGAACTGATTCAGCTGCTCCTGGATCTGCCCATTGGTCAGCGGTCGCTGCGCGTCGTCCGCTCGCTGCGGCAATGGCCCGCCCCCGCCGCCTCCCTGTGCAGGTGGCGCGTTCAGCAGTGCGACGACGTCGGCGTCTTCACGCCGCAGCGGTACTCCGTTGAACGTCACCGGTACCGACTGATGCGGTCCGACCAGCACGATCTTGCCGCTCACCGTGGCTTTGATGCTCTGGAGAAACGTGGCCATGTCCGTGGCCGTCGGCCGTGTCGGCAGCGTGATCTGGACGGCCTGCCCGCGCGCGACGCCCGTCGTGCCCGGCGTCCATGCCAGCACTTCGACGACGAGTGCATCTTTGACGGGCGAGATCAGGTGCGCCGTCACACGCTCGTTGGCCCATCCGGCGCGACCGAAGTCCCACGGCTCGAGGCGCCCGTTCTTCAGTCCCCACGACGTCATCTGCTGTATCGCCCACTCGCCGGCGGCTTTGAGATTGGGCGATCCGGTGAGCCGCGGGCCGTAGACGTCGGTGAGGACGTGCAGCGTCTGGAGAATCTGCGATCGGTTCGTGGCCTCCTGGCGGATCTTCCAGACCATCGCCTCGTCCGGACGCTCCTGGGCGATCAGCCCGGTGAAGCCGATTACCAGTGCCACGCAGACGCCGAACAGTGTGCGGGTGATCATCTCAGGTTCCTGTAGACGCGTTCCTCGAATCCGTTGAGCACACGCAGCGCCGCCTCGTCATAGAACGGCAGCATCTGCATGAGAATGACCGCGCCGACCTGCTTCTGCGGATCAATCCAGTAGTAGGTGTTGTTGATCCCCGCCCAGCTCAGACTGCCCGGGCTGCGCATCGACGGGTTCGGCGTCTTCGGCGCCGCGATCTGGAAACCGAGCCCCCAGACGTCCTCGCCGGCACCGAGCGGATACGGCTTCGAGCGCAGCGTATCTGCCGTTGGCTGGGGACGGACCTTCACGCTGCCGGTCTGGTTCTTCGACATCTCGGCGACCGTGGTCTCCTTGAGGATCCGCACGCTGCCGAGCTGACCGCGATTGAGGATCATCTGGACGAAACGGCTGTAATCGGCGGCGGTCGAGAACAGACCACCGTCGCCGCGGATCGTCGCCGGGATCGGCGTGGGGTTCTGCGTCTCGGTCATTGCCTTGTTGGCCTTCTGATGGACCGTCACCACGCGCGCGAATTTCTCCGGCGGCACCGTGTAGGTCGTGTCGCGCATGCCAAGCGGGACAAAAATCTGGGTCTCGAGGTAGGCATCGATGCGCTGGCCGGTGATCTTCTCGATGACCTCGCCGAGGACGCGCGTACTCGCGCCATAGGTCCACTGCGCACCGGGCTCGTTCACGAGCGGCAGTTCGGAATCGTTGGTCGCGCCTGTTTTCTTCTGCGCGATCGCGAGCCCGTGGTCCGACCATGAATAGCCGATGCCCGAGGTGTGCGTGAGGAGCTGGCGAATGGTGATCGGCCGCTTCGCCGGTTGCGTGAGATAGGTGCCCGCCTGCTCGTCCACCTTGGTGAACACCTGCGGGCTCTTGAGGCGCGGCAGGTACTTCGACACCTCATCGTCGAGCCCGATCTTCCCCTGCTCGACCAGCTGCATCACGCCGACCGACGTCACCGCCTTGGTCATCGAGGCGATACGGAAGATCGTGTCCTTGGCCATCGGCACGTTCTTCGCGACGTTCATCTTGCCGAAGGCCTCGTGATAGAGGACCTTGTCGCGATCGACCACCAGTGCTACCACGCCCGGCACGTCGCCGCGCGTGACCGCATCCCCGAGGAATGAGGAGATCGCTCCTGAGCCCTCGGTCGTGATCGAGGGTGGAGGCACCGCGTTAACGCCGACCATGAGCATGAGAACGGCGACGGCCGCGAGCAGTTGTTTCATGGCAGGTCACAGCGACAAGTAGGGGCCGGCTTCAGCCGGCCCTGTCAAAGCCGCGTAAAGGCCGCCTGAAGGCGGCCTCTACGTGCGGCCTCTACGTCAGCTTCATCTTCGATATTGGCAACTCCCGGACTCGCTTCCCCGTCGCGGCGAAGATCGCGTTGCCGAGCGCCGAGAGCACCGGCGGCAGACCCGGCTCGCCGACGCCGGTCGGCAGCGCATCGCTGTCCACGAAGTGCACGTCCACCTGATACGGCGCATCGGACATGCGCGCGACTTGGAAGTCGTGGAAGTTGCTCTGGGTGATGCGGCCGGCCTTCGCGGTGATCTCGCCAGTCCGCGCCAGGCCCACGGCCATCACCGCCGCGCCTTCCATCTGCGACCGCACGCGATCGGGATTGACGATCACGCCGGCATCGACGACTTGATGGATGCGCGGCACCTTGAACTGCCCGCGCCCATCCATTTCGACTTCCACCACCGACGCCACGTAGGTGTTGAAGCTGCGATGCGCCGAGATGCCCATGCCCCGGCCATTGCCCGACTTGCTCTTACCCCAGCCTGCCTTTTCGCCAGCGATTTCCAGCACACGGCGCAGACGACGGGTGTCGATCGGGTACTTGTCGTAAGGCGCACCGTAGTTCGAGTAGTTCACGCCCTGCGCCTTGAGATCGAGCACCTTGCCAGGGCCCATCATGTCGAGCAGGAACTCGAGCGGATCGCGACCGGCAGCCCGCGCCATCTCGTCGGCGAAGCTGTGCGCGGCAAACGCATGGAAGTTGTTGCTGACCGCGCGGAACCATCCGATGCGCACGTGCGCGTCGGCCGGACCGTTCTCGGCGCGGATGTTGGCGATGTCGTACGGCAGATCGGTCAGACCGAGATCCAGCTCGAAGCTGAGTGGCTCACGCGCGCCCGGCGCGAACGTGGAGGCAATCGGCGGGAAGACCGAGCGGTGCAGCCACGCGGTCGGCTTGCCCCGGCCATCGACGCTGGCCTTGTGATACACGGCCGCGGTCGTGTGGTAGTAGTCGAAGCGGATATCGTCCTCGCGCGTCCAGATCACCTTGACCGGCTTTCCGAGCTTGCGCGACAGCACCGCCGCTTCCGCCGCGTAATCGGGCTTCGATTTGCGGCCAAAGCCGCCGCCGAGCAGCGTGACGTGACAGACGACGTCTTCCTTCTTGATGCCAAGCGCCGCGGACACGGAGTCCTGCACGGCCTGCGGGTTCTGCGTTGGTGCCCAGATCGTCGCCTTGCCATTGGCGAACTCGGCGACCGCAGCCGGCGGCTCCATCGAGGCGTGCGCCGCCATCGGCGTGTGATAGACGGCTTCGATGACCTTGCCACCTTTGGCGAACTCGGCGTCAACGTTCCCGTGATTGCGATACACCTTGCCGGTCTGCTTGACCGTGGCCAGCATCTGCTGCTTGTGTGCCTCGGACTCGAACGTGCCGTGCGCGCCGTCGTTCCATTCGACCTTCAACGCACGCCGGCCCTTGATCGCCGCCCACGTGCTGTCGGCGATGACGGCGACACCACCGAGCGGCTGGAACAAATGCGGTGGCTTGAACGTGTCGAGCGCCACGGTCTGCTGCACGCCCTTCACCGCGAGCGCCGCTTTGTCGTCCACGCTCTTCGGCGTGCCACCGAGGACCGGCGGATGTTCGACGGTCGCGTAGACCATGCCGTCGCGGAACACGTCGAGCCCGAACTGCGCCTTGCCGGTGACGATGTCCTTCTGGTCGTAGGTCGAAGTGTCCTTGCCGATCATCCGGAACGCGGACTTCGGCTTGAACTGCAAGTCCCCGGGCTTCGGCACCGGGAGCTTCGCCGCGGCGGGGACGAGCGCGCCGAACCCGAGACGACGATTGCTGGCCTCGTGGATCACTTCGTGATTCCGGACCACGCACTGGGCCGCCGGCACATTCCACTGCGCTGCCGCGGCACTGACGAGCATCGTTCGCGCAGACGCACCGGCGCTGCGGAATGCTTCGTAGAAATCGCGCACGGAACGCGAGCCGTCGGTGTTCTGATCACCGTAGCGGGCATCACCAACGCCCTGCTCGATGCGGCAGCGGCTCCAGTCGGCGTCGAGCTCGTCGGCCGCGACCATCGGCAACGTCGTACGGATGCCGGTGCCCATCTCGGACCGATGCGTCACGATGAACACCGTGCCGTCGGGTTCGATGCCGAGATAGACGCTCGGATTGAGTGAGGCCAGATCGGCCTTGGTCTTGAACAGCGGCGTCGGCGTCTGCGCCCATGCCGACTCGGGCAGCACGCGCGACGCGAGCACGAACGCGCCGGTCGTGAACATGCCGCCGAGGAACTGGCGGCGGCTGACGTTGATGACGTTCATGCGCGCCTCCCTGCCGCCGTCTTGATGGCGGCCCGAATGCGCTGATAGGTGCCGCAGCGGCAGATGTTGCCCTGCATGGCGCGATCGATGTCGGCGTCGCTCGGATTCGGCGTGCGCGACAGCAGCGACGCGGCCTGCATGATCTGGCCGGTCTGACAGTAGCCGCACTGCGCGACGTTGTGCTTCTCCCAGGCGGCCTGGACGGGGTGCGTGCCGGTCGGGCTCAAGCCCTCGATCGTCACGACTTTCTTGTTGTTGACCGCTTTCAGCGGCGTCTGGCAGGCACGAACCGCGGTGCCATCGAGGTGCACCGTGCACGCACCGCACAAGCCGGCGCCGCAACCGAAGCGGGTGCCAGTGAGACGCAGATCGTCGCGGAGATACCAGAGCAGCGGCATGTCCTCGTCGCCGTCGAACATGCGGGCGGTGCCATTTACCGTCAAATTGACCATATCAGTGGAGTCCTTGTAGGCCGGAATTATATCGTCCGGCCCGGCCTAGGCGTTGTAGATCTGCCCGCCCTGACGCCGGTACAGGTCCAGCACCCCGGCTGCTTCCTGTCGCAGGATGCCCCGTGCAATCGCCACACCCCGCTCCTGCAGATAGACATACGATTCGGGAAATACCGGCCCTTCCTCGAAGCTCAACGCCGTCGCATCGTCGCGATCCGCGCCGCAGACCATGCGCCGGACGCCACTCCACAGCACCGCGCCGAGACACATCGCACACGGATCGCATGAGCTGACCAGCTCGTAGGAAGCAGACGCCGAACCGGCAAGTGTGTAGGACCCGAGGCGACGCTGCGCCATCATGATCGCCACCATCTCGGCGTGCAGCGTGCTGTTGTTCAACCGGACGACGCTGTTGACGCCGACCGAGAGCAAGGCGCCGGTCGAGCGCTCGAAGATCGCGGCGCCGAACGGACCGCCCGTGCCGCGCACGACGTTCTGACGCGCCATCTCGATCGCGAGGCGCATCCGGTCTTCGACGGTCTCGTAGCGCGTGCCGAAGGCAACAGTGTCGTGGACCCAGTCGGGCCACGTGACGAGCACAGTCTCGCGAGGGTCAGACATCATTCGCGATCGGAAAGGATCTTCCGGCCCTGCAGAATCGCTTCGGTCACGAGCAGTGGCGCCGCCCAGCAGAACCAGCTCGCCGCAGTCACCTGCTCCGACACTGTGCCGACGCCTGTCGCTTGCAGCACGCCAACCAGGATCCTGAAGAAGACGAACCCGAACGTCACGACGTAGCTGCGAATCATCCACTCCCGATGCTGCTGCAGCAGGCCGCGCCGAACGGCCACGAACGCCAGTCCAGTCGTGACGATCCAGGCGATCGCGAGCCCACTCAGCCCGGCGCCGAACACCCAGCCGAGCGCGGTATGCGCGGCCAGGTAGAACGCCGCGGTGACGCTGACGGCGATAGCGCCCATGTAGACCAGACCGAGCTTGCGGTGCACCTCGATCCGCCGGTTCTTGTATCCGAGCCACAACTGACCCGGCCCGACGAGCAGGGCCACCATGCCACCGCCGATGTGCAGGAATAGCCAGCCTTGCCGGTCCGGATACCGCGCCAGCTCCTCGCTGCCGGCGAAGTACGGGAGCGCGAATCCAGCCACGAATCCGAGACCGATGAACATTGCCAGCGCGAGGACGACGGCCGCGCCCAACCCCGATCGCGGGCGTGTCGCGATCGGCGGCTTGATGACTGCTTCCATGAGCCCTCCTGGGATGCATTCTCTCACTGCGATTGTCTTTTGCGCCGTTCCACTTCAGCTGCCACCGCACGCGGCATCGGCCTGCATCCGCACGCCTTCGCATGCGCAACGTGCCACTTCACTCGCTGCTCGAGCGTCGCCGGTTTCAGCATCGGATGCTTCGCGTGCCAGCGCGCGTTAAGTGCCATGCGGCGCGCCTCCCTCGTTCATCCAGGCGCGAATGGCGCCGACCACCTGCTGGCTGGAATGCCCCGTGTTCGGCAGATGGGCCCACGTCGTGCCATTGAGCTGCAGCGACACGGGCGAGCCCTTGGCCCACGTCACCGACGTGATCGCTGGCCGTGGATACGTCCGCCGGACAAAGAACGCGACCGCGGCGATGTGGTCGTCGTGGAGCTCGATGCGGGTCACGATCGTCTCGATGATCCCGAGCACACCGAAGACGGTCAACGCGACGAAGCCATAGAACAACGTTGGCGGTCCCGTGACGAACGCAATTCCCAGCAGCGCCGCAAACAGCATCGTCACCCCCACGATCAGCCAGCGGAGGGTGGCGGTCGTACAAAACACGTCGCGCCGGGGCTTTCGTTGGGTCACTGCGCGCCTCCCATCGCATCGATCACCTCGCGAACGAACCCCGTCTGGTCCCAGACGTTGGGATATCGCGTCAGGCCGAGCCGCACGATGACGAGCCGCGCCGAGGGGATCATCGTGATGAACTGACCGGCATGGCCGGTGGCGTGAAAGGCATCCGCGGGGAGCACGGCGCCTCCACTGTAGTTGTCGGCGACCTTCAACCACACGTGCGCGCCATAGCGCTTCAGCGGATCGGCCGGCGCGGGTGTGCGCGTGTAGGCGACCCACCCCTCTGGCAGAATCCGCGCTCCTTCCCACACACCGTCGTTGACATAGAGCAGACCGAGCCGCGCCCAGTCGCGCGCCGTCGCATATCCGAACGACGAGCCGATGAACGATCCGGAAGGGTCGGTCTCGATCACGGCGCTCGTCATCTGCAATGGAGCGAACAACGCACGGCGCGGAAAGTCGGCGTACGCGGCATCGTCATTGAGAACCGCACGAATCGCACGCGAGATGATGTTGGTCGTGCCGCTGGAGTACTGCCAGTGCGTACCCGGAGCGGCGACCAGATCCTTGCGGGCGGCGAAGAGCCCGGCATCGGGACGTCCCAGCAGCATGACGGTCACGTCGGAGACAGGGTTCCACGCGCTCTCATCGAACTCGAGGCCGCTGCTCATGCGCAGCAGGTGATCGAGCGTAATGGCGTGGCGGGGATCGCCCGGCTCCTGCCATTCAGAAATCGGCAGCGGCCGATCGACGCCGAGACGGCCTTCCTTGACCAGGACGCCAACCAGCGCATTCATCATCGTCTTGGTCATCGACCAGCCGAGGATGGGCGTCTCTTTCGTGAAGCCAGTCGCATAGCGCTCGGCGACCACGCGCCCGTCGTGCATGACGACCACCGCCCGTGTGCGGCGGAGCCGTTCGGGATCCGGCTCGGCGAAGGCGCGATCGAGTACCGGGCGCAGTCGTTCGTCGGGGAATGTCACGTTATCTGCGCCTGGGGACGAGGTGATGTGAATAGATTGGGTGGCGTCTGCGGTGGACCCGACCGCGCAGCCGCGACGGTCGTGAAACGTGGCATCGCGCGTGATGAGACCCGCAAACCTCGACGTGACTCGCCGTGCATTTCGATCGACCGAGTCGGTGATGACTCGCAGCGGCTGGAGATCGTCGACCTCCAGCTCTCGTTCGACCTCACCGGCCTCACGGTGCGCCAGAAATACTTCCGAGCACAGCATCTTGGCTTTGTAGGCCGCGAAGATCGCCGCCACGCGAGCGACGTATACGCCTGCTGCAATCGCCAGCGTGCCCGCGACGAACCAGGCAATTCGCCGCGTGGTGATCCGTGTCACCTCAACTCGGCGAGGCGTGCCTTGACCAGACGCTTGACAAGCGCGACTGGCAGCGGTTTGTCGAGCGGAAACTGCACGGTGCCGGTGGACATTTTGTAGTCCTTCAATGCGGCCGCATGCGCTTTCCGGATCGATGCCGTCATGGGATAGAGGCTCGTGTGCTGCTTGAACGCGGCGTACCACACCAGGGGTTTTCCATCGAGCCTGAAGCCAGGGATGCCGTAGCTGAAGACCTCGACGGCGTCTGGCGCGATCTCTCGCACCATGTCGCGAACCGACTTCATGCGCGTGCGGACAGCGGGAGGCAATGCGGCGAAGTAGGCGCGCCGCTTCGCGTCCACCTCTTTTCGATCGTCAGGGGCCTTCTTCGTCATTTCGATGACTTTCGCTGCAGGTCCAGCTGCGCGCGGAACATCGCTTCCTGGATCTCGGCCTCACCCCAGCAATTTGCGGGATCGACGAACGGATTCGGGCCACCGGGCGTCAACCGTGCGTGCTTGGCGGCCATGTTGTACTGCGCCGGATGATCGCCGAGCGGCACGTCGCATGGCAACGTGCGCAGCATCTTGAATGTTCGCGTGAACTCCGCCTCGATCTCCGGCGTCACGGGCGCCGGTGCGCGATAGCTGCAGGCGAACACCACGTTGAAGGTCTTCCCTCCCTCGGCCGCTCTCATCGTCCACGTCGTGCACCCGCGCGTGTGGCCGGACGTGAGATGGGCGACCAGTGTGGTGCCGCCGAGCGAGACTTCTTCTCCATCGCGGAGCACGCGATCGATCGGATGCACCTTTCCGCCTGGCCTCATCGCCTCGAGGGCTGGCACGTCCTCGCGCATCGCCATCACCTGCGCACCGGTCATCTGCTTGACCAGCGCGTCGCCTTCCTGATGATCGCCGTGCGCGTGCGTCCCGAGCAGAATCCGCACCTCGGAGAACTTGAATCCGAGTTGCTCGACCGACTTCGCAATCGTCGCCACATTGCGCTCGTAGGTGCTGTTGATCAGGATGTGGCCGGCCGGCGTCGTGATCAGGTACGCGCTGAGCGTCCTGGTGCCGACGTAGTAGACGTTGCCGATCACCTTGTGCGGCGGGAACGCGGTGGTCTGGTCTTCGTCCGAGCCCATGTTACGCGCCAGGATCGATCGTGGCGTATACGTCTGGCCGCGAACGCTGACCGCCGGTACATCAGGCGGCCCCTGAGCCCGCCCCGCCTGTGTCAATGAGCCAATGACGACGGCCGCCGCAGCGGCCCCGACCAGAAACCGCGCTGACGTCGAAGGACCACTCATCATGGTGTTGCGCTCACGGCTCAGAGAGCCAGACAACAGCGGCGGCAATGTCGCTGTAGAACACGCGATAGTCGCCCTCACCGAACGCGAGCCGCGCCAGATACGCCAGACGCGTATTCGGGACGACGATCGCACGGCGCAGGCGAATGTCGTGGAGCCCTTCATCGAGCTGCCGTTGCGCCAGCGGGACATCGACAGGGGGCGACTCCATCTCGAGAGCATCGTAGAGCACACGATGTACCGCCGCGTCCCGTCTGTCACGCGCAATCTGCAGCACGCGATCCTGACATTCCCGTAGCAACTGCTCGGTGGGCTGTCCCCGCACACGCGCAACGATCAATCCCCCGACAGGTTCCACCCACAGTTGTCCGTTCATGGCCATTGCGAAATCACTGTTCGGTCGACTGGAGGAATGCCGCGCCCCGCAGTGAGAGTCGATAGCCAATCTCGAGACTCTCAGTGAGCCCAAGTGCTTTGAGCTTGCGCACGTTCAACTTGAACGGCGTCTTCTCCATCCCCACGAGGTCGCTGAGATCGCCGGCACGCCGGCCGGGATGGTCCCGAATGATCTCGAGGGTTCTCCGCGTCCACGCACCATCGGCGGCGCTGACATCGAGACGCTGCA
>Ga0315910_10003961_pt1 | contig 12469 bp, 10 predicted proteins | sample EdamamesoilMG_FD_204470 | JGI IMG/M metagenome (GOLD analysis project Ga0315910, IMG submission 204470) | Garden soil microbial communities collected in Santa Monica, California, United States - Edamame soil | ecosystem: Environmental > Terrestrial > Soil > Garden | place: USA: California... | reverse complement strand
CAGCCAGTCGAGCAATTCCGGATGCGTCGGTGGGATGCCTTGCGTGCCGAAATCATTTTCCGTCTCCACGAGGCCGCGGCCAAAATACTGCTGCCAGATGCGGTTGACCTGCACGCGGGCAGCGAGCGGGTTCTGCGAGTCTACAATCCAGCGCGCGAGATCGAGCCGGTTGGGATTCTCTTTCTCCGGAAACGGGTTGAGGACTTTCAATGTGCCGGGTGTGATGGGATCTCCTTTGCGGGTGAAATCACCTTTGATGAACACATACGATTCGCGCGGTTGAGCGCGTTCCTGCAAAACCATGGTCGTGGGGATGCGGGGTTCTTCCTTCTTGAACCGGTCCAACTTCCGCTTGAGTTGCTTGAACCCGTCGTCCTGATCGCGAAAGGCATTGAAAGCGTTTTTCCGCTGTTCCTCGTTGCGTTGTTCGGGCAGGAGCAACAGCGCAGTCTGAACTTCGTCCTTCAACTTCTCGCGCTGTTCCGGCGTCAGGCTCGCTTCCCAAGCCGCCTGTTTGGACGCAATGGAGGCCGCGTATTCCTCCAACTCCGCTTCGATGGATTTGGTCTTCTCGCGATACTCATTGCGCTTTGCGAACTCCTCGGGCGTGGCGACTTCCAGGTTCGGCTCATCCTGGTTGTTTAAAAACGCATACAGCGAGTAATACTCGCGCTGGCTGATGGGATCGAACTTGTGATCGTGACATTGCGCGCACGCGACGGTGAGGCCGAGGAACGCCGTGGCAGTCGTGCCCACCCGGTCGAGCACCGACTCGATGCGAAATTGCTCCGGGTCGATGCCGCCTTCCTGATTGATCTGCGTGTTGCGATGGAAGCCGGTGGCAATTTTCTGCTCGATCGTCGCGTCAGGCAGCAAATCGCCCGCGAGTTGTTCGATCACGAACTGGTCGTAAGGTCGATCGCGATTCAGGGCGGCAATGACCCAGTCGCGGTATTTCCAAATCGTGCGTGGAGCATCAATGCTGTAGCCGTGTGAGTCCGCGTAGCGCGCCACATCGAGCCAGTGACGGCCCCAGCGCTCACCGTAGTGTGGCGAGGCGAGCAGGCGCTCGATCAATTGCTCGTAAGCATCCGCGCGCTGGTCTTTCACGAAGGCATCCACTTCGTCGGGCGTCGGCGGCAGGCCGGTCAGATCGAGACTGACCCGGCGAATGAGCGTCACGCGATCCGCTGCGGGTGAAGGCTTGAGGTTTTCTTTTTCCAATCGGTCGAGAATGAAGTGGTCAATCGCGTTGCGCGGCCAATCGGTTTGCTTCACTGCTGGCAAAGGTGCACGCACCGGCGCGACAAACGCCCAGTGCTTGTCGGATTGCGGCGCTTCATCGGCAGGCGCCTTCGCGCCTTCATCAATCCAGCGGGCGATCATTTCAATCTGGGCGTCGGGCAGCGGCGGTTTCTTGTACGGCATCTGCGAGATGTCGTCATGTGTGCCCTTGAGCGCCTGGATGATGAGGCTCGCCGCGCTTTTCCCGGCGACGAAGCCAGCCCCATTGTCACCGCCCTTGAGCGCGAACGCCGCCGTGTCCACGCGCATGCCGCCTTTTTGCTGCGATGCGCCGTGACAGCGGTAGCAATGCTGGGTAAGCACCGGCTTGATCTCGCGTTGGTAATCCACCGGCGCGGCCAGGGCCGGCAAACTCAGCAGGCAGGCAGGCAGTAACATTCCGCGAAGGTAATACATGACATTTCTCAGGACTGAACTCGTGCTTGGCGTGAACTTTAACTCAGATCACGCGGCCTGCTCAATGAACTTTTTGGGCCGAGCGGTGGATTTCAGGCTGGAGCCGCGGGTACCGGTTGCCCAAGAAATACCTCTCTTTCGCGGCCCGCTTCAGGTAGCTTCACCGGGTCGCAAACACGACATTGTATGACACCAAAATTATTTTCCGAACTCGGCCTGTCCGCCGAAATCCAGAAGGCTATTGATAAACTCGGCTTCGAGAAGGCCGCGCCGATTCAGGCAGAGGCCATTCCCGTGCTGATGGCCGGCAAGGATGTGGTGGGCCAGTCGCAGACCGGTTCGGGCAAAACGGCGGCCTTCGGCATTCCCGCCATCGAGAAGACCGACCCCAACCTGCGCTCGGTGCAGGCACTCATTCTTTGCCCCACGCGCGAACTGGCTGTGCAGGTCTCGGAGGAAATTCACAAACTCGCGCTGTTTAAGCGCGGCATCAACGCGCTGCCGATTTATGGCGGACAATCCTACGAGCGCCAGTTCTACGGTCTCAAGCAAGGCGCGCAAATTGTCATCGGCACGCCGGGCCGAATCATGGATCACATGCGACGCGGCACGCTTCGGCTCGAAACCATCAAGATGGTCATCCTCGACGAGGTGGACGTGATGCTCAACATGGGTTTTCGCGACGACATCGAACTGATTCTCCAGGCCACACCCAGGGAGCGGCAGACGGTTTTCTTCTCGGCCACCATTCCGCGTCCGATTCAGCAACTGATCGAAAAGTATTCGCGCGACCCGCAGCAGATTCGCATCGAGCAAAAGGCCATGACCGTGCCGACGGTCGAGCAATCCTATTACGAAGTGGATCGCCGGTTCAAAATCGAACTGCTCACGCGGCTGATTGATATTCACGACCTCAAGCTGGGGATTATCTTCTGCAACACCAAGCGCATGGTCGATGACCTCGTGGACCATCTCGAAGCGCAAGGTTACATGGCGGACCGTTTGCATGGTGACATGACCCAGAACATGCGCGACCGCGTGATGAACAAGTTCCGCAAGTCCGGCCTGGAATTTCTCGTCGCCACGGACATCGCCGCGCGCGGCATTGACGTGGACGACGTGCAGGTGGTCTTCAACTACGATCTGCCCTACGACGGCGAGGATTACGTCCACCGCATCGGGCGCACCGGCCGCGCGGGTCGTGAGGGGCGCGCGATCTCGTTCGTGTCGGGTCGCGAACTCTTTCAAATCCGCAACATCGAGCGATATACGAACACTCGGATTCATCGGGCGCGAATTCCCACCGAAGCGGAAGTCGTGGATGCGCGCGAGAACGTGTTCCTCGGCAAACTCCGCACCACGCTCCAGCGTGGGGAGTTCAAGAAGCAGGATCATCTGATCGAGCGCCTGCTGGAGGAAGGTTTCACGTCCACGGACATCGCGTCCGCGTGCCTCGCGCAGTTGCAGAGCGGAGATGCGGTGACCAAGCCAGCGCGCACGGAAGACTACGAACGTCCCGAGCGTGAAGAGCGCCCGCAGCGCGGTGGCTTTCGCGATGACCGAGGCGGGCGCTACGACGACCGCAGCCCGCGTTTCGAGCGCCGCGAACGCGTCGAGGATCGCCCACGCCGATTTGAAGATCGTCCGCCGCGGCCGTCAACGCCAATTCCCGTGACACCTCGGGCCGCAAAATTGAGCGCGTCCGGAGCGCCGGTCTCCGACCCGGCGCGTTCCAAAACCGTACCCTCGCCACGAGCCGGGTCGGAGACCGGCGCTCCAGCAACAAAGCCTGCCGAGGCCGCGGAAGGTAGGGCGCGTCACTCCGTGGAAGCCAAGGCTTCGAGCACCATTCAACCCGCAGTCGAAACCAAGCCAGTCGTGGAGAAGACTTTCTCGGACGAGGAGATTTTGGCCTCGGTCAAAGCTCCGGAAACTCCCGCGCGGAAAACCGTTGGCCCAAAGACAACGCCGCCTTGGGCAAGCAAGCGGCGTGAAGATTCCAAACCAGCCGCAGGGGTCAAAACCAGTCGCGCCACGCCACCGAATCAAACCCGGCTCTGGATGAATCTCGGTGAGGCGATGGACGTGAAGCCGATTGACATCGTCAATGCCGTCGCGGGTGAAACCGGGTTGCCGGGCAAAGTGGTCGGTACGGTGGACGTGCGCGAGCGACATTTGTTCGTGGATGTTGCTGCTGAACACGCAAACGGAATTATTGCCAAGTTGAATCGCGCCCAGATCAAGGGACATAAGGTGAAGGTGAAGGTGGCTTGAGCAGGGCGTGTGACGGTAGCTCAGACACGCCCTAAATCGGCGGCGATTCGGGAGGGGAAACACTCTTTCTGATTGCTCGCTTCTGGGCGACGTAGTTTCCCACAGTCTTCAATATGATAGCCACTGAAATTGCGAAGCTGCATGCGCCCAATACAACGTAGCCCAGTCCTTCATCCCGTCCCATCATAACAAAAAGCACACCCACCAATGCCATCGTGCCGAAGATAAGGCAGATCCCGAGAACCACGATCAGCTTCCTTGGCCGCGCGGCTGCCTGACGGTAAATGTGTCCTTCGGCAAACAGTGACTCGAACGGGCCGATCGCCGCGTACGAAGAGAGGGGCGCGCCACACTTCACACAAAAATGCGCCGCTGGCTCGTTGGGCGACACGCAATTCATGCACAACTGCTTCTCGTCCAGTTCGCCATCCGACCGAGGATTCTGTTCGGGACTGGCTGACATAATGCCGGTAGGTGTTTGATGCCCGATGTAGCCGCGGGACACAAGCCCGATTAACGACGAACTCTACCAAGCCCGACGGGCCGGAGCCCACACGGCATTTAGCTTATGGCTTGGGTTTTCGCCCGATGCCCCAGATCAGCCAGATCGCCAGCACCACAAGGAGAATCAACCACCAGAGGTAGCGCAGTTCGCGTGCGGCCATCTCGACGAAGGCGAACACGGGCGGGAATAACATGACCAACGCCACCACCACCGCCAAAAGCACGAGGACCTGGCAGCCAGCTTTGGCGCGAGGATGCAGGCTCATCGGGTGACCGGCGATTCCGCTGCGCCCAGTGGCAGGAGCAATTCCGCACCGGTGGTTGCCCCCGCACCGGGTACGACGAGCGGCGACTTGCCATTCCATTTCTCAACGATTTGCAGCCGGAGAAAAGCCGGGTTCAGTTTCAAGGCGTCACCGCGTTCCTTGATCGCCTCCGCTTCACCACGCGCGCGGATGATGGCGGTTTGTGCTTCCACCTCGGTCTGCACTTGCGTGAAGCGCGCCTGCGCGGCCTGTTGCTCGGCCACCATCTTGGCTTCGATGGCGCGTTCCAATTCGTTTGAGAGGTCAATGTTGCGGATGACGATGTCTTCAACCCAGAGGATGTCGCCGATCTTCACCTTCGCGGCGGCGAGGGCCTTCTGTTTGATCTCCTCGCGGTTCTTAACGATCTGCTCGGCGGTCTGGAGCGCGGTGACTTCCTTGATGGCCTCCTGCACGCGCGGGGCAATGAGGCTGTCAAACGGATCGCCGGCGAACTCTTTGAAAATTTGCACAACGGAGGTCTCGGGGACGCGGTAAAGGACGCGCAACTCGGTGTTGATTTGTTGCAGGTCGGAGGAGAAGCAGTCGGCTTTCAGGTTCTCGGTCTTCTGACGGATGTTGACCGGCACGATGGTCGTGATGAACGGGGTCTTGAACCCGAACCCCTCCGGCAGGAACTGGTCGGCCGCCTTGCCGAGCGTGACTTTGATGCCGCGCGTGCCGGGGTCCACCACGTAGGTGGACGTGGACGCCACCACGATGAGAATAAACACCACCACCGCCACGCCGATGATTTTCGGGACGAACGTCGGGTTCATGGCGTTACTGGGAATTCGGCCGCCGGCCCACGGCGGGGTTTGGCGAGGTCGCAGGGACATGTTGGTTTCTTTGGTTGAGGCGTTCCAGGTCTTGCATGGTGAGCACTTGATTCTCGCTGCCGCTGCCGATCACCAGCGGCGTGAAGCCGTCCCATTTTTCCACGATCTGAAAATCTATGTAGCTGGGGCTCTCCTTCAATGCGCGGCCGCGAATGCGGATGGACTCCGCTTCGCCCTTGGCCTTGATGACCACCGTGTCCGCCTCGATCTGGGCGCGTTGCTGGAAGTATTTCGATTTCGCCGCCTCCTGCTCTTGGACCATCTTGGCCTCGATGGCTTGTTCGAGCTCCTTGGTCAACGCGATGTTCTGGATCACGATGTCCTCAATGACCAGTAGGGTGCCGATCTTCTTGCGGGCGAGTTCGAGCGAGCGGGTCTTGATGGTCTCACGGCTGGTCACCACCTGTTCGGCACTCTGCGCGGCGGTCGCTTCCTTGATGGCTTCATGCACGCGCGGGGCGATCAAGTTTTCAAACGGGTCGCCGTAGTAATCCTGAAACAGTTTCACCACGGAGCTTTCGGGAATGCGGAACAGCACGCGCAGTTCGATCTGAATCTGTTGGAGGTCGGAGGAGTAACACTCCGCTTTGTCCTCGGCCGTCTGCTGGCGGATGGAGACGGGATGAATCGTGGTGATCAGCGGCGCCTTGAGGCCGAAGCCTTCCGGCTTGAACGCGGGCGAAACCTTGCCCATCGTCACCTGCACGCCGCGATAACCGGGATGCACGACGTAGGTGCCGGATGCGGCCATGATCACGACGCAGAACAAAAGGATCGCGCCGCCGATCAACCGGGCAATGTTTTGTGGGCTCATGATGGGTTTGTCAGCGGAGGCAGCTTAACGCCGTCGCGCGATGAGACAAGCAATCGTTTTGCGTCCGGGCTGCCCGGGGCGTGCCGTTTTCGTGCAAGTTTTCGGTAGCCGCAAGCGGAAGTCCGGTGTTGATGAGGAGGGTCAAAAAATGGCTTGTGCACATTCATCCCCCTTCAGGCGATGCGTTGTTTAAACCGCAACGCGCACAGGCTGAACAACCCCGCGCCCATCACCGCCAGGATCACGAAGTGCCGCGCGTAATCCGCGAAGCCCGCCCCGCGCAACATGATCGCGCGCATCAATTCGATGAAATAGGTCGCGGGCATCAGTGCGCTGATCCATTGGAAGAATCGCGGCATGGTTTCAATCGGGAAAATGAAGCCGGAGAAAAACACCGCCGGCAGCAGCAGCGCCATCGTCATCTGGAGGGCCTGCATGTGATTCTGCGCCCGCGTGGAGATCAGCAGCCCGAGACTCAGCAACGCGAACACGTAGAGGAACGTAGCGACGAACAGCGCGCCCACGTCACCGCGAATGGGAATGCCAAACACCCAACGCGCCACGAGGAAGATGCAGACCGCCATCGTCATCGAAATCAGCAGATACGGCGTGAGCTTGCCCAGCATCAATGCGGGTCGTGACAATGGCGCCACCAGCAGATTTTCCAGAGTGCCACGCTCCCGTTCGCGCACCACGGACAATGCGGTGGCGAACACCGTCGCGATTTGCAGCGCGATGCCCATCACGCCCGGCACAAAGAAATTCGCGCTCTTCATCGTGGGGTTGTAGAGGATTTGCGGACGCACCTCGATGGGCATCTCGGATCGCCGCGCTTCTTTCATCACCGTAAGCATGGACTCGCGCAGCGCCAGCCCCATGGAGGTTTGCAACGCCTGCAACGCGATGGTTGAACTCGATCCGTCAATCAGCACCTGCACCTGCGCACCGCGGCCCGCGTGCAGGTTGCGCGTGAAGTCCGGCGGAATTTGCAGCCCCACGTACGCCTGCCCGCGACGAATGGCTTCAGCCATTTCTTCCGCGCTCTGCACTTCGCCCACGACGCGAAACGTCTGTGTGTTGACGAACTTTTCCACCAGTTGCCGGCTCGCCACCGAGCGGTCCTCATTGAAAACCACCGTGGCCATGTGCTTCACATCGTTGTCCAGCGCGTAGCCGAACGCGATGATCTGGAGCAACGGCGGAAAGAACATGAAGAACAGGGTCGTCGGATCGCGGAAGATGACGGTGAATTCTTTCAGGAGAATGGCTTTGAAGCCGCGTAGGGGAATTTTCACGGCACGCCTCCAGTTTGAACCGCTGACGGAGAAAAGCCCCAAGCACCAACCTCCAAGCCCCAGAGAAATCCCAAGCACCAAGCTTCAAACAGCCGTCGTTCGGAGCTTGGAGCTTGAAGGTTGAAGCTTCCTTGGGGCTTGGCGCTTGGAATTTGGAGCTTCATTTCCCATTACCTTGGTTCGCGGTGAGCGTCACAAAAACATCCTCCAACGACGGCGCAATCGGCCGGATGTCTGCGTGTGGGATACCCACCTTTGCCAGCTCGACGCGGATGAATTCCTCCGTCACGTCCTCGTTCAGTAACAGGTGCATGGACTGGCCGAACACGGTCGCCGTAAGCACGCCGGGCAGCCGCCGCAACGTCTGCAAGCCCACCGTCACGTGATTACAGGTTACTTCCACACGCCGCGCGCCGGCCGGATTGACGACGGGCAATTGCTTGAGATCGTCCGGCACGCCGCACACCACGAGCTTGGACAGATAGATGTAGCCCACGTGGGAGCACCGTTCCGCCTCGTCCATATAATGTGTCGTTACGAACAGCGTCATGCCCTGGCTCGAAAACTCGAACAGCAAATCCCATAGCTCGCGCCGCGCCACCGGATCAATCCCCGCCGTTGGTTCGTCGAGAAACAAGACGGTCGGCTTGTGCATGAGCGAACACGCCATCGCCAGCCGCTGGCGCCAGCCGCCCGACAGCAACGCCGACCGCCGCTCCAGATACGGCGCAAGATGCGTGAGCGCGATCAATTCGTCCATCCGTTGCTTGAGCCCGCCGCCCTTCAGCCCGTAAAGCCGGCCGTAGAACAGCAGATTCTCCCGCACGGTCAGTTCATCGTAGAGCGAGAACTTCTGGGACATGTAACCGATAATCCCTTTGATCTCCTCCGTCTGCCGCGCCACATCAAAACCTGCGATGCTCGCCCGTCCGTCACTCGGTTCGAGCAATCCACACAACATACGGATGACCGTGGATTTGCCCGACCCATTCGGCCCGAGAAAACCGAAGATCGAACCCTTGGCCACGGCAAACGAAATATGATCCACCGCAGTGAAATGGCCGAAGCGTTTGGTCAACGCTTCGCATTGAATCATGGTTTCGGCGGGCATATCCTCTATCGGTAAATAGATTTCCTATTTAGAGTACGGCGAAACCTTCCGGCAAACTCGTTCTCACGTCGCAACCTCAATAAACCTTCGCCTGCCCAATGCATGAAATGGCTTGAAGCGCGGCGCTTTTTGGTGAGTTCGCGCCAGTCAGGATCGCTAAGCGCAAACAGGAATGGACACGCCAATTGATTTCTTGCCGCTGCGTCGAAATGATGAACCTCATCACCGACACTTGAAAAATCGTGTGGATGAGCAGCCGCAGCAAGAGACTTCAATCCATCAAACGATCGAATCTCGATTCCCAGCGTTTGGGAAAGCACGCGGCGATGTTCCAGCGCGTGCTTCATATTGTCTCTCATCCCGATAACAACCTCGAATTCAAAAACTGGCAGTGCCTCAGTAAAATGAAAGACAGAAGGGAAAAGTCGTTTTGCCTCCGTTGTGTGCTCGCTTAACCAAGTCTTCCAACAAAGGACTTGTTGGATGGCTCTGGAAAGCCGAGCGGTAGCAACACCATCCTTTGTGAACGCAGGTGTATCAGGACGTTCAACCTCTACCAGTTTGTAGCGAACGCCGTTACTCCAATTGTCGTAAACGACGACAAAATCAGAAACATAATCTGCTCCGAACCGGAGCTTTGAGATAGCTGTGGCAAAACCAATGTCATCGCGGAAAAAAATGTGAGCGTGTTTGTTCAAAAACTGATGAATGCGATGTTCGTTTACACGCTTTCCAGAAACTAAAACACTCCACTGTTTTAGTATGGAATCGAGGACTTTTCGCTTTGAAAACCCAAGCTCACTCCATTTTGTGTAATCATTCTTCATTTTACCCGCTTCACCTTCTTCACCGCCTGCGTGAGCGCCAGGTAGTTCTCGCTGGTGGCGACTTTGCGGCCGCTTTTCTTTTCCAGTTCGCGCCGGGCGTTGCCGGCCGCCTTGCCGCCGGAATGCGCGGCTCGTTTGTTCTGCTGGAAGCCTTGGGCGCCGCGGTTGCGGGCAATTTCCGTCGAGACCGTCTCACAACGGCCTCACGCCTTCCGCTTCTTCCACACATACCGCAGCAGGATGACACGCAAGGCCGCCGCCATCGGAATGGCGAGCAGGCCACCCAGGATGCCGCCCAGCAGCGTCGTGCCCGTCATGATGGCGAGGATGATGATCATGGGATGCAGGCCCACACGGTTGCCGAGGATTTTAGGCTGGAGCACGTAGCCTTCGATCCCCTGCACCACCGCGAACACGATGACCACTCCAAGCGGATGCTGCCAGTCGCCAAAGGTCACCAGGGCGATCAGCAACGCCGAGCCGCAGGTCACAATCGCACCGAGAAACGGGACGATCGTCAGCGCCATCGCCATCACGCCGATGAGGATGGCGTACGGCAGGCCGATGATGGCAAAGCCGATGCCGTAGAGCACGCCGTCGCACATGGCCACCAGCACCTGGCCTCGGAAAAAGGCGATCAAGTAATCGTTGATCGAGCCGAGCACGAACGCTAGTTCCTGCTTGAGCCGCGAATCTTGCGCGGGGAGGTAATCGGTCCAGTTCTTGGAAATGGCCTGTTTCTCCAGCAACAGGTAGAAGAGATAGATGGGTATCAACGCCAGACCGGCAATCAGACCGAAGAGTCCGGCCAGTTTGGAGAGCTGACTCCCGAGCCAGCTGGGAACGTCTTTCAGCGCGGCCGTCGCCCAGCCGGTTGTCTTCTGGACGTCAAAAAACTCAAGGAAGTTGGCCCGCTCGGTCTTGGCGGGTTCTGAATCCGTCAGGCTGGCAGGCGGGGCATTGGTCGTTTCCGCATCGGGCAGATCCAAACCGGCCGGCGGGGCATTCGTCTTTGGCGGAAAGATCTTCCGGTCGATGCCGAGACCTTCCAGGAGTTTCAGAAACGGTACGGGAGGATTGTTGAGCCAGGCAGTGACGCGGGATTCCGCTTTTTGTACGATGTTCGGCACGTTGGAGACGAGCTGCTGGGTTTCCACCACCAGCCGTGGCACCACGCTGGCGAACACGCCCAGCACCACAAACACCGCCACCAAGAACACCAAACCGATGGCGCGCGTGCGCGGCACCCGGCGACGCTCCAGCCAGTCCACCACCGGGTCCAGCAGATAAGCCAACACTGCGGCCACCGCCAGCGGCCACACCACCGGTGCGAGCACATCGAGCACGCGGCCCAATCCCCAAATCAAGCCGACCACGAGCGCCACAATGATCGCCAGCGCCAGGCCGGTGAGCGAGGCCCAGATGATGCGCGCCTGTTTTTCAGTGGGGGGCGGAATGTTCATAGTAACGCGCGGAGTGTTTCGGCTTTGGCAGGGCGAAACAATGGAAATCTCCGGGGTGAATTGTAACCGGGGTTCTCTCGCTCAATTCATGCTGGCCCGTCCTGCTCTCAGCCCTGGCCAAGTTTTTTGGATTTCTCCGTAGCGGCGCGCACAGCGCTCATCACCGTACCGCGCAGCTTGCCCTTCTCCAGTTCGTGCAAGCCTTCAATCGTCGTGCCGCCGGGACTGGTGACCATGTCCTTGAGCGCGCCGGGATGCTGGCCGGTTTCAAGGACCATCTTCGCCGCACCGAGTACGGTTTGAGCGGCGAGCTTCGTGGCAACGTCCCGCGGCAGACCGGAGGCCACGCCGCCGTCGCTGAGCGCTTCGATGAATTGATACACGTACGCCGGACCGCTGCCGCTCAAGCCGGTGACGGCATCAAGCAGCGATTCTTTGAGTGGGAATGCCACGCCGACGGCGGAGAATAGCCGTTGGGCGAGTTCGCCGTCTGCGCGGGTCGCGGATTTACCGAGCGCGAAACCAGTCGCCGATTCACCAAGCAAGGCCGGGGTGTTCGGCATGACGCGAATCACGCGAGCGTTGCCGGGAAGCGCCGCCTCGAGTTTCGTCGTCGGCACGCCAGCGGCGATGGAAATGAGCAAATGCCGACGCGTGAAGCCAGCGCCGATTTCGGTCAGCACGGCCACGGTCTGATCCGGCTTGGTGGCAAGAATCAGAACGCTGGCAGCTTCGGCAACTTTCGCGTTGGTGGTTTCAATCCGCGCGCCGGTTTCCTTGCCAAAGGCGACGCGGGCAGCGGGAACCGGATCGCTGCCGAAAACCTGTCGAGGCGTCACCAGTCCGGCGCGGATGAAGCCCTTCGCCAGTGCCGTGGCCATTTTGCCCGTGCCCAAGAACCCGATGGTCAATTTCGAAGCCATGCCGGGGGTTGTACCAATTCAGCCACGATGGCGGAAGCGAATTTCGAAAACCCAAGGACCCAAATACCCAAAAAGTACACGGAGGCTGGTTTTAGGTATCGGGGGCCTTGGGGATTTGGGTATCTCCCCCTCCCCGCTTGAGAAGCCGGACTCCTCTGGTATGGTCTTGGCGGAATCAGTGATAACTACGTGAACGCCGCATGAGCCGCACTTTTCGTTTTCTGACACTGGTGCTTTGCACTTTCGTTGCCGCCCAGACTTCCCGCGCCGCAACCTCTACACTCGCGCCGGTCGAACCTCCTTATTCACCGGATGATCCGCATGCCGGGCCGGGATATGAATCACCAGCCTTCTTCGAGACGTTGCCGGACGGTTCGTTGCCAGCGGCTGAGGACACGAATCGCGTCAGCGCA
>Ga0315910_10003960_pt1 | contig 12470 bp, 10 predicted proteins | sample EdamamesoilMG_FD_204470 | JGI IMG/M metagenome (GOLD analysis project Ga0315910, IMG submission 204470) | Garden soil microbial communities collected in Santa Monica, California, United States - Edamame soil | ecosystem: Environmental > Terrestrial > Soil > Garden | place: USA: California... | reverse complement strand
TCGTGCTGTGGATCGGCTACCTGCAGTGGCACTTCCGCATCTACGGCGCGCTGAACATTCCCGACCCGGTGCTGCGCAACTTCCAGAACATCCAGCACCGCGATGCGCTGATTACCTACCAGCGCAAAGACCTGGTGTACGGCGACGACGGCAAGCCCAAATCCCTGTGGGACGGCATCAGCTTCAAGCCCAGCCCCACCACCGGCGAACTGATCCCCGACGAAACCCATCGCATTCCGGTTTACGACTATGTGACCCCCACCAAAGCCGCGTGGCCGGAGGCGGAATACATTGTGGGGAATCCGCCGTTTATTGGAAAAGTGAACATGCGGACTCTCTTGGGCGATGGGTACGTGACTGCGCTAAGAAAGATTTTTGCCGGCGAAGTACCAGATTCCGCTGACTTCGTGATGTATTGGTGGCATATCGCCGCGACCAAGGTGCGAACCGGGCGGGCGAAACAGTTTGGCTTTATCACCACCAACAGCCTGCGCCAGACCTTCAACCGGCGGGTGCTGGAACCGCACCTGAATGACAAAAAGCAGCCGCTGTCGCTGCTGTTCGCCATTCCCGATCACCCTTGGGTGGACAGCAATGACGGCGCTGCTGTGCGCATTGCTATGACCGTTGGCGTGAGTGGAGAGCACGTTGGTGAATTGAAGCTTGTTACGGCTGAGTTAGAGAGTATTGATGATGCGCGTTCCTTAAGCTTTGTCAGTCGTTCGGGAAAGCTGTTTGCTGACTTGGGTATTGGTGCCAATGTTGCGAGCGCTGTAAGAATGCTTGCGAACCAGGAAATTACTTCAATGGGAGTGATGTTGGCCGGCGCTGGATTTATTGTGTCTAGCAATGAAGCAGAAAGTCTTGGACTTGGCACTGATCCAGACCTGGAAAAGCACATCCGGGAATATCGCAATGGTCGTGATCTGACAGACAGGCCGCGAGGCGTGTTTGTGCTCGATTTCTTCGGGTTTGACGAGCAAGAAGTTCGAGCACGGTACCCAGCTTGCTATCAGCATCTTTTGAATTATGTGAAACCAGACCGTGAAGCCAAGCGGGACGCCGGCTTTCGGGAAAATTGGTGGATCTTCGGTAGGCCAAGGCCGGCATTGCGACAGATGAATCAGAAATTGGGCCGCTACATTGCCACCGGCGAGACAGCCAAGCATCGGTTCTTTCAGTTCTTGAATCATTCGATTTTGCCTGATCACATGCTCATCAACGTAGCCTCAAACGACGCAGCCATTCTTGGCGTGCTCTCCAGTCGAGTTCACGTAGCCTGGGCACTTGCAGCCGGCGGTACGCTTGAAGATCGTCCTCGCTACAACAAAACCCGCTGCTTCGAAACCTTCCCCTTCCCCGACTTGAACGCCACCCAACGCCAGCATATCGCCCAACTGGCCGAACAGCTCGACGCCCACCGCAAGCGCCAACAGGCCGAGCACGAAACACTCACGCTCACCGGCATGTACAACGTGCTGGAAAAACTGCGCAGCGGCGAGACGCTGACCGCCAAGGAAAAAATCATCCACCAGCAGGGCCTGGTGTCGGTGCTGAGAGAACTGCACGACGAACTCGACCGCGCCGTGTTCGATGCCTACGGCTGGAGCGACCTCGGTGACAAACTCGTGGGCAAACCCGGCGCCACCACGCCGCTGCCCGACAAACCTGCCGAACAGGCCGAAGCCGAAGAAGAACTGCTGATCCGCCTGGTGGCCCTGAACGCCGAACGCGCCGCCGAGGAAGCCCGAGGCCATGTGCGCTGGTTGCGGCCCGATTACCAGGCGCCCGATGCCCAGCAGGGCAGCAGCAAGCTAGACCTTGGCGACGATGAAGAAGAAACCATCCCTGTCGCCGCCACCAGCCAGAACTGGCCCAAGTCCATGCCTGAACAGGTGGCCGTCATCCGCGACCTGCTGGCCACCGCCCCGCGCAACCTCGAAGCCCTGGCCGCGCAGTTCAAGCGCAAACCCGTCAAATCCATCGAACCCGTCCTCTTGGCAATGCAGGTGCTCGGCCACGCCAAACTCGCCGATGGCCAGTGGCGCCTGGTATGAGCCCGGGCTTCCCGTCACCCGCAATCCTGGGTCAATTTCCTACCTGATTTGGCGGGCATTTCCCCTGTGACGTTTTCGCAGAAACGTCCATTCTGTTGTATGACATGCAGCCTTTAAAGCCGACTGTTGGCGTCCAGTTGGACCAGTGCAGCAAGGCACCGCCACTGGTTGCTCGACTGGCTGTAAAAGGAATATTAAACTTGACTAAACTTGACTCAGGCCTATAATCCGCGCATGGAAAAACGACTGAATTCCGCCAATACCCGGCAGGCGATGGAGCGCGCCGGGTTAACTCAATCGGCCGTTGCTGAGGAACTCGGAGTTTCCAAGGAAGCGGTTTCACAGTGGCTTAATGACAAGTCATTTCCTAGGCCCAACAAGCTGTTGCAATTGGGCAAGCTGCTGCGATTGCGTTTTGATGATCTGGTCGTACGGGACGACCCCTTCGCGCCCAAGGTGGCCTTTCGCAAAATGAAGGGGACGAAGACCACCCAACAACATTTTGAAAAAGCCCAGGTAATGGGTACTTACCTGCGGCAACTGGTGCCCTATTTACCTTTCAGCACGCTGGAAATGCCACCCATTCTCAAAGCGCCCGTTAGCGACTACGAGTACCTGCGCCAGGTCACTGAAAAAGTGCGGGCGGAGATTCACGTCGCGTCAACCGATACCATTGACTTCAACCACCTGATCAGGCGTTTCAGTGATTTGCAGGCCGTGATCGTGCCAGTCCTTTGGGGCAGCAAAGATAGGCACGAAAACGCTGTGCACATTTATCTGCCCGATTCACAAACCACCTGGGTTTACCTGAACCTGGACACCAACGTCCACGACTTCAAATTCTGGATGGCGCATGAACTGGGCCATTGTCTGTCGCCCGAATTGGAAGGAGAAGCTGCGGAAGATTTCGCGGATGCCTTTGCGGGCAGTTTGTTGTTTCCCGACAAACTGGCTGAGCAGGCTTATGTCTCCATTCGCGGGCAGAAGTCGCCTGCGCAGGTAATCAGCCACATCATTGAATTGGCCGAAAAGCAGGTCATTTCTCCTGTCACGGTGCTAAAGCAGGTCAACCGGTTTGCTGTATTCCAGGGACTTCCTGAAATTGAAGATGGCGCCGCCTTCTATGGGGCAGTGACCAATTTCAACAAAAAATACCTCAACTTGTCTGACACGTTGTTTGGACGGAGCACTGTGGATGCAAACTGGCGGCCAGGTGCCAGGCAATACATCGAGGAGTCCACCAACGCCTTTGAAACCTCGATTTTTTCCGTGCTGAGGAGTTACCTGAGCGAGCAGAACAAAGGCCCGGGCTTCATTCAGACAATCTTGGATGTACCTTTTCTGGACGCTCGGAGTATTTACGCCGAGCTCACCTGATGGCGCAATCGAAAATCCTGGTAGATACCAACAGCTACATCAGGTTGGCCAGAGCTATCCATCCCTTGTTGTTTCAGTCATTCGGCGAAGCCGAATACTGTCTGTACGCATTACCGGAGTTGAACCAGGAGTTGGCAAACCATAAGCTTGAAACCAAATTCCATTGGATCAACGACGCTGAGTATTCCGACAACCGGCGTAATTTTCCAATCCTCAGTCGGGCACAGAAAAACGCCATCAAACAGACGTTTGATTATGTGTGGGATTACGTCAAGACCGAACTTCCTGGTCCGTCAAGGGTCGACGCCAGTTACATCGCCCATGCGATTGAATTGCGCATCCCGGTAGTCACCGACGACCAGGATATGACAGCCCTGGCACAGCAATTTGAGGTCAATACCCTATCAACACTTGCGCTTCTCAGAATCATGCTCGATTGTCAGCATATTGCTGCACCAGCCCTGGTTGCCCTGTTTGAATATTGGCGCCACATAACCGATTTGCCGGCCAATTTCTCAGCTGACAGGCAGCGCTTTTTTTCTGACCTTTGAGCTGAAGCTTCTGAACAGACACATCTGCGTCTCGGGTTGCCCTGGCAGTGAGTTATGATTGCTGGCCAGATCAGTTAAGGACCATCAAGTCACTCGTAGAGGAACACCAGCATGAGTTCATCGCCGCATGGGACCGACACTTCAGAAGTTGAGGTTACCCACGTCTCCAGCAACGGCGTCTGGCTGCTGGCCCACGAAAAGGAAATGTTCATGTCGTATGAGGACTTTCCCTGGTTCGCAGATCAGCCAATTAAAGCCATACTGCACGTGAAAGTGCCCACGCCTGGCCATTATTACTGGCCCGATCTCGACGTAGACCTGAGCGACGAAATCATCGAACACCCGGAGCGGTTTCCGCTTCGCGCCAGCAGCTCTTCCTGACTCAAATTATTGATTCAAAACCAAAAGAATTTTCTGAGGATTTTCTGGGGGATTTCTCATGTGCACGCGGTGCCGCTGCACCAGAGTTTGGGTAACCGGCAGCTGGGCCAGTGTGGCCCGGACCGGTAACCAAGGAGGAATCACCCATGAATCGCTTCAACACGATGGCACTGGCAGGCGCAATGCTGGCAGGACTGATTTGCGCAACCACACCCGTGCTGGCTGAGGCCGGCTCCAACCCGCTCGCGAATGCCAAGGGTTCCCGGATTGTTGGCGTATACGACGTTTCAATCGACGTACACAATTGCGTTTCCGGGGCGTACTTGTTCTCGATGGTGGCCATGCACAAGTTCGAACTGGGCGGCACCGGGCAATTGCTGCCGTCTGGAAATTCCGCCGTCGTTCCGGTGCACATGATGGTGTGGGAGTACCTGGGCGACGATACCTGGAGATCGGCCACCCAGTTTTTCCGTTATGACGCCGGCGGAGTCATTGGGACGGGCCGGATAGTCAACGAGGTTTGGCTGAGCGAAGACGGCACGGAGTATGGCGGTTCTGGCTATTCCGAAAATTACGATCTTGCCGGCAATCTGGTGGGTGTAGGGGCATGCCCAAGCTTTACAGGCACCCGGTTTACTGGGGGTTAGCGGACGGGCCTGGTTGAACCCGCAGCGCGTCACCGCTGCGGGTTTCCAGCGATTGCGGGTGATCGCCCTTGCAACCCAGCCGGTCCCTGTTTGCTTCCGGCTGGCTGAAGTCAAATCCGTTCAGGCACGTATTTACCACCCAGCGCACCGGCTGGCCATCAGCGAGTGGAAATGCCGGCACGCCGGCTGCAGGAGCTTTCGGTAAGCGCACCGGCTGGTCCAGCGGCAGGGGCTCGGCGGGAGAAACGACGCAATAATCCGCTTGCGCTCCGGGCCTGATCCAGCAGCGTTTTGGCTCCGTGTCGCCTGAAGGTTGCGCGCAATAGCCATGCGCGCCATCTGCAGAAACATCCTCCGGCAGGCGGCTCAGGAAAGCCACCATGTAATCCTTGCAGTCGTCGTGCACGGCACAGAGCGTCACGCCCAGGCTGGCGCTGACATCCGCCACCAGGCAGGCGCCACCACGGCCAGTCGACCACATACCCGCCGGGTGCCGCACCAATGTGAAGCTCGCGGAAATGCCTTGTGCTGCATCATATTCAACGTCGCCGGGTTCCAGCCTCAATGGCACTGAAGGTGGTTGTGCCCATGCCTGGGTTGCGCACGCAATCAGAACACAGGCCATCCTGCTGGCGCTCATGGCGCGGCTCCAAACCGGTATTGCAGGTCCAGCCAGTACTGCAGCGGATTGCCGTAGAAAACGGTGCGATAAAGGAAATTACCTCCACCCAAGCCGAGGCCACTCACGATGTAACGCTCATCGCCAAGATTGCGGCCCATCAGGCCTGCCCGCCAGCGTCCGTCGGAGGACATCCAGTTGATACCCGCGTCCCACAAGGCATAGGCGCCCTGGTCAAGTGCGGAATTCGGCCTGTGGCCCTGGGTAAATTCGTCCCGCCATGACCAGCTCACGAGGGTTGCCAATGTTCCCGGCTGGCCAAGCAGGCTGAGTGGAAACTGGTAGCGTGCCGACAGGGCCAGAGTCCAGCGCGGGGCATTGCCGAAGGTGGTGGAATCGGCAATGTCCTGAGCCTCCGGGTCGATGTATTTCTCGAATTCTGCATCGATGTAGCCCAGCGCGCCGTTCAGTTCCAGCCGGGAGCCATTGGTCCACAGATCCGTGGCTGCCAGCGCCTGGCCCTCCCATTCCAGCCCACGAATAACCGCGTCGGCATCGTTGGAGGCAATCGTGCCCGAGAAGCTTTCGTAGATACCGTCGCCGTCCCGGTCGATGAGCTTGGTGCCGGAAATCTGGATGTCGGTGTAGTCGGCATGGAAAAGCGCCAGGCGCGAATTCAGGCGACTATCGAACAAGACACCTTTCCACCCCCATTCATAGGACCGCACTTTTTCGGGTTCGAATTGCATGAACGCTTCCACTTCATCCTGCGTGAACAAATTATCACCATTGAAATCCGGCGCGTCGCTGCTGAGGCCACGAGGATCAAAGCCTCCACCTTTGAAGCCATCCGCCGCGGTCGTATACAGCATCTGTCCATCGGCGGGGTGGAATTGGACGGTGAGCCTCGGGCTGAGGTCATCGAATCGCGCCGTTCCCTCAAAATCTCCTGGACGGCTCAGCAAGGTGGCTGAGCCGCCAAAGAATCCGGTGAAGCCTCCAACCAGCTCTTCCCTGATAACCACCGAGTGGCGCCGGTCTTCGGTGTAGCGCGCGCCCAGCGAAACCGACCAGCGTTCGTTGAAGTCGTGGCTGAGGTCGCCGAACAGCGCCCAGCTTTCTATGGCAACGTCGGTGAAGCTGTTGGTATTCCTGAATGGTGGAACGCGGCCTCTCAGGGACTCGCGCACGTTTAAAGCGGTGGAATCGAGGTAAAAAGCGCCCAACACCCAGTGCCAGCTTTCGTTGTTGAACAACGCCTGCAGCTCGGCGGTTTGCTGGCGGTTCTGGTCGACGAAGCCAACGTCAATGTCCACCACGGGCAGGGCATCGAGATCAATGGGCTTCCAGTTCTCATCGGCGCGGCTGGCAAAGATGGCGCGCAGCGTCCAGTTGGTTGTGGCCTGATACTCCGTCAGCAATGACCAACCGCGCACTTCGGCACTGGCCTTGAAGCTCTGGTGGCCAGCCAGCGTGTCATACACATTCGGCAACGGGATGAAGCCCGGAAAGGCGGTGGCCACTTCCAGGTGTCCGCGGCGGGTATCGGAGCGGTCTTCCAGCCCATCGGCGACAAATCGCAGGAACCACTTTTCACCTGGCTGCCATTCCGCAGTGAAGCGTGCCGTGAGGATGGACTTGTTGTAGTTTTCCTGGTCGGTGAGGTACAGGTTGTCGCCAAAGCCATCGAGGTTGAGGCTGGCTATAGTGGCGCCAACCGAGAATGTCTGGCCAACCGGGAGCGTTGCCGACACAATCCCATCGGCCATCCCGTAATTTCCGAGGCGCGCGCGCATGCGCAGTTCCGGCTCGTGGCCCAGGCGCCGGGTGATGTAGCGAATGGCGCCACCGACCGCATTGCGGCCGTACAGCGTGCCTTGTGGCCCGCGCAGCACTTCGATGCGTTCTACGTCGAGCAGGTCCAGCAGCGCATTTTGCGGACGGGCGTAGTACACATCGTCCACGTACAACGCCACGCCCGCTTCCAGGCCGGCGATATGGTCACCCTGGCCCACGCCCCGGATGTGGGCAGCGATGGCGTTGTTGGTGCCCACTGCGGTTTCGACGATGGTGTGTGGCGAAATCTGCGACAAATAGCTCAGGTCCAGCGCACCGAGCTCTTCGAGTTGCTCGCCACTGAGCGCGGTGATGGCAATTGGAACCTCCATCAGGTCCTCAGTGCGCCGCTGGGCAGTGACGATGACTTCTTCGAGCACCGGCTGGCTTTCAGTATCTGGCCTTGTGGAGTCTGTTGATTCTGCGGCCGTGGCCGGTAGCGACACCGCCGTCCACAAACCAATAACCACCCAGTGAAATAAACTGCCTGGCGCAGCATTCATCAGGTTTCGCCCGGCCGCGACGGGAAGTTGAGCAGGCGCAGGATCTCGAGGAATTCAGGCCTGTCCTGCAGGATGTTCCATCTAGGTTGATTGGGCAGGAAAATCAGGCTGGGATCACGGTTTTCGACGGCGCGTTGCAGCTGGTTCATCGCGCACTCGAGATTACCCAGGTCAAGGCAGACCCCTGCAATGAAATAGGCATGCACATAGCGCTCCTGTTCCGATTGCAGGAATTCGGCCAAGATTGCCTCGGCCTCGGTACGGCGGCCGAGTCTCAGAAGTTCAGGGATTTGAGCCATCGAGCTTACTCTGGACCTGTCGTTGAGCGCCCGTGCCATTCGGAGCTGCTCCAACGCTTCTTCGGAGCGGCCCAGACTGGAGTAGGCCTCAGCCAGCACCTGGTGCGTCAGCCAGAAATCAGGATCGATGCGGATGACCTGTTCCAGGCCGTCCGCCGCCTCCTGATAGCGGCCGAGGCCATTGAGCATGCCGCCTTCGATGGCCGCGGCGTTCATGTACAGCGGGCTGAGTTCGCGGGCACGGCGGATTTCCACCAGGGCCTCTTGCTTGCGTCCCAATACGCCCAGCAGGTGCGCGTAGCCAAAGTGGACCTCGGTCTCATTCGGGTCCAGCTCGATGCCACGCAGGAAATGCGCTTCCGAAGCCTGCCAGTCCCATTCGTACCACTGCGCGATCCAACCCAGGTAGGCATAGGCTTCGGCCTCGCGCGGGTCGAGCTGCAGGGCGCGCTCCGCGGCCTGCTTCGCCAGCGGGTAGTGTTCCAGTGGCGCAACTTCTGAAACGATGGGCAGGCGGAACAGCGTGTTCGCCAGGCCCAGCCAGGCCTCTTTGTAGTCCGGGTCAATGGCAAGGGCGTGGTCAAAACGCTCGCGGGCGATCAAGAGGTGATTGCCGGAAAGTAGTGACAGGTTGTAACGCCCTTCCAAGTACAGTCCGTAGGCATCCATGCTGGGAGTACCGGACTTCCGGTCCTCAACCGCATCCGGGTCCAGGTGCGTTTTCATGGCTTCGGCAATGCGCGCTGCCATGGTGTCCTGCAAACTGAAGATCTGGGTGAACGGCTGTTCGAAACTGTCCGACCACAGTGCAACACCGTCAGTCACTCGCAGCAGTCGCACGTTGACCCGCAAAACCCCGTCGGCCAGCAGCAGGCTGCCATCCACCACGCTGTCGACGTCGAGCTCACGCCCGGCCACCAGCGGATCCCGGTCAGGCGCGCTGAAGTAGCGCACCGAACTGATGGGACGCACCACGGTACCCGGCACCTGGCTGAGTCGGGAGATCAAGGTATCGGCCATGCCCTGTTCGAGCACCGGATCGGATTCGACTTCCATGAGGGGCAGGAAAGGGAGTACGGCGATGCTGACGGGTGGGCCGGCCATCGGCGACCTGAGATTGGTCCACCAGATCCAACCCCCCAATACTGCGCTGAGCAGCAGGAGAGCCGAAACTGCCAGGCGAAGGTTGCGAGTCTTGTGCTGGTTTGCAGCGACTCCTGTGCGGTCGTCGGCTGCGCCAACAGCGAGGCCCTTGGCAGCAACCAGAGGTTCCAAGTTGGCCTGCAGAATGTAGCCACGTTTGGGAACGGTCTGGATGATTTTGCGAAGTTGCTCGTCACCGGAAGCCTGCACCAGGTGCTGGCGCAACTGGTAAACGCATTGGGTCAGCGCGTCGTCATAAATCTCCCCGCCTGGCCAGATTTCTTCCAGCAGGACATGCCGGCCAACGAGCTGGTTGGGAGTACGGGCGAGGGCAACAAGGACCTGGGCGGCACGCGGCTCGATGCGCACGGTGCCGTTGGAGCCGGTGAGGGAACCGCTTTCAGGGTCAACGAGCAGGCCCTGGAGCCTGAATGGACCCGATAAAGTACCCGTATCCCGGAGAACAGCATCCATTGCGTTCCGCACCTGTCAAAGGTTTAGGCTGGTAGTCGAGCACAAGACTTTAGTGGGCATTATATACTGGCCAGGAATTATTGCCGGGTGCCTGAGGAAATGCCCATGACCAGCTTTGTCCGTAACATCTTGTGCGCCAGCTTACTGCTGGTTGTGGTTGACCTGGCGGCGGCCAATGATTTTGAGCAGGTCTGGACCTGCACCATCCAGCCTGGACACAGCCTGGATGAGGTCAGGAAAGTGGCGGCGGATTGGCTTGCCGCGGCGCGCGGCATGAAGGGCGGGGAGGGCCTGGATGTGACCATCCGCTGGCCCATCGCGGTGCCCGACAGCGCCGAGCAGTTTGAATTCGTCATCCGCGCGCCGTCATTGCAGGCGTGGGGCGGGTTCTACGATGGCTACGATCCCGCATCACCCGTGGGAAAAGCCGATGAAGCCTTCGCCGTGGTGGCGAGCTGCTCCGGCAGCACCGTGTGGGAATCCATTTCGATACCTCGCTAGCTCCAGGCAAACTTCGGCTGGTCGAAGTGCGCCACTCGCGTGTCTTTGCCGAGGATGGCAACCTCACGGAACTGGTAGGCAATGGCGGCAGTGGGTGCCGCAAACCAGTCGTTGCCCAGTGGCATTTTCAGCACGGGATGCTCGCGGTCTTTTTTGTACTGCAACCTGGGAGCATCCTCGCGAAGCAATTCGCTCACCGGGATGCGGTGCAGGGATTCCACCTCGTCCGGGTTGGCGGTCAATTCTCCCACCCTGCCGCCCCACACCACCACGGGCGAAATCACAAAGCCGGAACGGGTGGCGTAATCATCCAGCCGGCCGAGTACACTGCCCGCATCCAGCTGAAGGCCAACCTCTTCCTGTAACTCGCGCAGGGCCGCCTGCTCCACGGTTTCGCCTTCGTCCAGACGACCGCCCGGGAAAGCGCGCTGGCCTGCATGGTCTTTCAGCTTGGCTGCACGAATGGTGAGCAGCACGGCGGCCCGCCCTTCATCACAGGCATTGAACGGAATGTCGCCGATTCCGGCAGCTTCCTGTTGGTCCAGCACCACCACGGCCACCGCAGCCTGCCGGTGATCCGCGCTGGCGATGGCGCTGAGTTCGAACTTCAGGAGGTTGGAGCGGATGAGATTGCGAAGTGGACCTTCAATGGAAAGATCGGGCATCATGAGATCAGTATACCGCCCCGAATTGCTGTCCAGGCAGCTTGACCCCTGGTGACGAGAGTAGCCGAGATGAAAACCCTGATTGTCGCAACCGTGGCCTTGCTGGCCACCGGCATGAATGTTTCCCAAGCCCAGGAATCTGAGCGTGAAGCCATACTGGCTGTGACCGAGCAGGCCTTTGCTGCCGTCAAATCGCAGAATCCGGATGACTGGCGGGCCATCCAGCTGGCGCAGGGCACAACCCTGTCCTTCCGGCCACACCCTTCCGGTGAAGCCGGCAAACTGGAAATGCGCATGGCCAACAGCGAAGAATTTGTCGCCGGCATGAAAAAGACCGAACAGGAATATGCCGAGTACTGGATAGGCGAACCCACCGTGCTGATTCGCGGGCCCATCGCGGTGGTGTGGGGCGAGTATGAGTTCACCATCGACGGCAAGTTGTCACACTGTGGCGTCGATGCCATCGACCTGGTGAAGCTCGACGGTGAGTGGAAAATCGCCAACATCATGTGGACGGCCGAAAAGGAAAACTGCCCCTCATCCGCAGGCGGTTAAAGCAGCAACCGGTTCACCCGCTTACAGGCGATTGCGGATGAATTCGCCGCCTTTCATGATCACGTTGAAGGTTTCATCCGGCCGCGACATCACATGGATGTCGTCCAGCGGATTGCTCTCCAGCACCAGCAGGTCGGCATAGGCGCCGGGTTTCAGGCAGCCGACCAGCCCGTCTTTTTTCATGATCTCGGCATTGATGCTGGTGGCCGAGCGCAGCAGGTCGATGGGCTTCACAATGTCGGCGCGGAATTCGAACTCGCGGTTCTGCATGTCGTGGTATTTCTCGCCAAAGAGATCGGTGCCCATACCCATGCGGGCGCCATGGCGGTACAGGTACTCCACGGATTTGTAGGCAAGCGCATGCACTTCACGCATCTTGGCGAGGCTGTCGTCCGACATGCCGAGCTCCTTGCCATGCACCAGGGCCTGCTCCATCACGGCCAGCGTGGGCACGGCAAAGGCTTTACCCTCGGCCTGCTTGATCAGCTTGGCGGTTTCTTCGGTGATCATGGTGCAGTGATCTATGGAGCGCACACCTGTTTTCAGGCAGCGCCGCGCGCCATCGTCGGAGTGGCAATGTGCCACCACATACTTGCGGCGGGTACTGGCTTCATAAACCGCGGCTTCGATTTCTTCGTCGGTGAATTGCGGCATCCACACCGGATCGGTGGGTGAGGCAACGCCGCCCGAGATGAACACCTTGATGTGGTCTGCGCCCTTGCGCAGCTCGTTGCGACAGAACTTCCGCACGGCATCAGCGCCATCGACGATTTCGGCAAAGGTGAAATTGGCCGCGCAGCCGCAGGGTTCATCGATGTGGTGTGCCGGCCGCATGTCGCCATGGCCACCGGTTTGCGACAGC
>Ga0315910_10003959_pt1 | contig 12476 bp, 9 predicted proteins | sample EdamamesoilMG_FD_204470 | JGI IMG/M metagenome (GOLD analysis project Ga0315910, IMG submission 204470) | Garden soil microbial communities collected in Santa Monica, California, United States - Edamame soil | ecosystem: Environmental > Terrestrial > Soil > Garden | place: USA: California... | reverse complement strand
AAGGGCAAGAGGAGCCCGATCGAGCCCGTGCCCGTGCCCTCGACCGTGCCGACCCAGTCGGTGGCGCGCAGGTGCCGGCGCGCGAGCCGCTCCACGAGCGCGAGCGTGCTCCCCGCGGCCTCCGGGTCGGCCGGGCGCAGGTTCACGATCCCGAGCGGACGGCCGTGGCGGTCGGCGCGCTCCTGCTCGGTGCGCAGGCGCAGGTGGAAGGAGGGCCCCAGCGCCCCGGTGCGCGCGCGGCTCGCACCGCGGCCCGCGGACTCACGTCGCCTCGTGCTGGTCGAGCGCATGGGACGACTCACGGTTCAGGGGCGGAACCAGCCCGGATCCGCGCGGGGTGCCGCGCTCGAAGGGCGGATAGCCGTGCACCGTGCAGGCCGCGACGCCCTCGGGTGCGCCGGCGCGCTGGCGCACCTGGTGCGCGACGCGCAGCGCGTCGGTCACGGAGGCGTAGCGCAGGAGGACGCCGAGACGTCCGTCCTCGAGCCACCCGAGCGCGTCCGTGGCACGCACGCGCGCGACGATGGCCGCGACCAGCGCATTCTCCGCACTGGACTCGCGCTGCGACTCGAAGGCGAGCACCGAGAACGGTGCGCCGGAACGGTCGGAGCAGGCGCGCTCGTGCGCGAGCAGGTCGCGGAACGCCCCCGCCTCGAGGAGGTACTCCGGCGCGTGATCGCGCCCCGTCCGTCCGGGTCCTTCCATGGCCTCTTTGCTCTCTCTCCGCGACGCCTGAGCGGCGGATTCTATAGGGCCACGCATTTCCCGAAGCTGGGGAATCGCAAATTTCCGGGCGGCTACGAACTCCTACGCATGGGCCTGGTTACCGGCTCGCTTTGCCCTTCATGAATTCTCCACGTGCCCCTGATCGAGGATCCGGAGGGGGCGGATTGAGGCGGGGCCGGAGACTCCCGGCGGACTCCGGCGGCGAGCGGCAGCAGCCCCGCCAGGACCCAGGCGAAGATCGGCTCGTAGACCATGCGCACGTACACGAGGTAGGCCAGGGCCAGGAGCAGGATCGCCTCCCGGTAAAGACGCCGCTCGGGCGGCTCGTCCGCCACGCGCCCAGCGCGCAGGACCACCAGGAGGAAGAACAGGTGGGCGGCGAGGCCCACGAAGCCCACCTCGCCCAGGAGCAACGAGAGCGTCACCCGGCCGATGCCCGGGTACTGGAGCGCCAGCGGGCCGCCCGCCCCCGCGAGGGCGCTCTCGGAGGTGGCCCCCGGGCCGCGCCCCAGGGCCAGGGTCGTGCCCGAGCCCTCGATCTCGCGGTAGGCGGTCACGACCGCCGCCCCGCGCAGCAGGTCGCCGCTGGGCGTGAAGACGTCGTGGCGCTCGCCCAGGAAGTAGCGCTGCAGGTAGGCCCAGCTGAAGAGCGAGTCGGTGAAGCCGCGCTCGCTCTCGGCCCGGTACTGGGTGTCGTACAGGCTCGCGAAGACCAGCAGGGTCGCCGCGCCCAGCGCCGCCCCGCTCGAGAGCAGCGCCACGCGCCGCCGCCGGGCGCGCACCAGGAAGTAGACGAAGACGAGCCCGAGGTACGGGAAGGCCGCCTCCTGGTTGCCGATCGCGAGCGAGAGCACCATCCAGGGCACGACGAAGCCCACGCGCCAGCGCCCGACCCGACGGCCCTCGACCCAGTAGGCGAGCACCAGGACGATCACGCAGAGGTGGAAGAAGAGCACCACCTCGCCCAGCGAGAAGAGCCCGGTCACGCGGTCCGGCTCGCTGCGCGCGACGGTCACGCGCTGCAGCAGGCACACCCCGGCCGAGACGACCCCCGCGCCCACCAGGAAGGCGTGGCGGCGCTCGACGGCGTAGAGGCCGGTGGCGGCGCGCTGCGCCAGGAGCGCCGCGAAGAACAGGATCAGGCCGCGCTGCGAGACGAGCAGGGCCACCGGCGAGGAGTGGTTGACGGCCTTGGAGACGAGCGCGACCAGGAAGCACAGGAGCGCCGCGACCAGGGGCCCGCGCGGCAGCGGCGCGCGCGCCGGGGGCGCGAGGACCAGGGCCGCGACCCCCGCGCCGACCAGGGACAGCTCCGGCAGCCACTTGAGGGCCGAGGGCAGGTCGACGAAGTAGCGGTCGACGTACTCGAGCGGGACCAGCGTGGCGACGAAGGCCAGCCAGAAGCTCCCGCGCCGATCCGCGAGCACGATCGCGAGGTAAGCGAGGACCGCCACCACGGCCGCCACCAGGACCGGCAGGAATTCCACGCCGCGCGAGTGTCGCGTATGTTGGCCGGGATGGACAGCCGCCGCGCCCTGATTGCGCATCCTGGATGCGCATCCTGATCGTCAACCGCCACCGCGCGGACGTGGTCGGCGGGAGCGAGATCCAGTGCGATCAGATCGCGCGCGAGCTGGCCCGGCGCGGGCACGCGCCGACCTACGCCGTCATGGAGCCGCGCCGCGCGCGCTACGAGCTCCCCTACCCCTGCCTGCCCGTGCCGCCGGGCCGGGCCGGCCTCCGCGCGGTCCTGGCCGAGGCGCACCCCGAGCTCGTCTACTGGCGCTTCAACCGCCGCGGCCTCGGCGCCGCCGTCGGCGCCGCTCACCGCGCCGGAGCCGCCTTCCTGTACGCGCTCTCGCACGACGACGACACGCGCATCCTGCCGGCCCTGGCGGACCTGCGCGGGCCGGTGCGCGCCTGGCGCGCCCTGGTGGCCGGCGCCAACGCCTGCGCGCGCGTCCGCGTCGACGGCTTCGTGGCCCAGCACTCCGGCCAGGCGCGCGGCCTGCCGCCCGCGCTCACGCGCGTGATCCCGAACTCGGCCTTCGCCGAGGCCAGCGCCTTCGCCTGGCCGCGGCCCTACGTCGCCTGGGTCGCCAACGTGAAGCCGCGCAAGCGCCCCGAGCGCTTCCTGGCACTGGCCGAGGCCCTCGCCGGCGAGCCCTTCGACTGCCTGGCGGTGGGCGCGCTCCAGGACCGCCGCTACGCCTGGCTGGCCGACCGCGCGCGCGTCCCGGCCAGCTTCCACTACCTCGGCGCGCGCCCTCCAGAGGAGGTCAACGCCCTGATCGCCGGCGCGCGCAGCGTGGTCCTGACCTGCGAGCCCGAGGGCTTCCCCAACGTGCTCCTGCAGGCCTGGCAGCTCGGCATCCCGACCGTGAGCCTCGCCTACGACCCCGACGGCCTGATCGCCTCGCACCGCCTGGGCGCCGTGGCCGCCGCGGTGCCGGAGCTGGCGGCCGCCGTGCGCACGCTGGCCGCCGACGAGAGCGCGCGCGCCGCCATCGCCGCGCGCGCGCGCCGCCTGGTCGAGGAGCGCTTCTCGCTCGCCGCCAACGTCAGCGCCCTCGAGGCCTTCGCGGCCGAGCGCCTGGCGGCGCGACGACGGGCCTGAGCGAGGGGCGCTCCAGCCCGGATCAGCCGCGCAGCCTGCCCACCACCCGGCGCAGCTTGAAGAGCAGGAGGCGCGGGTCGGAGAGCACGAAGGTCTCGCGGCAGCCGTCGACGAGCGTGCGCGGGCCGGCGGCGGAGAGGGTGTGCAGCTTGTGCGGGTAGGGGCCGCGGCCGAGGGGCTCGACGGTCGTCACGAGCTCCTCGCGGAAGGTCGCGGGTGTGAGCTCGACGACGCGGTTGAGCGTGACGCGCTCCTCGTGGATGCGGCTGCAGTCCTGGGCCGGGCGGTAGAGCGCGTCCTGGTGGACGAAGGGCGTGCCGGCACCGCGCGCGGAGCGCGGGTCGAGCTTGACGGGGTTCCGCGCGTGGGCGTGCCACGGGCCGCGCAGGTCGGCGGCGTGGAAGAGGTGCAGGGCGCGGTCGTGGCCGCTCCCCTTCTCGGTCGTGAAGCACCACCAGCGGCCGGCGTGCCGCACGAAGGTGCTGTCGATGCCGCGGAAGCACGGCAGCAGCGCGGCGACGCGCTCCCAGCCGTCGGGGAAGCTGCACGCGCGGTAGAGCGCGACCTCGCCGGCCTCGAAGCTCTCCGGAACGCAGTAGAGCTCGCCCGCGTCCTGGACGAGGTAGGGGTACGACAGGTGGAACGGCCGGCGCAGCACCTCGCGCTCGGGCCCGAAGCCGCCGTCGGGCAGGAGCTCGCGCGCCACCAGGTACCCGCGGCCCCCGGCGTGCTCGAGGGCCTCGTACAGCACCCACCAGCGCCCCTCGTGCTCGAGCGCGAAGGGATCGGCCTGCAGGCGCCCCGGGCCGGCCGCCGGCAGCCAGCGCACCTCGGGGCGAAAGCCGGGCGCGAGGAAGGCATCGATCGGCGCCTCGACCAGGCCCACGTTCCACACGTCGACGAAGAGGAGCCGCCGCAGGGCGCGCGGGAGGCGCGCGCGCAGGCTCATCGCGGGCCCGCGCGCGTGCGGCCGGCCAGCACCTCGTCGTAGAGCTGCGCGTAGCGCTCGGCCACGGCGCGGGCGCCGAAGCGCGTCTCGACCGCCGCGCGGGCGCGCTCGGCGCGCGCGCGAACCTCCGCGGGGTGCTCCAGCAGCCAGCCCAGGCGCTGGGCCAGGTCGCGCGCGTCGCCCACGCGGAAGCGCACGCACTCGGCGGGCTCGAGCACGTCGGCGTTGGCCTGGATGTCGCTGCACAGGACCGGCGTGCCGCAGGCCGCCGCCTCGAGCAGCATCATCGACATGCCCTCGCGCTCGGAGGGGAACAGGAAGGCCCCCGCGCGGCGCACGAGCGCGAGCAGCGTGGCGCGCTCGGCCACGTAGCCCAGGAAGTGCACGTCGAGCCCGCGTGCCGCCGCACGCAGCTCGGCCGTGTACTCGGGCATCTGCGCGAGGTCGCCCAGCACCACCAGCGTGCCGCGGAACTCGAGCGCGCGCAGGGCTTCCAGCAGCGTGTGCAGGCCCTTGAGCGGGATCACGCGCCGCGCGGCGAACAGGAGGTAGCCGTCGCGCACGCCCGCACCGACCAGGAGCCGCTGGGCCGCCGCCTCGTCGAAGGCCAGCGGCTCGACCCCGTTCGGCACGTGCTCGACGGGCCGCCCGTAGCGCGCGCGGTAGTACTCGGCCTGCTCGCGCGAGACCGCCGTGCGGCGCGCGCGCGCGCGCACGAAGACGCGCTCGGCCAGGCGGAAGTAGAGCCGCCCGAGGGGCGACCACTTGCTGTTCAGGTAGGCGCGCTCGTGCGAGGTCGCCACGCACGGGAAGCGCAGGGCGAGGAACGGCAGCGCGAAGGCCGCGTCGGTCTTGTGCACGTGCACCAGGTCGTAGTCCTGGCGCAGGGCGTGGAGCAGGCAGCGCGCGAGGTACAGGAACACGCCGGCCCCGCCCAGGCGCCGCTCCGGGAACTGCACCACGCGCACGCCGGGCAAGTGCGCCTCGGCCTCCGGGCTGGCGTAGGCGTAGACGGTGAAGTCGTAGCGCCCGGCGAGCTGGCGCAGGGTGCTCTCGACCACGCGCCCGGTGCCGCCGCGCGAGGGATAGTCCTTGCCGCCGAAGATCGCGATGCGCGGCCGGCGCGCGGGAGCCGGGGCGGCGTCCAGGGCCGATGAGCGGTCGAGCGCGGCGGGCGTCACAGCCTGCGATAGAGCCAGCCAGGCACGGGATAGCGCCGCCGGTTGAGGACCACGCCCGCCAGCGGCGCGCCGCTGGCCTCCAGCTCCTGCGCCGCCTCGCGCGCGATCTGCCAGCGGTTGCGCCCGGCCGCCACGACCAGCACGGTCGCGTCGCTGGTGGCCGCGACGTGCGGCACGCGCGAGGCGTCCGCCAGGCACGGGAGATCCAGCACGACGTGCTCGAACTCCGTGCGCCAGGCCTCGCACCAGGCCGGCAGCGCCTGCAGCACGCGCTCGCCCACGGGCTGCGCCTCGCGCGGCTGGCCGCGCGGGCGCGCCTGGCCGGCGGGCACCAGCCACAGGCCCTCGACGCGCGTCGAGAGCGGTGCGGGGCGCGATTCGGTGCGCGCCGCCTCGGCCGCGCCGGGCGCCAGCGGCAGCTCGAAGGCGTGCTGCAGGCGCGGGCGCGTGACGCGCGCGTCGACCAGCAGCACGCGCCCCCCACCCTGGGCCAGGCTCGCCGCCAGGTTCGCCGCCAGGGTGCTGGTGCCCTCGCCGCGGTGCGGCGCGGTGAGCGCGTAGACGCTGCCACGACCCGGCGCGGCGCGCGGCAGGTGGTCGCGCACCTGGGCGAAGGTGCGCGAGGGCACGACGGCCACGCCGCGCCAGCGCCACAGCTCGATGCGCGCCGGGACCGAGCCCAGCGCGCGCTGGCCCAGGCGCCGGCGCACGTCCTCGGTCGAGCGCAGCGACTGGTCCAGGAAGTCGGACACGAAGGCGAAGGCCAGCGCGCCGCACAGGGCCAGCACGAAGCCCACCGCGAGGCTGACCTTCTTGCCCAGCCTGGTCGAGCGCAGCGGCAGCGGCGCCGGCTCGAGCACGCGCACGCTGGTGAGCTTGCTGCGGTGCATGGCCTCCTCGGCCTCGACCTGGCGCAGGCGCTCGGCGTAGTCGAGGTAGCTCCGCTCCAGGCCGGCGATGTCGCGCTCCAGGCGCGCGATGGAGAGCTCCTGGGCCGTCAGGCGCGCGAGCTCCGCCCCCAGGGTCGTGCCGCTGGAGCGCAGCGCCTCGGCGCGCGCGCGCTGCGCCGCCAGGGCCGCCTCGGCCTGGACCAGCGCCAGGCGCGCCTCCTGGCGGGCCGAGTTCGCGCCGCGCTTGGTCTCGCCGCGCTGCAGCCCCTCCTGGGCCAGGAGCGCCTCGGCCTCGGCGATCTGCTCGCGCACGGCGCGCACGCGGCGCGAATCCGGCTCGAGCATCTCGAGCAGGCCCTGCTCCTCGATGCGCAGCGTGGCCACCTGCGTGCGCAGGAAGTCGTGCACCGGGTTCGTGTCGCTGACCGTCTCCTCCAGCACCACGGCCTCGTCGATCGTCTCGACGCCCGCGCGCAGGGCCGCCACTTGGGCCTCGCTGGCGGAGACGTTGGCGGCCTCGACCGCCAGCTCGGCCTCGCGCGTGCCGAGGCGCGTGAGGAGCGAGCTCTTCTGCTCGGGGAGCGAGATCACGCCGCTCTCCGCGCGCAGCGACTCGAGCTGCTCCTCGGCCGCGGCCAGCTCGCCCGCCAGGCGCTCGGTCTCCTCGGCCAGGAAGGCGCGCGAGCCGCGCGAGCGGTGCACCTCGAGGTGCTTCTCGAGATAGAGCTCGGCGTAGGTCCGCGCCACGGCCTGGGCCAGGGCCGGGTCCTTGGCCTGGTAGCCGATCTTGATCACGCTCGAGTCGAGCACGAGCCGCACCTCGAGCTGCTGCGAGAGCAGCAGGGCGGCCTGGTCCTCGTCGGTGAGCTCCGGCCCGTCGCTCGGCACCAGCGAACGCACGCGGCGCTCCAGGCCGTCGCGCACGCGCTGGACGAGCCCGGGCGGCCTCGGCGGCTCGCTGCCGGGGCCGCGGACCCTGCCCAGGATCCGGTCGGCCCCCAGCGCCCGCACCACGGCGCGACGCAGCTCCTCGCTGCGCGCGACCTCGAGCTCGGAGTTCAGCTCGTTCTCCCAGGAGGTGCGCGGGTCGAGGGCCACGCCGCCCAGGGTCACGGTGGGGTCGAGCGTGACGCTCTGCCGCCCGACCTGCACGAAGAGCTTGGTCTCGGAGCGGTACGCGGGCGGCGTCAGGAAGGCCCAGGCCACGGCCGCCGCGAACAGGACGGCGAAGACCACGCCGATCCCGAGCGCGTGCCGGAACACGACCTGTGCGAAGCGCAGGACCGGCAGCTCGACGCTCGCGTCCGGGGCCGGCGGCTCGGGCCGTCGCGGCGGCGGCCGCAGGTCGTCGCCCACGGCGGGCTCGTCCTCGTAGAGGAACCACTCGCCCTCGCTCGCTCCCGAGCCGACCGCACCCGGCTTTCGCGTGGTCTCGCCCATCACGTCAGTTCACGCTGATGGTCGAGCCCAGGCTGATCGGGATGTTCCTCCGGATGTACTGGTCCACCCACTGGTTGATGTCGGCGATGGCCGAGTTGGGAACGTAGATCGCATCGTATGGACGCAGCACCAGGTTCTGGCGCGTGTCCTTGCCGCTCATCACCGCGTTGAGGTCGAGCGGGATCACGGCGAAGCGTCCGGGGCCCTCGGGACGGATCAGGATCGTGTTGCCGATCGCCGCCGTCGGCAGGAACGAGCCCGCCTCGAAGATCGCCTGCAGCACGGTGCGCTCGCCGACCAGGTCGAACATCCCGGGCGACTTCACCTGCCCGCCGACGTGGACCTTGTAGGCGGTCGTGGTCTTCAGGACCACGGCCACCTCGGGCTCACGGTACTCGCGCGCCCAGGCCGTGGTGATGTCCTGGCGCACGTCCTCGGCCGTGCGCCCGGCCGCCTTGACCTCGTTCGCCAGCGGCAGCGAGATGAAGCCGTCCGGGCGCACCTGCAGGAGCACGTTCTGCTCGGGCGTGTGCAGGAAGCGCACCTCGAGCTCGTCCCCGACCTGGATCACGTAGCGCTCCGACTGGCTGGGCGGCTCGCGCAGGTAGATCTCGAACGAGGTGGCGTTCTCGACCTGGTGGCCCGCGCAGCCGGCCAGCAGCCCGGCGAGGAGCAGGCCCGCGGCCAGCAGGGGAGTTCCGGACATGGTTCGCCAACATGCATGATAGATCCGGCACGAGGAACGCGCAATGCGCGCGCCAGGACCGGCCGGGATCCGGTGGCGAGCCGCGCGCGGCGCGCCCGGAAGCCCGAAGTCCTTGCGCACAGCGCTCGAACGGAGCACGGCCCCGCGCGCCCGGAGGCGCGCCCGGCGGACCCCACGATGCGCGCAGGCCCCTATGATTGCGAGATGCCGAGGCCTGCCCCCGCCTTCCTGCGCCGCGCGTGAGCCCCGTCCCGCGCTTCCTCCGCGGCTGGTTCCAGGACGGCTCCCTGGCGCGCATGTTCCGGCACTGCCTCGAGCTGATCGCCGGCGACGTGGGCGCCAACGCGATCCAGTTCCTGAGCCTGGCCGTGACCACGCACGCGCTCGGCCTGGAGGCCTTCTCGGTGCTGGTCCTGATCCAGACCTACACCGCGATCGTCGACGAGCTGTTCGCCTTCCAGTCCTGGAAGGCGCTGATCAAGTTCGGCGCGGTCTACGCGGGCCCGGGGGAGCGCGCGAAGCTGGCCGGCGTGCTCAAGGTCGGGTTCCTGCTCGACCTCGGCAGCGCCGTGGGCGCGACGCTGCTCTCGATCGGCGGGGCCTTCGTGGTGGCGCGCTGGAAGGGGCTCGACGGCGCGACCACCGCGATGCTGATCGTGAACAGCCTGGGCACGCTGACGAGTCTCTCGGGCATGCCCACCGCGGTCCTGCGCCTGTTCGAGCGCTTCCGCCTGTTCTCGGTGCAGAAGGCGATCGCGGCCGCGATCAAGCTGGCCGGCGTGGCCGTGGCCGCGGCCCTCGGCGCGGGTCTGTGGGGCTTCCTGCTGGCCACGCTGGCGGCCACCGTCGCCGGGCGGCTGCTGCTGCTCGGCCTGGGCTGGCGCGTGCTGCGTGCGGAGGGCATGGGCGGCTTCCTGCGCGCCCCGGCCACGGACCTCGGCCCGATCACGCGCTTCTCGATCTGGACCAACCTGATCACGACCGCGTCCCTGCCGATCAAGCACTTCGACATGATGCTGGTCGGCGCGCTGGTCTCGCTCGAGAGCGTCGGGGTCTACAAGCTGATCAAGCAGATCGCGCTGGTGATGACGATGGTCTCCGACTCCGTCTACCAGGTGATCTACCCGCGCATGGCGAGCTTCATCGCGCGCGCCGACTTCCGCGGCGCCCTGGTGCAGGCGCGGCGCGCGGGCGCGCTGCTGCTGGCCTTCACGGCCCTGGCGGCCCTGTCCGTGGCCCTGCTCGGCCCGGTCCTGATCCCCCGGCTGTTCGGGCCCGAGTTCGCGCGCGATTTCGCCAGCCTGAACGCCTACATGGCCCTGCGCTCGATCTCCTGCGCCTTCGTCGTCGTGCACCCCCTGTTCCTGGCGCTGGGCTTCGTCAAGCGCGAGCTCGCGATCCAGGTGGCGGCCAACCTGATCTACCTGGCGGCGGCCTGGGTGCTTGGCTCGCACTGGGGCCTGCTAGGGATCGTGCTGGCCTACGGGCTGCAGTTCTCGAGCGTGCTCGCGCCGAAGATCTGGATCATGCGCGCCGAGCTGCGCGGGCGCGACGCGCCCGGAGCGCCGGAGGCGCGCGCGACGTCCTGAGCCTGCTCTCCCCCTCTCTGCTCTTCTCGGCGCTCTCCGCGTCTCCCGCTCCTCGGGTTCGATCGGAAGAGCAACCGGGCGCGGAGACGCGGAGGGATGACGCGGAGAGCGCGGAGGAAGAAGGGGGAGAGGCGCGGACGAAGAGGTTCAGACGGGTCCGGCCGGCAGCTCTTCTTCCACCGTGAGGTTGAGCTCGACGGCCGCCAGCAGGGCCAGGGCCTCGCCCAGGTTCGCCCGGCGGGCCTGGTGGCGCTGCAGCAGCGCGAGCGGGTCGAGCCAGTCGAGCACGCGCCGCTCCGCCAGGCGCTGCAGCGACTCCTCGACCACCCGGCGCACGTCCCCCTCGACGCGCAGGGCCCGGTCGAAGTCGATCGTGTTGAGCTTGGGGTTCGGGCGCCGCGCGCGCCCGGGGAAGCGCGCCGCGTGGGCGCGCCCGAGCTTGAGGTGCGCCCGCCGCAGCCCGACGCGCCAGCGCGGGGCGGAGAGCGCGAGCCCCAGGTTGTTCTTGGCCGGCAGCGCGAAGAGCGCCGGGTTCGTGCGCACGGCGATCGCGTGATAGAGCCGCTGCCCGCGGCGCAGCGCGCGCGGCGCGCGCAGCAGGAAGTCGACCCAGGCCGGATGGCGGAAGGGCGTCCGGAAGCGAAAGCCGGCCGGCAGCAGGGCCGGCTCGAGCCGGCACGGGTAGCGCAGGAAGGCGAAGAGCTGCTCGTAGTAGCTGAGCGCGCTGTCCGCCAGCAGCGGGCGCTCCGGCAGCACCGCGACCGGATCGAAGTCCGGCGGGGTCAACACCACCTCGCGCGCGATGCGGCAGCGCGCGGCGAAGGCCGCCTGGGCCGTGGGCCAGTCGCAGGCGGGCTCGTCCTGGTCCACGCCCGCGATCGCGTTGGCCATGATCCCGCTCCAGCAGGTCGCCTCGGGCCCGAAGCGCAGCGGGATCTGGTGGTTGTAGAAGGCCTCGAAGGCGTGGCACCAGGGCGCGCGCCTTGCGGCGGCCAGCAGCCCTGCGCGCGTGACCGGCACGCTCGCGAGGTCCACCGCCTCGTGGCGCACGCTGGCCGCGCGCGCCACGGCCGGCGCCAGGTCGAAGTCGTAGGTGCCCGGGATCCCGAAGGTCGCCGCCACGAGCCGCTCCCCGAGACCGGCCTCGCGCAGGACGGCCAGCAGGCAGCGCGAGTCGATCCCGCCGGAGAGCGGCACGACGTGCAGCCCGGGCCCCGGCTCGGCGCAAGCCGTGCGCAGGGCCGCGAGCCCGCGCTTCACCAGCGCCTCGCGCTCGCCGCTGCCGGCCACCTCGCGCGCCCGCACGCGGGCCCAGGGCAGCGCGCGGTAGCCCTCCGGGACCCGCGGCAGGAAGCCGTAGTGCAGGAACGCGGCCAGGTCGGTGGGAGTCGCGCGGGGCATGCCGGAGCCCGCCATCATCGCCGCCGAACGCGAAGGTGCCCATGCCGCACGCGCTCCGCAAACGTACGAACAAGAGCCGAGGCGCCTCCAGGCGGGACGGCTATACTGCCCGGCGATCCCGAGGACGAGTTCCTCCCGGCAGGGCGCACGGGTCAGCGCACGGTCGGTCCACCCGGGTCCCCCACCTCATGAGGCCGAACCCCAGCGCGGCTCCGTCGCGCCTGCCCCTCGTCTGCTCGGCGCTCGGGCTCCTCGCCCTGGCCTGTCACCGCTCGCCCGCCGGCGACGGCACCGGCCCGGCCCAGCCGGCGCTGGCGGACGAGACCGAGCTGCGCCACCCCTTCCTCCTGGCAGAGGCCGAGGACTTCCCGGCCCTGCGCGCGCGCGTGGCCGCGGCACCCTGGCGCGACCTGGCGCGCTCGGCCCTGGTCTACGTGCGCGACCGCTCCTTCGACGCGAGCGCCTCGGACTTCGACGCCAAGACGGTCATGACCGAGCTGTGCGGCGCGATCGCGCTGGCCTACGTGATCGACCCGCGCCCCGCGCGCGCGGCCAAGCTGCGCGAGACGCTGGAGCAGTGGCAGGGCTGGTACCAGGCCACCGGCGACGGCGTGGTCGTGCGCTGGCAGCAGGCGGCCATGGTGCACGCGATCCTGGCCCTCGACGTGCTGCACGACGCGCTCGTCCCGGCCGAGCGCGTGGCCCTCGAGCAGATGCTCGACGGCATGATCGACGGCTGGTGGGCCAACCTGGACCAGGACGGGACGCCCAGCACGCCGGGCGTGGTCGGCCTGTGGGCCATCTACCGCGGCGACCGGCGCCGGGCCGAGGAGGCCAGCGAGCTCTTCCTCGCGCGCGTCCTGGACGGCCTGACGCCGAGCGGCGTCTACGGCTCGGGCAGCGGCTACGCCTGGGTGCGCGAGGGCAGCGACCGCATGGCCAAGTACGCGCTCGTCGACGTGCTCGAGCACACCGGC
>Ga0315910_10003957_pt1 | contig 12478 bp, 12 predicted proteins | sample EdamamesoilMG_FD_204470 | JGI IMG/M metagenome (GOLD analysis project Ga0315910, IMG submission 204470) | Garden soil microbial communities collected in Santa Monica, California, United States - Edamame soil | ecosystem: Environmental > Terrestrial > Soil > Garden | place: USA: California... | reverse complement strand
CATTGGCGAAGGCGATTTCGTCGGCTACATGACGCACCTGGGCCTCGCCCACCCGAAACAGATGGCCGTGGCGGTGCCGGCGAACCTGCGCTGCGGCCGGCCTGAAAAGGAAGACACGATGAGCGCAACCGACGCCGACTGGGCGCCCCTGTCCTATACCTTCGCCGGCATCTGGGAACTGCAGCCGGACTGGCTGGTCGAGAATTCCGATCGCGTGCAGATCATCGACGTGCGCGAACCCGAGGAGTTCGACGGCGCGCTGGGGCACATCAAGGGGGCGAGGCTGATCCCCCTCGGCAGCCTCATGGATAAACTCGCCACGGTCAGCAAGGACGCACCGGCGGTCATGGTGTGCCGCTCCGGCGCGCGCTCGGCGCAGGCGACCTTGATGCTGCGCAACGCCGGCTACGGCAAAGTCGCCAACCTCGCCGGTGGCATGCTGCGCTGGCGCGGCCAGCGCCTGCCGGTCGACGGCGGCACGGACTAGCGCGGTGCCCGTTTGAACGTCCGCACCCGCTTCGCGCCCAGCCCCACGGGCTTCCTGCACATCGGTGGCGCGCGCACCGCGCTGTTTTCCTGGGCCTACGCGCGGCGCCACGGCGGCAAGTTCATCCTCAGGATCGAGGACACCGACCTCGAGCGTTCCACCGAGCTGTCGGTGAACGCGATCCTCGAGGGCATGAAGTGGCTCGGCCTCGACTGGGACGAGGGCCCGTTCTTCCAGATGCAGCGCCTCGCGCGCTACAAGGAAGTTGCCGACAAGCTCATTGCGGATGGGCACGCGTATCCGTGCTGGGCGAGCAAGGAAGAACTTGAAGAACTGAGGACCCGGCAAAGGCAGAACAACGAGAAACCACGTTACGACGGGCGCTGGCGCCCCGAGCGCGCAAAAGGATTGAAAAAGCCCGACGGCGTGAAGCCGGTCATCCGTTTCCGGACCCCGGAAGAGGGCGAGGTGGGCTGGCACGACCTGGTGAAGGGGCCGATCAGCTTTCCCAACCAGGAGCTCGACGACCTGGTGCTGCTGCGCGCCGACGGCGTGCCGACCTACAACTTCGGCGTGGTGGTGGACGACCTGGACATGGACATCACGCACGTGATCCGCGGCGACGACCACGTGAACAATACGCCGCGGCAACTGCACATTTTTAGAGCTTTAACTGAAGAAAACAAAATACCCGGCTTTGCCCACTTGCCCATGATCCTCGGCGCCGACGGCGAGCGCCTGTCCAAGCGCCACGGCGCCGTGAGCGTGATGCAGTACATGGAGGAGGGGTTCCTGCCGGAGGCGCTCGACAACTACCTCGCGCGGCTGGGCTGGTCGCACGGCAACGACGAGGTCTTCACCCGCAGGCAGCTGGTCGAGTGGTTCGACCTCGGCCACGTCAGCCGCTCGCCCGCGCAGTTCGACCCCGCCAAGGCGCTGTGGATGAACCAGCAGTACCTCAAGCACGCCGACGACGTGCGCCTGTCGGGCCTCACCGAACTGGTGCTGCAGGACATGGGCATCGATGCGCGCTCCGGGCCGCCGATCGACAAGGTCGTGGCGCTGCTGAAAGACCGGGCCAACACCGTGGTGCACCTGGCGGAGAACGCGCGCATGTTCTACGTCTACGAGCAGCCCATGCAGAAGGACATCGAAACGCAGCTCGACACCCGGACCCGCCCGGCGCTGCAGATGCTCAGGGCGAAGCTCGCCGAGGCGCCGTGGGATCGCAAATCGATCGCCGCCGCGATCGCCGAGGTCTTGAAGGCCACTGGGATGAAGATGCCCGGGCTCGCCATGCCCGTGCGCCTCCTGGTCACGGGGCGCACGCAGACGCCTTCGCTGGACGCGGTCCTGGAACTGCTCGGCCGCGAAACCGTGCTGGCGCGCCTCGCGCTGCACGTGCAGTGAATTTGAACGGGAGACCGAGATGACGACAAGAAGCGTGCTTTTCGCCGTGCTCGCCGCCGCCAGCCTGCCGGCCTCGGCGCAGAACATGCAGCCCGGCCAGTGGGAGTTCACCACCACGATGACCTCGCCGATGATGCAGCAGCCGCAGGTCGGTACCGCCAGCAAATGCATATCGAAGGCGGAAGCGGATGATCCGTCGAGCTTCATGGGCGGGGACCAGGCCGCCGGCTGCGTCATTACGCGCGGCGCAAGCGCACCCGGCAGCTACAACTGGACGGTCGCCTGCGAGAAGCAGGGGGTGAGCGGGGCCGGCAAGGCGACCTTCGACCTGACCAAGCTCGAAAGCGAAATCCGCATGACGGTCGCGCTGAAGGAAGGCGGCCAGAAAATCGAGATGGTCAACCGCACCCGGGGCCGCTACCTCGGCCCCTGCACGGCGAAATAATCGCTATAATTCGCCCCCTTGCGTGGGGGTATAGCTCAGCTGGGAGAGCGCTTGCATGGCATGCAAGAGGTCAGCGGTTCGATCCCGCTTACCTCCACCACTCAAGACCCTGCAGTGACGGATTTGCCTCGCATCAGTCCCGATCGTCTAGAGGCCTAGGACATCGCCCTTTCACGGCGGTAACCGGGGTTCGAATCCCCGTCGGGACGCCAATTTCTGATCAGTGCAGAATGTCCGCTAAAGCGGACATTGGGCCTGCCTATTGGAAGCCGGAATTCAAGGGGAGGTTGGAATGAGCTCGCAGCCACGAGTGTCGGGAACCGCCGTGCAACGAACCATGGCCGTCCTGGGCTCGGCGGTTTTCTTCGTGGTCGCCCCATGTACGCTGGCGGGGTTCATTCCATGGACGATGACGGGTTGGCAACTCCAGCCCCCGTTCCTTGATCTGGAACTGACGCGCGGTATCGGCGCGATCATGATTCTTGCAGGCGTGCCTGGAATCATTGACGCATTTGCGCGTTTCGCGCTGCAGGGTCTCGGCACCCCCGCGCCCATCGCGCCGCCCCGGAATCTCGTGGTGACCGGTCTCTACCGTCATGTGCGCAACCCGATATATGTCGCGCTCGTTGCGGTCATCCTGGGTCAAGCAGTGCTGATGGGCGATTGGCGCCTCATTGTCTACGGCGCGCTGTTGTGGCTGTTCTTCCACTTCTGGGTCGTGGTGTACGAAGAACCCACGCTCGAGCAGACGTTTGGGAGCGAGTTCCAGGCGTTCCGCGCCGCCGTCCCGCGCTGGATACCGCGGATGACCCCATGGCGGTCGGAATGATCAGTGGCCCGCGATGGTACATGCCGCTCAGGCGGCCTCCAGTCCCCCTCGCGCAGGACCTGCAGGGCAGTTATATTGGCGACAAATCCCTGTTGGGACGCCAGATTTTCAGGACCTTGCTTCAGGTCGACCTATCTTACGAATGGAGGACGTGATGAGAATCCTTAAAGTCGCAGTCGTGGTCATGGCTACTTTTGCCGGGGCGGGCGTTGTGCTCGCGCAGTCCGGCGCGGATGTGGTGAGAGCGAAGGGTTGCAACAACTGCCACGCAAAGGTCGGGCCCTCCTTTAAGACCATTGCAGCCAAGAAGGGGGATCAGGCTGCGCAAGTCGCCAAGCTGAGGGATGGGAAGGGGCACCCGAAGATCAAGGCGACCGAAGAGGAGATCAAAGCCTCGGTCGAGTACGTGAACGCACAGAAGTAGCCGCTGGGACCTGGGGAGACGCGATGATCGCCGTACGGATGTCCGTTGCCGCTGCCGCAACCTGCCTGCTGGCCGCCTGCGCCAATCTTGAGATGTCCGAAACGGGCTGCGAAGACAGCACGCGGACCTTTCCGGAAATGTCCGGCTGCCTGAAGACGGTGGTGGATCGGATGTACACGCCGCGCCCGCAGTACACCCCCGAGCTGCATCTTTACCTGACGCAGGAGCGCTATCTCTACGAGCGCGTGAGCGCCAAGCAGATTTCCGATTTCGAGGCGCGCGTCGAATTGCGCAACGCCTACGTCGCGCTGCGCGAGCAAAGGGCGCCCAAGTAGCTTTGCGCGCCTAGCGGCGCCGGTAGACGTGGTAGCGCGCGCGCGCGGTGCCGGGCGGCGGATCGAGTTCCGCGAGCCCGGGCGTTTCCAGCGGCTGATCGGAGAGGACGATTCCCTGAGGGTGCAGCAGCTCAGGCAGGTGCGCGGCAAGCCATGCCGCACGCGCCGCCGTTTCCACTGTTTCGCCCGAGCCGATGTCGGCGTGCGCGAGGGCGGCCGGCGCGATTCCGCGCGCGGGGAGCGACGGCAGCGTTGCGCGCATGTCGCCGAGAATGAGGCAGTCCTCCGGCGGCACGCAGGCGGGGTGCGCGGCCAGGACAAGATCGAACGCGAGGATCGTGCGCGCGCCCGCGAGGCGCGCGCGCAGGTGGTCGTAGGTGCGGCCGTTGCCCAGGCCGATCTCGAGCACCGGGCCCTCGATCGCGGCGACGGCCTGCACCGCCCAGTCGAGGCAGGCGCGCTGCGCCTGCAGCCGCTCGATGACGCTGTCCAGGCGAGTCATGGGCGCGTGTGTGGGTACATTAGCGCGCCTGCGACGAGCGTTCCACCCGCTTGACCAGCATGCGCAGCAGCGCCTGGTTGAACTGCACCTGGCAGGAGGCCGAGGCGAAACGCAGCGACGCGCCCTTGATTTCCAGCAGCACCACCGGCGCGCTGGCGGTCACGGTGGTGCTGCGCGGCGCGGCGCTCGCTTCGAAGTAGAGGACGTCGCCGAAGAACTGGCCCGCGCCCAGGGTGTTGAGCGGCTTGCCGTCGCGGCTGACGGTGACCTTGCCGGCGGCGATGATGTAGAAGCCGCCGCAGATTTCGCCTTCGCGGATCACGGTGGCGTCCTCGGGCAGGCTGCGCCAGACGCCGATGCGCAGCGTTTCCCAGATCTCGACGTCGCCGAAGCCCTGGAACAGCGGCAGCTGGCGCAGCACGCTGAAACGCTCGGCCTCGGACAGGTCCTGGTCGGGCAGGCTCACCCTGCCGTTCACCTTGCCGAACAGCTGCTCCAGGTCGGCGGCGAAGGCGCGCCCGTCGGGGTAGCGGTCCTCGCGGCTCTTGGCGAGCGCCCGCTGCACGATGCGCTCCAGGCCCGCCGGCAGGTCGGGGCGGTGCACGCTCGGCGGCGGCGGATCGAGGGTCACGATCTGGTACATCAGGCTCTCGCGGCTGGAGCCCTGGAACGGCGCCTTGCCGGTGAGCATCTGGTACATCACCACGCCCAGCGAGTAGATGTCGGTCTGGTGGTTCAGGCGCTTGTCCTGCACCTGCTCGGGCGACATGTAAAGCGGCGAGCCGACCCCGGTGAAGTAGGTGTGCGTCGCGTCGGTGTACTGCGCGGTGCCGAAATCGCTGATCTTGAGCTGGTCGGCGGAGGTCAGCAGCAGGTTGGCCGGCTTGATGTCGCAGTGGACCACGCCCTGGCGCGCCGCGTAGTCGAGCGCGAGGCAGGCCATGAACACCAGCTCGACCACGCGCTCGACGGGCAGCAGCGCGTCGAAGCTGCAGTGCCGCTCCAGGGTCCCGCCGTCGACGTATTCCATGACGATGTAGCTCAGGTCGCCGTCGTTGACCGCGTCGTGGATCGCCGCGATATGCGGGTGCTGCAGCTTGCCCGCGAGCGCGGCCTCGTTGAGGAACGCGCTCTGGACCTGGCGCCGCAGGTCGTCGCCCGAGGCCGGGTCGCGCTGCACCAGCTTGATGGCGACCTGCTGCGCGTTGAACGGATCCTCGGCGAGGTAGACGCGGCTGGTGGCGCCCGCGCCAAGGGCGCGCAGCACCGGATACTTGCCGATTTTCTCCGGGTGCGATTCGCTCATGCGGCGGCGAGGCGTCGAGTCATGCTGCGATAATAGCTTCCCGCATGGCTCGCGCGTTTTCCCCGCTGTCCTCTTCGCTCGCGCGCCACGAGGCGCGCATCGCGCGCGCCAACGCCGAAGGCCTGCGGCGCATGATGGGCGCGGATCCCGTGCTGCTCGACGTGATTCCCGCCGGCCAGGCGATGCCGGGGCTGGGCGAGCGCGTCGTCCTGCACGCCGGACCCCCGATCGGCTGGGAGCGGATGTGCGGGCCGATGCAGGGCGCGGTGGCCGGCGCGCTCGTCTTCGAGGGCTGGGCGCCGGATTTGGAGAGCGCGGCGCGCCTTGCCGCCGCCGGCGCGGTGCGGTTCGAGCCGAACCACCACCACGGCGCGGTCGGCCCGATGACCGGCATCACCACGCGCTCGATGCCGGTGATGGTGGTGGAAAACCGCGGCGAGGGAATCGGCGGGGGCAACCGCGCCTACTGCATGATCAACGAAGGGCTCGGCAAGGTGATGCGCTTCGGCGCCAACGACGCGGAGGTGCTGGCGCGCCTGGCCTGGCTGCGCGACGTTTTCGGCCCCGTGCTGGGGGAGGCGCTGCGCCGGTCCGGCGGCCTGCAACTGTCGCCGCTGATCGCGCGCGGCCTGGCGATGGGCGACGAAATGCACCAGCGCAACGTCGCCTGCTCGACGCTCACGCTGCGCGCGCTGGCGCCGCACCTGGCCGGCCTCGCCGACGACGCGCAGATGTTGTCGCGCTGCGCCGCCTTCATCGCGGGCAACGACCAGTTCTTCCTCAACATCGCCATGGCGATGGGCAAGAGCATCATGGACCCCGTGCGCGATATCGAGGCCTGCAGCCTGGTGAGCGCGATGTGCCGCAACGGCACCGATTTCGGCCTGCGCCTGTCGGCCACCGGCGATCAATGGTTCACCGCGCCGGTGGAGATGCCCAGGGGCCTCTACTTCGCCGGCTACAGCGAGGCGGACGCCAACCCGGACATGGGCGACTCGGCGATCATGGAAACCATCGGCCTGGGCGCGTTCGCGATGGCGAGCGCGCCGGCGGTGGCCGGCTTCGTGGGCGCGGGCGGCCTGGACGAAGCCATCGCCTGCACGCGCGCGATGAGCGGGATCGCGCTCGCGCAGAATCCCAGGTGGGCGATGCCCGCGCTCGGCTTCGAGGGCGTGCCCACCGGCATCGACGTGCGCCGCGTGGTCGAGAGCGGCGTGCAGCCGGCGATCAACACCGGGATCGCGCACCGCAAGCCCGGCGTCGGCCAGGTCGGCGCGGGCGTCGCGCGCGCGCCGCTGGCCTGCTTCGAGCAGGCGCTCGGCGCTTTTGCGCGGTCCCTTTCGGCCTAGCCGGCTACAGCGTCATCGCGACGCGAAAGCCCATGTCGGTGCGGCGCGCCGCTTTCGGCCGGAAAATGCGCTGCGTCGCGCGCGCATCCGCGGGCACCGAGCTCCACGATCCGCCGCGCAGCACGCGCAACTCGCAATTGCCCGATCGCCACGCGCTGCCGTCCTCGGGCGCGCCGAAATAGCTCGCGTTCAGGCAATCCTCCACCCATTCCCAGGCGTTGCCGATCATGTCGTGCAGTCCCCAGGCGTTGGCGGAGAATCTGCCGGCCGGGGCGGAGAGCGCATAGCCGTCGCTGCACCAGTGCGCTTCGAGGAACCATTCCTTCGCCGGCGGTCCCTTGAACGCGCCCGCCTTCAGGTCGCGAAAATTCGCGGTCCCCTGGCCCCGGTCGGCACGCCTCGGCAGGCCGCGCTCTTTCTCGTAGGTCTCGTCCCACACGTTCGCGTGCTTGCAGGCGGCACTGCCGTCCTCGCCCCAGGGGTGCGCGCCCCGGGACCCTGCGAGCGCCGCGTATTCCCATTCGGCTTCGGACAGCAGCCGGTAAGGCTTGCCGGTCTTCTTCGCCAGCCAGTCGGCATAGGCTTTCGCGTCGTCCCAGCTGACGCACACCGCCGGATGGTCGTCGCCTTGCGCGAAGCCGGGATCGCGCCAGTCCCTCGCGTCGTCCAGCGCCCACTGCAGGTCCTCGTGCCTGAGCACGAGGCAGCCCTTGCCCGGGTCGCGGCCGCTGTCCTTCACGAAGGCGGCGAACTGGCCGCGGGAAATCTCCAGGCGCGCGACCGCGAACGCGTGGCCGATCCTGACCTCGTGGCGCGGGCCCTCGGCATCGGTCAGCGCGCGCTCGCGCGTCGCGCCCATCCGGTAGGTGCCGGCCGGAACAGTCGCCATCTCCGGACAGTCCGCGCAGTCGCGAAACGGGGCGCCGGCGGCGGGCGCCTGGGCGAGCGCCGTGACCCCCGCCGTGACCCCGCACACAGCCAGCGCCAGTGCGGCGCGGAATTTCGCCAGATCGCGCATACGCTCCCCCAATCCCGATACAGGTATCATGCCTTCGATTCGTCTTTGCATAAAGGAAGCGGCATATGACATTCAGCGGCATGCTGGTGGCTTTGGTTTCGGCGACGGCGCTGACCTTCGCGCCGGCGCTGGGTGCGCAAACGGCGGCGAAATCGGCAGCGCCCACTGTCTACACGGTCGGCGACGGCGAAACGATCATGACCATCGCCGCCAAGCTGCGCTATCCGGCGGCGACCGAAAACCAGATGGCCTACGCGATCGTGCGCGAGAATCCGAACGCGTTCTCGGTGCGTTCCAAGGAGCGGCTGCTGCCCGGCGCCAAGCTGAGGATCCCGGGCGAAGCGACGGTGCTGTCGTACAAGCCCGCCGACGCTGACCGGGCAGTGGATACGCTGCGCAAGGGTGAAGTGCGTTACCTGGCCGGCGTCAACGCCGAGAAGGCCGGCGACATGTCCTTCGCCATCAAGGCGTACATCGAGGCGGCCCGGATCGGCCATCCGCTCGCCGACCTGCGGCTGGGCCAGCTCTACGACCGCGACAATACCAAGACGCTGCCGCGCGACCTGCAGGAATCCATGACGCACTACCAGAAGGCGCGCGATTTCGGCATCGACATCCCGGGTCCGGTCGACCGCTCGCCGAACATCACCAAGACGGGCAAGTAGTCCGCAGGAAAGTCTGCGGCGCCTTACTGCGCGCCGAGGTAAGCCCTTTCCAGGTTGCCCTCCGCGGCGATCTCGGCCGCGCTGCCGCTCGCGCTGATGCGCCCGGCCTCGATCACGTAGGCGCGGTCGGCGAGCGCCAGCGCGAGGCCGGCCATCTGGTCCACCAGCAGGACGGTGACGCGCTCGTCGCGCAGCCGGTCGAGCGAGGTGAACAGCTCGTCGATCACCTGCGGCGCGAGGCCGAGCGAGGGTTCGTCGAGCAGCAGCAGCTTCGGGCGCGCCATCAGGCCGCGGGCGAGGGCGAGCATCTGCTGTTCGCCGCCCGAGAGCAGCCCCGCGCGCTGCTGCAGCCGCTCGCGCAGGCGCGGAAAGCGCGCCAGCATCGCCTCCACATCGCCCTCCAGCGTTTTCGCGCCGGCGTCCTTGCGCAGGTAGGCGCCCAGCCGGATGTTGTCCAGCACCGAGAGCTCGGGAAACACCTGCCGGCCTTCCGGCACCAGCACCACGCCGCGGGCGACGACTTTGTGCGCGGGCAGGGAATTGAGAGTTTCCTTTTCAAAGGCAATACCGCCTGCGACCGGGCGATGCAGCCCGGAAATCGCGCGCATCAACGTCGACTTGCCCGCGCCGTTGGCGCCCAGCACCGCGACCAGCTCGCCTTCGTCGACGCGCAGGTCGATGCCTTTGAGCACCGGCTCCGCGCCGTAGCCCGCTTCCAGACTTCCGACCTCGAGCAGGGGCGCGCCGGCACTTTTTGCAGAGGAAATTTCCCTCTGTTTCGCGTGTGGATTGCCGAGATAGGCGTTGCGCACGGCCGGATCCTGCTGCACCTGCTGCGGCGTGCCTTCGGCGATCGGCGTGCCGGCGTCCAGCACGATGACGCGGTCGGAAATGCCCATCACCACCGCCATGTCGTGCTCGACCAGCAGCACCGCGATGCCCGACTGCGCGATGCGCTGGAGCAGGGCGGCGAGCGCTTCCTTGTCGGCGCGCGACAGGCCCGCGGCCGGCTCGTCCAGCATCAGCACCGCGGGTTGCGTCGCCAGCGCGCGCGCGATTTCCACCAGGCGCCGGTCGACGTGCGGCAGGTCCGCTGCGCGCGCGTGCAGATCACCCTTGTAGCCGACGAATGCGAGCAACGAGGTCGCTTGTTTTTCTTCCAGAGCTTTTTCTTTACCCCTGGTAGGTGAAGAAATAATCAAATTTTCCAAAACACTTAAACTACTGAATAGTTGCGAGGTCTGGTAGGTCCGCGCCACGCCGTGGCGCGCGATGCGCCAGGCCGGCAGATGGGTCAGGTCCTTGTTTCCCAAAGACATGCTTCCGGACTGGGCGCGATAAAAGCCGCCCAGCATGTTGAGGACGGTGGTCTTGCCGGCGCCGTTCGGTCCGATCAGGCTCGTGACCTCGCCCGGGCGCGCGGTGAACGTCACATCGGTCGCCGCCTTCACGCCGCCGAAGGCGATGGTCAGGCCGGAGAGTTGAAGGGGTTTTTTTTCGCTTTTATTTTCGAATGCATTTGCAGTAAAAGCGGCAACCATTTTTGCCCGGCGGCGAAACCACTTCTGTACTTCTCCCACGATGCCTTCCGGCGCGATCCACAGCACGGCCAGCATCAGCGCGCCGAAAAACAGCAGCCGGTACTCGGCCAGGCCCGCGAGCGCCTCGGGCAGCAGCACCACGATCGCTGCGCCCACCAGCGGGCCGCTGACGGTGCCGGCGCCGCCGACGATCACCACCAGCACGAACAGGATCGACTGCAGGAAGGCGAAGGTGGAGGGCGTGACGAAGCCCGACAGCGGCGCGAACAGCGCGCCCGCGAGCCCGGCGCAGGCGGCCGACAGCGCGAAGGCGAGCGCCTTGATCGCCACCGGGTTCAGGCCCACCGATTCGGCGGCGGTCTCGGAATCCTTCACCGCGCGCATCGCCGCGCCCCAGGGCGAGCGCGCGAGGCGCCAGAAGGCGACGACCAGCAGCGCGCACAGCGCGATGGCGAGCAGCGCGACGCCGCGCTCGCCGAACTTCAGGCCGAAGGCTTCGACCGACGGCACGCCCATGATGCCGTTCTGGCCGCCGGTGACCGCCTTCCATTCGGAGGCGCCGTTCTCGACCACGAAGCCGAAGGCGATCGTCACCATCGCGAGGTAGGGCCCCTTGACGCGCAGCGCCGGCAGCGCGAGCAGCGCGCCCACCAGCGCGCTCAGCGCGACCGCCACCGGGATCGCGATCCACACGCTCAGCTTGAGCGTCGTCGCGAGGATCGCCACCGTGTAGGCGCCGATGGCGTAGAAGCCGACGTGGCCGAAGGACACCTGGCCGGCCAGGCCGAGCAGGATGTTCAGGCCGATGCCGGCGATGGCGGTGAGCGCCAGCGTCGCCATGATGAACACGTAATAGCTGTTGGCGTAGCAAGTGAATAGGAATGCAATTAGGAAAATAACCGCATACAAAATGAAAGAAAGAGTTTTCATACCTTCTTCACTCCCGCCCGGCCGAACAGCCCGTCGGGTTTGAGCGCGAGCGCCACGATCACCAGCGCGAAGGTGAGGATCTGCGTGTAGGTCGAGCCGAGCAGCGCGGTGATCAGCGCCTCGGTGGCGCCGAACAGCAGCCCCGCCAGCATCACCCCCCAGGCGCTGCCGATGCCGCCGAGGATCGCCACCGCGAAGGCCTTCAGGCCGAACACCGTGCCCATGTCGGCGTTGACGTTGAACAGCGGCGCGATGAGGATCCCCGCGGCGCCGGCGAGCGCGGTCGAGAGCGCGAACGCCGCGCTGATCGCCAGGGGCACGTTGATGCCCATCAGGCGCGCCGCGTCCGGGTTCTGCACGACGGCGAGCATCGCCTTGCCTTGCCGGGTGTTGTTTGCAAAGAAACTGAGGAGAAAAGCGAACAGCAAGCCGATGACCGGGATGAAAATCTGCAGGAACGAAACATGGATCCCGGCGACATCGACGCCGCCCTGCGCCCAGGCCATCTGGAAGCCGCGCGGCTCCTTGCCGAAGGTGAACAGCACCGTGTTGTCGGCGACGATGCCCAGCGCCACGGTGGCCATCAGCCAGGCGTTCGAGCCGCGGCGCACGAAGGGCCGTACGGCCAGCCTCTCGACGAGGACGCCGTACGCGGCACACAACGACAAGGCAATGAAAATTGCAACAGGAAGCGGCAAACCCATCCTGACCGCGAAGACATAGGCGAACACCGCGCCCAGCATCATCGAGCTGCCCTGCGCGAAGTTCACCGTCGCCGAGACCGCGTAGGTGACGTGAAAGCCGAGCGCGAGCAGGCCGTACATGCTGCCGAGGCCGAGACCGGTAATGAGCGCGGATATGACGAGCATGAAAATGACTACGGCCGCCGAAGCGGCCGCAGCGCGGACATTCTAAACGCCGGTTACTTCTTCATCCCGACCGGAAGGATTTCGTTGTCGATGAACTGCGTCCAGACGTAGTCGTTCTCGTTGATCGCGTCGTGGTTGGTCGCGGTGAACGGCTGCTTGTAGTTCTTGATCAGGCCGTCGTAGGCGGCGATCTTGTAGAAGCCCTCGCGGATCTTCGCGCCGTCGGTCGAGCCGGCGTTCCTGATCGCGAGCGCGACCAGCATCATCGCGTCGTAGGCGTTCGCCACGCCGACCGCCGGCGTCACGTCGCCCGCGCCCTTGATGTCCGGGTACTTCGCCATCAGCGCCTTCAGCACCTTCTGGCCGAC
>Ga0315910_10003956_pt1 | contig 12478 bp, 9 predicted proteins | sample EdamamesoilMG_FD_204470 | JGI IMG/M metagenome (GOLD analysis project Ga0315910, IMG submission 204470) | Garden soil microbial communities collected in Santa Monica, California, United States - Edamame soil | ecosystem: Environmental > Terrestrial > Soil > Garden | place: USA: California... | reverse complement strand
CGATCGCGTATCCAGGGCGATACGCCGAGGAGGAGCAACGCCGCCAGGCGGTGGAGGACGGCGGAAGATGCTCGTGGAGGGTTCTGGGATGGGCTCTGGGCCATCGGAGATGGCCTATCGCCGTCCGCAGGACCGCCGCGGTTCCGCTGGACGGGCTCCGCCCGTCCGGCGATCCGCGGCGCGACCCACCGAGGGCCTTCGAAGCTGGCCCTTCCGCCAGACGCCTACCTCTATATAGAGGTCTCCAGCTCCCCCGCGAGCGCCCCCGCCAGCACCTCGACCTCCTCGATCTCGTTGTACGCCTGGGCCGAGATCCGGATCAGCCGCTGCGGCGGCGCCGGCCAGGTGAAGACCGGGACCTCGATCCGGTGGCGCTCGAAGAGCCGCTGCTGGAGCGGATCGACCGCGAAGGCGTCCGGCCGGAACCCCGCCGGCCCCGGCGGCAGCGGCACGGTCGCCAGCGTCCCGATCATCGTCTCCGGCGCCGGCGGAGGGATATCGAGCGCGGCGCACAGGCGCGCCCGTCCCGCGAGGACGAGCTCGCGGTTCTGGCGGCAGAGCGCCTCGAAGCCGCCCGGGACGAGCTCGCGCAGGAAGCGCAGGCAGGCCGGCACCGCCAGGAACGCGCTCGGGTCGTCGGTGCCGGTGAAGTCGAACTCCAGGCGGAAGCGCGAGCGGTCGGTGCGCGGCGAGTTGGCCCCGTGGGAAAGGACCGGCGGCCGCAGACCGGCCTGGCGATCGCGCCGCGCCCACAGGAAGGCGGCCCCCTTCGGGGCGCAGACCCACTTGTGGAGGTTGCCGGTGTAGTAGGCGGCCCCCAGGGCCTCGATCGCGAGCGGGAACATGCCCGGCGCGTGGGCCCCGTCGACCAGGGTGTCGATCCCGCGCTCCGCCAGGGCCCGCACGAGGTTCTGGATCGGGAACACGAGCCCGGTCGGGCTCGTGACGTGATCGAGCAGCGCCAGGCGCGTGCGCGGGGTCGCGGCGGCGAGGACCGCCGCAATGACCTCCTCCGGTGCCCCCAGCGGGAACGGCACGCGCGCCACGACCACGCGCGCGCCGGCGCGCGCGGCGGCGAACTCGCAGGCGTTGCGGCAGGCGTTGTAGCCGTGGTCGGTGACCAGGAGCTCGTCCCCGGGCCCGAGCGCGAGCGAGCGCACGACCGCGTTGACGCCGGTCGTGGCGTTGGCGACCGGCACCAGGTCCTCCGCGGCGACGCCCAGGAACGGCGCCAGCTCGGCGCGCACGGCGTCGAGGCGCCCCTCGAGCTCGCGCGCCAGGAAGCGCACCGGCTCGCGCTCGATCTCGGCCCGGAGGCGCGTCTGCTCCTCCTGCACGACGCGCGGCGTGGCCCCGAAGGAGCCGTGGTTCAGGAAGCGGATCTCCGGATCGAGGCTCCAGTGCCGGCGCAGGGGGTTCACGGCGGCATGGTAGCGCCACAGGGGCCCGCGGGACGGCGGCCCGAGGTCACCGGCGCTGGTCGCGGAGCTAGAGTGCCCCGGATGGGAGCTCCACTGGCCGCCGGACTCGTCGGGGCGCTCGTGCTCGGCCTCCTGAGCACCCCCCGGCCGCTCCAGAGCAGCTCCGCGCCGGTCGAGCCCGCGCCGCTGGCGCCGCTCGTCGAGCGCCAGAAGCTGCGCACGCTGGCGAGCGACCTCGCGCGCGCCGGCGAGGCCGAGGCCGTCGAGACCCTGCGCGCAGTCCTGGCCGCGCTGGGCGACGAGGAGGCCGAGCTCGCGCGCCTGGCGGAGGGCTGGGAGCGCGCGCTCGCCTCCGCGCGCCCCTCGGGGACCAGCCGCGCGGCCCTGGCGAGCCGGCTGCGGCGCCTGCTGGCGCCGCTGGTCGCGCGGCTGGCAGAGGAGGAGGGCGCGCGCCGCACGGCCCTGGCGCGCGCGCTGCTCCTGCTCGACTCCGAGGAGCCGGCCGTGCGCGCGGCCCTCGGGCACGTGCAGAACCCCGACGGGGTGTGGATGACGGCCGAGGAGGCGCGCTGGGACGCCGGCGCGCGCGAGGTTGAGCGCCGCACGCGCGCAGCCCTGGCCCACGATTACGACTTCGAGCACGGCGAGAGCACCAACCCGGTGCTGCGGGCGGTGGCCGGCGCGGGCCGCTTCGTGCGCGCCGAGGGCGTCGAGCTGCACGCGACGCTCGAACCGGCACCCCTGGAGCGCATCCTGCGCCAGGCGCTGCGCGCCAGCGAGCTCTCGCGCGCGCTGCTCGAGGCCAGGCCACGCTCCCGGCCGCGGCCGCGCCAGTGGGTCGTGCTGGGCTCGCGCGCGCAGTTCCGCGCGGCCCTGGCGGAGTCGGACGCGCGTGGCGGGCTCGAGCCGGGCCAGCGCGAGACGATCGAGCGCCTGGACCTCGCCTCCTACACCGACCGGCGCGGCTTCGAGGTCGCGCGCTGGCTGGACGAGGCGACCCTCGCGGCCGTGATCCTGCTGCGCCTGCAGGAGGAGTGGATCCCCTTCGAGAGCCAGCCCTGCCTGCGCGTCGGGCACCTGAACTGGGTCGCGCTGCGGGCGCTGGGCACGGGGCTGCCGGCGCTGGCCTGGCAGGAGCCGGCCAGCGGGGCCGCGGGGCGCTCGAGCGCGGCGCTCGACGAGGTCGCGCAGCGCGCCTTCCTGTGGCGCGTCGCGCGGCGCACGCTGTGGGGCTGCCGCGCGTGGATGGCGCGCCAGGCGGCCGCGGGCCGCGACGCGCCCTGGGCTCGGGCGATGCTCGACCAGGACGGCAAGATCCGCGACGAGCCGCTGCTCAAGACCACGCTGGTGTGCGCGCTGCTCCAGCAGGAGGGCGTGCTGCCCGAGCTCCTGCGCGCGACGCGCCGCGCCGAGGACGTGCCCGCGGCCATCGCGGCGGCCCTGGGCGAGGACCTGCCGGCGCTGGAGGAGCGCTGGCGGCGCTGGCTCCTGCCGGAACGGCACGGCGGCCTGCTGCAGGCCCTGGGCGCGGCCCCGGCCGGCGCGGAGGCGCCGAAGAGCCACGCCGCGGCCCTGCTGGCGCTGAACCGCGCGCGCGCCACGGCCCTCCAGCAGCCCGAGCTGCCCGCGGTCACGCTCGAGCCGGAGCTGTCGCGCGCGGCCGAGCTCCACGCGCGCTACCTGACGCGCAACCCGACCCAGAAGACGCGCTGGCCGGCGATCCACGAGGAGTACGCCGACGCGCCGGGCTTCACGCCGGAGGGCGCCCTGGCCGGCGGGCGCTCGCTGGTGGCCTTCGCCGGCGACCCGGAGGGCGCGGTGCGGACCTGGCTCGGCACCTTCTACCACCGCCTGCCGCTCCTGAATCCCGGCCTGTTCGGGGTCGGGATCGGCGTGAGCGAGGAGGTCGTCGTGCTCGACGCGGGCTCGCTGGTCCTGGCGCCCTGGAGGGACCACGTCGTCCTGTGGCCGGCGCCCGATGCGATCGACGTTCCGCGCGCCTGCGTGCCCGAGCTTCCGAGCCCGGTGCCGGGCGTCGAGCTCGCGAGCCTGGGCCACCCGGTGAGCGTGCAGCTCACCTTCGCGCAGCCCGCGGAAGCGATCGCGCTGACGCTGGAGCTCTTCGCGGGCGGCGTCGAGGGCCGGCCCGTGGCGGCCCACGCGATCGCGCCGGACGCGCCGCTCCAGCCCGAGCACGCGCCGGAGAACGCCTGGGGCCTGATCCCGACGCGCTGGCTCGAGCCGCGCACGCGCTACACGGCGCGCGCGCGCTGGAGCGGGCTCGAGCGCGTGTGGAGCTTCACCACCGGCGAGTGAGGCGGCCGGCCGCGCGCGCGCGCAGCTCTCCGTGGGCGACTGCGCGTGCACTCGCGCACGCTCGTGGCACACGCGCGCGCGTGCGTCCACGCACGCGCTGAGCGCACGAGCGCGAGCGCTCGCCGCGCGTCTCCGCTCGCACGTGACGACGAGTCGCGCTCGCGCGGGCGCGCGACACGTTCACGGAACCCGCGCGCGTCGTGGCGCGTCGATCGTCCTCGGCGCCGTGTCGGGCGCGCGCAGGCGAGCCCGCGCCGGCACGGAGCGATTCCCGAGTCTCTCTCGACTCCTCACCCCGAAAGATCCGCACCGCCATGCCGCGCTATCACCCTCTCACCTATCTGGTCGCGCCCCGTGACGCCAAGCGTCTTCCGAAGATCCATCAGCGTCGCGACCTGTGCGCCGGCCTCGAGCTGGCCTCCGTGATGCACGATCTCGGCTTCCGCCTCGGACGCCAGATCTTCAACCAGCCGCCCCGCAGGGGCCCGCAGAAGCCCCCCCCGGGCAAGCTCTTCCACGTCGACACCTCCTTCGTGGGGCCGGAAGACGTCTACCTGCACTTCACGCGCGTGCCGAAGGACGACATCGCCAACGGCAACCGTCGCATCATCCGGCCCGCCCACACCGACCTGGAGCAGGTCCTGTTCAAGGCCTGGCGCCGCTTCCTGCTCAAGATCTCGCGCGAGCACGTGATCGTGGAACCGGACCTCTGCGGGCTGTTCGAGCCGGGCTACTCCTACTGCCGCGAGCTGACCTTCAAGCAGACCGGCTGGGGCGCCCCCATCTACAAGGTCAACGACCAGGAGGGCAACGGCCAACGGCTCTACCAGGGGCCGCGCAAGTCGGTCGTGTTCGTGCTGCGCCTGGCGGAGATCGAGCCGGGCGGCCCCGGGCTCGTCTCGGCCTGGGGCATGGACGGCTGCACGACGCTCGCGCTCGCGCACCGCCTGGCGACCGACAAGCGCGCCTGGCTCGAGCAGCCGGGCTTCCGCATGGCCGAGCTCGAGCTCGGCAAGCTGCCGGAGCATATCACGGATCTCTCCTTCTGCGAGTCCTGGCCGCTGACCGAGGTGCTGGTGCACGACCTCGCGCGCGAGCCGGCGCTGGCGTGAGCCGGCGCACGCGATCGGGCGAGCGGATTCGCGCGCGTGCGCGTCCGCTCGCCCAGCTCCTTCCCGCGACGCGCGCACGCGTCCAGCCCCGCGCGCTTCGCCCCTCGTCCGCACTGCCTACCTCTGCGGCCCTCCCGGTGTCGGCACGCCGCCTACCACGTGGCCCAGCGCGCATCCGCGCCGCGCTCGCGTGTCCCTCGCGCGCGAGTTTCGGGCCGGAGCTCCCGTCCCGCCCGGACTCACCACGCCTCGCTCGTGATCTATCGTCCGCTCGCGCTCGCCGCGAGCGCCTCCTTCCAGTCCTTCTTCCTTCGCACGCCACCATGTCGACTCCCTCTCGCCGCACCCCCGATCCCAAGAAGCCCTCGCCCTCGACCGACTGGGGCTTCAACGAGCGCGTCCTCGCCTCGCCCCACGTCCGCACGGTCTACATCTGGGGCCCCCCGGGCTTCGGCAAGACCTACGCGGCCTATCGCGTGGCCCTGAAGGGGCCGCTCTACGCCTTGACCCTGACCGAGGACACCCCCGCCGCCGAGATCAGGGGCCACTACCTGCCGGTCGGCGACCGCATGGAGTGGCGCGACGGCCCGGTCGTGCTCGCCATGCGCACCGGCGCCCGTCTGGTGCTGAACGAGCTGAGCCACGCGGGCCCCGATTGCCTGTCCTTCCTGCACCCGATCCTCGAGAACCCGGACACGGCCATGCTGACCTTGCCCACGGGCGAGACCGTGCGGCCGGCGCACGGATTCACCTGCTTCGTCACGGACAACCTCCCGCCCGAGGAGCTGCCGCTCGCGCTGCGCGACCGCTTCGACGTCGTCCTCGAGGTGCGCGAGCCGCACCCGGCGGCCCTGGCGGGGCTCGACCCGCGCCTGGTGGGGCTGGCGGTGCGCTCCTTCTCGCTGGAGCCCGAGCGGCGCGTGTCGCTCCGTAGCTGGCTCTCCGTCCAGCGCCTGCTGGCCGAGTTCGACCTGCGCGAGGCCCTGATGGCCGTCTTCGGCCCCGCCCGCGGCGGCCAGATCCACGACGCGATGCTCCTGGGCGAGGCCCAGAACTGATCCAGCCACGGAGACTCCCCATGAAGAACCGCACCACGCCCAACCAGCACAAGCCCTTCCCCGAGTTCGCGGAGCCGCTCCCGAACCCGATCCCCTACTCGATCATCGACACGACCGGGAAGCACTGGCTGCCGACCAACGGCATGACCAGCCTCTCGGAGCGCAAGCTCCTCGTGCCGCTGGTCGCGGAGGGCCGCAACGTCGCGCGCCACGAGCTGGCGCACGTCAAGTGGTCGCCGCCGCGCATCCCCAAGGTGCGCTACGACGTCCGCTACCTCCTCGCCGTCGAGGACGCGCGACTGAACCTGGGCCTGGTCAAGATCGACCTGCCGGTCGAGCTGGGCCCGGCCGAGCTCGAGCAGGTCCGCAACCTCGCGCGCGGCGACCTGGCCGAGCGCGACGTGCTCGGCTTCACCCTGCGCGCCATCGCGGCCCAGGGCACGAACGCCGAGGCCACGATCCTGGGCGAGCTGGCGAGCCACAAGGAGGCCCTGCGCACGCTGGTCTTCGGCCACGTGCGCAAGGTGCGCATCGCGCTCCTGCGGGCCCGCCGCCGGCGCGGTGCTCCGGTGGCGGACTTCCGCGTCGTGCGCGCGCTCGCCGCGCGCCTGGCGCGCGAGCTCGACGCCGACCTCGCCCGCCACGGGCTGCCGCGCAGCCTGCCGTTCCCGCTGGCCCTGGCCGGGGCCGGCTGCTGCCTGGGCCACGGCCCCGGCGGACACGCCCTGGCCGGCAAGAAGGCCGGCAAGGAGAGCGGGAGCGAGGCGGCCGAGCTCGCCTCCGGCGAGCTGCGTCTCGTGGTCGCCCCGCTCCCTCACTCGACCCCCTCCGGAGCGGGCGCGCGGCGCGGGCGCGGCCGGGCCAAGCAGGAGGGCTGCACCCCGCGGCACTTCCACCGCTGGGCCATCGACCGCGCCATCTTCCGCCACACCGCCCGCCGCCGCCCCGGCGGCACGGTGCTGGTCGACGTCAGCGGCAGCATGTCGCTCGACGCCGCCGGGATCGACTCGATCCTCTCGGCCTCGGCCGGGGCGGCCGTGGTGGCGCTCTACTCCGGCACCGACAAGGTCGGCGAGCTGCGCGTGGTGGCCCGCAAGGGCCACCGCGCCGACGCGCGCGACCTGGTGCCCTTCGGGCGCGGCAACATCGTCGACGAGCCGGCCCTGGAGTGGCTCGCGACCCAGCCCGGGCCGCGCATCTGGATCTCCGACGGCGGCGTGACCGGCATCGGCGACCAGACCTCGCCGGCCCTGCAACAGCGTTGCCGCGAGATCGTCGAACGCGCCGGCATCCAGCGCGTTCGCACCGTCCGGGAAGCCACGCGCCTCCTCGCCGCCGGGCCCGGCCGCGCAGGGGCGGCCTAGGGCCACCGCGCAGCGAGCGCGCGGCTCCCGTGGGGCCCGCCGGAGCGATCCGGCGGGCCCTGTTTCGTTTCGGAGAGTGAAGGAAGGCCGCCCCGGGAGCCGCCAGGCTCCAGCCTGGCTCCGGGACCGCCGGGCTCCAGCCCGGCGTCAGCTGCGCGTCGACCAAGAAGAAGAAGAGAAGAGCCAGGCTGGAGCCTGGCGGTCCCAGGGGTCCTCACCTACCCACCGGCGAAGACTCGGCTGCCGGCACGCGCTGCACGCTCGCAGGCGAGAGCACCAGGCACGCCAGCGGGCCGAGCAGCAGGACGAAGAGGATCAAGAGGACCCAGGGCCAGGCGGAGCGACGCGCGGGGGCGGGCGGGGCGACGGGAGCGACGGCGGGCTGGGACACGATCTCCTCCACCTCGGTGCGGACCTGGGCGGCCCGCTGGTAGCGCTGCTCGGGCTCCTTCTCGAGCGCCTTGAGCACGACCCCGTCGAGGCGCACGTCGATCTCGACCTTGCGCGAGGGGGGTGCGAAGCGTCCGAGGGGCAGCTCGCCGGTGAGCAGCTCGTAGAACACGACGCCGAGCGAGAAGATGTCGGCGCGGTGGTCGACGGCGAGCGGGCGCTCGATCTGCTCGGGCGCCATGTACTGCGGGGTGCCCATCGTCTGGCTCGCGCGCGTCAGGCGCGAGGGCGGCGCGTCGCCGGCCAGGACCCGGGCCAGGCCGAAGTCGGCGATCTTCACGTTGCCGGCGCGGTCGAGCAGGATGTTCTCGGGCTTGACGTCGCGGTGCACCACGCCCTGGTCGTGGGCGTACTGCAGGGCCGCGCAGGTCTGGGCCACGATCGCGAGGGCCCGGGCCGGCTCGACGCGCCCGCGCGCGAGGAGCGGACGCAGGCTCTCGCCCTCGATCAGCTCGAGCACGAGGTAGAGGTGCGGGCCGGCGCGCCCGAAGTCGTGCACGCCGACGATGTGCGGGTGCGCCAGGCGCGCCAGGGCACGGGCCTCCTGCAGGAAGCGCTCCTCGACTGCCGCGCCGGGCCCGGCCTGGGTCCAGAGCAGCTTGAGGGCCACCGCGCGGCCGAGCTCCCTCTGGCGCGCGCGGTAGACGACGCCCATGCCGCCCTGGCCGAGGACCTCCTGGATCTCGAGCGCGGGGAAGAGCGGCGCCAGCTCGGCCGGCGTGGGCGGCTCGGCCAGGGCCAGCGAGCCCGCCAGCGTGCCGGTCGGGGGTGCCGAATCGAGCCGCGCGGCCGCCAGCAGGCAGGCCGGGCACGGGCGCCCGGGCGGGTGGCCGGGCGGGAGCGGCGCGCCGCAGCGCGCGCAGGTCGGAGGCGGGCTCGTGCTCATCGCACGCTCCTCTCCCGGGAGCCGGCCGCGCGGTTACGGGCTTTCCGGCGCATTCGGGATCGCCACGGCGGCCAGCAGGGCGGCGAGCTCGTCGTCGAGCTCGGCCGGGTCGGTCAGCGTCTCCAGGATCGCGCGCCGCAGCCGCTCGCGGTAGCGCGCGCGCAGGCGGTGCGCGGCGACCTTGGCGGCGCCCGGGGTCGTGCCGAGGCGCGCGGCGAGCTCGGCGGAGGAGAGCGTGGCGCCCGCCAGCTCGCCCTCGAGGACCGCGAAGAGCTCGGCCTGGCCGCGCGCCGCGTGCTCGGCACGCAGCTCGTCGACCACGCGCGCGAGCAGCGCGCGCGCCCAGGCGGCCTCGTACAGGCGCTCGGGCGAGCGCGCGTCGGCCGGCTCGAGCCCGTAGCGCTCCTCGGCCCCCTCGAGCGAGAGCGTGCGGCCCCTGCCGCGCTTCCACGCCGCGCCCGCCTCGGCCCGCCGCGCGAGCGCGAGCTGGAAGGCCCCCAGCAGGAAGGCCCGCAGCCGCCCGCGGGCCGGCTCGGCGCGCGCGAAGCCCGCGCGCTCGAGGAACTCGGCGAAGAAGGCCTGCGTGGCGTCGCTGGCCTCCTCGTGGCCGAGGCCGCGGCGGCGCGCGTAGGCGTAGAGCGGGTACCAGGCCGCCGCGCACAGCTCCTCGAGGGCCGCGCGGGCCTCGGCCGGCGCGCCGCCGCGCACGCGCTCGATCAGGCTCCAGCGCGTGGTGGCGAAGCCCGGTGTTCGCATGCGGCGCGGCGTGCCCTCAGCGCAGCCGCAGTTCGATCCCGTTGGTCAGGATCAGCGGCCGGCTCGTCACCAGCACCGCCTGGGTGTAGGAGCGGAAGCCGACCAGCGCCAGGTTGTTCGGCAGCGCGATCGAGTGCACGGCCTTCTGCTGGACCGGCGCGGCGAAGCTGGAGAAGAGCAGCGGCAGGCCGACGTTCACCAGCACCTCGCCCTGCGACACGAAGATCCCGCCGAGCGGCTGGCGGTAGCCGAGGACCACGGTCGTGGTCGTGGTGGGCAGGGTCGTGGTCGCGACCTCCGCCATCCAGGTCGTGCCCAGGGTCGGCGGCGTCAGGCTGCGGTAGACCTCTGGGTTGCCGCCGGCGCCGTTGTAGGCGATCGCCAGCCCCTGAGCGGGGTCGAAGCCGTCGATGCCGACTGGGTCCTGGGCGACCGGATCGAGCCACTGCCCGAGGCTGCGCTGGTCGTAGAAGCCGCCGAACTTGCCGTAGATCGCCCACTGGCCGTTGCAGGTGAAGTCGCTGACGCAGCAGGCCGGCCCGAGCACGCGCTTCGCGCCGCTGAAGAGCGGCGAGCCGGAGCTGCCGGGCTCGAGCTTCCCGAGCTCCCAGGTGGCGCGAAAATCCTGGCCCGAGAGGATCGGCCCGTCGTTGTCGCGCGCGATCTTCTTCGGGAAGCCGTTCGGGTGGCTGATGCCGATGGCCGGCGCCGGCTGGTTGCTGCCGCGGTCCCAGCCGGCGTAGAAGGGCTCGAAGGCCGGCGGCGGCGGCGACGAGAGCACGTAGAGCTGCGAGTCGTAGAAGGTCGAGCTCGCCAGCAGCGTCGCGCCCGAGACCGTCTGGGACTGGGAGGCCCCGCCCGGGCCGCAGCCCGCGTTCTCGTAGCCGAACACGGCCACCACGTTGGTCATGTTCCCGCAGTGGTTGGCGGTCAGGAAGTAGGGCGTGCCGTCGTAGCTCGTGTTGTTGAGCATCCCGGCCGAGCAGTATCCGCCGCCGACCAGCACGAACACGACCGAACGCTTGATGTCCTGGTAGGCGGCGCCCTGCGGGCAGTTCACGTCCACCAGGCACCCGCCCCCGAGCGCCTGCGGCTGCTCGAACACCAGGCGGTCGAGGATCCCGCGGTAGTCGTGCACGACCTCGCCGACCTGCAGCGCCGGCCGGCCGGCGTCGTCCTTCGACTGCACGTACTCGATCACGACCTGGTCGCCGACCAGCGGCTGCACCGCGAGCATCCCGTTCGGCTGGCGCGTGGCGGCGGTGAAGGCGCCGAGCACGGTGCCGTGGCCCGGGGTGTAGACGAAGAGCTGGCCGCTGGGCGGCAGGTCGAAGACGTCGAACAGGAGGCCGAGCGAGTAGGCCCCCGGCGAGAGGATGCGCAGGCGCCACACGAGCTCGCCCGAGGGCAGCTCCTCCCAGCGCCCGCGGTCGTCGGCCGAGAAGGCGACCGGGATCACCGCGCCGTAGCGCGCCGGCCAGTGGTTGCGGGCCTCGTCCTCCTGCATGAGCGTCGCGACGTCGGGCGCCGGCAGCACCTCGACCGGCGCGTCGGTCGGCAAGAGGCGCGGGTGCCGCAGGGTCGCGGGGCGGCCGGGCTGGGGGAGCTGGGCGGCGGCGGCGGACGCGAGGCACAGCGCGAGGAGCGCCGCGCGGAGGGCAAGCGAGGGCATGGGAGCAGCAGGGGCCGGGGGACGGGCCGCATCGTAGCCGTGAGTCGGCGGAGCCGGGAGGCGGCGCGCGGGCTATTCTCCTCGCGATGCCGCGCGAACCGCTCCACCTGGTGCTGGCTCTCCTGCTCGCTCTCGTGCTGCTCACGCCGCCCGCCGGCGCCCAGTACTCCTGCCCGAACTGCCTGCACCGCGGCTACCTCGCCTGCAAGGAGCACGTCGAGGTCCCGCCCGAGGAGGAGACGCCGAGCGCCGAGAACCCGCTGCTCTACTGCGCCTGGGCCGCGAGCTGCGCGAAGTGCGAGGGCACGCTGTGGGTCGACTGCGGGCGCTGCTCCGAGGGCGAGCTCACGAAGAGCGTCGAGGAGCGCCGCCGGCTGATCCGCCACTGGATGGAGTCGAGCCCGCTCGAGCGCGTGCTCGGCCGGCCCGTGATGCGCCTCGACACGAACCGCTTCGCCCTGGCGATCGACGTCGCGGAGCTGCCGGACGGCGAGCGCACCAAGAAGAAGGCCAGCGGCCACGACCTCGCGCACCGCCTGGCACGCGACCTGGAGTGGACCGCCGCGCGCGTGGCCGAGCACTTCCAGATCACGGAGCTGGACTACCGCGCCAAGATGCGCATGTGGCTGTGGCCGACGCTGGAGACGCACCAGAAGGCCCAGGAGCACTTCCAGGGCACGCTGACGACCGGCGACTTCAAGATGCTCGGGCGCGACCCGGTCTACTCCGTGTGGCTCGACCCGCCGAACTTCGACACGGTGCCGAGGGTGCGCATGAACTTCGTGCACAACGCCGGGCACATGCTGCTCTCGAACGCCTTCCGGCCGGTGTGGGTCGGCGACATCGGCGGCGGCTGGCTCGACGAGGGCCTCGGGCACTGGTACGAGTACGCGCGCTTCGGACGCACGCAGAACTACTGCACCGAGGAGGCGAGCCTCGCGGACGGCTGGGAGAACGGCCAGTGGCGCGCGCCGGTGCGCCGGCGCATCGAGCGCGCCAAGGACCGCCTGCTGCCGGCGCTCCTGCCGCAGCGCACGGGGCAGATGCCGGCGCCGGACCACGCGCTCGCCTGGTCCTTCTACGATTACCTCCTCGCCGCGCACCCGGGGAAGGTGCGCGGACTGATGGAGGACCTGAAGGAGAAGAAGGAGGCGCGCGCGGCCCTCTCCGAGCGCCTCGGGATGGACCTCTTCGCGCTCGAGGACGCCTGGCGCGCCTGGGTCGCCGAGACCTACCCGGTGAAGGGCGACGAGCCGCGCAGCCCGGAAAAGAAGGACAAGCAGAAGTAGCCCGGGACCGGACTCCAGCCCCGCCCCGGGACCGCCACGCTCCAGCGTGGCCCCGGGACCGCCAGGCTCCAGCCTGGCTCTTCTCTTCTTCTCCTCCCCCGCCAGCCCCCCCCCCCACCCACACCGAGGGAAACCGTGCCCGGGTACCGCCCGC
>Ga0315910_10003955_pt1 | contig 12479 bp, 11 predicted proteins | sample EdamamesoilMG_FD_204470 | JGI IMG/M metagenome (GOLD analysis project Ga0315910, IMG submission 204470) | Garden soil microbial communities collected in Santa Monica, California, United States - Edamame soil | ecosystem: Environmental > Terrestrial > Soil > Garden | place: USA: California... | reverse complement strand
CTGCAAAAGATTTGCTGGGGCTTATGGAAAAACTTAATCTCAATAAAGTAAAGGCCATTGGTCATAGTTCAGGGGGCATTGTATTACTTCAGGCAGCTTCAGCGCAACCCGAAAAATTTGAAGCCATTGTGCCGATTAGTGCACAATTCTTTTTTAGTGTACAGACACGCGACTTTATTAAAAACCACGCCAGGCCTGAGGCCTATTATGAATTTAACGAGCTGGAAAAACAACATGGAAAGACAAAGGGAAAAATAGTAGCCCGGCAATTTTATTATTTTCATGAACTTGCCGGAGACCCCTCCATTACACCTGACCAACTTTCTAAAATAAAAGCAAGATCACTCGTTATTCATGGCGACAATGATTTTGTTCCGGTTTCTCAGGCATGGGAAATCCATCAGAATATTGCAGGCGCGTATCTCTGGATTGTACCCAACGGCTGGCACCTTCCGCATGGGGGTTCAAACGAAGCGGATTTTATCAGAAGAACATCTGAATTTTTAAGAGGAGACTGGAAGGAACCTGGCCGATAATAACATTAAAAGTAGTATGCCCCCTGGCCATTGACTTTTACGGGCTTTAGGATCTTGTGTTCTTCAAAATCCTGATAGATTACGCTGAGATTTTCCCAGAAAGCAGTCAACTTAGTATTCGATGCGTATTCGCGTTGCAGCAATTGCCGCTGCTTGCTGTTTAGGATTGCCGGAAAAATATGAACCGGTATTTTCTCCTGGCCGTTGTTCTTGGCTTCCACCGCTAAAACATAAAGCTCTTTTATTTTGTCATCGGTAATGGGCATGCAGCCAATCGTAACACAATTGCCATGAATATAAATGGCCCCACCCGGATGTTGCTTGTCGCTTAGTATTTTATCCGATGCGTTGGGATAGTTAATGCCTAGCGATAGATGGAAATTACTTACCGGATTAAAATGGTTGATGGTGTAAATTCCCTCCGGGATTTGCAGATCGCCCTCCTTGCGCTTTGGACCCAGTACACCTGAGGTTGCACATAGATCGTATGTATGCAGCAACACGTATGTTGATGCGTCCTTTTCTTTAATCCACACTTCAAGTTGTTGCTCTTTCTTGAACACCCTCAAAAAAAGTTGAAAGCCGGTAAAGCTGAGGTTCTTTTTGGTGAATAGTTCGCGAACTTTACCTTCCTTTTCGTCATACGCATTTTTTACCCGAACGTGTTTCAGTTGGGTTTCTTTAAACGATGCTGTTTGCATGAGTAGAATAAGCGGAATCCAAATTAACTTCATACTTATGGGAATTGTGAGACTTGAGAGTCTTAAATTTCGTAATTATTCATGAACGCTATGCTCATAGCCGGATTTATAACGATAGCCTTTTTGTCATCGGTACTTACAATCGTAATCCTGTACTGGATACGTAAACGCAACAAACATCAAGCCATTGCAGTAACATCACAACCAGACGGTAACACGTCTGCGGGTGACCTGGTACCCTGGTCGCGGGTGAATGAATTTGTGGAGCACGACCGGCAACGCATATCACGCGATTTGCACGATGAACTGGGCACGTTGTTGAGTGTGATGCATCTTGATCTTGAACTGGTAATGCGGGAGGCCGAAAATTTTCCACCTCATATTGAAGCAAAGCTTCTTAAGGTAAAGAAGAACCTCAATGTAACAATCGAAACCATTCGTAATATCATCTGGAATCTTTCGCCAGATTTTATTGAAAGCGTTAGCCTTGGATTTGCCCTTCGCGAGCTATGCCACAAGCTGGATGCGTTGAAAGGTACGCACGTTCACTTTGTGCAAAGCGGAAAGGCGTCTCCACTGAGTCAGAAACAAAAACTTAATCTCTTCAGAATGGTGCAGGAGCTCTTCACTAATTCGATTAAGCACTCCAGCGCCTGGAACATTACCGTGCAGATTCATTGGGAGGCTACGGTGCTCAGTTTAATTGTGGAGGATGATGGATCGGGCTACAAACGAAAAGAGTTCGATGAAAAGACCTCAGGCATTGGATCGGTTAACCTGATCAAGCGCGCTAACAGCATCGGGGCTACTATTCAAAATGAGGAGCTCACGCGGGGATTACGAACTACCATTGAATTGAAATTACCAGCGGTGGATCCGCCTTCCAGAGAAGTGCCTGCGCAAAAAAATTAACCCAGCACACCATTCTCATACGCGTACGAGATAAGTTCAGCTACATTCTTAGTTTTTGTTTTCTCCAGCATGCCTTCGCGATAACTGCTGATCGTAGTTTCTTTCAGCTGGAGTTTTTGTGCGATTTCGCGGGTTGATTTTCCCATTTTCAGGTAAACCAGAACTTCAGCTTCCCGCTTGCTGAAATTTATTGACGGCTGGTTGGTGGTGGTGGCCTTTTTAAGAAGTGAATGATGAATAGCAGGTGTAATGTATTGTTCGCCTGCCAGCACGGTGTTGATTGCTTTCTTTATTTCGTCAGAGTCGCTGTTCTTCAGTAAGAATCCATGGACGCCACTTTGGATAAGATTGATAATCATGGCTTCACCATCATACTGTGTAAGTACGATGATTTTTGTTTTATAGTAATCTCTAAGTGCTTCGTGTGCTACTTCAATGCCATTCATACTCGGCATACTGATATCCAGCAACATGAGGTTAATTTTGTGACGCGACAGCATCTCCAATGCCTCGGGTCCATCACTGGCCTGATAGAGTTTTACATCCGGATAGTGCTGCTTTAAGATCAACGACAACCCTTCCCGAAACATGGATTGATCATCCGTTAGTAAGACCGACAACGGTTTCATGAACGATCTGAATTAAGTGTTGAAATCAATATCTTAAAAATACCAGAAAAAAGAAGCACTTCATAACCCGGTATCGTTGGATTGACCGAATGCCTCGATTACAACCCGCGCACAACCTTAAATGGAAACATCAATACGGCACCAATGAATTTAAAGACAAGTTCAAGCGTGAGGCCGACTATTCGAAACGGAAGCAGCAAGAGCCACACGATTGGAAAAATAAAAACAAGCGCTAACGCCAACGGCCAGCACAACACAAACAGGATACACCAGAGGATAATTACAAGGAGTGTCTTCATGAAGAAATTCTTATGGAAGTATAACCTGTCAAAATGCAGACCACAATATTGAGGCGGGATTTATTGTTATTGGCTGCACTTTACTACGCAGACTATTCAGAAATGTACAGGGAGGTGATCGATAGTGTACAATGCAGGTTAGCGTGCTGATTTTATTCCCAAAGCCGCCAACGCAGCAAGTTTGTACGCCCGACCAAACGGAAGTTCTTTTTCGTGTAGCTCAACACCTTCAGCTGAAACAGCGGAAATGAATCGGGTGGAGACAATAAACGACCGGTGGATTCGAACAAAAGAGTAGCCTGAAAGTTTTTCTGCCAGCGTGCTGATATTCTCGCGCGACACAAGAACCTTACCGTGTAAATGAACTTTCACATATTCATCAAGGCTCTCAATATAAACGATTTCAGCGATGGGTATTTTGTGCATCTTTCGGTCGGCCTTCAGGTAGATAAAGCCCTCGCCATCGTTCGATTCGCTTACGGTTGTGGTTATGTTTTTCGTACGATCAAAAAATTTATTTACAGCTTTTAGAAAACGTTCAAACGAAACAGGCTTAAGCAGGTAGTCCACCACATCAAGTTCGAATGCTTCAGGTGCAAACTCGCGGAAGGCTGTAATTAGAATAATAGCTGGTGGATTTCTCAATGTATCAACCCATTGAAGGCCATCAATTTCTGGCATCTGAATGTCCAGAAAAATCAAATCAACAGCATGTTGACGCAGAAAGTTACCGGCCTCTAAGGCGTTACTGCACTCACTTGCCAATTCAAGTCCCTCAACTTTAGCGGCATGGCTCATTATCAGTTTGCGCGCCAGGGGTTCATCATCCACCACAATGTAGTTGAACTTTGTCATGGGTACGTTAGCTGTACGGTAACGGCAAATTCATTCACCGAAGAATTGTCTACCGAAAGGTTGTAATTTTTATCGTAAAGTAAATCAAGTTGATTGCGCAAGTTCGTTAAGCCAATGCCATTACCAGCAGTATTGTTCTTTCTGCTGTTTCGAATCGAGATTTGCAATTGCTGGGGCGTGCTGGAAATTAGTACGGTAATCCACGACTTTCCGGCACTCTTCATGACACCATGTTTAAAAGCATTTTCAATCAAGGTAATCAGCACCATGGGTGGAATGGTTGCTCGTTCAATCTTTCCGGATACGGTGGTGTTCACTTCTATGCGATCTTCATAGCGAAGCATTTCAAGCGCGATGTAATTTTCGAGTTGCTTCAGTTCCAGTTCAAGGGGCACAAAAACAGCTTTGCCGCTCTGCAAGACGTAATCTAGCATCTCGCTGAGTTGTAAAATGGCCGTTGGGGCTTTTTCTGATTTTTCTGTGGTGAGGTAGTAAAGATTGTTAAGGGTGTTGAAAAGAAAATGCGGATGGAGTTGTGTCTTTAGAAATTTAAGTTCTGCCTCCGCTTTTTCCTGCATCACCTTTCGATAAGCTTCTTTTGAGTTTCGCCAATGCAACAGGAGTTTAATGGCAACACCCAGAAAGACTACCATAAGCAGCGATGTGAGTAAAAAAAAGATATCAATTGAGGCAGCACTCATTTTTTTGATCTGCCACTCAGCTAACAGAATAAAGGTGAGTACCATAATCATCATCTCGAGGAAGATGGATAGGATCAAGGTATAGATAAAGTAGACCAAAAAAAGTCCATAGCGCTCTCGCAGCAGGTATCGCGGTACAAGAAAGTAGTTGAGAAAATAGGTAGTGCCAACGACTACCGGAATGAGTAGTCCTACAAAAAAGAATGTCTGGCCATAGTTGCTGTTTTGCCGCCCGAAGAAGATGCTGTAGAGCACCAGCACCAGACTCCAGAACAGCACATGAATGATCCAACGCTGTGTGGTAAAAAGACGGTCGATGAATTTTTCAAGCCGGGTCATAGTGCGGAGCCCAAGTATGGAAATTTTACGGATACTACCCATAGATCAAGTTGAAGAAATTCCGAAGAGACCCTTTCTACAGATTGTTGCACCCTTTCGCCCTAACCGGATCAGGAAGTGGAGTATCCAGTGAACTTAGCGGTACTCGCTGAAAAATAATTTTCAGCTCATTTAGCTGTTGTAAGCTTGCCGAAATAAAATCAAAACTTAACCTTTAACAGTATGATCGAATGGCACATTGAAGGCGGTATCGTATACATGATCCCCTTAACCGTATTGCTCCTGATTAACCTTGGAGTGATCGTATTTGTTTTTTTATCAGCGTTTCAGAAAAAAGCAGTTCAGCACTTTTGGCTTGAAACGATCCGACAGGTTGGTGCCCTCGCCCTGGTATGGGGTGTGTTCTCCACCATCGTTGGGTTGTATCAGGCCTTTGGGAGTCTTGCCAGCATGCAGGAAACAATTCCGTTTCAGGTTATCATGGGCGGACTAAAAGTTGCGCTTATTACAGCGGAGTACGGGTTGATTGTTTTTGTGATTTCCCTTGCGGCCCACCTTGGGTTACGCATGATGACTCGAAACTTAGGAGTTTAGAAAATGGAGGGTGTCTCAATAAAAAGTATGCAACTTTAAGACACCTTCCATTTTACATGGGCTTAATAGTATTGTGAAATACTTCGTTGTGTTCAGTATCTCTCTTTTCCACTAACTCAATCCTGATTTCAGTCTCTGTATATTTTTCTCGCGATGAAGGAAGGATGAATAAGCCTAGTCCGCTTAGTGCCAGCGATAGTAACAGCGCAAGACCAATAAGTCTTAACGCTCTTTTGAACGTGTTCATAGAGATTGATAACGACCGTGAAGGCCTTGTTTAAAATGATAGAAGAAGATTATGCGGTCGCGGAACGTTGCCGGCCGGTGAGCGATTGTCCTTAAGAAAAGGAATTCTCTTCTGGAGCAGCGGGAATTTTTTGCAGGAAGGAAAGTTGTGCCTTAACGGGTTCCTTAGGTGTGTGTGCAAAGGCGATGTTTATACTTCTGTTTTGAAAAAGGAAAGAAAATTCAAAACAGATTGAACAAAAGATGTCAATTGGATTCTTTGCAACACCAATAAACCGAAATGAAGGATAATAGACAGTAACAGATTCTTTGCCGCCAGTGCTGGCAACTAACGCGGTATTAACTGAGGCCGATTGTAATGATGTGCGATTGGCTGATACCCCTGATGAGTTTAAGGCACCAAGCAGTAAGGTGATGGTTAATAACCATAAGCCCACTGTATTCTTTAGGAACCCAATTCGCATACATCGAATATACATGATTTCTTAGCAAAAATACCTTTCAAGTTGTGGGAATACAGAATAATTTTCATCCTCAATTGTATTATTTTCGAAACTCAATTATTAATCTCGTATCCCATAAATTTTAGTATCATGAAAAGAAAAGCAACAGCCGTATGGAATGGTTCAGGTAAAGATGGTAACGGTCATCTGAGTTCACAAAGCACGGTGTTAAACAAAACACAATATTCCTTTAACTCACGCTTTGCAGAAGGCGTAGGTACTAACCCGGAAGAATTGGTGGCCGCTGCTCATGCGGGCTGTTTCACCATGAAGTTAAGTTTTGTTTTAGGTGAAGCCGGATTTACACCTGGCGAGCTGACCACAACCTGCAGCATCACCATTGAAGATGGTGTTATTACAAAATCGGAGTTGGTGTTAACCGGTAAAGTACCGGGCATTAGCAAGGAAAAATTTGAAGCTTGCGCAAGCGATGCAAAAGCGAATTGCCCGATTTCAAAATTGCTCAATACCAACATTACACTGGAAGCTACACTGCTGTAGAAATTAAACTGGTGTATCAACGGGCTGATCGTTTACGATCAGCCCGTTGTTTTTGTGGTAGTTGTTGTGTATAGCTTTCTTATCTTCGCCTCATGCAAATCAGTATTGATGATTTTCTTTTGTTAAGAAAGCAGCTTCCGGTGTTGGATGTTCGTTCGGAAGGTGAGTTTGCAGAAGGTCATATTCCGTCAGCCTTTAACATCCCTTTGCTCAACAATGAAGAGCGCGCGGCAGTAGGGACAGATTACAAACAGAAGGGGCAGGCCGAAGCGATCAAGACGGCCTTTCGAATGGTGGGTCCACGGCTGCATGATATTGTTACTGCCGCAGAGAAGATTGGAACTGAATTGCTCGTTCATTGCTGGCGGGGTGGTATGCGTTCGGCAAACTTTTGCCAGTTCGTTGGCATGACGAAAGTAAAAACGCATCAACTGCAAGGTGGCTATAAGGCGTATCGTCACTGCGCACTGGAATCTTTCCGATCTTCTTTCAAGTTTATTGTGGTAGGAGGATGCACGGGGAGCGGCAAGAGTGAAATTCTTCGGGCACTGAAGCATTGTGGTGAGCAGGTAATTGATCTGGAATCGCTGGCCAATCACAAAGGTTCTGTGTTTGGTGGATTGATGATGCCACCACAGCCTACCACTGAGCAATTTCAAAATGATTTGTTCGAGGCGATTTTACCGTTTGACTTGAACAAAAGGGTGTGGATAGAGGATGAATCCATTGCAGTGGGGCAAATTTTTCTACCCCAGGAGGTATGGCGAAAAATGTTAATCAGTCCGGTGGTTGAAATAAACGTTGAGAAGGATGTACGTATCAATCGACTCGTTAGCGAATATGGGCCAGCCAATCAACAGGAATTTTTAGAGGCCATGACCCGGATCACGAAGAAATTAGGCGGCCAACATTTTAATGCAGCACGCGATAAATTGTTGCAAGGCGATATGTTTTCAGTAATTGATATTTTGTTAACCTACTACGACAAAGCTTACCTGCGTGGACTCGAGAATAAAAAGAGCCGGATTAAATGTAGTCTTAACTGGAATGGAAACGATGCTACTCTTTTTGCAAAGACGTTAATGGCAGAAGTTTCCCATTCTTCTTTTGCCACGAAAACACCAAATCACTAAGTTAAACTTGAACATGGAATCTATTAAACTCACACAATACAGTCACGGAGCAGGTTGTGGTTGTAAAATTTCTCCAGCCGTGTTGGACACGATGCTTCATTCGGATTCTCCGAAAGCAAGTTTTAAAAATCTGTTAGTAGGGAACGAATCAAAAGATGATGCAGCTGTTTTTGATTTAAATGATGGCACCTGCATTGTAAGTACTACAGATTTTTTTATGCCCATCGTTGACGACCCGTTTACGTTTGGCGCCATTGCTTCTGTGAATGCGATCAGCGATGTGTATGCCATGGGTGGCGAGCCGTTAATGGCGATTGCCATTTTAGGCTGGCCCGTTAATAAAATTCCGGCTGCTGTAGCTCAACAAGTTCTTGAAGGTAGCCGCAAGGTTTGTGCAGAAGCAGGCATACCGTTGGCGGGCGGTCATAGTATTGATTGTCCGGAACCTGTCTTTGGGTTGGCAGTTACGGGCAAACTCAAAAAAGAAAATCTCAAACGAAACGATACGGCCCGACCAAACTCCGTTTTATACCTTACCCAACCTGTGGGTATTGGCATTGTAACCACCGCGCAGAAGAAAGGAATAGTACAGCAAGCGCATTATCAACAAGCGGTCGATACTATGCTGACGTTGAATAGACTTGGCGCTGATATCGGCAAGCTTGACTATGTGAGTGCGATGACGGATGTAACGGGCTTTGGTTTGTTGGGGCACTTATGCGAAGTATGCGAAGGAAGTGGTGTACAGGCCGAAATTGAATTTGATAAAATTCCAAAGTTTGATTTCCTCGATCATTACATTCAACAGAAAAGCTTGCCGGGAGGCACTACCCGTAACTGGGATAGTTATGGCATGAAAATCAGTAGCATAACGGACGAACAGAAATCAATACTGGCCGATCCGCAAACCAGTGGCGGTTTATTGGTAGTTGTTGATAATGACAACGCGAATGCATTTGAAGAATTTGTAAAAAGTAAGGGTCTTGATTTAAAACCCTTTGGAAGAATTCTTTCGGAAGGTAACGAGCGTCTGATTACGGTACAGTAGAGTTCACAACAACGCCATACTTAAAATCCCCAGCAACATAATTATTTTGCAAAACGAGCTTAGCCACGCAAAATCCCGGATGGTGTCTGCGCGAAACAAGCGATACAACAGGATGAGTAACGGAACGAAGAGGAAAGTCAAATAATAGTGAAATGGCAAGGCTTCATAAATTTTATTCAGCACCAATACGATTACCGAAAACAACACGAGGATACTATAGATCACTATTTTGGTTCTGCGCATTCCCCAGATGATGGGAAGCGTTTTGCAGCCAAACGTATTATCACCCTTCAGGTCTTCCATGTCTTTGATGATCTCGCGCATCAGTGTCATAAAAAAAGCAAAGCTCGCGTAAATGATAATGAGCACACTACCGGTTTGGTAATAAACATCGACTATAAAAATGGAAAGCGCAGTGAGCAATGCCACCGCCACGTTACCAACGAAAGGAAGGCGCTTCAAATTATTGGAGTACCACCAAAGCATAAAAACTGACACTACATTGATGGCAGCAATTTTCCACGACAAGTAAAGCCCGAGCAGAATGCCGGTGCTTGAAAGCACCACATGAAATAATATAGCGTACCTGCGCGGTATACTTTTGCCGATTACAACACGCTCAGGTTTGTTGATGTAATCGATCTTCACATCGTAATAATCGTTGATGATGTAGCCGGCTGCGGCAATGCAAACCGTGGATGCTGAAAGGATAAAAAGATAGATATCTTTAACTCTGCCGATGTCTACCAGAAAAGCGGCTGTAAAAAATTGCGCCAGCCCGATGATGATCAGGTTGCCAAAGCGGGTGAGCTTTAAGAGCGATTCAAAATATGAGGTTGTTGGTTGCAAGGATGTTCCAGGTTCAAGGTTCCAAGTTAACAAACCAACCTTGAACCTGAAACCTGGACCTTGAACCTGGAGCCTTAAAATTTAAGCGCCATCATAATCATAAAATTCCGCCCTGCCTGAGGGTAGTAGTAGTTTTCGCGGTAGTTCTCTCCGCCACCGGAATACCCCCAGGTGTACCCGTTGGATTCATACGTTTCATCCAGTATGTTGTTCACCAGGAAACTCAGCCTGGTTTCTTTCATGAAAGTAGGGTGAATAGTGTAGCCCAACCGAAGATCGTTTACGAAATACGCATCAATACTGCGGTCTGCATTCGAAGTATTGTCAAGGTATTGGCGCCCCACGTACTTACTGAGCAGCGCGACTTCAAAATTTTTAAACAGACGATACGTAAAGCCTGATCCCGCCACTACGGCTGGTGAAAATGAAATATCGGTTTGTTTGTGGTGCGTTGTTTCGACAGCAGGCGGGTCAAACTCCCAACTGTCACCGTAGTTGTAATTGATTTCATAAAAATCCCGGATCTTATTTTGACTGAGGGTGATGTTGGCACTCCAGTACAGTTGTTCAGTGAGTTTAAGAAGCGCTTCCACTTCAATGCCCAAACGGTAGCTTTGATCAACGTTGGTGCGCACGGAAGCACCAACATCATTCAGTTCACCGGTAAGCACCAGTTGATTTTTGTACTGCATCCAATAGAGATTGGAATTAAGCGTGAAATTTTTTCCGGCAATACGATGCCCGGCCTCTACGTTGTACAACCGCTCTGGTTTAGGATTTCCTCCCGGAGTGTCCACAAAGTCATCGCGCACAGGCTCACGGTTGGCAACACTAAACGAAGCATATACATGCTGGTGGGCGGCAAGGGAGTACGTCAGCCCGGCTTTTGGATTAAAGAAATTGAATTGCTTGTTGATGTCCAACACGTTTAGCTTGCTCTCGATACCCGTTGCTTCGTAATTGATGTTGCGATATTGAAGATCAATGTATCCATTAAGTTTCTCTACAAACTGATAGTTAGCCTTCCCATAAATATTGAAATCGCGCTTGTCGCCAACATTGAAGTAGTATTGATATTCAGCAGGTACAGCACTTACCTCCGACCAGATGATTTCACCATAATGATTGCCATCGTATCGGTTCCAGCCACCACCAAGAATTACATTCCATTTTTCTTTTTCGTACTGGAGCGAGTAGGTAAAACCATAGAAGTCGTTATCGAGCCAGCGTCTGCGAATGATGTCGGCTGATTCAATCACCGAATCGCCAATCGTTACCGGACTCAATCCATAGTTTTCGAAATCATCGTCATACTTGTATTCTTCATAGTATCCTTTGCCGGGTGTATAGTGCAAGGCAAGGTTGGCGGAGAAGAAATCGTTTAGCTGTTGTGCGAAGTGAAGCTGGTAGTGATTCTGCTTGTAATCATCCACCTGATTTTTGTACAGGTATGGATTGAACGTGCGACTGTCGGAGTTTAATAAGTTCTCCGTTTGGATTTCATTCCAGCCTTCGTTCGAGGCGGTGATCATCATCGCTTCGGTGTCGTTATTCAAGCGCGATTCGGGCACGCCATACCAGCTTTGATACGTTCGTTCTTTGCCTCCAAAAGCAATCGCCTTCACCATGGTTTTGCCGGCATAGAATCCGGCAGCGAAATAATACGAACTTAATTTGGATGATGCGCGATCGATAAACCCATCAGAAACAATGTTAGAAATGCGACCATCGATTACCCAGTGGTTATTGATCAGGCCAGTGCCCAGACTCAATGTATTTCGAAACGTGCCGAATGATCCGGCTGATGAAATAACTTCTCCATACGGCAAATCATTGCGCGTGTTGGTTTGAAGGTTGATCGATGCGCCAAACGCACCGGCACCATTTGTTGACGTGCCAACACCACGTTGCACCTGTATGCTTTGCGATGACGAAGCAATATCGGGGATGTCAACCCAGAACGTGCCGAGCGATTCGCTGTCGTTGTATGGAATTCCATTGATCGTAACATTTACACGCGTGGCATCGCTTCCGCGAATGCGAATGCCGGTGTAACCAATGCCGGTTCCGGCATCAGAAGTTGTAACCACTGAAGGTGTCCAGTTAAGCAGGAAGGGAAGATCTTGCCCGAAGTTTTGCTTCTGCAAGGCCTGTCGATTAACCGTTGAGAATGTAGTAGCTGATTTTTCATTGGCACGTGTGGCCTGCACCACTACTTCATCGGTCATCTCAAAAGACTCTTCAAGCGTGAACTGCCGCGTGATGTTTTCCTGAAGCGCAATAACCTCGACACGTTCGTTGAATCCCAAAAAGCGTATGCGCACGGTATAGTTGCCGGCTGGTAATGAAGAAAAACTGAATGAACCGAAGTCATCGGTAACCGCATACCGACCGACTCCTTCCAGTTGAACGGTAGCGCCACTCAGGGCCTGATTGTTTTTTCCATCAACTACTTTTCCGGTGATGGAATACTGTTGCGCGTACGCGCAGACTGCGAACAGCATGGCTGCTGCAGTGCTCATTACGTTGTACATTTTTTTAAAATGGTTTAAACCTACAGTGCACCGGGGAATGCACCTGCATACGTTTAACCTTGCCTCCCTTCGGCCGCATTACCGGCATCAGGTTCGTTG
>Ga0315910_10003953_pt1 | contig 12482 bp, 6 predicted proteins | sample EdamamesoilMG_FD_204470 | JGI IMG/M metagenome (GOLD analysis project Ga0315910, IMG submission 204470) | Garden soil microbial communities collected in Santa Monica, California, United States - Edamame soil | ecosystem: Environmental > Terrestrial > Soil > Garden | place: USA: California... | reverse complement strand
GTCATGGGAACTCTGACATGGCGCAACTGAGTCCGCGGCGCGGGCTGCTGCCTGCGTTGCTTTGTGCCGGTCTGCTGGCACTGTCGCCTGCCCTGCTGCCGGCGGCGACGCCACAACCTGCCACTGACCACCAGGTGAAGGCCGTGTTCGTCTACAACTTCACTCACTTCGTGGAGTGGCCGGCGGAAAGCTTCGCGGCGCCCGATGCGCCCTTCGTCATCGGCGTGCTGGGCGGCGAGGACGTGGCCACTCAGCTGGAGGAGGCAGTGCGCGGAGAGCGCGTGGACCGGCATCCGCTGCAGGTACGCCGCTACGGCAGCGCCGCGGAGGTCTCGGACTGCCACATCCTTTTCATCGACCACGACTCAGCGCAACAGCTCGCCGGCGTGCTGGCCCGGCTCGGCCGGGGCACGCTGACGGTTTCCGACGTGGAGGACGCATCGCGCCGCGGAGTGATGATCCAGTTCGCCACGCGCAACAGCCGAATCCGGCTGCTGATCAATGTCGAATCGGCCCGCATGGCCGGACTTACCATCAGCTCCAACCTTCTGCGGCCGGCAGAGATCGTACGCACCGCCGCCGCCAACTGAATGCGCGACTCGGTACCCATACGCCACACGCTGATGAAGGTGATCTTCATCTCCTGCGGCGCGGCGCTGCTGATCACCTCCACTGCCTACCTTGCCTACGAACTGCTGACGTACCGTGGATCGAGCGTCCAGCAGCTCGAGACGCTGGGCAAGGTCATCGCCAGCAACAGTACGGCCGCACTCGCCTTCGACAATACGGATGATGCGACCGCGGTGCTGTCGGCCCTGCGCGCGGATCCGCAGATCCGCGCCGCGGTGCTGTACGACCGGTTCGGGCGCATCTTCGCCAGTTACCGCGCCAGCACCGAGGTGCGTCAGCTCCCGGCCATTCCCGGACCGCCGGGCTACAAGTTCAACGGCTTCAGGCTGGGCAGCTTCCAGCCGGTGATGGACGACGACCGGCAGCTGGGCACCCTGTATGTGGAGGCAGGGCTCGACGCCGTGTTCAGGAGATTGCAGCTCTCGGCGCTGATCGCGGCACTGGTGGCCGGCCTGTCGCTGCTGGCCGCCGGGCTGGTGTCGCGGCGATTGCAACCGCGCATGCTCAGGCCCGTGCATGCGCTGGCCGACCTGGCCCGTGCCGTGTCCGACCGGCAGGACTATTCCGTGCGCGCGGCGCCGACCGGCGCGCTGGAGTTCGACCAGCTCACCGACAGCTTCAACCACATGCTGACGCGCATCCAGGAGTCGGATTCGCGCCTGCAGGCCCAGATCGGCAGGCTCGGGCTGCTGCAGCACATCACCCGCGCCATCGGTGACCGCCAGGATATGGGCAGCATCTTCCACGTGGTGCTGACGAGCCTGGAAGAGAACATGCCCGTGCACTTCGCCGCGCTGCTGCTGCACGAGCCCGCGGCACGCTCGCTGTCGGTGAACCGCGTGGGCAGTCGCAGCCGGGAGTACGTGGACGTGCTGGGCCTGTCCGAAGGCGTGATCGTGCTCGCCACCAGCAATGGCCTCGCGCGCTGCCTGACCGGCCAGCTCGTGTACGAACCGGAAACCACCGACGTGCCCTCGCCTTTCGTGCAGCGCTTTGCCGCCGCGGGCCTGCACTCGCTGGTCATCGCGCCGCTGGTGGTGGAATCGGCGGTGTCCGGCGTGCTGATCTGCGCTCGCCGCGCCAGCAACGCCTTCAGCAGCCCCCAGTGCGAATTCCTGATGCAGCTCAGCGAACATGTGGCGCTCGCCAGCCACCAGGCCCGGCTGTACGTGGCGCTGCAGCGCGCCTATGACGACCTGAAGCAGTCCCAGCACGCGCTGCTGCAACAGGAGCGATTGCGCGCGCTGGGCCAGATGGCCAGCGGCATCGCGCATGACATCAACAACGCCATCTCGCCGGTCTCTTTGTACACCGAGTCGCTGCTGGAGCGCGAACCGAACCTCAGCGATCGCACACGCAGCTATCTCACCACCATCCAGCAGGCCATCGACGACGTGGGGCGCACGGTCGCGCGCATGCGCGAGTTCTACCGGGAGCGCGAGAGCCGGCTCACGCTCGAGCAGGTGGACATCAATCGCGCGGTGCAGCAGGTAGTGGAACTGACCCGTCCGCGGTGGAGCAACCTTCCCCAGGCGCGCGGCATCGCGCTGGACATGCAGACGCATCTGGACCCCGCGCTGCCCAGGATCCTCGGCGCGGACAACGAGATCCGCGACGCACTGACCAACCTGGTGTTCAACGCGGTGGATGCCATGCCCAATGGCGGCAAGCTGACGCTGGGCACCTTCGCCGTGGAGAACCCGGACGGCACGGTTTCCGTGGTGATCGAGGTCACCGACACCGGCATCGGCATGGACGAGGACACGCGGCGGCGCTGTCTCGAACCCTTCTTCACCACGAAGGGCGAGCGTGGCACCGGCCTGGGGCTGCCCATGGTATACGGCATGGTGCAGCGTCACGGCGCGCAGTTCGAGATCGACAGCGCACCCGGGAAGGGCACGACCATGCGGCTCATCTTCAACGCGTATACGGCAGCCTCGATGCCGGACAGGCGCCTGGCGGTGCTTTCCGCGCCGGGCCGCCCGCTGTCCGTGCTGGTGGTGGATGACGACCCCATGCTGGTGCGCTCGCTGCAGGACATCCTGCAGGAAGATGGCCATCACGTGACCACCACCAGCGGCGGGCAGGAGGGCATCGATGCCGTGGCGGATGCCTGTCGTCGCGGCGAGCGTTTCGACGTGGTGATCACCGACCTGGGCATGCCGCATGTGGATGGCCGCCGCGTCGCGGCCGCGGTCAAGGCGCTGTCGCCGCAGACGCCCGTCATCCTGCTCACCGGCTGGGGTCAGCGCCTGCTCGCCTCCAACGATTCACCCGAGCATGTCGATCGGGTGCTGTCCAAGCCGCCACGCCTGCATGAACTGCGTGCGGCATTCGCGGATCTCGCGCCATGAGCACCACTGCTCCCGCGCGCCTGCTGATCGTCGATGACGAAAGCGCGCAGATGCGCGCACTGTGCGAGACGCTGGGCGTCGAAGGCTACGCCACGCAGGGCTACGACTCGCCGCGCGCCGCACTGCAGGCGCTCAGGCCCGGCGCGCACGATCTGCTGCTCACCGACCTGATGATGCCGGAGATGGACGGCATAGAGCTGATCTCCGCCGTCCGCAAGGTGGATCCGGCCATCGGCGCCATCGTGATGACCGGCCACGGCACCATCGACACCGCGGTCCACGCCATGCAGGCCGGGGCGCTGGACTACATCACCAAGCCCTTCAAGCTGAATGTGGTGCTGCCGGTGATCGCCCGTGCCCTGGACATGCAGCGCCTGCGCCACGAGAACGCGGCGCTGCAGGAGCTGGAGACGCAGCGCGCGGAGGAACTCGCCACGGCCTACCAGGACCTGGAGGCCTTCTCGTACTCCATCTCGCATGACCTGCGTGCGCCACTGCTGTTCGTGAAGGACTTCGCCGAACGTCTGGAAAACGACTTCGCGGCGCAGCTCGGCGAGGAAGGCAGCCACATCGTGCGCGTGATCCGCGACGGCAGCCGCAGCATGGACGACATGGTGGTGGGACTGCTGGCTTTCTCGCGCGCAACGCGGCAGCCACTGCACCTGGCGCAGTTCGACATGACGCCCATCGTGGAATCCGTGGTGGCCGAGGCACGCGCGCTGCATCCGGGCTCGGCCGCGCGCGTGGTGATCGGGGAACTGCCGGAGGCGGCGGCGGACCCGTCGGTGATCCGCCATGTGTGGTCCAACCTGGTGGGCAACGCCTTCAAGTACAGCGCCCGTCGCGAGCAGCCGATGATAGAGATCGAAGGCCGCGTCGAAGGGGACGAGGCCATTTTCCAGATCCGGGACAATGGCGCGGGCTTCGACATGCGCTACTCCGACAAGCTCTTCGGTGTGTTCAAGCGGCTGCACAATGCCAGCGAGTTTCCGGGCACCGGCGTGGGCCTTGCCATCGTGCAGCGCATCGTCGCGCGGCACGGCGGCCGCGTATGGGCCGAATCAGCGCCGGACGCGGGCGCCTGTTTCCGCTTCTCGCTGCCGGCGAGGCTCAGCCAGGACGCCTGACTCCTCGCGCTATTCCGTGCGCTGGGTCGGGGCGCAGCAGCGCGCCAGCGCGGCGCGCAGGTCGCGCAGCTTCGGGGGCTTGCTGAGCATGAGGTCCACCTTGTCGGGCACATCGCCATCGGCCATCAGACGCTGCCCCCAGCCCGTGAGCATGATCACCGGCGTGTCGGTGGAGCGTTCCTTGATGGCCTCCGCGACCTGGCGGCCATCCATGTAAGGCATGCCCAGGTCGGTCAGGACGACGTCGAAGGGCAGCGGGCCGGCCGCGGCCGTGCGGAATATCTCCACTCCCTCGCGCCCGCCATGGGCGGCGGTCACGATGTGGCCATCGGTCTCCAGCGCATCGCGCAGCGACTGCAGCAGCATCGGATCGTCGTCGATCAGCAGGATGCGCAATCCGGCCGGCACGATGGAGGTTACCGGCTCAGGCACCACCTGGCCTTCGGGTGCCGGCGCGAACGACAGGCAGACCGTCGTGCCGCCGCCCGGCGTGCTGTCGATGTCGATCTGCGCGCTGTGCCGCTGCACGGTGCCGTACACCATGGGCAGCCCGAGCCCGGTACCACGCTCGCCCTTGGTGGTGAAGAAGGGTTCGAGGCACCGCCGCCGCGCATCCTCGTCCATGCCGATGCCGGTGTCGGTCACCTCGATCAGCACGCGCCCGGAGGCAGTGCGCGTACGCAGGGTCAGCGTGCCGCCATCGGGCATGGCGTCGACGGCATTGAAGACGAGGTTGATCAGCGCCTCGCGGATCTCGCTCTCCGCGGCCATGATGACGGGCAGCCCGGCATGCAGATCCAGGTGCAGCGCGATGGTGACGCCGCGCTGCTGCGGGATGGTGCTCCAGCGCGCGCGCGTCAGCTCGACCACCTGGGGCACCAGCTCGTTGAGCTGCACCGGTGCCAGCGCGAGCTGTGCTTCGCGCGGCCGGTAGAACTCGCGCATGCGTGCCACGGTCTCCGCCACGTCGTTGACGGCGCGCTGTACGGTCTGCAGCTGCGACCGCCCCGACGCACTGAGGCCACTCTCCCTTTCGAGCAGCGAGTCGGTGTACAGCGCCGCAGGCGAGATGGCGTTGTTGATGTCATGCGCGATGCCGCTGGCCATCTGGCCCAGCGCGCGCAGCCGCTCCTGCTGCAGGGCCGTCTGCTGGGTGTGCCTCAGGTTCTCGTAGGCCGACTGCAGCGCCGAGTACAGCTGCGCCTGGTGCGCCGCCAGCGCCACGTGCTCGCTGAGCTGCTGCAGGAACTCGCAGTCGCCGCTGGCGAAGCTGCTGCGTTCGCGCCGCGCCGCGACCAGCACACCGAACACCTGGCTCTCCACCGAAAGCGGCGCCAGCACCAGTGATCGCAGGCCGGCGCGCGCCAGCCGGGCGGGAAACGCAAACGGCACTTCTCCCACGTCGGGCTCGCAGACCAGCTGGCCGCTCACGCAGCGCGCGAGGCCGTTCTGGTCGATGGGAATGCGCTTGCGCTCGGTCAACTCCAGCTCGATGGCGAGCTGCTGGCTGCGTAATCCGACACAGACCACTTCGAGTACTTCATCCTCCGGCACGAACCGGCACACGCAGCCGAAGTCCATCGGCAGCCGATCCTCCAGCGTGCGCACCACCACCTGGTAGATGCTGGCCAGGTCGTGCCGCTCACCGATGGCGCGCGTGATCTGCTGCAGCAGATCCAGGCGCTCGAACTGGGTCTGCAGCTTGCGCTGCGAATCGCGCCGTTCCGTGATGTCGTTGAACAGGATTGCGACGCGCCGGCTGTGCGGCCCTCCGATCCGGTAGGCGCGGACGTGGAAGTGCCTTCCCAGCTGGTTCGAATCGCTCTCGATCTCCAGCGACTCACCGGTCTGCGCCACCCGGCCATAGATGCGCACGAACTTGTCACGATCCCCCGGGAGCAACTCGCTCACCAGCCGACCGCGCACATCGCGCAGGCCGGTCTGCGCTTCGAAGGCTGGATTCACTTCGAGGAACCGGTAGTCCACCGGCTCGCTGTGGTCGTCGAAGATCACTTCGATGGTGCAGAAACCATCGTTCAGCGATTCGAACAGGCGCCGGTACTGCGCCTCGGATTCGCGCACCAGCGCCGCGGCCTGCTCCTCCATGCGGCCGGCCATGACGTTGAAGTTCGCGCCCAGCTCGCCCAGTTCATCCTTGCTGTCGACACTGACACGGGTGGAGAGATCACCGGCGCCCAGCGCGCGCGCCGCGGTCGAGAGGCGTGCGATGGGACGCAGGATCATGGCCGCGAACAGCGCGCCCACCATCAGCGCCACGAACATGATGGCGGTGGCGAACACCAGCTTCTCGCGCACCATGCGCGCCATCTGCGCCTCGATTGCGCTCTCCGGCAGTAGGTAGTAGCTGGTCCATGCCGTGGTGGTGCTGCGCCGCCCCACCACCATGTTCCAGCTCCGGTTGCCCGGCACGTAGCTGCGGAAGGATTCCAGCGGCGGACCAGCGGCTGATGCCAGGCCGAATTCCGGCGCCACCTGGCGCAGCTGTCCCAGCAGCTCACGCGTGCGGGCTCCGAATCGCTGTTCCGACACCAGCGCCTCGACGGTCTGCGGCGACAGCGGCACGCCGGGCGTGAACAGCAGTTCGTCGGTGAGGGACTGCGCAATGCGGATTCCCAGGCCATCGAACACCACGGCGAAGCTGCCGGGTCCGGCCAGTTCGTTCGAGCTGCGCAGCAGGTAGCGCAGCGCGCTGCCATGCACCCACAGCGCAGCCACTCCGATCACCTTCTTGTCTCGCCCCAGCATCGGCGTCAGGAAACCGATGGTCGGCGCGCTGGCGACCTCCGGCTCGCCGATGAAGACATCGGTAATCACCTCTTCGCCGTGCAGCACCCTTTGCACGAAGCTGCGGTAGGCCATGCTCCGGCCCACCAGGCCGGGCTCGGTCCCGACCACCACGGTGCCGGTCGCATCGAGTACGGCGACTCCCCTCACGGCCGGATCGCTCGCCGGCCACGCCGCCAGCACCCCGTTGACTCCCGCGCGGGCACGCTCATCCAGAATGCGCTTGTCGGCCAGCAGGTCGAGCAGGTCCGGCACGAGTGCCACGCGCCGCGCCGCGCGCTGGTAACCACGGTTGAAGGTATCGATACGCCCGGTGAGTTCCTCTGCGCGGGCGGCCAGCAGCGCGGCACTGGAGGCGCGCTGATCATTACGCGCGTTCTGGATGCTGGTCCAGGTGGCGACGCCCAGCGGCAACAGCGAGGCTGCCACCAGCAGCACCGTCATCTTGGCCCTCATCGGCCAGTCCCTGAACCGCAACGCCAGCGGCACGCGCTCCCTCCCTTTCAGGCTTTCGTCAATCTATGTGGCCGGCGGGGGAAACGCAAAAGGAATGGAGCGCCCAGGGGTGGAAAGTCACTAGCCGGTGATCCGCGATCCCTTCAGGTCCACGTCGGCGAACTGCCACATCGCCTTGAAATGTTCCCGATGCATGTCGGCTTCGGCCTTCCTACCCTGTGCATCGAGCGCCTGGATCAGGCCGAAGGTCGACCAGCCATTGTGTGGATACTGCTGCAGGTCCTTTTCGTAGACCGCCTGCGCCTCGGCCGCCCTTCCCGCCTTCAGCAGCGCAGCGCCCAGCGACTGGCGCGTGGGGTAGTACCAGAAAGGCGGTTCCGTATAAGGCAGTGCGTCCTGGCCAGAGACGGCATCGGTGAACCGTGCGATGGCAGTCTTGGAATCCTTCGATGCCAGCGCGATCTCGCCCAGCAGCAGGCTGTCTGCGATCGAAAGGAGCTGGCTCGCCGGGTAGTCGCTCCCGTCCAGCACCATCACCTTCTCGTTCGCCTTCAGCGGCACAAGCGCCGCCCGCTCGGCGCGGGCAGCCTTCACGTCACCCTTGTTGGCAAACGCAACGCCGCGGGCATAGCGCCAGATGGCGTTCGAGTAGGCCAGATCCGCACGGGGCTGCGGTTCAGCAAGGATTTCGTCCCAATGCCCGAACTGCACCAGCGAGAGGAGCGGGACCGTGTGGAAGAATTCCACCGTCGGGAACTGGTCGATCTGCTCCATGCGGACATTCGCCGCCAGCTTGCGCGCCGCTTCGATCGCCACCTTGCTCTGGCCCTGCATCGAGGCCGCAGACCACAGGAAATGGATGTTGTGGGGATAGTACATGGCCGGGTAGAAACCCTGCGCATTGCACTGCTTGATGTACTCTTCATCCACCTTCGCGGCCTGGATGTTCGCCTCGGCGGCGTCGTTGTAGCGGCCCACGCGCCAGAAGATGTGCGCTGGCATATGCACCAGATGGCCGGATCCGGGCACGAGCGTGTAGAGCGCGTCGGCCGCCGGTTCGGCTTTTTCTGGCGTCGCGGATGCTTCCATAGCGTGAAGGTAAAGATGCAGCGCCAGCGGGTGCTTCGGGCTGCGCGCGATGGTCGATTCCAGCGCGGCGATCACAGGAACGATCTCCGGACGCGGCGTCGTCGCGTCCGACCAGTAGTCCCACGGCTTCGTGTTCATCCATGCCTCGGCGTACATCGCGGCGATGTCGTCATCGGCCGGATAGCTCTTCACCAGGGCACCGAGCGCGTCCGCATAGGCATGGTCGAGGGAATCGCGGTCCTCGACGGGCTCGGGCGCGTAGCGCATGGCGAGCGCCGCGATCAGGTCGCGCTCCACCCTGGGCTTTCCGGCTGCAACCGCCTGCGCCTTCGTCAATGCCGCCCATGCCGCCTTTTGTTCCTCGGGCGACATGATCGCCTTGCCCTTGGCGGTGACGTTGATATTGGGGCCCGTCGCCAGCGCCTCGCCCCAGAAGCACATGGCGCAACCGGGATCCAGCTTCTGCGCCGCGCGGAAGGAGCGGATCGCCTCGGCATGGTTGAAGCCGAAAGCCAGCACCATGCCCTGATCGAAGTAGCGCTGCGCGCCGGCGTCCTTCGTGTCGATGACGCGATGGAATTCACCCATGCCCTTGAACAGCGGCGCGCCGGCGCGGATGGCGAGTGCGGCGTCTGTTTCGGGCGCCTTCGAACAGGCGACCAGAAGCGGGACAAGGATGAATGCGGCTGCGAGACGAGAGATATGCATGGCAACTTCCCTTCATTGCTTGTGCTTCTTGAGCGACTCGTCGTCGAGTCCGACCACCTGCAGCAACTTCCCGTATTCCCCGGCGTACGCGGGGTCATCCCGCAGCTCACGCATGCGCGGATCGCTGCGCAGGAACATCAGGCAGTTCGACCGGGCATCCACCGCGCGGTACAGCTCCCGGATGGCACGGGCTTTCTGGCCGATACTGATCAAGGCGACGGCCGATTCATAGGGACAGGTGTAGATCTTCGCGGCGTCGGCCTCATCCAGGAGCGGCTGCACCTTGTCATCCTGGCCATCGTAGCCGTAGGCCTGGGCCAGCATGATGAGCGCAATGGGCGCGCGGTCCGCGAGCTTCACGCCCTTTTCGGCGAGCTCCACGCCCCGCCTGGTGTCGCCACGAATGTACGCCCCGATGCCAGCGCCACAGTGGATCAGGCCATTGGTCGGATGCTGGACCATGACTCTCTCGGCCCACTGTCTGGCAGCCTCGGCCTCCCCGACCATGAACAACGCCCAGTGGCCCCAGTCCGCGATCTCGATGTCGAGGGGATCCAGCTTTTCGGCACGGGCCAGGGACTGCTTGACCTTTTCGGCATTGCCGAGGCCGGAGTAGTACAACGCCAACCCCAGTTCCGTCTTCGCCAGGCCGGGATCGTAAGTCCTGGCCTTGTCGAGGTTCTTCCAGGCGTCCTCCCACTTCCACGCGAATACCTGGGTCAGACCCAGCGACGCATAGACCTCGGCGGAATCCGGCCGGATCTTCAGCGCCTGACCCAGGGAAGCCTCGACCGTATCCAGCAGCTTGATCGGCGGTTCAAAGTAGCCAAACAGCGATCGCTGCGCTTCTGCCTTGCCCATGTAGGCCGCGAAGAACTGGGAATCCAGTGCAATGGCCTCATCGAAATGGGCTACGGCAGCCTTCAGGGACTCGTAGGTGAACATCTCCAGCTGCTCCCAACCCGCCACGTAGGGGCGGTAGGCCAGCGGATTGTTGGTGGGAAACTCGCCCAGCGCGCGCTGTTCGTCCTTCAGAATCGCCACCTTCAGTGCGACCGACACCGCCTGGGCGATCCCCGATTGCAGCTCGAAGTAGCGCGGATCATTGATCCTGCGCCTCAGCACCATGTCCTTGATGACGGCGCCGGAACCCAGCTCAGTCAGTTGCGCCGTGACCTGCAGTTCGTTGCTGTTCGGGGCAAAGCTCACCCCGCCATCCAGCACGTACTGGACCTCCGGCAGCTGCTTGCGGATGTACTCGTGTTCCTTGGCGCCCTTGAAACTCAACGCCGAAGGCCAGGGCACCACACTCAGACCGGAAATCTTGCGAAGGTTGTTGACTACCTCGCGCGGCACGTCGTCCGCGAAGGGTTTCCATGCTCCGGGCGCATCACCGGACACGTCGAAGGGCACGACCAGCACCTCTGGCTTGCCCGCCTCCGCTCCAGGTATCGACGGCGGAGAGAGCAGATACCAGGCCAGCGCAACGAGAGGAACCAGTAACGCGCCGAGCGCCAGAGACAGGCGCCATGCCGGCTTCTTCGCGCGAGGCGCGACCGCGCTGATTCCAGCTGGAACCGGTTTGCCTGCCATGCGCCGCAATCCGTCGGCCAGCATGCGCCAGCGAGGATCCCTGGTGTCGCCGTTCCAGTCCGTGAGTTCCGCCGACTGGCGCAGCTCGAACATGATCGGCCGCTTGCAGCTCCCGATCATCACCGGGACCAGCGTGCCGAGACGGTCGGCGGTGGTGGCTTCCGCCCGCACCCAGCGCGAGGCAACGGAGGCCTTCGACCACAGGACAACGACCGCCCTGGCACCCTCGAGCGCCTTCTCCGTCACCTCGTCATAGGCTTCGCCGGCATTGAGCGTCTGGTCCCACCAGACGTCGAACCCCTCGCTGCGCAGTGCCTCGGCATAGCGCAGCGCTGTCTTGTGGTCTTCCCGACTGTACGAGAGAAAGATCTCGGGCATTGATACCCCTTCCCTGGCACCCACTTCCCCCGTGCGGGAAAGTCTCCTCTACCAAACAACCTCTGTCGAGGTCGGGGAATGGTGCCCAGGGTCGGAATCGAACCAACGACACGCGGATTTTCAATCCGCTGCTCTACCAACTGAGCTACCTGGGCACAGGGCTCGAGGGGCGCGTATTAGACTTTGGGCCTACCCGGGCGTCAAGGCAAGGATTCGCGTTTCAGGTGGTCGGAGCCTGAAATTCCTTGGGTTTTTCCGATCCGGCACCGAACAGGAATTTCTCCATTTCGGCCTCGAGGAACTTGCGGGCCTTGGGGTCGACAGGGGTGAGCCGGTACTCGTTGATCAGCATGGTCTGGTGACGCACCCAGCCTGCCCAGGCCTCCTGCGACACTTCGTTGTAGATGCGCTGCCCGAGGGGCCCCGGGTAGGGAATCCGCTCCAGCCCGGGCGCCTCGCGCTTGAGCACTACACATTGCACGATGCGGGTCATGACGGATCCTGGGCTGTGTCCTGGGGCTGGGCCTGCAACAACTGGACGATAGGGGCCGGCAGGCCCACTTCGGCCGGCCGCGCGGCGTTATACCACAGCGAATCGGCCCCTTCGGCGATGGCCGGCGCCAGGGCCGGCAGGTCCACCCACAGCGGCCGGATCGTGAGATCGAAATGCGTGAAGGCGTGATGCAGTGGTTCAGCCTCGCGCCAGCGTGCGCCCTGCCCGCCGGCCTGCTCCGCCGCCGACCTGGAGGCGAATTCCGGAGGCGACCACAGCCCGCCCCAGATCCCGGAAGGTGGCCGACGCACCAGCCGAACGCTGCCGTCGTCGCGCCGGGCCAGCAGCATCCACACTTCGCGCTCGCGTCGCTTCAGCGGCTTCTTCGGCGCGGGAAAGTCGTGCTGCGCGCCTGTGGCGTACGCGGCGCAGCGAGTCACCAGCGGGCAATCGCCGCAGCGCGGATTGCGTCGCGTGCACAACGTGGCACCCAGATCCATGATGGCCTGCGTGTACTGCGCCACACGCTGCACGGGAGTCAGCGCCGCCGCGTGACGCCACAGCACCTCTTCCATGGCGCGCTCGCCAGTACGCCCGGGGATGGTAAACAGCCGCGACAGCACGCGCCGTACATTGCCATCCAGAATGGGATGGGGCTGGTCGCAGGACAAAGCGAGAATCGCGCCAGCCGTGGACCGCCCGATGCCTGGCAATGCGGCGACCGCGTCGAAGTCCGACGGAAACTCACCACCATGCTCATCCCGGATCTTCTGCGCCGCGCGCTGCAGGTTGCGTGCGCGCGCGTAGTAGCCCAGGCCCGTCCACAGATGCAGCACCTCGTCGAGCGGC
>Ga0315910_10003951_pt1 | contig 12485 bp, 7 predicted proteins | sample EdamamesoilMG_FD_204470 | JGI IMG/M metagenome (GOLD analysis project Ga0315910, IMG submission 204470) | Garden soil microbial communities collected in Santa Monica, California, United States - Edamame soil | ecosystem: Environmental > Terrestrial > Soil > Garden | place: USA: California... | reverse complement strand
GTCTCAGAAGTACGCTGCATGAGTCGACCCGCCTGATGCAGCGTACTTCTGAGACCGGACCCTAGCCCGGTAGCGTGGCTCGGTGCTCAGGCGATGCGGCCGTCGGCCATCACGAGATGGCGTTGGCAGCGCTGCGCCAGGCGCTCGTCGTGCGTGACCAGGAGCAGCGACAGCTGGCGGCGTTGTTGCTCGCGGAAGATCAGCTCGAGCACCTTCTCGCCTGTGTGCGTGTCCAGGTTGCCGGTGGGCTCGTCGGCGATCAGGATCGCAGGATCGTGGAACAGCGCGCGCGCCAGGGCCACGCGCTGGCGCTCGCCGCCGGAGAGCTGGCTGGGCCGGTGCGCGAATCGACTGCCCAGTCCGAAGCCCGCGAGCAGTTCGCGCGCATGCTCGTAGTGCTGGCGACGGCGGCGGCGGAAGCTCGCCTGCGACTCGTGGATCATCGCCGGCAGCAGCACGTTCTCGACGGCGTCGAGCTCGGGCAGCAGGTGGTAGAACTGGAACACGAAGCCGATGCGCTGGTTGCGGATGTTCGCGCGCTCGGCGATCGACAGGTCCCAGCCGCTCTGGCCCTCGATCGAGACGCTGCCCTCGCTGGGGCGGTCGAGCAGGCCGAGGATGTGCAGCAGGGTCGACTTGCCCGCGCCCGAGGTCCCGGTCAGCGCCAGCATCTCGCCCTGGTGCAGGTCGAGGTTGACGCCGTGCAGGATTTCCAGCGTTTCCTCGCCGATGCTGAAGGACTTGCGAATGTTGCGCGCGCTCAAGAGCGCCGGCGCGCTCACGCTGCGCGGGGTCGGGGGGGCGATCGCGCTCATTCGTGCCTCAAGGCTTCGAGGGGATCGAGGTTGGCCGCGCGCCAGGCGGGAATCGCCGCGAACAGGATCGCGCAGACGAAGGCGCCGAGCACGATCAGCGTCACCGGCAGCACCTCGACCACGCTGGGGATCGTGTCGAAGAGGTAGACCTCGCGGTTGAAGATCTGCACGCCGAAAGTGCTCGACAGCGAGCGCTCGATGGCGTCGATCTTCAGCGCGCCCCAGGTGCCGAAGACCGCGCCGAGGGCGGCGCCGATCAGCGCGTCCCAGAAGGCGATCATCAGGAAGCTGGTCATCACGCCGCGCGGCGTCGCGCCCAGGGCGGTCAAGATCCCGATGTCGCGGCGCTTCTCGGTGACCATCATCGAAAGGATCGCGAAGACCGTGAAGCCCGCGACCAGGAGCACCAGGCTGAGCATGATGCCCATGAGCACGCGCTCGTTCTCGATCGCGCCCAGCAGCACGCCGCGGAATTCCTGCCAGGTGCGCACCTCGCCGCTGTAGCCGAAGAGCAGGTGCTTCTTGGTCAGCGACTCCTGCAGCTCGGCCTTGGTGGTCTCGCCGTCGCGCTTGAAGTCGTGCAGCTTGACCAGCACCTCGCTGAAGTCGATCGGGCTGTCGAGGAAGTCGACCAGCTCGGCGCGATCGAGGTAGATGCGCGACATGTCCATCTCGTTTTCCATCGAGCGGAAGGTGCCGAGCACGATGTAGTTGCGCGACTGCGTCAGGACCTGGCCGCTCTTGCGCGTGTCGGGCACGACGGTGGCGAGCGTGACGCGATCGCCGCGCTTCAGCGCGAGGTTGTCGTAGAGCTTTTCGCCGACGACGATGCCCTGCTCCAGCGGCGTGGCGTTGAAGCGCTCGGGGATCTCGAAGGGCCGGTCGACGTCGTCGACCTTCGCGCCGCGCATCGGCGTGCGCTCGAGCGCGTCGTGCAGCTCGGTCGCGCCGAACTCGTCCTGCGGATCGATGCCGACGATCTGCACCGCGGACAAGTTGCCGCTCTGCGAGTTGGACAGGATGCGCAGGTTGTAGTTGGCGTCGCTGCCCTGCTTAACGATCTGGCAGTACCAGACCAGGTGCGCGGCGGCGGCGGCGACGCGCGCGTCGGCGCGCACCGCTTCGAGCAGCTTGGCCGGGTCGCTGGGCACGCGCGAGTCCTCGCGAATGCCGAAGTAGGGCGAGATCACCAGATCCGAGAGGCTGCCGCGCACCGAGCGCCGCGTCTCCTCCAGGAAGCCGGTCATGATCGAGAGGATCAGGATCAAGGCGCCGACGCCGACGAAGATCCCGCCGATGCCGATCAGGTTGGTCTTGCGCGCTCGCAGGTAGCGCAGGCTCAAGAACCAGCGGAACATGCTAGACCTGCGCGCCTTCCGCCGCCGGGGACGAAGCTTCGCCCGCCGGGGCGCGCGGGCGCAGCGCGGGGAACAAGAGCACGTCGCGGATCGTGTCCTGCCCGGTCAGCACCATGACCAGGCGGTCGATGCCGATGCCCAGTCCACCCGCGGGCGGCATGCCGTACTCCAGCGCCTGCACGTAGTCGACGTCGATCTCGCCCGGCGCCTCGGGGTCCTTCGAAGCCACCTGCTCGGCGAAACGCTGGTATTGGTCCGCGGGATCGTTGAGCTCGCTGAAGGCGTTGCCCAGCTCCATGCCGCCGAGGAACACCTCGAAGCGCTCGGCGATGTTGTGCATGCCCGGTTTGCGCTTGGCCAGCGGACTGATTTCCACGGGGTAGTCGTAGACGATGATCGGACCGCGCAGGTGCTGCTCGACGCAGGCTTCGAACACGTCGTTGGAGAGCTTGGCGAAGTTGCCCGGATCGGGGAGTTTGAGCGCCGCGGCCTTGGCGCGCACGCGCGCCTGGTCGTCGTGCGCGCAGCCGACGTGCTGGGTGAACAGCTCCAGGTAGCTGCGGCGCTCGAAGGGCGCGCGCAAGTCGTAGCTCTCGCCGCGGAACTCGACTTGCGTCGTGCCGTTGACCTCGCGCGCGACCGATTCGATCAAGGTCTCCGCGATCTCCATCATGCGCCTGTAGTCAGCCTGCGCCTCGTACAGCTCCAACATGGAGAACTCGGGATTGTGGCGCGGCGACAGACCTTCGTTGCGGAAGTTGCGCGCGATCTCGAACACGCGCTCGAGGCCGCCGACGATGCAGCGCTTCAGGTACAGCTCGGGCGCGATGCGCAGGAAAAAATCGTGGTCGAGCGCGTTGTAGTGCGTCACGAAGGGCCGCGCGGTCGCTCCGCCGAGGATCGGGTGCAACGTCGGCGTCTCGACCTCGATGTAGCCCTGCGCCTCGAGGAATCTGCGGATCGCGGACACGATGCGCGAGCGCTTGACGAAGACCTCGGCCACGCCTTCGCTGGCCCACAGGTCGACGTAGCGGCGGCGGTAGCGCGCCTCGATGTCGACCAGGCCGTGCCACTTCTCCGGCGGCGGCGCGACGGCCTTGGCCAGCAGATCGAGCTTGGAGACCCACAGCGTGGGTTCGCCCTTCTGCGTGTGCCCCAGCGTGCCGCTGGCGCCGACCAGGTCGCCGCCGTCGAAGAGCTTGCGCTGCGGCCACCAATCGCCGAGCTGCTGCTTGGCCAGCGCGATCTGCATCCGGCCGCTGCGGTCCAGAACCGGCGCGAACATCAGCTTGCCGAAGTCGCGCAGCGACAACAGCCGCCCGGCGATGGTCGCCGGCGTGCCCGCCCGAGCTCCCGGGGCCTCGGGCGTGCCGATCTGCGCCAGCAAGCCGGCGATCGGCTCCGCTTGCACGCCGCGCGCCGGGTAGGGGTCGAGACCCGCGGCGCGCAGCGCCTCCACCTTGGCGAGACGGTCGGGATGGGCCAGCTCGGTCATGAGGTGGGGCAAGATACAGGACGCGGGGTGCGCGGCGCCGCATCCGCGCGGCAAAGGACTGCGGCCGCCGGCTCCTTCGAGCCCGCGGCCGCGTGGGTGGTGGAGGATAGGGGATTCGAACCCCTGGCCTCTACAATGCCATTGTAGCGCTCTACCAACTGAGCTAATCCCCCGCGATTCGCCGCGGCGCGGGTCGCGCGCGGTCCATCCGACCGTTCTCGGCCTCGCGAATCCGGCAAAGAACGGGCGGGGAGCATGACCAGCGCGCGCGCCCTCGTCAACCTTCAGGGGCAGGGATCTCGCTCGCGTCTTGGTCCCGGCGCGTCCTCGCCCCTATCTTGGTGGGCTGACGATCCCGACGACTCCTGCGACCACCGCCCCCTTGAACCACAACGTCTACGACGCCGGCGCGATCGAAGCCCGCTGGCAAGCCCGCTGGGAAGCCCAGGCGCTGTACCGCACTCCCAACCCCGGCGAGCCGGATTTCGACCCGAAGAAAGCCAAGTACTACGTGCTCGACATGTTCCCCTACCCCTCGGGGTCGGGGCTGCACGTCGGCCACGCCGTGGGCTACGTCGGCACCGACGTGGTGGCGCGGCGGCGGCGCATGCAAGGCGCGCAGGTGCTGCATCCGATGGGTTGGGACGCCTTTGGCCTGCCCGCGGAGCAGTACGCGATCGCCACCGGCCGCCAGCCCTCCGAGGCCAACGCGGAGAACACCGCGAACTTCCGCCGGCAGCTCAAGAAGATCGGCCTGTCCTACGACTGGTCGCGCGAGATCGACACCTCGAAGCCGGAGTACTTCCGCTGGACGCAGTGGCTGTTCAAGCGCCTGTTCGAGCAGGGGCTGGCCTACCGCGCCGACGTGCCGGTGTGGTGGTGCGAGGAATTGAAGACCGTGCTCGCCAACGAAGAGGTGATCAACGGACGCTCCGAACGCGGCAACCATCCTTGCGTGCGCCGGCCGCTCAAGCAGTGGATGCTGCGGATCACCGCCTACGCCGAGCGCCTGCTCGACGACCTCGAGGGCCTGGACTGGCCCGAGTCGATCAAGACGCAGCAGCGCGAGTGGATCGGCAAGAGCGAGGGCGCGGAAATCCGTTTCGCGCTGGAGGGTCGGCCCGGCGAGCACTTGGACGTGTTCACCACGCGGCCCGACACGTTGTTCGGCGCGACTTTCATGGTCGTCGCGCCCGAGCACCCGCTGCTCCAGAGCCTGCCCGCCGGCGCGCAGCGCGAGGCCGTCGAGGCCTACGTGCGCGCGGCCGCGAGCAAGTCCGACCTGGAGCGCAGCGACCTCTCCAAGGAAAAGAGCGGCGTGTTCACGGGCCTGTACGCGCTGAATCCGCTGGCCGATGCGCGCGATCCGCGCGCGCGCCTGCCGGTGTGGGTCGCCGACTACGTCATGTGGGGCTACGGCACCGGCGCGATCATGTCCGTGCCGGCCCACGACGAGCGCGACTTCGAGTTCGCGCGCAAGTTCGACCTGCCGGTGCTCGAGGTCGTGCGCCCTCCGACGGGCACGCCGGGCCTGGCGCAGGGCGCGTGTTTCAGCGGCGAAGGTCAGGCGCTGAACTCCGGACCCTTCGACGGCCTGCCGACGCCGCAGGCCAAGCAGCGCGCGATCGAGCTCTTGAGCGAACGCAAGGCCGGCGTCGGCCGCACGACGTACAAGCTGCGCGACTGGCTGTTCTCGCGCCAGCGCTACTGGGGCGAGCCCTTCCCGCTGCTGCACCTGCCCGACGGCACCACGCTCGCGGTCGACGACGGCGAGCTGCCCGTGCTGCTGCCCGAACTCGCCGACTTCAAGCCTTCGAGCGACGGCTCGGCGCCGCTGGCGCGCGCCAAGGACTGGGTGCGCACCACGCACAAGGCCAGCGGATCGCCCGCGCTGCGCGACACCGACACGATGCCCGGCTGGGCCGGCTCTTGCTGGTACTGGCTGCGCTTCATGGATCCGCACAACGAGCAGGCCGCCTTCTCCAAGCAGGCGGAGCAGTACTGGGGCCCGGTCGATCTCTACGTCGGCGGCGCCGCGCACGCGGTGATGCACCTGTTGTACGCGCGCTTCTGGCACAAGGTCTTCTTCGACCTGGGACTGGTCTCGACCGCGGAGCCGTTCCAGCGCCTGTTCAACCAGGGCATGATCACCGCCTTCGCCTTCCAGGACGCCGGCGGCCGCCTGGTCGCTTCCGACGAGGTCGAGAGCCGCGCGGACGGCTGGGTCAGGAGATCCAACGCCGAGCCGCTGACGCAGATCGTCACGAAGATGGCGAAGTCGCTGAAGAACGTCGTCAACCCCGACGACATCATCGCCGAGTACGGCGCGGACACGTTTCGGCTGTACGAAATGTTCATGGGGCCGCTGGCCGACTCCAAGCCCTGGAATCCGCGCGACATTCCCGGCTGCAGGCGCTTCGTCGAGCGCGTCTGGCGCTTGTTCGTCGACGAGAAGATCGACGCGCCGCTGCGGCCCGCGCTGAGCGTCGACCAACAAGCGCAATCGCGCAGCGGCGACAATCTGGAGATCGAGCGCGCACTGCACCGCGCGCTGGCGCGCGTCGACGACTCCTTCCGCCAGCTCAACCTGAACACCGCCGTGGCGGCGATGATGAGCTTCCTCAACGAGGTGCAACCGCGGCTGGCGGCCTTCGACCGCGGGCAGGCGACGCGCTTCGTCGCGATGCTCGCGCCCTTCGCGCCGCACGTAGCCGAGGAATTGTGGTCGCGACTGGGCAACGCAGGCAGCGTGCACCTCAGCGCCTGGCCGCTGCTCGACGCGAGCTACCTGGTCGAGGACGAGCTCGAGTACCCGGTGCAGGTGCTGGGCAAGCTGCGCTCGCGGATCCGCTGCGCCACGCAGGCCTCGGAGAGCGACGTGGTCGCCGCGGCGCAGCTGGCGGTCGAGTCGTGGCTCAAGGACAAGACCGTGGTCAAGACGATCTTCGTGCCCGGCAAGCTGGTCAATTTCGTGATCCGCTGAGCCCATGGAGCTTCTCGCGCGCGAGCAGGCGCTGGAGATCGCCGCGGCCCTGGTGCGCGAGAGCCGCGCCGAGGAGTGCGAGGCGACGCTGGAGCACGCCGCCGAGCGCTTCGTGCGATTCGCCGGCGGCGGGCCGACGCAGAACGCGGACCGCTCGCGCTTCGAATTCGCCGTGCGTGTGCGCCTCGACGGCGGCAAGGGCCTGCAGGAAGCGCGTGCCAGCGTCGCCGGCAGCACGCTGCAGGACGGACGCCGCGCCTTGGCGCGCGCCATGGAGCTGGCGCGCTTCGCGCCGCCCAACCCCGAGCTGCTCGAACTCGGCGGCGCGGTGCAGCTGCGCGAGTCGCTCGCCGCGCCCGCGTGCCTGCAGCACGCTTTCGCCGAGAAGGCCGCCTGGGTGCGCGCCGCGCTGCAGGCCGCGAGCGCGGCCCAGCTCGAACCCGCGGGCCTGATCCAGTCCAGCGCCCAGGCGCGCGCGATCGTCAACTCGCGCGGACGCGCCGTGTACGGCCAGAGCTCGCGCCACTCCTTCGCGCTCAGCGTCAGCGGCGGCGGAGGAGCGGGCACCGCGCAGGCTTCGGGCGCCGGCCCCGAGCACGTCGAGCATGCCGCGGTGATCGCCCGGGCGGTCGACAAGGGCGTGCGCAGCCGCGATCCGCTGCCGATCGAGCCCGGCGAATACACGGTGGTGCTCGAGCCGCTGGCGGTCAGCGCGGTGCTCTTGTTCTGCGCCTACCAGGGTTTCGGCGCGCGCGAAGTCGAGGAGCGCAGCTCCTTCCTGTGCGGCCGCGAGGGGCAGCCGATCTGGCCCGCCTCGCTCTCGATCGTGGACGATCCCGCCAATCCGCTGATGCCCGCGCTGGGATTCGACGGCGAGGGCACGCCGCGCCAGCGCACCGTGCTGGTCGAGCGCGGCCGACTGTGCGGGCCGGTGACCGACCGCCAGCACGCGAACAAGCGCGGGCAGGCATCGAGCGGCCACGCGCAGCCGCAGCCCTCGGGCCTGGGACCGATGCCCCAGAACATGGTGGTCGCGCGCGGCGAGGCCTCGCTGCAGCAGCTGGTCGCCGGCGTCGAGCGCGGCCTGCTGATCAGCCAGTTCCACTACACGAACGCGATCGATCCCAAGGAACTGTTGCTGACGGGCATGACGCGCAACGGTACTTTCCTGATCGAGGACGGCCGCGTCGGCCGGGCGGTCACCAATCTGCGCTTCACGCAATCGCTGATCGAGGCACTGGCCGGCTTGGACGGCGTCGGCCGCGAGGCCGAGGTCGCCGGCGCCTTGTTCGACGGCGAGATCGTGACTCCGCCGCTGCGTCTGGCGCGCTTCCGCTTCACCTCGGCCACGGACTTCTGAGCATGCAAGCCCTCGCACGACTGGCGGTCGAGAGCGCGCAGCGCGGCGGCGCGAGCTACGCCGACGCGCGCCTCGAACGCATCTGGGTCGAAGAACTCCTGGTGCGCAACGGCGAGCTGGCGCTGGCCAGCGCGCGCGAGGAATGCGGCATCGGCATCGTCGTGCGCATCGGGGGCGCGCGCGGTTTCGCCGCGCTGCCGCTCTCCGGCGCCGGCGACCGCGCCGCGGTGTTCGCCGCGGTGCAGCGCGCGCTGGCGCTGGCCCGCGCGCTGGGCGGCGACTGGGGCCGCGGCGCCGAGTTCGCGCCCGAGCCCGGCCACCAAGGAGAGTTTCGCACGCCGCTGCTCGTCGATCCCTTCCAGGTCCCGCTGGCGGAGCGCATCGATTTGTTGCGCGCCGCCGAGCGCCGCCTCGAAGGCCGCAGCGAGGTCGTGGTGCGCGAGGCCGCGCTCTCGCTGCGCCGCGAGCAGCGCTGGCAGGCCTCCAGCGAGGGCCTGGACGTGCAGCAGGAGCTGACCCGCACCGGCGCCGGCCTCGCGGCCACGGCGAGCGACGCCGGCCAGTGCGAACGGCGCAGCTACCCGGCCTCCTTCGGCGGCGACTTTGCCGGCCGCGGCTGGGAGCACGTGACGGAGATGGACCTGTGCGCGCACGGCGAGCGCGTGCGCGACGAGGCGATCGCGCTGTGCCGCGCGCCGGCCTGTCCCGCGGGCCGCCGCGACCTGATCCTGATGGGCAACCAGTTGATGCTGCAGATCCACGAGTCGGTGGGGCACCCCACGGAGCTCGACCGCGCGCTGGGCGCCGAGCGCGACCTCGCCGGCGGATCCTTCGCGCAGCCCGCGATGCTGGGCCAGCTGCGCTACGCCTCGGAGCAGGTGAACCTGCTCGCCGACTCGACCGCGGCGGGCGGACTGGACACACGCGGCTGGGACGACGAGGGCGTGGCCTCGGGCAGCTGGCCGATCGTCGAGCGCGGACGCTTCGTCGGCTACCACACCAGCCGCGAATGGGCCGGCGCGATCGGGGAGCAGCGCAGCCGCGGCGCGGCGCGCGCCGAGAGCTGGTACCACCCGCCGATCGTGCGCATCACCAACCTCTCGCTGCTGCCGGGGAGCTGGAAGCTGGAGGAGCTGATCGCCGACACGCAGGACGCGGTGCTCTGCGACACGGTCAAGACCTGGTCGATCGACCAGCAGCGCGTCAACTTCCAGTTCACCACCGAGCTGGGCTGGGAGATCAAGAACGGCGCGCGCACGCGATTGCTGCGCAGCCCGACGTACCAGGGCCGCACGCTCGACTTCTGGAATTCCTGCGACGCGGTCTGCGACGCCAGCCACTGGAAACTGTGGGGCGTGCCCAACTGCGGCAAGGGCAACCCGATGCAGATCGCCGAGATGAGCCACGGCGCCGCACCCGCGCGTTTCCGACGGGTGAACTTCGTCTCGTGAGCGAGGCGCTCGCAGCGCAGGCCAGCCGGCGACGCATGGCGCAGTTGTTCGCCGCCGCGCTGCTGCTGCGCCTGATCGCGCTGGCGCTGCTCGCGCCGCAGCGTGCCGCGCAGGACGCCTCGGCCTGGGACTTCGGCCACGAGGCGGCCTGCCTGGCGCAGTCGCTGCAGCGCGGCGAAGGGCTGGGCGATCCCTGGGGCCACGGCACCGGCCCGAGCGGCTGGCTGACGCCGCCCTATCCGGCGCTGATCGCGGGGCTGCTGTCGATCTTCGGCGGCTTCGGGCCAGCGCTCGCGCTGGCCTTGTTCTCGCTGCAAGCGCTCGCGAGCGCGGGCACCTGCCTGCTCGTCGTGCAGCTGGGCAAGCAGCTGAACGCGCCTCGCGCGGGATGGTGGGGAGGCGTGATCTTCGCGCTCTACCCGCCGTCGATCTGGAACGCGGTCGCGGTGGTCTGGGACACGAGCTTCGTCGCGCTGTGCACCTGCGCCTGTCTGGTCGCGCTGACGCGGCCGGCGGCGTTCGCGAGCGCGGGGCGCGTGCTCGCGCTCGGGCTGGGCTGGGGCGCGCTCGCGCTGCTCAATCCCGCGCCGCTGGCTCTGATGCCGGCCGTGCTCTTGTACCTCGGCCTTTCCAAGCACGACTGGCGCGCGCGCCTCTCGAGCGCGGCCCTGCTGCTCGCCGGAATCCTCGCCGTCTGCGCGCCGTGGATGCTGCGCAACGCGCGCGTGCTCGGCACGCCGAATCTGCGGCCCAATTTCGGCGTCGAGCTGCGCCTGGGCAACAATCCCGACTCCAACGGGCATCCGGTGCCGATGAAGTTCCACCCCTCGCACGTGCCCGAGGAGCTGGCGTTGTACCGCGCGCTGGGCGAGCGCGGTTACGCGCAGGACTCGCAGCGGCGCGCGCTGGAGTGGATCCGCGCGCACCCGGCCGAATTCGCCGGGCTCTCCCTCAAGCGCATCGTGTACTTCTGGATCGGGGACTCGCCGCTGACCGATCCGCGCGTCAGCGCGGGCAGCGGCGCGCGCCTGGATCCCAACGCCTGGGCCAAGTTCCTGTCCTTCGCCGCCCTGGGCATCCTGGGCTGGATCGGCGCGCTGCGCTGGCGCGGGCCGCCGCGCGAGCGCGCGCTGCTGCTCGCGGGGCTCTTCTGCTTCGGCCTGGCGTACTATGTGACGCACGTGTCCGAGCGCTATCGTTTCCCCATCGACCCTTTGCTCGCGCTGCTCGCGGCCGCCTGCGTGCTGCCGCGCTTCGAGCGCCGCGGCGAGCAGCGCCACCCCTGATGAGCCAGCCCGGCGATCGGCCCCTGAAGAACTTCCGCGACCTCGCGCGCGCGCGCGGCGTCGAGCCCAAGCCTGCGGCCCCCCGAGCCGGCGAGGAACGCGGATTCAGCTTCGACGGCGCCAGCGATCCCGAGGCGGCCTACGACACCGAGGCGCTGCGCCACGGCAGCGCGCGCGAAAAGATCGCCGCGCGTCCGCGCGCCTTCGGCCCGATGCCGCACGGGCCTGCCTGCTACCGCGAGGAGGACTCCGAGGAGCTGCAGATCCTGGCCTCGTTCCGCGTGCGCACGATTTTTCCGCGCGACGTGCGCGAGGAGATGGCCAGCTTGCCCGCGGATCCGGGCCCCGCCGACCTAGTCGGCCGACTGGACCTGCGCCAGCAGACGATCATCACCATCGACGGCGACGACGCGAAGGACTTCGACGACGCGATCTCGATCGAGGCGCTGGGCGGCGGCGCCTACCGCGTCGGCGTGCACATCGCCGACGTGGCGCACTACGTGCGGCCGGGCACCGCGCTCGACGCCGAAGCGTTGGCGCGCGGCACCAGCATCTACGTCGCCGACCAGGTCGTGCCGATGCTGCCCGAGCAGCTCTCCAACGGGCTGTGCTCGCTCGTGCAAGGCCACGACCGGCTGACGTACACGGTCTTGATGAGCTTCGACGCGCAGGGCAAGCGCACGCAGGCCAGCGTGCACAAGAGCGTGATCCACAGCCGCCGCCGCACGACCTACCGCGGCGTGCAGGAGCTGCTGGACCGCGCCGACACGCCCGAGGCGCGCTCGCTGGAGGAATTCCGCGCGCCGCTGGAACAATTCCGTGCCTGGACCCTGGTGCAGCAGAAGCTGCGCGACGCCAAGGGCGCGCTGCGCATGACTTCGCGCGAGCGCAAATTCGTCTTCGACGAGAAGCACGAGGTCGTGAAGGTCGTCGACTACCCGCGCTACTTCTCGATGACCCTGATCGAGGAGACGGCGCTGGCCGCCAACCAGGCGGTCGGCGACCTGTTCCGCGAACGCGGCCTGCCGACGATCTACCGCGTGCACCCGGAGAAGAACCCGGAAGAGATCGAGGCGGTCGCCAAGCAGCTGGAAGAGCACGGACTGCACGTGCCGACCAAGGAACGCCTGACCGGCCGCGACATCGGGCGCCTGATCCGCGCCGCGCGCAAGAAGCCCAACGCCGAGGCCCTGATCCAGCGCATCCTCGGTTTGATCGAGCGCGCCGTGTACGAGGTGCACGACCACGAGGACGTGGCCACGCACTTCGGCCTGGCGCGCAAGGCCTACCTGCACTTCACCTCGCCGATCCGCCGCTACCCCGACCTGCTGGTGCACCGCTGGCTGTGGAGCGTCGAGAGCCGCGGCGAGCAGGCGGCGGCCGAACTCAAGGTCGACGCGCTGCTCGCCGACCTCAACGAGATCGCCAGCCACTGCTCGGCGCAGGCCGAGGTGGCGGAAATGTGCGAGACCGCGATCGGCGACCTCAAGGTGTGCCAGTTCATGCACCCGCACATCGGCGAAAAAATTGAAGCGAAAGTGGCGCGCGTGTCGCCCGCTGGGCTGGAGCTGCATCTTCCCGCGTTCAACGTCAACGGCTTCCTGCCGGCCAAGAAGATCGGCGACCGCGTCGAGGTCAAGGGCGCGACGATCCAGATCCGTCAGGGCAAGAAGAGCCTGTCCTTCACCGAGGGCTATCCGATCTCGGTGCGGCTGGTCGACGTCGACTTCCTGCGGC
>Ga0315910_10003950_pt1 | contig 12487 bp, 19 predicted proteins | sample EdamamesoilMG_FD_204470 | JGI IMG/M metagenome (GOLD analysis project Ga0315910, IMG submission 204470) | Garden soil microbial communities collected in Santa Monica, California, United States - Edamame soil | ecosystem: Environmental > Terrestrial > Soil > Garden | place: USA: California... | reverse complement strand
CCGCCGCCCAGGCCACGCTGCTCGCCGCGGTGAACGTCCGCGTCCCAGTCGGCCCGGACGCGACCAGCTGCTCGGTCGCACCCACGCCGGATAGGCCGCCCACGTGGATCTCGTACTGCTCGACCATCGAACCGGGCGAGGTGTACGAGGCCGTGGACGCGCCGCCGCCGGAGTTGGCGTGGCAGATCAGCAGCGCGTCCGCCGTCTCCGGCGACACCTCCGGGGCAGGCTGCGGCGTCGACGACGACCCGAACGTCGCGGCCGCGTCGTCGATCGGGTTAACCGCGTCCGCCCGCCAGCACGTAGACGACCAGCGCCTTTTCCTCGTTGCCCGGCGCCGCCTCGGTCACGCTGACCGTCTGCGGGCCCGACTCGGCGACCTCGGCGGTGTAGGAGCGGATGTGCGCCCCAGTGTCGCCGGCGTCCGCCGCCCCGTCCGGGACCGGCACGAGCGACGTCGTCGGTGTGACCGTCGGCGTGCCCATGTTGGCGAACGGATAGAAGTCGTTGCAGTGGATGATCAGCAGCGTGTCGCCGGCCTGGGCGACGTCACCCTCGGACGGGGTGACGGCAGTGACCGTCTGCGAGGAGCCGTCGTTCGGCTGGACCGTGATGGAGCGGATCGTGGTCACGGCCACCCCCTACGGCTGCGAGATCACGTTGCCGCCGCCCTGGTTGCCGGACCAGGTGGCGATCGAACCCGGCTCGCTTACCGACAGCAGACCGAACTCGCCCGAGCTCAGTTCGCCGAGGTCGTTGCCGGTCACCACCGCGCCCGACACCCGGTAGCCGATCCGCAGGTGGTACAGGCCGCTGGCGAAGTAGTTGTCGTGGATCGTCGGCGTGATGAGCGGGCCGCTGTCGGTCGCGAACCCGCACGTCAGCGACGCGTTCGGCGGCGTGCCGTCCGCCGAGGCGGCCGGGCCGATCCAGTTGTGCTCGACCGCGATCGCGCCGCCGTCGCCGGAGAACACCTGGATCCCGTCGAGGTGCTGGTCGGCGTCGACGAACGCCAGGTCGTGGACGCAGCACTGGCTCACGGTCGAGCCGCCCGCCACGACGTGGATGCCGTCGCCGGACCCGGACACGTCGCACCGGCGAGCCACCAGCAGACTGTCCGAGGAGATGGCGTTCACCTGCACGTCACCGGGCGTGGCCGCAGGCACGCGCCGCACCGTGACGTCCTCGACCGTCAACACGCCCTTGCCGGCCCCGTTCAGGGTGATCCCGAACGTGGTGCCGGGCCCGCACTCCACGACCCCGTTGCGCAGCGTCGGGTTGGCACCGTACGAGACGACCTCGGCGTTGATCCGGAACCGCTCCAGCACGAAGTCCGCGGCGTTGATCCGGAACGTGCCGGAGTCCCACACCGCCCCGGACGGCAACGGGTCACCCGGGTTGTAGACCGTCAGGTCGTCCTCACGCCCGAGATAGCCGACCAGGCCGGGCCCGGCCCGCAACCCCTCGGCGAGAACCGAGCGGTTGAACCGGCGGATGTAGGAGATCTCGACGGGCACTACAGCGTGAACCTGGCGATGCCCGCGTCAGCCCACACCAGGCGGAACGTGCCCCCTGCGACCCCGTTGGCGCCGCCGAGGTAGTTGTAGCAGATGCCCTGGTCCGCCACCGGAGTCGACAGCGACCCGTCATAGACCAGCGTGCCGTACACGTCCGCGAGCTCTGCCGCAGCGCCCGACTCCGGGTTGTCCGCGTCGAAGAACACCACACCGGCACTGCCTGAGTTGACCACCGGGTTGGTCAACGCGATGCCGCCCTGATCCCACTGCCCCGCGTCGGACACCTCGTTGGCGTTGTCCCACTGGCCCGCGTTGTACGCCGACAGTGCCGAGGCCACGTTCCGGTCCGGCGTGACGCTGTCGTTGAACAGCGCCGCCATGATCGTGTCGGCGCCGTCCAGGTCGAACGCCGCCGTGTTCCCCATCATGTCCGCCACGAACGGGCGGAAAATCCGGCTCTCAGTCCACGCCATCAGGCCACTCCCTCGACCGCAGCCACACCCGCCCGAGCCTCCGCCGCCGGACCAGCAGGCAGCAGCCCGGCATCGGCGGGCGCCCGCTCCGCCTCCGCCGCGCGCTGCTCAGCCTCCGACAGCTCCAGCCGGGCCCGGTCGCAGCCTGCCTCGGCCGCCTCGTAGTCGAGACGCGCCCGCTCCGCCTTGGCCTCCATCCGGCCCACCCGCTCGGCGGCCTCATTCGCCAGCCTGCGCGCATGCTCCGCCGCGGCCAGCATCCGCTTAGCCGTCCGCTCGTCCATCAGCCCTCCACGCTCTCCAGGCTCGCCGTCGCCGTAGGCGCGTACACCGTGCAGTCCTCGCCGTCATCCCGCAGCGTCCTGACCGCCATCACCGGGCGGCCATTGCCGTCCGTCTGCACCAGCTCGCGGCCCACGTAATCCTCACGCTCCACCGCCCGCAGCTCGCACCGGACGCCCTCCGGCGTCAGCGGCACCAGCAGACCCGCCATCCCGGGACACGGGTGCATCGGCGTCTTACCGTCCACCGTCCGCGCCACGGCCGGACAGCGCGAGCACTCCCACCGCCGCTCCAGCACCGAAATCACGTGATCACGACCTCGCCCGCGTGCAACACCGGCACCTCCGCAGACCCGGTCACACGCACCCACATCTGCCACGTGCCGTCCGTCAGCTCGAAGTCCGTGCCAGGACCGACCAGCACCCGCGCCCACGCCCCGATCGGCGTCACTTCGCCCCACGTGGCCGTCTCCCAGCTGTCCGGCTCCGCCGCCTGCACGAACGCCGCCTCGACCGTCTCCGAGCCCAGCGCGCCCTCGATGAAGCTCTTGACGTACACCTTCGACAGCGAGGAGATCACCGGCGAGCTCACGACACCTCCTCAGCGACAGGCGCTCCAGCCGACCACCGCACATACGGCGACCGCGCCACCCAGCTCGATTCAGGCTCCGACGCGGCCCAGCCCATCCGCGGAGCGCGCGCCGCCACATCCACCACAGGCCTGCCGGCGACCCACCGCACGTACGGCGGCCGGGCCCTGCCGAACTCCCGCGTGATGATCACTGACAGGTCTTCGGCGGCAGACCCGGCGTCGGCCAGGCTCTTCGCCAGCAGCTCGCCGCCGGTCACCACGTCCGCGCCCGAGCCCGCGTCGGCCAGGTCCAGCGTGACCGCCACCGACAGCGCCTCGTCCGCCGTGCCCGTTTCCGCCAGCGGCACAGCGGCGCTGGCGATGAACGCCTCGGCCGCTGATCCGGCGTCGTCCACCGGCTGCGGCACACCCGTCGACAGCAGGTCCGCGCCCGTCGCCGAGTCGGCCAGCGGCACCGCAGCCGCCGTTGACAGGCTCTCGGCCGACGACCCGGCATCGGCCAAGAACGGGCTGACCGCAACCAACAGGCCATCGGCCGCCGTGCCGGACTCGGCGAGTACCGCCGCCGCGCTCGCCGACAAGGCATCGCCAGCCGTTCCGGCGTCGTCCAGCGACTTCTGCGCAAGCGACGTGCCAGGCACGACGATGCGGCGGCGACCCGCACTCCAACGGACCGGCGGGCCGTCCTCCTGGCTTGTGCCAGACCCGCCGGTCAGGCTCAGCCCATGGCCTGAATAATCCCTCGTATCTGGCTGCAGGAACGGGTACCAGGCCGCGAGCCCCGCCGTCCGGCGCGGCAGGTACTGCCGCGCCTCCACCAGCAGCTCTTTCTCCGTGAGGGCCGCCCCCGCCCACACCTTCACAGCAGCAACGCAGCCGTTGAGGAACTGGCTGGAGACGGTGCTGGCGCCGATGATCAGAACTTGCGTGTTGAGGGACGGAATGCCATTCGCCCAACTGAACGATGTCGGAGCCGCTCCGGCGGGAAGCACGACAGCCCGCCCGTCTTGACCGGATGCGGAGAACCCGACGAACGTCCAGGCGCCGACGCTCGCAGACGACAGCGTGTGAACGCCGGCGTTGTCCTGGATTCTGAGCGTGGTGCCGTTGGTGGCGGTGGAGAGCTTGACGAAGTTGCTCCCCGCGTTGTTGTTGAGGTCCCAGGTTGCGGATTCGGCGTTCCGGTCAACGCTGATCTTCACCCAGCACGTGACCGACACCTGCGTCAGCGTGCCAAGCCCGACGACTCTGATGAACCGTTGGCTGAAGTTGGTGAACCGAACCGCCACGGTCGGCCTCCTACGTGTCGCTGTAGGACACGCGGACGGACGTAACGATCACGTCAGCGTCGATCGTGTCCTCGGCGTCCGCAGGCTCACGGAAGAGCCGAATCCAGCACTCGTCCCCGGCCGCCATCGAGTTCAGGTTCGCCGCCGCGATCGTGATGGTCGCTTTGTGCAGCCGCTTGCCCACGGTGCCGAGATGGTTGTCCACCACCGTTGACACGGGGCTCGCATAGAACTTTGTTTCGACGTTCTGAGTGTCCACATCCGGGGTGATCGCGGCGACGGCCGCCCACCACTTCACCGCACCGGAGGTACCGGACTCGGCGTACCAGATGACGTCGACCGTCATATCGCCCGACCCATAGTTCACCGGAGTGAACTTCCAGGCGGCCTCTTCCGGCAGCGAACCCGCACCGTCATAGGCGAGGCCGGTCACCGTGAAGTTCGCGCCAGGAGTCGCCCGAAACTCCGGAAAACCCGCAGGCCCGAAGAAGGAGGCTTCCTCCGGCGTGAGGTACTGAACGACCGTCCCCATGATCGCCTACGTAAAGGTAAGGACGGCCGATGCGGACCACACCTGCCCATTGGCCTTCGTGCCCTGAGCGATGCCCGCCTTCCGGTTGAACAGCAGCGCACCCACCGTGTTGCCCGCCGACGCCGTGCCCGAGGTGACGTCGATCCCGAACTCGTCCCAGTCGAAGTTCGCCACCGACGACCCGAAACTGGCCTGGAACGTCAGCGTGCGCGTGCCGAGCGTGCCCACGCCCGTCACCGGCTCCCACCACTTGTTCGTACCGGCGAGGTTCGTGTTCGCGTAGTCCTCGCTCGTGTCGCCATCACCGACGCCGATCCGGGTGTGCGTGTCGTCGAGAACCTGACCGCCACCGCCAGTCAGCAGCGACATGATCCGCGTCCATCCACCGTTGGTGATCACATTGCCGACCACCTCAGTCGTCCGATACGACGCCACCTTCAGCCGCCGGAACACCGCTGCGTCCGGCTCCACCAGACCCGTCTTGCGGCGCACCCACGCCACCGCGTCCGCGTCCCAGCGCTCCACCAGCCAGTGCGTCGTACCCTTGGCAGCCTGGGCCAGCGGCGCACCCACCGACACGCCCAGACCCTCGACGGCCACGCCCGCGTCCACGCTCACCTCAGGCCCCCGTCCTCATCACCTGCAGCGTCGTGTCGGACGCGTCCGTCCGGATCGCGTAAACGACCTCGCCATACGACAGCTCCAGCGCCAGCGACGCTCCCGCCTCCAGCACGAACCCGGTCGCGCCCGTCACGCTCGCGTCGCCCAGCGTCGCGTCGTTCGCGCCCGTGTTCGACAGGTACAGGCGCGTGCCGCTGGTCGCCCCCGACTCGGAGTTGAGGGCGACCGCCTCCTCACCGACCGCGACCGCCTCCGAAGAGACCGCCATCACGCCCCCTTGTTCGAGGCAGTGCGACGGGCCTTGTTCGCCGGTGCTGCCGCCTTCTTCGCTTCCGCCGGTGCGGGCGTAGGCTCCGCGACCGGCTCGGGCTCGGGATCGGCGAGCAGCCCATACCGCAGCGCATCCGCCCGCAGCATCTCGTCACCCGGTGTACACAGCAGGAACCGCGCCCCCGGGTCACCTTCCGGCACCGCCCGCTCGCGGTCCTCCGTCAGATACATACGCCGGTCCACCCGGACCCGAGCGCTACCGGTGTCCACCTCAGCCCACCGCCAGCCACGTGACGATGACCTTGCCGCCGGTCGTCGCCGTGCCGCCCGCGTTGTTGATCGTGTTCGCGCCGGTGATCGTGAACTCGCTCGTCAGGTCAGCGACGTCCTCCACCGCCACGCCAGCGCCGTCCGCGAACAGCACCGACACCAGCCGGTCACGCGCCTTGAGCCCGGACACCGTGACGTTGCCGGCCGTGGCGCCCGCCACGACCGCCTGACGAACCGCATCACGCGGAATCGCACCCTCGATGATCGCCATGCTCGCCCCCTAGTCAGGCAGCTCGACGTAGAACAGCACCACGTCGAACGCCCCAGCCGTCAGCGCCGCCGCGCCCACCGTGGCGACGATCTTCCGCGGCTCAGTGGTCTTGACCGTCCCCGCGCCGTTCCAGTCCGGGGTGACGTCCTTACGACCCGTCGTCGACCAGGGTGCGGTGCCGATGCCGCCGGCGGTCACGATGTCGCCCGCCCCCTCGACCTTGACGCCCACGGTCGCCGAGCCACCGCTCGTCAGCGCCGTGTCCACCTCCAGGACCCCGCCGAGAACCAGCGCGTTCGCCGGAATCGCCTCGCTGGTCAGCTCGATGTCACCGACCGCGCCGCCGTCGACCGCGAAGTCGTAGCGGCCCCGGATCACCTGGATCGCAGTCGCCCGCGGGTATCCACCCTCGTACGCCATCTCTTCCTCCTTGCATGCCGAAGGGGGCGGCGCTCGCCGCCCCCTTCAAGTCGTCGACTAGGAACCCAGGCCCGTGATCTCGCAGAACGCGAGCGGGCGGTAGTGGATGAGGGCCACGCGAAGGTCAGCCCGGACGGCGAGCTTGCCGCGGATGAAGAAGTCGCCGTGGGAGTTGGACACCTGGACGTCGATGCCGCGCCTGACCGCGAGCTCGGAGAAGTTCGCGTAGTCGCCCGCCAGCGCCTTAGTCGCCGGCGCGGCCGTGGTTTCCACGACGGGGACGCCCCACACGGTGGCCGGGCCCGGCATGCTCGGGTGGCCCCAGATGTAGACGCCGTCCGCGGTACGCATGAGCCGCACCGGCTCCCAGTTCGCGGGCGTCAGGAAGAGCACGGAGGGCTCGGCGAAGCCCGTGTCACGGATCTTGCGGAACGCCTTATAGAAGGCGTCCACGACCGGGTCGGAGCCCTTGGTCTGCGTCTGGATGCCGCTGACGTTCTCGGTTCCCACCAGGTTGGGAGCGGTGCCGTTGCCCCGCAGGATCTGCAGATCCAGACGCTGGCGGATCATGAACGGCAGGCGGTTCTGCACGTAGCTCTCGGCGCGAGGCTCGTCCTCGAACAGCTCGTCCGTCACCGGCAGGAAGACGGGAATCTTGCGGACCGGGACGTTCTTCTCCTCCAGCCCTAGAGCCGCCTCGGGGAACTGGTCACCCTCGAACACCTCGGCCGCGTTGTTCCCGAAGACCGTCTCCTCCATGTAGACCACGGCGGCCTGGCCGGTCGTGGTCTGCGGGATCAGGTCCGCCACGTGCGGAGCCGGGCGCGTCGGGTACATCTCGATCCGGCCCGTCCGGGTCGTCTCCGGCTCCCAGGCGCCCGTGCCCAGCAGCGACTTCAGGCTCACGTCGATCTGCGCCTGCGGCCCCTGACCACTGGTGGCCCGGAACCCCTTGAACGCCTCGCTCGCGACGAACTGCTCACCGAAGCTCTTACGCTGGCCGTCCTTGCGCTCCGGCTCGCGCGGCCGCTCCCGGCCGCCCTGCTCGACCTGCTCCGCCTCCTTCGCGGCACCGGCCGCACGAGCGACCACCAGCAGCTCGTCGACCTGCTTCTTGCAGTCGTCGATCTCAGCGTTCAGGCTCCGGATGAACTCGACCTTCGCCGTGGTGTCGCCCTTGATGGACTGCACCTTGCTCATGTCGTAGGTGTCGCCGGCCTCGGCGAAGATGTCGCGCAGGCTCTTACGCTTCGCGTCGAGCTTCTCCTGCGCCTCCTTCAGCGCCGGAAACTCGACGATCCTCTCAGGTGCTTCGACCGTCATGGTCGCCCTCTCTCTACAGATCGTGAAGGCGAGCGATCCCGGCGGCGACCACCGAGGCCAGCGCCTCTTCGTCGACCTCCGGCTCAGGCTCGCCAGTCGGAACGGAAAGAAGGGCCTTCAGCCGGCGCAGGTCGTCGTCGATCCAGCCCAGGATCTCGGCGTTGACCTTGCTCAGCGGCTTGCCCTTCTCGGCGCGGAGGGCGACCACCCTCGATGCGCTATCCAGGAGCGAAGAGAGCACGCCCATGCCCTCGACCAGCTCCTCGGAGAACTTCACCGGACCCGGCTGCGAACGCAGCTCGGGCACGTCTCGATCGGCATCCCGCAGATGCGCGGCGAGATGCTCGTACACGGCCTGGCGGTCGCCGTCGGGGATGCCCGACGACTTGCCGTTCAGCGCGGCGATCCCCGCCAGGCAGGCCCTGATGTTGGCCGGGCCGCCGATGCCGTGATGGTGCGCGAACCGGTAGGAGGCCTTCAGCTCCGGGTCTCCGGCCGGGTCCACCCACGCGAACACGCTGCGCAGCTCGGACGGGCGGGCGTCATCCGGAAGCGCGGCGATCGTCTTCGCGCCATCCCAGGACCTGGACGTGACCTCACACTCGTGCGGCACGATCGGCCGGCCCGCCACTCCGGACGCCCCGGGAGCGCCCGACTTCGCCGCCAGCGTGCGCGTGTTCACGCCCGCGCCGATCAACACCGGCGACACCTCGTGAACCTTCAGCTTGTTCAGGAAGCGCACCCGCTTACCGTCGTGCTCGCCGAAGGAGTACTCCAGCGCGTCGTAGCCGTAGCTCCACTGCCCGAGCGACCCCAGCTCCTTGACCGTGGTGAAGGTGTCCCGGCCGGCCTGCGTCTCCATGAAGAACTGGCCCTCGAAGATCGCTTCCTTGCTCGTCTGGCGGATGCGGCCCTTGCCGACCGGCAGCGCACCCTCCCAGGACATGTGGCCGTAGGCGGAGATCGGCATCTCCTCGCCGTCGGTGAAGGCGCCCGGAGGGGTCACATCCCCATGGCTGTCGATCTTGTTGAAGGTGGCGAAAACCGCGCGGACCAGGCCCTGGGCCTCATCCTTGATCTCGACGCGGAGACTCTTGGTGTCCATGATCACTGCTCCTCAGCCGGATCGGCGGTCGGTGCGTTCGGGCCGCCCTCAGGCGGCGGTTCGGTCGATGGGCCCGGCTCGGCCGTCGTGCCGGGCGGCTGCAGCTGCACGCTGAGCAAGCCCGTGTGCTCCAGGAGGTTCACGTCCTGCGCGGCCACCGCAGCCTTCGCCGAGGCCGCAGTGAAGCCCTCACGCACCAGGTGCGCGATCGTCTTCGCCTCGATGTCGAAGATCTCGGCGGCGTCCTTCTTGTCCTCGCGCAGGAACGCGATGTCCCGATCGTCGTAGAACAGCTCGGCACCGGCCGGGACGTCGATCATCGAGGCGAGCGCGCCGGCGGCCTGACGCCACAACGGCCGCAGCGTTCCGTCGGCGAAGCGTCTCCTGGCCTGGCCGTAGTTGCCGGCGTTCAGCGAGCTGCCTTGCATGCCCTCGGAGAAGCCGACGATGGCGCTCGGCACCCCGGCCGCGGCCGCCAGACGGCTCTCACCGAGCGCCTGCACGTTCTTGTAGTCCAGGTCCCGCAGGTTCACGGTCAGCGGGGTGATGTCCGCGCCGCCGCCCAAGTAGAGCGTGTTGAACGCGTGCTCGATGCCCGCGTGATTCTCCTCCATGATCGCCTTGAAGCGCTTGAGCTGATCAGGCGTCACCGAGGCGTCCAGCTTGATCGCCAGCCGGGGCGTGGCCGCGTTCTTGAAGAACGACGACTTGTGCCGCGTCGCCGCCGAATCGGCCATGATCTCCTGCAGCACCGGAGTCAGCCAGCTCATCCCTCGCCAGTTCATCTCCGGGTCCGGGATCGGCGCGAAATGCGCCACCTGCGACGGCAGCAGCAGCGTGTCCGTGACCGCGCCCGGCGAGCGCGGCGAATAGAAGTAGCCGATGATCTCCGCGTCCAGGGCCGCGCCGTGCAGCTCCGGATCCGTCCGGGAGGCGCTCACGATCGTCACCCAGTCCGGGCGCAGGCGGCGCAGCGTTCCATCCTGACGGCGGGCCACGAACGCGTTCCCGGCCAAGTCCGCGTCCATGATCATGCGGGCGAGCAGGTCAGCCGTCGTCCCGCCCGGCCACGGCCGCTCCAGCGGCTCCAGCGCCGCCGTCCCGAAAAGCTCGCCGGGCACGCCGTGACGCATGCGCCGGAACTGGAACCTGGCCTCGGAGAACACCAGCATCCGCACGGCCATCAGCGCGAAAATCGGGCCGTTACGCTTCGCGATCCCGCCGACGTAGCCCTCGAAGTCGTTCTCGATCTGCTCGCGATCAGAGCTCAGCGACGACGACCCCAGGAACGGATACCGCAGCCGATCGAGATCCCAGAAGTTCGGCTCGCTCCACGACTTGCGAGCACGCTGGCGCCGGCCGCGATGCTCAGCCGCGACCCTCTCCAGCAGGCCCATCAGGTCTCAGAACCACCCTCGGCGCCCGACCCCGCCGCGTCCCGCCAGCCCGCCACCGCCGCGGCCCACAGCATCGACAGGCCCAGCCACGCCTTGCTCAGCAGCCACGCCGCCACGTACGGGATGCCCACCACGAGCGTCGCCAGCAGCCGCGCCAGCGCCAGGAAGCCCTTGCGCACGTCGACCCGGCGCGCCTCGCGCGAAATCCGCTCCAGCGGCACCGTCAAAGCCATCCGCCCCTCCTACGCCCACACCGCGAACGGCTCGACCGACTGCTCTTCCTCAACATGACCCTTCGTCGCGAACCCCCACGCCGCGAACGTGACCGCCACCAGCGGGCAGATGTCCACCGACGCCGCCTTCGAATCCCACGCCTTCGCATCACCCAGAGGCCGCGTCACCGCACCCGCCACCGCCGCATCCAGAGCCGGATGCGGCAGCACCCGCACCGTCGGCTCACCCTCCTCCGGCATCACCCCGTCCACCAGCTGGCCCCAGGCATGGCCAACCTCGCGGTGCGTGGGCTTGGTAACCTCCAGCCCAAGAGCTTCGAGATCCGCGATCAGCGACCCGGCCGGGCTGCCCGCGTCCACGACCAGCGCGCACGGATCCCACCGCTCCACCAGCTGCTGCGCCCGCTCCGGCACCCACTTCGTGCCCGGCCGGTGATCCACCACCTCAAGATGCAGCCGGCCGTCCGCACGACGGCCTGCCGTCGCGATCGCCGCCCAGCTGCGGTCCGGGCTGATGTGCACAGCGAACGCCACCCGGCCGACCGCCTCGCTGGCCTCGTCGGCGACCGCCCGCCACTTCACCTCCGGAATGACCGCCCACTGGTTCGCGGCGTCCGACGGCCAGTTGCCTACGCCCAGCCGCTCCCGCATGAACCCCTTCGCGCCCATCGACGCGTGCTCACGGGCCACGTGCTCGCGCGAGATACGGATCCCGAGCGCCGGATTCGCCTTCGCCCAGCTCGCCGGATCCGCCGGATCGTCGTGCAAGGTGCAGCCCTCGCCACACTCCGGCGTACACGGATCGATCGACCACTCGAAGTACGCCAGCGACGGATCGTCACCCTTGACACCGCGCCGGCGCACCCGCGCCAGCTGCTCACACGGCGCGATGTCCTTATCGCCAGGGCTGGAGCCGTACCAGAGCTGCGGATTCGGCCGGGCCGACAGCGTCGGCATCAGCGCGTCCACCGCCGTGTCCGGCAGGTTGAACGCCTCGTTCAGGATCACCAGGTCGCCCGAGAAGCCACGCCCCGAGCCCGTGGTGCGCGCCACGAACCGCAGCCGCTGCCCCGTCAGCAGCTCCACGCTCTCCTCGCCGTGCGAGGTCCGGATCCGCTTCACCCGGCGGCGCAGCCAGTCCACGTTCTCCAGCCAGAACAGCACCCGCCGGAAGTGCTCCAGCGTCGTCTTGAACTCGTGCGTGGAGTGCAGCAGCAGCTTCTCGCCCAGGACGAACAGGCCGCCGAGCTCGCGCGCCTCGAAAATCGAGTCCTTGCCGTTCTGGCGGCTCACAATGATGCCGACCTCGAACGCCGCCCACTTGCCGTCGTCCCGCTCGCCCAACGAGTGGTGCATCACGAACTGCTGCCACGGGTCGAGCTTCAGGCCGACCTGGTCGCACAGGTCGATGACCTCCTGGCCCGACGACGACCGGTACGGCGGCACCGCGCTGATCCGCGGCTCCTGCACGCCGAGCAGGGTCGCGGTCACGCGCCCTTCCTGCGGTCATCGCGGCGTTTCTGCAGCTCATCGACCGGATCTCCGGTCTTCTCCTCTGGCACAGCGAGTTTCGCCAGCTCCGTCAGCGTCGCCCGCAACTGCGCGTGCAGCATGCTCGCCGCCGCGGGGCGGATGTTCGGCTCGCCCAGACGGCGCGCCAGATCGAGGGCGCTCGCCGCCAGCGCGCCGTCGACCTGCCAGCGCTTCAGGTCCGCCTCGACCGCCTTCACGAGATCGCTACGGCGTGCAGCCACGGCCACCTCCCGACACCCATCACGCAGAGTGACAAAGAGCCCGGTCACCGACAGTCACAAACTAAGATCCACTCGCCATCACGAAGCGTGACGATCTTGGTTGCGATTACTTTCCGTGATGGGGAGAGAAAAGGGCGAT
>Ga0315910_10003949_pt1 | contig 12491 bp, 14 predicted proteins | sample EdamamesoilMG_FD_204470 | JGI IMG/M metagenome (GOLD analysis project Ga0315910, IMG submission 204470) | Garden soil microbial communities collected in Santa Monica, California, United States - Edamame soil | ecosystem: Environmental > Terrestrial > Soil > Garden | place: USA: California... | reverse complement strand
CGAACATGATCAAGAACAATTACGGCCGCATCGTGAACATCGCGTCCGTTGCCGGCAAGGAAGGCAACCCGAACGCTTCGGCGTACAGCTCCTCGAAGGCTGCCGTCATCGGCCTGACCAAGTCGCTGGGCAAGGAGCTCGCGAAAAACAACATCACCGTGAACTGCGTCACGCCCGCGGCCGTGAAGACGCCGATCTTCGACCAGGTCGCGCAAAGCCACATCGACTACATGCTTTCCAAGATCCCGATGGGCCGCTTCGGCCTGGTCGACGAGATTGCCGCAACAGTGGCGTGGGCGTGCACGGAGGACTGCTCATTCACCACCGCGGCGACGTTCGACCTCTCCGGCGGCCGCGCGACCTACTAAGAGCAGTGACCAGTGACGCGTGACAAGTGACGAGTAAATACTTCAAAGGCCACCAATGAAGATCAAGGCAGCGGTTATCAGACAGATGGGCCTGCCGCAGCCCTACGCCGACAGCAAGCCGATGAGCATCGAGGAGATCGATCTCGACAAGCCCGGGGAGCGCGAAGTCCTGGTGCAGATCAAGGCAGCGAGCCTGTGCCACTCCGACCTGTCTTCCGTGAACGGCGACCGCCCCCGGCCGATGCCGATGGTGCTGGGCCACGAAGCCTCGGGCATCGTCCAGGAAGTCGGCCCCGGCATCAACGACCTCAAGGTCGGCGACCACGTCGCGCTGGTGTTCGCGCCGAGCTGCGGCCAGTGCATTTCCTGCATCGAAGGCCATCCCGGCCGCTGCGAGCCGGGCCAGCAGGCCAACGGCGCCGGCAAGCTGCTGAATGCCGGCATGCGCCTGCACCAGCATGGCAAGGACGTGTACCACCACGTCGGCGTTTCCGCATTCGCCGAATACTGCGTCGTGAACCGCGGCTCGCTGGTGAAGATCGACAAGGACCTGCCCTTCGACGAAGCCGCGCTGTTCGGCTGCGCCGTCCTGACGGGCGTGGGCGCAGTGTTCAATACGGCGCAGGTCTTTCCCGGCTCGAAGGTCGCGGTGCTGGGCCTGGGCGGCGTGGGATTGAATTCCCTGCTTGGTTCCATTGTCGCGGGCGCGCAGCAGATCATTGCCATCGACCTGCATGACGACAAGCTCAAGCTGGCGAAGTCGCTCGGCGCCACGGATACCGTGAACGCGAAGGACGCCGACGCCATCCAGAAGGTGAAGGACCTCACCGGTGGCGGGGTGCACTTCGCCCTCGAAATGGCGGGCTCGGTGCAGGCCATGGAGCTTGCATACCGAATCACGCGCCGCGGCGGCACGACGGTATCGGCCGGCCTGCCCCATCCCGACCATCGCTGGCCGCTGCAGCACGTCAACATGGTTGCGGAGGAACGCACCATCAAGGGGAGCTACGTCGGCTCGTGCGTACCGACTCGCGACATCCCGCGCTATATCGACCTCTACCGGCGCGGCATGCTGCCGGTGAACAAGCTGATGAGCGACCGCATCAAGCTCGAAGACATCAATGTGGGCTTCGACCGCCTGGCCTCCGGCCACACCGTGCGCCAGATCATCATGATGTAAAACCCACCCCCCTCTCTCCATCTCTCTCCCGCCGGGGGAGAGGGCCGGGGAGAGGGGGCGTCTCTGTGTTGAGAAATAGAAAGATGACCGACATCCGCTACCGCGCCGACGATCTCGTGCGTTTCGCCACCGCGCTGCTCGACAAGGCCGGCCTCGAGTCCGAAAAGTCGAAGGTCGTGGCCGACATCCTGGTCGAGGGCGACCTGCTCGGCCATAACACCCACGGCCTGCAGCTGCTCGCGCCCTATCTGAACGACCTCTCGGAAGGCAAGATGACCGCGAAGGGCCAGCCGAAGGTGATCGCGGATCTTCCCGCGGCGATCACCTGGGACGGCCTGCGCCTGCCGGGCGTGTGGCTCACCGCGAAAGCGCTGGAACTGGCCGCGGAGCGCGCCGCCATTTATGGCACCTGCACCGTCGCCATCCGTCGCAGCCATCACATCGCCTGCCTCGCCGCGTACTTCAAGCCGATCGTCGATCGCGGCCTGATGGGCATGGTGATCTCCTCGGGCCCCGAGACCGCAGGCGTGGTGCCGCATGGCGGCAAGGGCACGGGCACGCACACGCCCAATCCGATCGCGGCCGCATGGCCGACCCAGGGTGATCCGGTGATGATCGACGTGTCGATGTCCATCACCACGCACGGCCTCACCGGGCGCATGAACAAGGAAGGCCGCAAGCTGCCCGGGCAATGGGTGCTCGACGGCTTCGGCAATCCGTCCGACGATCCCGCCGTGCTGTTCAAGGAACCCAGGGGCGGGCTGCTGCCCATCGGCGGCGTCGACCACGGCCACAAGGGTTACGCGCTGGGTCTGCTGGTGGAAGCATTGACGCAGGGCCTCTCCGGCCACGGCCGCGCCGATCCGGTCGAGGGCTGGGCCGCCAATGTCTTCGTGCAGGTGTTCAATCCCGCGCTGTACGCGGGCAGTGCCGAGTTCACGCGCCAGACCGAGCACATCGCCGACGCCTGCCGCAAGACGCCGCCACGCGAGGGCTTCGATCGCGTGCGCTTGCCCGGCGAGTCCGGCCTGCGCCGGCGCGAGAAACAGATCAAGGAAGGCGTCGTCCTCTACCCGACCATCCTGCCCGCGCTGCAGCCCTGGATCGAGAAGCTGGGCGTGCCCGCTCCCAAAGCCGTCGGCTGATGTCGACGCGCGCGCAACACACCAAAGGCGTGGTGCTGCTGGTCGCGGCCTGCGCCTGCTGGGCCAGCGCCGGGGTGCTGGTGCGCAACATGGAAGTGCACGACGGCTGGAAGATCACGTTTTGGCGCTCCCTGTTCATGAGCGCGTTCCTTCTCATCGTGCTTTCGTTCCAGCATGGCGGCCGCATGTTCGAACGCATCCGGGCGATGGGCTGGCCGGGCGTGGCGTCCGGCGCGATGTTCGCGATCATGTTCCTTTGTTTCATCCTGGCCTTGTCGCGGACGACGGTGGCCAACACCCTCGTGCTGGGCAGCATTTCCCCATTCGTCGCGGCGATTGCGGCAAGGATCTTTCTGAAGGAGGCGGTCGCCACGCGAACGTGGCTCGCGTCCATCGCGGCCCTGGGCGGCATCGTCGTAATGTTCTACGACTCGCTCGCCGGCGGTGGTGGCACGGGCAATCTGATTGCACTGTGCATCCCGGTCGCGTTTGCCTGCAACGTCGTCCTGCTGCGCAAGCACCACAAGACCCTGGACCTGATTCCGTCCATCCTGCTTGCCGGGATCTTTTCGGTGATCATGACCCTGCCGTTTGCATTGCCGCTTGCCGTCAGCGCCCACGACGTCGGATTGCTGGCGACCATGGGGGTCGTCCAGCTCGGCCTGGGGCTGCTGCTCTACATGCTGGCCGTGCCGCATCTTTCGTCAGCCGAGATCGCGCTGATCACCATCCTGGAGATTATCTTCGGTGTGGTATCGACCTGGCTCTTTGTCGGCGAACAGCCGAGCCATGCCGCAATGACCGGGGGCGCCATCGTCATCGGCGCGCTGGTCGTCAATCACCTGGTCGGAATGCGCCAGGCACCGCCCGTGGCGGTCTAAATCGCCCGGCGTACCCGCCCCTACCTCTGGCGAGGCGCACCCTCGCGAATTTCGAACGCTTCGAGCATGCCGTTCATTTTTTCCAGCAAGGCGGGCTCGACCGTATCCTTTTCCGCCATGTCCATGGCGGCGCGGACCAGCGAATAGTCGGACTCGTTGCGGATCTTGCCGCGCTCCATGATCCTGTCCAGCCGTGCCTGCCAGTCCTTGAGGAATGCCGGGTATTCGGTTTCGATCGCATCGAGCAGGGCGCGGGCGCCGAAGGCCCGATGGTCCGGCGCGAAGGCGGCAACCGAGATCGTGAGATCCCAGAGGCGCTGCTCGAGCCCGATGGCCAGCGCGGAAGTATCGACACCCGGCGTCGCGGAAAGATGGGGCGGCCGCATCGATTGCCAGTGTTCGACAAGTTCGCGCGCGATCTTGTCCGGAATATCGGCGAGGTTGCGATGAAACCGGTCGAGCGCGGAGGTGATCGACCTGATCTTGGTGCCTTCCTGCGAAGCCATCCCCGTTATTCCTTGCCCCCGGCGGCGGGCAGCCGCCGGACGTAGCGGTAAAGCAGCCATAGCACACCGGTCATGGCTACGAAAAAGATCGCCTGACGCACCGGGCCGGAATCCAGCAGCACGCCGATGACCAGACCATTGAGTAGCGCGATGCAAGCCCACACGGCGAACGCAGTCGATGCCCACCGGCGGCTGCGCCAGATGCCGATCGCCGCAACCGCCGCGGAGCCTGCGTAGGCAATGCTGGCCGCGCTAGGGCCCATCCCATAAGGGATGACAACCGCGCCAATCGCCCCAGCGACAGCCAGGTAAGCGAGGACCATCGCAAGGAGGGCTGCGCCCCGCGGGCGCGCCGGCTCAGGCATCGGCATTTCCCGCCGGCGGCCTGGCAGGACCATGTGTGCTCGACGCGAACTTGTTGTACAGCCATCCGCCATAGAGGGGTCCCAGGATCAGCCCGATTGCCACTGCAAGGACGAAATACAACGTCGGGCGCTGGGCAGTCAGCATTGCAAGCGGGACGAACAGCACGCCGAGTCCGATGTTAAAGCACAACATCAGGAGCCAGAACCACCACCCCCGTTTCCAGAGGGCCATGTATCCCTGCGAGGCGCTGGCCGTGCCAGCGGCGTCCCCCACGGGTGCAGCGGGGCTCTGATATGGATTCATGATCGAAACCCTCCCGGAGATCGAACAGGCAAAGCGCCGGATGCTTGTGACGTGGGAACCGCCCCTGGCGCGAGGGGTGCGCTTATATTACGGCGTGCGAGCCAAAGGTCAACGCCGCCGGCGCCCTGCCTTAAGGCGAACGGGCTACCCCGATACGCAAGCGGTCTGTCACGTAGCGGCTGATTGCAGCGGAATCGATCCGCGTTCCGCAAAGGCCGACATAGCCGTCGGGCCTCACCAGATAGAACGAAGGCGAAGGAATGCCGGCACGCGCAAGTTCCTTGTCGTTCATCGGATCCGGCGGAAGCGCGTGGGCGCTGAGCAGCCCTCCCATGCCGACCGATTCCACGGCCGGAACCGGTTGGCCGAAGGCCAGCAGGTTGAACCGGGTGTCATCGAGCTTCTGGAAAGAATCCTCGACCGGGCCGTTCGCGGCAAACTTCAGGTGCAGCCAGGGGAAGCGGTCGCCCGCCTTCGGCGCATCGCCGGGCAGGTTCTCCGTATTCCCGGACAGGCTGCTCCAGCCGTAGTGGATGCCCGTTTGGGAAACCGTGCGAAATGCCGCCTGCTGGACGGGCTTGAAGCGCATCAGCGTCGAGCCTACCCTTGCCATCACCTGCGTGCGGAAGATCCCCGCCAGCGGATTGTCGGAAACCACGATGCGGAAGCCCCGGTCGGTGGTGTTCAGCAGGCGCTGCGCAATCGGGATGCGCTCCTCCTCGTAAGTGGCGAGCAAGCTCGCATCGGCCTTGCCCTGCACGACGAGGGCAAGCTTCCACGCGAGGTTGTACGCGTCCTGCAGGCCGGTATTCATGCCTTGCGCGCCGACCGGGCTGTGCACGTGCGCGGCGTCGCCGAGCACGAAACAGCGGCCCTTGCGGAATTGCGATGCGGCCCGATGATGGATGCGATAGGTCGAGAACCAGGTGCAGGCTTTGATGTCCAGCCCGGCGCCCGCTTCCTTGCGCACGGCGGGAATGACTTCCTCGAACCTCAGGTCCGGCTTGTCCCGCAATTCGGGCGGCAGGATGCCGACGATGCGCCAGTGGTCCTTGCCGCGCATCGGGAAGAAAAGATGGAAGCCTTCGCTGAGCAGATAGACGTTGACCTCGTCCGGAATCATGCGGCCCGTTGCCTCGGTGTCTGCGACGAAGAACACGTGCTCGTAGGGCGCGCCCGGAAAGGTGATGCCGTTCAGTTCACGCACGGCGCTGCGCGCGCCGTCGCACCCCGCGACCCACGCGGCCGTCAGCTTGACGCTCGATCCGTCAGGTTGCCTGATCGTGGCTTCCACATGATCGGACTTCTGCTCGAGTGCGGTCAGCTCGGTGTTCCACTGCACCGTGACGCCCTGGGCATTCAGGCGCTCACCCATGATGAGTTCGTTGTCGTCCTGGCCGAGAATCAGGATGTAGGGATACGGGGTGACGGCCTTGCCTGCGTCGCCGAGCGGAACACGCCCCATACGTTGTCCCCGCGCCCACAGGTTCGCACCCGTGCCGGGCTTGCCGAGCTGGATTGCGCGTTCCGCGATTCCGAGCTTCGCGTAGATCTCCAGGGTGCGGGCCTGCACGCCGAGCGCCCGGCTCTGCTGCGCCGGACCCGAGTGGCGATCGATGATCATCGGGCGGGTTCCGCGCCTGGCAAGCTGGTTGGCGAGCATCAGGCCGGTGGGCCCTCCCCCCACGATCAGTACATCGGTATCCATGCGAATCCTCCTGGCCTGGTTTCGTAACGCTCCGCGGAGCGCAGCCCGAGCTCGCCCGCGATGTTCGTCATCACCGCATCGGCATCGGGATTGCCCCTATTCCCATGGACGGCTACGTCCTGTCGAAAAATCGGGAGATGGCTTCATTTACCACATCCGGATTGGTGATCGGTCCCATGTGGCCGAGCCCCTCGAATGCGACGACTTCGACGCGGGGCAGCGCGGCCGCCAGGATCTTCGCCACGCCGTGCGCCGACGCGGTCGAACGCCTTCCGGTCATCAGGAGCACGGGAACATCGAGCGAGCGGAAGGTCTCGAGCGGCGTGGGTTCGGTGAACAACGCATGCTTCCAGCGGCGGATATTCGCAACGGAAGCCGCAATCGAGGGCCTGCGCGCTTCAGGTGTGTTTTTCCAGCTCCCCTCGCCCATCCAGTAGTCGATGAAACATTCGGCGGCGGCATCCGGATCGCCCGAATCGAGCGCGACACTGGCATCCGCCACGGCATCCCGGATGCCGTCGGCGTCGTTCGGCGAGGGGCCCTGCTGCTCGATCAGCGCAAACAGCGTCGGCTCGTATAGCGCCAGCGCCCGGATGCGGCCCGGCTCTTCGATCGCCGCGCGCAGGGCCACTCCGCCGCCATAAGAATGGCCGACCAGCGCTACTGGCGAACCTGCCTTGGTCAGCACCGGCTCGATCAACTCGACTTCGTCATGCAATGTGATGAGGCGGTCCGACGGCCATTCCGGGCTCTTGCCGGAACCGTAGGAATCCGGCGCGAGGACGTGGAACCTGGGCGAGAGCAGGTCCATGAGCGCCCGGTACTGGCCGCAAGTGCTCGCGTTGGAATGGATGCAGACAACACCGGGGCCGGCACCGGCTTCGCGAAAAAAAGGCTCGGACTGGGCCATTCGTTCCTCCAATCCCAATAGTACGGCACCTGGATCGGCAATTCCTGCGCCGAGGACAGGGGCGCGTCTTGCGCCGCAATCGGAAGATCCCGGGCTTGCCCTTCAACGCAAGGTAATTCCGGATCGCCTGCGCAGGTACAAGCCGATCCAGTACAGAACCAGCGCCCCTCCGAAGGCAAACGGAAACGCCGTGAACATGTAACCCATGTAGGTCATTCTCGAGGAGAGCGGACTCAAGGCATCGGCGGACACGCGATAGACACTCCATATCGTGCGGTCATCGTTCTGGTCCTGTACTTCTATGACCTGCGAGGCGCCGGTGTTTTCTAGAATCCGGTACGCGATGAACGTGTAACTGTTGGTATCGATGCGCCCGCTGGGCGCCGACATCAAGGTACGACCGACTGCGGTCTCCCGCCCGTCGTGGATGTCGGTTAGCCGGATCGCGCGAAAGGTCCGGCCTTCGTCGCCGGGTTCGGCCACGATCGAGAACCCCGGATGGGCTTCATCGCCGTTTGCGATATCGCGCTTGTCGAGGTACGCAACGATGCTCACGCCGGCGGCAACGCCTCCCGCGCAACTCACGGGGAACAACCAGACCGATCCGAGGATGAGAGCCAGCCACTTCATCGCGCGCACAGGCACCGCCTACCGTTGCATCAGCCTTGAAGCATCAATGCTACAAGCATAAACGAAACGAGTTTGTCCAGTTCACGCCTCCATCGACTCAGGCGAGGACGCTGCCTACTCCTTCGACGACGGCCGATTTCCGGCTGATCTTTCGCGCCCCTGCTGGAGAAGCCAGCGAAGCGCCTCATCGGGATCGTAAAAAATGCTGTCCGTGCTGTACTGCTCGGCGAAGAAGTGGTATTGCCGCGACACGCCATACTGGACCGGTTGCTTGACTACGAGGGCGGTCTTCCAGTCCCGCCCATTCAACCTGGGTATCACCACGCTCGAAACGAGGTTCGACAGCTCCATTCCGGTGAACTGGATCTCTGCCCCGCGAAGGTCGACCAGCGTACGCCGTACTTCGAGCACGTCCGGGTTCGCGAGGTACGCTTCCCAATAGTGCTCGAGGTCTGCAGCGGTAACACCCCCGCGCCACACCTCGAGGATGACCCCGAGAGTTTTATCGATTGAGTACGAAATCGGGGGAATTGCCGTGTCGCGGTACATCGAAACCTCGGAGTGGGTCATGCCGTGTCGATTGTCGAGCCCGTATGATATGTCATGCCGAATGCCGGTCCCGGCAAATCGAGTTGCGTCGAAATCTGTAACATTCCCACCTGCCCTTTCCTTGCGCACCCATTCGCATCCCGCTTGCCTTTGCGATGCGATCGAAAGGCCTCGATGGAAGAGAGGAACAGGATGAATCTGACGAAAAGACTGGAAAAATGCTACGCCGCAGCAGTGCACGACGTGTTGCGGGCCATGGGCTACCCGAACTGCGTGCTCCCGCACCAGATCAAGCCCCTGGACCCCACCAAAAAGCTGGCTGGAGAGATTTATACCGTCAGCGGTTTCATTGACCAGACCCGGGACCCGCACGACACCCTGGTGCAGTGGACCGGGCTGCTGTCGAAGGCGCCGTCGGGAAAAGTGATGGTGTGCCAGCCCAACACCCACATGGTGGCATTGATGGGCGAGCTGTCCGCCGAGACGCTGCACCACAAGGGCGTGCTGGGCTACGTGGTCGACGGCGGCTGCCGTGATACCGATTTCATCCTCAAGCTCGGCTTCCCTGTGTTCTGCAGTTTCAATACGCCGGCCGACATCGTGGGCCGCTGGGTCCCCGATCGCTTCGGCGAACCGGTCACGATCGGCGGCGTGACGATCAGCACCGGCGATTGGTTGCTGGCTGACCGCGACGGCGTCGTGATCATCCCGGGCAAGGTCGCGGAGGAAGCGGTGACAAAGACGGAACAAGTGCTGGCGACCGAGAGCGCGGTGCGCAGCGCGATCCTCGGCGGCATGGATCCGCAGGAGGCCTATCTCAAGTTCGGGAAATTCTGATGAACAACTACGACTTCAAGGGGCGCGTGGCCATTGTCACCGGCGCCGCCCGCGGACTTGGACTGGCGATCAGCGAGCGCCTGCTCGAAGGCGGCGCATCCGTCGCGATGTGGGATTCGAATCGCGGCGGGCTGGAAGACCAGGCCATGCGCCTGCGCTCAAAGGGCAAGATCAATACCGCCGTCGTCGACGTGACCGACGAAACGCAGATCGCCTCGGCGACGGCTGCGGTGCATAAGAACCTGGGCCGCGTCGACATCCTGGTCAACAACGCCGGGGTGGCGGGCGTGGTCCGCCGGAGCTGGGAATACTCCCTCGACGAATGGCGCAAGATCATGGCGGTCAACGTCGACGGCGTCTATCTCTGCGCCCGCGCCGTGATCCCCGCGATGATCGCGCAGAAATACGGGCGCATCGTCAACATCGCCTCGATCGCGGGCAAGAACGGCAACCCCAGCCTCACGCCCTACTCCACGTCCAAAGCGGCCGTGATCGGATTCACCAAGGCCCTCGGCAAGGACCTGGCGAAGGACGGCGTGATCGTCAACTGCATCACCCCGACCGCCGTTCATACCGACATGGTCAAGTCCTTCCCGAAGTCGGCGGTTGACGCGATCCTTGCGCAAACCCCCATGGGCCGCATGGGCACCACGGACGAACTTGCGGCAATGGTCGCCTGGATGTGCTCGGAGGATTGCTCGTTCACGACAGGCGGCGTGTTCGACATCAGCGGTGGCCGCGCGACCTACTAGAATCAGGGAAAGAAGCACCCATATTCGGCATGCGGCGGCCCCGGAAGCCGCCCCCGCCAGGAGGAGAGAACCATGGAACATTCCTACCCCGTTACCCGCACCGAGGATGAATGGCGTCGCCTGCTGACGCCCGAGCAGTTTCACATCATGCGCGAGCATGGCACGGAGCGACCAGGCAGTTGCGCGCTTTTGCGTGAAAAGCGTCCGGGCAGGTTCATTTGCGCCGGTTGCGACACGCCGCTGTTCGAGGGCAAGCGCAAGTTCGAGAGCGGAACGGGCTGGCCGAGCTTCGACGACCCGGTGCCCGGATCGGTGGAGACCACGGTGGACCGGTCCTACGGCATGGTCCGCACGGAAGTCCATTGCGCCACCTGCGGAAGCCACCTCGGCCACGTGTTCGAAGACGGCCCGCCGCCCACGCACCTGCGGTATTGCATCAACGGCGTGGCGATGAACTTCACCCCGGACTGACGCAACGCTGGCGATGCGCGGGATTGCAAATCCGGCCTGCGCCGGTTGCAATTCCTACCGGCAAAATAGTCGTGGCGGTGCGGGAAAAAGCAAGAATTTCCAATCGCCTGGCAACGCCTTGCGGAGAATTCGATTTCCTCGAACCGGGGCTCCCATGCACTGTCTCAAAGCAACCGGAATAACTCATATGAACGCACCGGCCGCATGGACGGGAGACGAGTCCTCAGGGATGGGTCTACCATGTCGGTTGGCCGGCTCGACCGCATAACACGAGGAGCCCGAAGCAACATGCAAGCAAAACAACAACGCACGGGCCTGCGCCCCGCGTCGCCCCAACGCAAGAACGGCTTCGCCCGCCTGCTCGATTTTGGCCGCGGAGCCGCTCCAGGAGAGCCGCGACGCCGGCTGACCGATGCGTCGCACCTGCGGGCCGGCGACATTCCCCGGATTTCAGCGGCGGAGCGCGAGAACCTGGTGGCCGGCCTGATGGCGCCTGCCGCCCGGCTTTCGTCCAAGTATTTCTACGACGCCCTCGGTTCGCACCTGTTCGACGCGATCACCCGCCTGCCAGAGTACTATCCGACTCGCACCGAGGCGGCGATATTTGCGCGGCATATCGGCGGGATTTCAGCCGCCATCGGCACCGGCGCCACGCTGGTCGACCTCGGCGCCGGCAACTGCCAGAAAGCGGGCTCGCTATTCGGCGCTTTGCAGCCCGCCCAGTACGTGGCCGTGGACATTTCCGAGGCCTACCTGCGCGATGCAGTGGATTATCTCAGGCACCGCCATCCCGGCATTGCGATGACGGCGCTGGGCCTGGACCTGTCGAAAGGGCTGGAACTCCCCGACTCGGTGCCCGCGCAGCGTCGCCTGTTTTTCTATCCCGGTTCGTCCATCGGAAATTTCACCCCGGAGGAGGCCGCCCAGTTCCTCGCCGGCCTTCGCAACCAGTGCGGGGACGACGGCGGCCTGCTGATCGGCGTCGACCTGGTCAAGCCCAAGGCAATCATCGATGCGGCGTATGACGATACCCTGGGCGTCACGGCAGCCTTCAACCTGAACGCCTTGAATCACGTCAATGCCGTGCTGGGATCGGATTTCGACCTGCGCGACTGGCGCCACTGTGCTTTCTTCGACCCGGAGCTGTCGCGGGTGGAGATGCATGCAGAAACCCGCCTGGATGTGGAGGTGCGCTGGCCAGGCGGCGTGCGCCGCTTCGAAGCCGGCGAGCGCATCCATACCGAGAACAGCTACAAGTACCGGCTCGAGGAATTCAATTTGATGCTGCAGCGCGCCGGCTTTCGCAACGTGCAGTCGTGGACCGACCAGCGCAACTGGTTCGCGGTCTGCCACGCGAGCGTCCGCTGACGGCATGAACGATCCGCGCGCCGTCGCTGCCGGCTCCCTGCCATTCATCCCGATGGAAGCCGGCCGGTTGCGCGAGCGCTTTGCGCAAGTGCGCGCGCTGACCCTGGAACTTGCGCGCCCGCTTTCGGCGGAAGACAGCTGCGTGCAATCCATGCCGGACGCCAGCCCGGTGAAATGGCACCTGGCCCACACCACCTGGTTCTTCGAGACCTTCATCCTGGAGAAGGTCGAACCCGGATTCGCGCCCTTCATGCCCGCGTTCCGGGTGCTCTTCAACTCCTATTACAACGGCATCGGGGAAAAGCATCCCCGCCCGCAGCGCGGCATGCTCACGCGGCCGGCGCTTGCAGACGTGCTGGACTATCGCAGCAACGTCAACCAGCGCATCGAAGCGGCGTTCCGGTCCCAGGCCGGGAACGCGGAGTTCCTCACCCTCGTCGAGCTGGGCCTGAACCACGAGCAGCAGCACCAGGAACTGATCGTCACGGACGTGAAGCACCTGTTGTCGCTGAATCCG
>Ga0315910_10003948_pt1 | contig 12492 bp, 8 predicted proteins | sample EdamamesoilMG_FD_204470 | JGI IMG/M metagenome (GOLD analysis project Ga0315910, IMG submission 204470) | Garden soil microbial communities collected in Santa Monica, California, United States - Edamame soil | ecosystem: Environmental > Terrestrial > Soil > Garden | place: USA: California... | reverse complement strand
CCTACGCCGCGCGACCTTCGGACCGGGGCGTGGTGCCGCTGGCGCGGAGCCGCTTCCAGAGTTCGGAGCGGAGCCCCCAGGTGCCTTCGGTGATGCGGAGCGGGCTCCAACCCTGGGACATGAACCAATCGGCGCCGCGGTCCACCTGGGCATATACCCGCGGGTAGCCGAGGGCGCGGGCGTACCGTTCCCCGGCGCGGAGCAGCTGGGTACCGATCCCCTGCCCGCGCGCCTCGGGAACAACGAACACGTGGGTGACCCACGGCGAATGCTCCGGGCGGAAGGTGTCGCCCGGCATGTGGGCCACGAGACCGAGGGCGGCGAGCGGTTCCCCACGTTCGAGGTAGACCAGGGTCGCGGGGATGGTCCCGGCGCCGAGGTGGGCGTCCAGGGCGCTCAGGCTCCAGCTCATCGGGAGGCCGCGCTTCCGGAAGGAGCCTTCCCACAGCCAGCGGGCGACGGTGAACACCAGGTCGGGGCGGTCGGCGAGTGTCGTGATCAACATGGTCGTACCCTGCAATGGCCTTCAGGATCAGGGGGTGCCGGCAATCTGCATTGTGAGGAAAGCCCCTCGCGCCGGGGTGACGCTCCTCACCAGGGAAGGGGCCGCCTGCACGCCGTCTTCCGTGGCCTATATTGCGTGTCATGACCCCCGCCCCCGACACCCCCTCTCCCGCGGAGATCGAGGCGATCCTCACCGGCGTCCGCGCCGGTGACGCGGAGGCGCTCGACCGGCTCTTCACGCTCTCCTACGCGGAGCTGCACCGGGCCGCGGCCGCGCTCCTCCGGGCCGAGGCGCCGGGGCATACCCTCCAGCCGACGGCGCTGGTGCACGAGCTCTGGCTCAAGCTTTCGGGCGGCACCCCGCCGGAGGTGGCATCGCGCGCGCACTTCGTGGGGGTGGCCGCCCGGGCGATGCGCCAGGTGCTGGTGGACCACGCGCGGCGGCGGCGCGCGGCGAAGCGGGGGGACGGGGTCACCCCGGTGCGCATCAGCCAGGTGCAGGTGGGAATGGACATCGATGTCGAGGAGCTGATCGCGCTGAACGATGCGCTCGACCGGCTCGGGGAGCAGAGCCCCCGGCTCCGCACCCTGGTGGAGCTCCGCTTTTTCGGCGGGCTCACCGAGGAGGAAGCGGCCGCGGCGATGGGAGTCACTTCGCGGACGGTACAGCGGGACTGGGTGAAGGCGCGGGCCTGGCTCCACCAGGCGCTGGGGATCGCGGAACGATGAGCCAGGGCGGGACGGGCCGCTGGGCCCGGCTCGAGGCCCTCTTTGACGGCGCGTTCGACCTCCCCGCGGCGGAACGTGCCGCGTGGCTCGCTTCCGCCTGCCCGGACGACCCGGAACTCCGCGCGGAGGTGCAGCGGATGCTGGCCGCGCACGACGCGCCCGGTCCCCTCGACAGGAACCTCACTCCCGCCAACGCCTCGATCGACCCGACCGACGTGGCGCGCCGCCTCGACGCCGCCCTCGCCGGCCGCTATGCCATCGTCGACACCCTTGGCGAGGGCGCGACGGCGATCGTGTTCCGCGCCCACGAGCGGAAGCACGACCGCGATGTGGTGCTCAAGGTCCTCACCCCGCAGATCGCCGCGGCGCTCGGGACGGCACGCTTCCTCGCCGAGATCCGCGTCACCGCGCGGCTCTCCCATCCGCACATCCTGCCCCTGCTCGACTCGGGGGAGGCGGACGGGCTCCTCTACTATGCCATGCCGCACGTGCGCGGCAGCACCCTGCGCGAAGCGCTGGAGGACGGTCCCCTGCCGGTGCGGGAGGCGATCGCGACCCTGCGCGAGATCGCGGACGCCCTCGCCCACGCCCACGCCGCCGGCGTGGTGCACCGGGACCTCAAGCCGGAGAACGTCCTCCGCGCCGAGGGGCACGCCTTCCTCCTCGACTTCGGCGTGGCGCACGTGGAAGCGGAAGCGCGGGGACGGACGGAGGTCGTCGGCACCGTCGGCTACATGGCCCCCGAGCAGCGGTGGGGGACCTCGGTCGATCCCCGCACCGATCTGTGGGCGTGGGGTCGCCTCGGCGTGGAGCTCCTGACCGGCGGCCGGGCCGAGGTGGAGGCACTCGCCGAATGGAAGGATGTACCGAAGGAGCTGTCGGCCCTCCTCGCGCAGTGCCTGGCGCAGGACCCGGATGATCGCCCGGCGAACGCGGGCCAGGTGGTGGCCGCGCTCGACGCCCTCCCGAGCGGCCGCGGAAGCCGGCGCGAATGGCTCGTGGCCGGCGCGGTCTCCGCCGTCGCGGTCGCGGCGACGGTCTTCGCGCTCCAGACCTCGACGGCGCCGCAAGGTCCGGTGGACACGCCGATCGCGGTCGCCCCGTTCCGCGAGGAGGGGGGAGACTCGACGCTGAGCGGATGGGGGCGCTTCGCCGGGGCGTGGATCACGCAGGGATTGCAGCAGACCGGGGTGACGCAGGTGGTGCCGTGGACCGCGGTGCTCGCCGCGGAGGACCGTCTCGCCGCCGAGCGCCGGTCGGGGCGCGCGGTGGACCCCATCAAGCTCTTTCGCGACGAGACCGGGGCCGCCACGGTGATCTCGGGGAGCATCTTTCGCGACGACCGGAACCTCCGCTTCACCGCCGAGATCTCCGACCGCGACGGAAAGCTCCGCAGCTCGATCGAGCCGATCATCGTCCCCGCCGACTCGGGGGAAGCGGGGATCCGCGAGCTCCGGAGCCGCGTGATGGGGGCGCTCGCGATCGCGCAGGACGAGCGGATCGCCGCCCTCCCGGGCGTGATAGACCGGCCGCCGACGTACGAAGCGTACCGGGCCTTCGACCAGGGGCTCACCCGGTTCAACGCGCTGGACTACCGGATCGCCGATTCCCTCCTCCACCTGGCGTGGTCGCTCGACACCACCTTCGTCGCGGCACTGGTCTTCGCGGTCACCTCGGAATGGAACTCCGGGGAGTACCTGCGCGCCGACTCGACGCTCAAGCTGATCGCCCCGCGCCGCGCCCGTCTGGGCGCCTACCACGAGCGACGCGTCGCCGCCCACGAGGCCATCCTCCGGAGCGACGGGGCCAAGGCGTACCGGGAGTTCAGCGAGGCGTCCGCACTGGAGCCGAGCGGCCGCGCCGGCTACAGCATGGCGTGGTACGGCTTCGACCTCGGCAAGGTGGAGGAGGCGCGCCGGACCCTCCGCACCATCGACCCGGACCGCGGGATGATGCGGGGGTGGTCTCCCTACTGGTCGCTCCTGGTCCACGCCGACCACGCCCTCGACGACCACGCCACCGAGCTCGCCAACACGCGGAAGATGCGCCAGCGCTTCCCCGAGACCCGCTCGGCCTGGGTGGTGGAGGCGCGCGCGCTCGCGGCGCTCGGCCGCACCCGCGAGATCGACTCCCTCGCCAGCCTCGCGATGGCGCTCCCAGAGGACACCTACTGGTCGTACGGGGCGCTCCTCGTCGTGGCGAGCGCGGAGCTCGACTATCACCAAGGGGACCGCGCGAACGCGGCCCGCTACGCCCGGCAGGCCGAGCAGTGGCTCCGCGCCCGGCTCACCGCGGTCCCGCGCCAGACGGGACACCGCTACTGGCTCGGGTCCCTCCTGTACGACCAGGGACGGCACGCCGAGGCCGCCGAGATCTTCGCCGGGTTGGTCCGGGACGAGCCGGGGCGGCTGCGGCCGAAGGGACTCTGGGCCGTCGCGGTGGCGCGACAGGAGGGTGAGGCCGCCGGCCTGCGGATCCTCGGTGAGCCGCACCCCTGGGACCTCGGCGAGCACATGGGGTACCGGGCCCGCCTCGCGATCGTGGCCGGCGACACCGCGCGGGCACGCGCGCTTCTCACCCAGGCGATGCAGCACCGCCTCGATGGCTGGTCCTGGTTCCACATCGTGGCCCGACGTGAGTTCCCCCCCGGCACACTGGTAGCGACAGGCCCCGCGCCGAAGTAGCGTTCGGCGTGCCCTCCCCCGACCTCCTCGACGACCTTCGCCGCGCCACCAGCCCCGACCGTGTCCTGACACGGGAGATCGACCGCGTCGCGTTCGCGAGCGACGCGTCGATGTATCATCTCGTGCCGCAGGTCGTCGTCCTCCCCGCGGAGGAGGCCGAGGTCGCCGCGGTGATCGCCGCCGGTCGCCGGCATCGGGTCCCCGTCACCTTCCGGGCGGCGGGGACCTCGCTTTCGGGTCAGGGGGTGACCGACGGGATCCTGGTCGAGGTGGCACGGCACTGGAAGGGCGCCACGGTCGAAGAGGGAGGGGCGCGGATCCGTGCCCGCCCCGGGATGATCGGCGGGCACCTGAACGGCATCCTCGCCCCGTACGGGACCCGGCTCGGCCCCGATCCGTCGAGTCTCACGGCGTGCACCCTCGGCGGGATCCTCGCCAACAACTCGAGTGGGCCCTGCTCCGGCGTGGAGCAGAACAGCTACCACACGCTCGCATCGCTCCGGGTCGTCCTCGCCGACGGGGTCAGCCTGTCGACGTCGGACGCGGAGACCGGCGGGGATGCGGATGCGGCGCTCAGGATCAAGGCCCCGGCGATCCACGCCGGCCTCCTCACGCTCCGACGGGAACTGCTGGCGCAGCCGGACCTCCGGGCGAAGGTCGCGCGGAAGTACCGGACGAAGAACACGACGGGCTACGGACTCAATGCGCTCCTCGATTTCGAGCGCCCGATCGACATCCTCGCCCACCTGATGATCGGCTCAGAAGGGACCCTCGGCTTCGTGAGCGAGGCGACCCTCCGGACGGTGCCGCTCCTCCCGCACACCTCGACCGCCTTCCTCCTCTTCCCGTCGCTGCAGGCAGCGTGCGAAGGGATCGCACCGTTCCGTGCCGCCGGGACGCAGCTGGTCGAGCTCCTCGACGAGGCGTCGCTCCGCTCGATCGCGAAGCTTCCGGGACTCCCGGAGGGACTCGACCGGGTCCCCGCCGGAACGGCCGCGCTCCTGGTGCAGGCCCAGGGGGGGAGTGCCGCCTCGCTCGTGGAACGGGAGGGAGCGTCGCTCGATGCCGCGCGCCGCCTCTCCACCATCGGCGCGGTGGAGTTCTCGCGCGACGGGCGCCGCCAAGCCCAGCTCCTCCACGCCCGGAAGGGGCTCTACCCCGCGGTGGGCGGCGCTCGCGAGCCCGGGACTTCAGTGCTCCTCGAGGATGTCGCCTTCCCGGTGGAGCGGCTCGCCGAAGGGGCGACCGACCTGCAGGGACTCTTTCGCCGGCACGGTTACGGCGACGGGATCATCTTCGGCCACGCCAAGGACGGGAACCTGCACTTCCTGGTGACGCAGGAGGTCGGGAGCGGCGCGGGGGTCGACCGGTATGCCCGGTTCCTGGACGACGTCGTCGAACTTGTCGTCGGCAAGCACGACGGCGCGCTCAAGGCGGAGCATGGCACCGGCCGGAACATGGCGCCGTTCGTGGAGCGGGAGTGGGGGACCGACGGAATGGCGCTGATGCGGCGCATCAAGGCGCTCTTCGATCCGGAGGGGGTGCTCAATCCCGGCATCATCCTCCCCGCCGCGCCGCGGGCGCACCTCGACCGCCTCAAGACCACGCCGACCGTCGACCCGGCCGTCGATCGGTGCGTGGAGTGCGGGTACTGCGAACCGGTCTGCCCCAGCCGGTCGCTGACGCTCACGCCACGGCAGCGGATCGTGGTGCAGCGGGAGCGGGCGCGCCGCCACGCGACCGGGGACCGTGTCGGTGTCGCGGCCCTCGATGCCGACTGGCCGTATGCCGGCCTCGACACCTGTGCCACCGACGGGATGTGCGCGACGGCGTGCCCCGTCGGCATCGACACGGGGACGTTGGTCACCACCATGCGCACGGACGCGCGGTGGGGACCCGCCAGGCTGATCGCGGGCGGCGTGGCCTCGGCGCACGGTCTTGCGACGAGCGTGGCGCGACTCGGCGGGCGGCTCACGGGCCGGGTCGAGCGCCCGGGACGCGCCGCGCCTCGACCGCGCACCCCCCGGGCCGCCACGCTGATCTACTTCCCATCCTGCACCGCCCGCGTTCTCGACGATGGCGGCGATCCGCTCCTGCGCCTCGCCGATCGTGCCGGGATCGAGCTGATCGTCCCCTCCGGACTCGACGGGCTCTGCTGCGGACTGGCCTACGACTCCAAGGGATTCCCTGCCGCCGCCGACCAGGTGCGACGCCGCACCTCGCGACGGTTCACTGATCTCGGCGGCCTCGGGGCGGGCGTGGTGGTCGACGGTGCGTCGTGCGCGCTGACGCTCGAGGAACACGACACGTCGATCAATGTCTTCGACAGCATCTCCTTCACTCGCCGCGAGATCCTTCCTCGGCTCACCATCCATCGGCGGGTCCCCGACGCGGTGGTCCACGTGACCTGCGGGGCGCACCACCTGGAGACCCAGGACGATCTCCTGGTGATCGCCGAGGCGGCCGCGGAGAGGGTCACCTTCCTCCAGAGCAACGGGTGTTGCGGTTTTGCCGGCGACCGCGGGTTCTCCCACCCCGAGCTCACCGCGAGCGCCACCATTCCGATGGCCGAAGAGATCAAGGCAGGGCACCACACGCTCGGCCTGACCTCGAACCTCCCCTGCGGGGTCGGGATGGCGCGCGCCACCGGGATCCCGTTCCGGCACATCCTCTCCCTCCTCGACGACGCCACCCGACCATAGGTCGGGCCGCCGGCCCCGGTAGATTTCCCCGATGCCCGATCCCTCCCTCCGTCCCGTCGGCCGCTGGCTGGCACTCTGGTCGGCGATGCTCGTCTGCCTGGTCGTGATCGGCGGCATCACCCGGCTCACCGAGTCGGGTCTCTCCATCACCGAGTGGAAGCCGGTGACCGGCGTCATCCCGCCCCTCTCGCACGAGGCGTGGGAGGCGGAGTTCGCCCGCTACCAGCAGATCCCCGAGTACCAGCTCCACGCCGGCACGATGACGCTCGGCGACTTCCAGCGGATCTACTTCTGGGAGTACCTGCACCGGCTCTGGGCGCGCCTCCTCGGCCTCGCCTTCGCCCTGCCCTTCGCCTGGTTCGTGGCGCGCAGGCAGGTACAGGGTCCGTTGGCGCGGCGGCTCGGCCTGCTGCTGGTGCTGCTCGCGGCCCAGGGGGCGCTCGGCTGGTACATGGTGCGCTCCGGCCTCGTCGACCGGACCGATGTGAGCCAGTACCGGCTCGCGGCGCACCTGGGACTCGCGCTCGTGCTCTATGCCGCCGCGGTGTGGCAAGCCGCCGACCTCCTCGTCGGACGCGCCGTGACCCCGGCCCCGCGTTCCGCCGTGCGGTGGACGACGGCGCTCGTCGCCCTCATCGCGGTCACCATCACCGCCGGCGCCTTTGTCGCCGGGCTCGATGCCGGTCGGGCGTGGAACACCTTCCCCGGGATGGGGGGGGCGTTCGTGCCGCCGGGGTACACCGCAATGGAGCCGCTCTGGCGCAACTGGTCCGAGAACCCGGCGGCGGTGCAGTTCCATCACCGCTGGCTGGGGATCGCGACCTGGGTCGCCGCCGTCGGGCTCTGGGTGGGACTCGCGCAGATGAAGGAGGTCCCCTCGCGCGCGCGTCGGTGGGCCGTCGTGACCGCCGCGATCGCGACGGCGCAGGCGGGGCTGGGGATCGCGACGCTCCTCCTCGCCGCCCCCGTCCCGCTGGCGGCGCTGCACCAGTTCGGCGCGGTGATGCTGCTCACCGGGGCGCTCCTGACGCTGCAGGCGGTGCGGCCTCAGGGTTGACCCCGGCGGGCGATGGCGTCAGCTTCCCGGTGCAGGCACTGCGCGATCCTCCCGAGGATCGGACCCGGTCACAGGGCCGGCGTCACGCCACCACCTTCGACACGAGAACCCGATGGCGACCAAACTCGACAAGGCGATCAAGCGCGAGCTCGAGCTCGACGGCAAGACCTACACCGTGATCATCTCCCCGGACGGGATCAAGATCACCGTGAAGGGATTCCGGAAGGGCTCCGAGACCGGGTGGCGCACGCTGCTCCCGAGCGGCGACGCCGAGTGATCCTTCGGCGCTTCCCGCGCCAACATTCGACGGGATCTCGCGCCACGGTGGCGCCGGGGTCCCGTCGCTGACTTCAGCAGCCGAATGCCGCTCCGCACCCCCGCCTCGCCCCTCCGCCTGATCATCCTGGCGGTCGCCTATGTCGCGACCGCCCGCCTGGGCCAGACGGTCGCGATCGAGCCCGGGAACGTCACCGCCGTCTGGATCCCCGCCGGTCTCGCCGTCGGGGCGCTCATCGTGTGGGGCGTGGCGATGTGGCCCGGGGTGTGGCTCGGCGCCTTCGCCTACAACTTCGCGTTCTACCTGATGGGCGGTCAGCTCGACCGGCCGGTGGCGATGGCGGTCTCCCTCGGCATCGCCACCGGCAACACGCTGATGGCGATCAGCGGCAGCACCCTGGTGGAGCTGGTGCGCGGCACCGGCGAGGACCTGGGGCGCCCGCGCGACGCGCTGGCGTACGTCGGCCTGGGCGGCCTCCTGTCGACGACGCTCAGCGCCACCATCGGCACCGCGGTGCTCCTCCTCAGCAACGCGCTCACCACCAGCCGCGTCGGCGAGGTGTGGGTCACCTGGTGGCTCGGCGACGCCAGCGGCGTCATCCTCGTGGCGCCGCTCGTGGTGCTCCTCGGGCGGATCGGCGCCCCGGTCTTCCCGGGACGCCGCTGGCTCCTGCTGCTGGGGAGCGCCGGCGCGCTCGCGGCGCTGCTCGCGCTGGTCTTCGGGCCGTGGCTCCCGGCCAACGCCACGACGGTCCTCCTCGCGCTCCCGATCGCCTTCCTCTCGTGGACCGCCTTCCGGCTGGGCCGGCGCGCCACGATGATCACGGCCCTGATCATCGGGGCGACCGCGGTCGGAGCCACCGCGCGCGGGGTCGGGCCGCTGGTGGGCGAGGGGCTCAACGACTCGCTCATCCTGCTCCACTGTTTCCTCGACACGGCGGCGTTCACGGGGTTGATCCTGGCCACCACCGTGCGCACCACCCGGCGCGCCGAGGCCACGCCCCCTCCGCTCGCGGGGGCCGGCCCGGCGCCGGTGCGCAGCGACCTCGAGCGCCAGATGGAGATCGCGATCGCGCAGCGGCGGCGCGAGGAGAACGCCCTCGCGGACCGCGTCCGCGCGCTCGCGGACGAGGCGCGCACCCTGGAACGGCAGCTGGAGCGCCGGGTCGCCGAGCGGGACGCCGTGCTCGCCGTGCTGCCGGACCTGTTCTACGTGATCGACCGCGCCACCCAGCGCTTCACGATGTCCAGCGAGGCGTTCGCGCGCGACGCCGCCGGGCTCGGACGCGACGAGATCCTGGGCCGCACCATCTACGACGTGCTGCCGCCGGCGCTCGCCCTGAAGCTCGCCGAGCAGCACCGGGAGGTGTTCAGCACTGGGGACACCCTGCACCTCGAGGAGACCCTCCCGCTGCCGCAGGGCGAGCGCTCCGTGGACACGCTGAAGGCGCCCTTCCGCGGACCCGACGGCGAGATCACCGGCCTGGTGAGCGCCTCCCGCGTCCTCTCGCGACCGCCCCGCCCGTGAGACCGCTCCTGGCCGCGACCCTCGCCCTCGTCGGCGGGTGTGCCATCGCGATGGGACCGCCCAGGACCGAGATCGAGGGGCTCGTGATGGCGCTCTTCGACGCTTCCGGCCGCCAGACCGGCACGGTGACGCTCCAGGCGCAGGATGACCAGGTCCTCCTCTTCATCTTCGACGTGCGCGGCCTCCCGGCGGGACGGCACGCCGTGCACCTGCACGCCATCGGGAACTGCACCCGTCCCGACTTCCTGGGCGCGGGGCCGCACCTCGACAACGGCCGGCACCAGCACGGCCGCGAGAACCCGGCCGGACCCCATCGCGGCGACCTCGAGGACATCCTGGTCGACGAGGCCGGGACCTCCCGCGACACGCTCCGACTCGCCCCGCTCGACGGCCGGCTCGACCTCGGCGCCCTGGTCGGCGGCGACGGCTCGGCCATCGTGATCCACGCGGCGCCCGACGACGGCCGGACCGATCCGGACGGGAAGAGCGGGATCCGGATCGCCTGCGGGATCCTCATCTAAGGAACCAGCCGCCCTCGCCGTCCGTACGGTCCCCGTCGTCCCGTGGTACCCCTCCCTCAGCCCCGAACCTCCCGATGCGCGCACTCCTCGTCCTCGCGCTCCTCGCTGCCTGCACCCCTGCCCGGGCGCAGCAGCCCACCCCCGCCGCGCCCCCGACGGGCGCCCGCCCCGCCGCCCCGGCCACCGGTCCCAAGCCGTGGAGCGAGGTGATCACCGCGAAGGCGAAGAGCGACTCCGGGCTCTTCACCATCCACCAGGTCGAGGGACGCATCCTCTTCGAGGTCCCCGACTCGCTGGTGGGACGCGACCTGCTCCTGATGTCGAGCCTCGCCGGGGTGCCGGAGGGGTTCAGCGACTTCCTCGCGCCGGGAAGCGTGGTGGCGGAGCACCTCGTGCGGCTGGAACGCCGGGAGCAGCAGCTCCTCCTCCGGCGGATCCCCACGCGCAACATCGCGGCCGACTCCCTCGCCATCGCCCGCGCGGTGCGGCTCAACAACTTCGCGCCGGTGCTCGCCGCGTTCGACGTCAAGAGCATCCGCCCGGACTCACACGCCGTGGCGATCGACGTCACCGACCTCTTCAAGGAGGACGTGATGGCGATCAGCGGCCTCTCCGACGGGGACCGCACCCGCTTCAAGGTGCGGCGCCTGGATCCGAAGCGGACGTTCATCGACTACGCCCGGAGCTTCCCGCTCAACGTCGAGGTGCGGCACACCCTCACCTTCGAGGCGGGGGCCCCTCCGGGGTCGGGAGAGACCGGCGTGCTCTCCCTGCTGATGCACCAGTCGCTGGTGCTGCTGCCGAAGGAGCCGATGCGCCCCCGGATCGCGGACGCACGGGTCGGCTGGTTCACCCTGCGGCAGATCGACTACGGCAGCGCGGCCCAGGAGGCGGCGACCCGGAGCGTGATCCAGCGCTGGCGTCTGGAGCCGAAGGATCCCGCCGCCTATGCGCGCGGGGAGCTCGTGGAACCGGTGACGCCGATCGTGTGGTACATCGACCCCGCCACTCCGGAGCGGTGGAAGCCGTACGTGCGCCAGGGGATCGAGGATTGGGCCCCGGTGTTCGAGGCCGCGGGATTCAAGAACGCGGTCGTGGCCCGGGAGGTCCCCTCCGCGACCGAGGACCCGGCCTTCGACCTCGAGGACGTGCGCTACCACTCGGTGCGGTGGACCGCCAGCACCACCCGGAATGCGATGGGACCGAGCGTGGCCGACCCGCGCACCGGGGAGATCATCGACAGCGACGTGATCTTCTACCACAACCACCTGCGGAGCTACCGGAACCGGCTCATCGTCGAGACCGGTGCCGCCGACCCGCGCGCCCGCTCGCTCGACCTCCCCGACTCGCTCCTCGGCCGCTCCATCCGTGCCGTCATCGCCCACGAACTCGGCCACGCGTTGGGGCTGCCACACAACATGATCGCGTCGAACGCCTACCCGACCGACTCGCTCCGGTCGCCGGCATTCACCACCAAGTGGGGGATCGCGGCGACGATCATGGAGTACGCGCGGCAGAACTACGTGGCGCAGCCGGGGGACGGGATCACCCAGTTCATCCGGCAGATGGGACCGTACGACCGCTACGCGATCGAATGGGGGTACCGCGTGATCCCCGACGCCGCGACCCCCGAGGCGGAGAAGCCGACCCTCGACCGCTGGATCGCCGCACATGCCGGGGACCCGGTCTATCGCTTCGGCCCGCAGCAGGGGGCGGTGATCGATCCCCGCACCCAGACGGAGGATGTCGGCGCCGACGCGGTGAAGAGCGGCGAGTACGCCATCGCGAACCTCAAGCGGGTGCTCCCCGAGCTCCCGCGGTGGACCGCGACGCCGGGCGAGGACTGGAGCGCGCTCGCGGAGATGTACGGCGAATTCCTGGGTCAGTGGTCGCGGATCACGATGCACGTCGTGAACCTGGTCGGCGGGGTGGAGGGGGACCTGGTGGTGAGCGACGACGGCCGCGCCGCGTACCGCCCGACCTCCGCTGCCACCCAGCGCCGCGCGATGACCTTCCTGTCCCGCGAGGTCTTCACGACCCCGGACTGGCTCCTCGACCGGGACGTCCTCGCCCGGATCGAGCCCGCCGGCGCCGTGGAGCGGGTACGGCAGGCGCAGAGTGGCCGCCTCAACGCGCTCCTGGAAGCGGGACGGATGCAGCGCCTCATCGACGCCAGGTACGCCGACCCCGCGGCCTACGGACTCGGCGACCTCTTCACCGCCCTCCGTGGCGCGGTGTGGGGAGAGCTCGGCGGCAGCGGCGCGATCACCCTCCCGCGCCGGAACCTCCAGCGCGCCCACGTCGAGCGTCTGGAGCTTCTCCTCGGCGCGGAGCCGTCGTTCACCAGCACCCCGGTCGACGTGAGCCAGTCCGACATCCGCGCCTACGCGCGCGGCGAGCTCGCCTCGCTCCGCACCGCCATCCGTAGCCGCCTCCCCCGCACCACGGACGAGGCGACCCGATACCACCTGCAGGAGCTGGACGCGCGGAT
>Ga0315910_10003947_pt1 | contig 12493 bp, 6 predicted proteins | sample EdamamesoilMG_FD_204470 | JGI IMG/M metagenome (GOLD analysis project Ga0315910, IMG submission 204470) | Garden soil microbial communities collected in Santa Monica, California, United States - Edamame soil | ecosystem: Environmental > Terrestrial > Soil > Garden | place: USA: California... | reverse complement strand
GTGTTGGTCTGGGGGTTGTGCTTCGTCATCGCTGTTCCTTCCTCGAACGTGTCCGACGAGACGGAGCGTCACGCGTTGGGGCGTCCCGCGTTCGTCTGATCAGCTCGTCCGAGCCATGTCGAGCAACTCACGTGCCAAGCCCATAGCTGGCTACGAGTACACATGAGGCGACATGGCGCGTGGCGGGCCGCGAGGGCGTTTCGCACCGCTCGCGGCTGCGCTGCAGCCGGCGTGCTGGTAGCGCCGTCGGCTTCTAGCGTTCGCTCAGGACCTCGGCGTCGTCATCCTCTGCCTGTGCCGCTGCGCGTCGCGAGGCGTCGCTGATCATCGAGAGTGAGTCGGCCGCGATCTCTGCCGGGTCGTCGGATTCGTCATCCGCCGCGAGCGGAGCCTGCGTGGCTCGCGCCAACCAATCTGCAGAGAGGTCATCGCGGTCGCTTGATTCGTCGCGCTCGAGCACGTATCGCGGGGGCCGGCTCTCGGCCACGTCCCCTGTCGACTCCGGCGCGGCATCCCAGAAGCCACTCGGCAAGCCGTGTGGTGCATCCGGCAGTTCCGGCAGCGCGTGGCTCGACGCGGCGTGGCCGCTACGGCGTGCAACGATGCCACTCGGACGCTGCTTCGAGGTAGAGCTGGCGTCTGCTCGAGACGCCGCACGACGGCTCGCCACCAGCCCGATCAGGGCCGCGGCCGAGCCTACACCAATGATGGGCAACATGTTCTTGACGGACATGGCCTGTGGTGCTGCAAAGCTCACGCCACCGCGACGGCAGCCGCTGCCGACGCGACGAGTCAGCAGGTAGAGGCTGCACGTCGAAATCGCGGCTCGCGGCGCCGTGCCTCCAACCAGCCTCGCGTCAGACCGATGGCGAACCATCATCGAGCAGCTGCGTAATGGCGCGTGCCACTTCCCATGGGCTGATCGGCTTGACCAAATGCAGCTCGAATCCGGCTTCCTTGCACAGGCGCGTGTCGGCTTCGCTCGCGTACCCCGTCAGCGCCACGGCTCGGAGCGAGGGCGGGCGATGGCCACGCGCGCGAACCTCACGCAGCAATTGCAGCCCGTCTTTCTCGGGCAAGCCCAGGTCGCTGATCAGGACGTCGTAGCGCTCCACGCCGAGCCGGTCGAGGGCGGCCGCGGCGCTTTGCACCGTGTCCACTCGAGCGCCCCGGTGCTCGAGCGCGTAACGCATGAGCTCGAGGATGTCCGCGTCGTCATCGATGACCAGGATGCGACGCCGATCGAGCTGAGCATCGAGGGCGTGATCTTCGGCCGGCGATGGCAGCGAGCTAGTCACGATCGGCAGACGCACGGTGAAGGTCGATCCCAACCCCGCGCCCGGGCTGTAGACGTCGATCTGCCCGCCGTGCGCATGCACGATCTGCTTGCTGATGCTCAAGCCCAGGCCGAGCCCGCCTTTGCGCTGGCTGAACGCGCTGTGCTGAAACAGCTCGAAGATGCTCTCGATCTCCTCGGAGGCGATGCCCACGCCGGTGTCCTTGACCCGCAGCTGCACGTAGCGCTCGCCGCGCTCGAGCGAGACCTCGATGCGCCCACCTCGCTCGGTGAACTTGATGGCGTTGCCCAGCAGGTTGAAGGCGACCTGCTGGAGCCGGGTCGAGTCGCCGAGCACGTGGGCGTCGCCTTCGAGCACGTTGTGGACCAGCTCGATCGGCTTGTCGAGCGTGAGCCGGCTCGCGCTCACCGCGTTCGCGATGATCGCCTTCAGATCGACCACCTCGAACTCGAAATGCAGCTTACCCGCGATGATCCTCGACACATCGAGCAGATCGCTGATCAGCTGAGCTTGCGCGCGCGCGTTGCGCTCGATGGTCTTGACCGCTTTCTGCACGGTCGCGTCCAGATCGTTGCGAGCGCCCAGGATCTGCGCCCAGCCGAGCACGGTGTTCAGCGGAGAGCGCAGCTCGTGCCCGAGCACGGCCAGAAATCGATCTTTGGCAGCGTTCGCTTCCTCGGCTGCCTCGCGCGCCGCGCGCGCTCGCTCGGCCTGCTCGCGTTCGCGCAAATCCACGACCACCGCGCAGCACGTGGGGAAATCCCCCTGCGCGAGCGGGCTGAGGGTGATCTGCACCGGGACGCTGCCGGCGGGGGTGTCGAGCCGCAGCGTGTGCTTGACCGTGCCGTGTAGCCCCTGCTCGACCAGCAGGGGAACGCTGCCACGGTGCGGGACCGCCACGAACGCGCCCAGCTCGGCGCCCACCACCTCGGCTGCAGGGCGCCCCACGAGAGCCGCAAAGAAGGCGTTGGCGTACAGGACCTGGCCGTCGCTCGCCAGCGTGAGCGCCCCCTCCTGCATGCCCTCGACGAACGTGCGAAACGGATGGTCGGGGCTCTCCAGCGTGAACAGCTGTGCGCCCCGCGGCCCGTTGACGACCACCGCGTCGACGCTGCCGTTCTGGATCGCGTCGAGCGTGTGCAGGGCCTCGTCGAGCCGCCGTTGCAGCTCGTTGTTGTGCTCTTCGTGCGCAGACGCGGTCTGGCTGGGCGCCGACGCGGGCGCGCCGCCGTTCGGGGATTCAGCCGCCATGGTCGCTACCCTCCAGATGCTGGCGCAGGCTCTCGTCCGACACATTGCCGACCAGACGCGCTTCGGCGCCGGCGAGCCGCGTCACGAGCGTGGGAGTGGCCACGACTCGATACTTCTCGGCCAGCGCTGGCTCCTGGAAAACGTCGATCACCTTCAAGTGGTGAGGGCCGCCCGGGGTGTGGTCGCTTGCCTTGCGGACCGCGCGGATCGCCTCCAGCGAACGCGCGCCCTGGCCTCGCACGAAGAGCAACCAGAGGGGCGTATCACGGTCCATGGTTTCCTCGTCGCCCCGCTCAGTGTGCGTGGTTGTTACCCTTACCGCGTGACTCGGCATCGAGATCGAGCGCGACCAAGGCCCGCTCGGCGTTGGAGAGGTCCCCGATCAGCCGCTTCATCGGCTCGGGAATTTTTCGGATCAGGGTCGGCAACGCCAGGATCTGGTCTGCCTTGGCGAGCTCGGGCCGTGTCTTGAGGTCGATGACCTCGATCTTGTATTTGCCCTTCAAGTGGCTGTCGCAGAGCCGCTCCAGGTTCGCGAGGGCGGTGCGAGATTTCGGCGAGTCACCCGCGATGTAGAGGCGCAGGGTCCAGACATCGTCCGCCGACTCATCGCCCTCGACCTCTGCCAGCGCCGCTACCGTCCGCTTCGCAGGGCGATCCTTGGTTGCAACGCGGCTCTCGGGCGGGGAGGCCCGTCGGGTTGCCTTCTTGCGCGTACCGGTCCGCGTGTTCTTTGTCGTCGCCATGGCCTTGGTGCTTTCAGCTCGGCCGCGCTCGGGTGCGGCTCGGCAAAGATCCGTTGCGTTTGCGGGTGATGGCCGCGCTGGACGCCGGCGGGGTGCCATTCTTCATCCTGGCTCCGCGCGCGGCCTCCGCGCGCGTACGCTCCTCCGACCAGGCTCGACGGGTGGCTCCCGCGGATGACAGCAGCTGCCTCAGCTCGAGCTCTTCGGCGGCGAACTCTGCGCGCAACGCGGCGATCCTTTGCTCGAGCAGGTCCTGCTTACGCGCGAGCAGGCGCTCCTGGCGCTGCTCATCAGAGCTCCGCTCGCTCACCTCGAGCTGGTCTCGGACTTCCTGGATGGCGCGCGCCGTGCCCGTCAGCACGCCTTGCGGCCCCACGTAGGGCTCGATGAGATCGATGCCGTGATCGGAGATCGAGAACTCGCGAATCTGGTTGCTGTGGGCCATGCCGCGCGACTTGAGCACGTAGATGCAGCGGTTGCGCTCGCCGCTGCTCTCCAGCTGCTTGAGCAACAGCCAGGTGTCCACCATGGATGAGACAGCGATCTCCGTCCTTTCGAGGGCGTCACCGGCGTGCGTCAAGCTGGTCAGCATGATGGTGACTCCGCGGCTCTTGAGCGTATCGACGAGGCGCACCAGCATGACGAGCGCATCGTCCTGCAGGCCCGAGTTGACGAACGTCCCGACAGGGTCGAGGATCACCACAGCTGGGTTCACCGTCTCGATCTGCTTATGCAGGAGCGCGAGGTGCGACTCGAAGCCATGGCTCGTCGCTCGCAGGGACAGGAAATGCAGGATGCCCTGGCGCCGTGCTTCGCCGAGATCGAGCCCGATCGCGCCCATGTTTCGCTCGATCTGCTGGGGAGACTCCTCGTACGAGATGTACAAGCAGCGCTCGCCTGCCTGGCACGTGGCGTGCGCGAAATGGGCGGCCAGGCTGCTCTTGCCAGTGCCGGCCGTGCCGGAGATCAGAACGGTCGAGCCTCGGTACAGGCCGCCGCCCAGCATCACGTCGAGCTTCTCGATGCCGCTGGTCACTCGCTCATTCGTCACGGGGTGGTTCAGGCCAACCGACGTGATCGGCACGACGGTGATGCCCGACGCATCGATCAAGAAGGGGAACTCGTTGGTCTGGTGGCTCGTCCCCCGATACTTCACGACGCGAATGCGCCGTGTGGACACCTGATCCCGCACGCGATGGTCGAGCAGGATGACACAGTCGGAGACGTACTCCTCGAGGCCGTGGCGCGTGAGCGCGCCATCGCCGCGTTCGGCCGTCACGATCGTGCTGACACCTTTCTCCTTCAACCAGTAGAACAGCCGGCGTAGCTCGGAGCGCAGGATCGCGTAGTTCGAAAAGGCCCCAAAGATCGTCTCCAGCGTGTCGATCACCACACGCTTGGCGCCGACTGCGTTGATGGCGGCTTCCAGGCGCAAGAACAGACCCTCGAGGTCATACTCGCCGCTCTCTTCGATCTCCATCCGGTCCACGTGGATGTGGTCGATGGCGAGCAGCTGACGCTGCATGAGATCCGACAGGTCGAACCCCAGGGATGCGACGTTCTCGATCAGGTCCTGCTCGCGTTCTTCAAATGCGATGAAGACCCCAGGCTCACCGTGCTCCAGTGCTCCGCGCACCAGAAAATGCAGGCCAAAAAGCGTCTTACCGCAGCCCGCGCTGCCGCAGATGAGCGTGGGGCGCCCAGCTGGAAGCCCGCCCTCGGTGATCTCGTCGAGGCCGGCGATTCCCGTCGGGGCTTTGCGCAGTGAGGGGAGTGTGCGAGAGGCTGTCTCAGGTGTCTTCTTGGTGGCCGTCCGAGGCCGTACCGCTGGCATCACGCCCTCTTAGCACTCCCTTTCGCAATTTGGACCACCACCTTTCGCTCGGCCTGGAGGCCCAGCGCGAGCGACCGAAGACAGGCAAATTCGCCTCGCTTTGCCGAATTTGGACACTGTGTAACGAGCTCGCGCAGCGAGGCCGCGACGGACCCGGGTCAGTCGGCGACGCCGTGGCAGCGAGGGCATGCGGCTTGCACCATTTCTGTCCATGGCTGACTCTGGATCGTGGATCACGGTAGCTGGCCTGGTGCTGGCGTTCGCCGTTCTGGTGATCGTGGCGGTAAGGATGTGGCGAGATGGCTCGCGGCGCCGAGCCGAGCACTTGCGAGAGCGCTTCGGGCCCGAATACGACATCGCCGTCGCGCAATACGGAGAGGGGCGTGCCTCCGAGATACTCGAGGAGCGCGAACGCCGCGTGTCCGAGCTCCCGCTGCGTTCGTTGCCACCGTCCGAAAGAGCTCACTTGTCTCGATCGTGGGGGCTCACGCAAAAGCGCTTCGTGGATTCGCCGCAACTCGCCGTTCGCGAGGCGTACGAGCTCGTGCTGCGTACGTTGGAGGTGCGTGGTTACCAGATTCGAGATTTCGATCAGTGCCTCGCGGATCTGTCCGTCGACTATGGCGCGGTGGTCCAGCATCTGCGGGTGGCCCACGCGCTCGATCTGGCGAACAGCGCAGGGCGAGCCAACACCGAAGAGCTGCGTCAAGCGTTGGTGCACTACCGAGTTCTGTTCGAGGGATTGCTCGGCACGCCGCGTGAAAAGATCCCTCCGGCGAGCCAGCGCTATCAACCGGTGCTCGATCATCACGTCTCGGCGCCGCGCTGAGTGGCTTCGTGAGCTGAGTGGCATCGAGAGCAACGAGCGCGATGGCCGGGGAACCGAGGGGGCCGACCGACGCGCGTCGCAGCGGCAGAAACGCCGACAAGGGCGCCGCCTGGCCACGTGAAATCCCGGCGCCGCGTGCGCTTCGAGCTGACACCTGAGCGCGCGATTGCGGTACAGTGTGCTGGCCGGCAATGGCAGCAGCTGCGCACACGAACGCCTCCGACCGCCGGTCTGCTCCGTTGGCGGGATTCGGCGCGTTGCAGCGAGCGAAGCCAGCAGTCGTGAAACGTGCCCGACATGATCGCGCCGGAGATCGACACGTCGGAGGTCGCTGTGGTGGGCGTGTCGTGGGCTCGGCAGCTGCCGTGCTGCGCTCGAAGGCGCCGGGTCTCCGTGCCCCGCGTGTTTGGGTGCGATGAGCGAGGCCGAACGGCAGAGTCCTGCTTCCGGGTCTCCGTGCCCGGGGCTCGACCCGGCTGTTCGCTGGGATGAGCCTGCGCACTGGAGGGGAGATCTCTACACGCGCGAGCACCTCGCCGCACATGCCAAGGAGTTGGCTGCCGCTCACGGCGAGCCGGAGCCCGGCACGAGTCGCGGGCCGCTCGCGGAGCGCATCACGCGGGCGCGTCAGCGCATCCTCGAGGTCTACGCCGTTCTCGGAGCGCGGGGCCAGGGCAGCGAGCCGTCGGCAGCGGAGGCTCTTTCGCCTGCCGAGCGCGACCTGCTGGGCGAGGCGAGCCTGGTCGAAGCGCAGCTCCAGCAGCTCCACGATCGTCTGGGGCCGCAGGCGCTGAAGCAGCTGCCGCGGCTCGCTGCTGGGCGCATGCGGGGCCACCCGCGTCTCTACGCGCTGTGCCTCGACTACCTGCGTCACACGGACGGCCGCGTCGATGCCGACGGGCTCGAGGGCTTCCTGCTGGCGTACCAGGGCGTCCGGCGGCTCACCCTCGGCGAGCTCGCCGCGTTGCCGAGTTTGCTCGGGTTGAGCTTGATCTCGTGGCTCGGTGGGCTGGCCGCGTCGGAAAACGGCGAACGCGAGCGCATCAGCGCGGACGCCTGGGCCGATCGACTCGTGGCGAGCGCCGTCCACCCCGACGCGACGCAGGCGGTGCTCGCCGAGCTCGAGCGTTCGCCGCACAGCGATGCGTTTCTGGTGCGGTTGACGCGGCGCCTGCGCGAGCACGATGGACCGCTCGACGCCACGCGCGAGTGGGTCGCGACGCGCTGCGCGAGCCTGGGCAGCACCCCCGAGGAGCTGGCGCGGCGCGAGCACCGGAGGCAGGCTGCCGATCAGATCGCGCTGGCAAACGCATTGGCCAGCCTGCGAGCCGTCGCCGCCATCGACTGGAGCTCGCTCTTCACTCGCACCTCCGACGTCGAACGCCTGCTGTCGGCCGAGCCCGAAGGCAGCTACGCGCGCTGTGACGCTGCCACGCTCGAGAGCTACCGCGGCGCCATCGCAGACCTCTCGCGCCGCAGCCGCAAGAGCGAGCTCGATGTCGCGCGCTCCGCCCTCGAGCTGGGGCGGGCGCGCGCATCCGCGGGCGGAGAGCCCGTGCATGTGGGCCACTACCTCGTCGGCGACGGCCGTGGCGAGCTCGAACGCCGCGTCGGCTACGAGCCGAGCTTGCGCGTCAGCCTGGGCCGCGCCGTGCTCTCGAGCCCGGCCGCGTTTCAGCTCGCGGCCGTCGGCTCGCTCCTGGGCCTCGAGTCATGGGCGTTCGCCGCGGCGTTACGCGGGGCCGGCGTCGCCTGGCCGACCCTCGTGGTCTTGTCGCTCGCCTGGCTCCTGCCCGCGAGCGAGATCGTGCTCGCGCTCGTCGCCGCGCTGTCGGGCCTGGTGTTTCCGCCCCGCCGTTTGCCCAAGCTCGACTTCGCTGCTGGCATACCGGACGAGCACCGCACGCTGATCGCCGTGCCCGCCCTGGTCGATGGCCTCGAGGCGGTCGAACGCCTGCTGGAGTCACTCCGGCTCTTGTCGCTCGCGAATCCCGACCCGAGCGTGAGCTTCGCGCTCGTCACCGATTTTTCCGACGCGCCGGGCGCCGACGCAGAAGACGACGCCGCGCTGCTCGAGCCACTGAGGGCCGGCATGGAGGCGCTCGACGCCGGGCAGATGGTGCCCCGCCATTGGCTGCTGCATCGGCGCCGCGTAGAGAGCGCGGGCGAAGGTGCGTTCATTGGCTGGGAGCGCAAGCGAGGCAAGCTGCAGGAGCTCAACCGGCTGCTGCGCGGCGATGAGTCGACCACGTTCACGCTGGTGCTGGCGCCGCGCGAACGCTTCGCCGGGATCCGTTACGTGATCGCGCTCGACGCCGACACCGAGCTCGCGCCGGGCGCCGCCGCCGCGCTGGTGGGAGCGGCGGCGCACCCGTTGAACCGTCCCCAGCTCGACGCGAGCGGGCGGCGCGTCGAGCGTGGGCACGCCATCTTGCAGCCGCGGCTGAGCAGCACCCCACAGAGCGCCCGGCGCACACGCCTCGCGACCCTACTCTCGGGTGGCGTCGGCCTGGACCTGTATCCGGACCCGGTCGCGGACATCTTCCAGGATCTGTACGGGGAGGGCTGGTTCGGGGGCAACGGCATCTACCACGTCGATGCCATGCTCGGGGCGCTGGCGGGGCGCCTGCCCGAGGGCAGTGTGCTCAGTCACGCCCTGCTCGAGGGGATCTTCGGGCGCGCGGCTCTGGTCACCGATGTCGTGGTGCTCGAGGAGCAGCCCGGCTCGTACGCGGCGCAGATGGCCCGCCAGCACCGCTGGATGCGCGGCGACTGGCAGCTCTTGCCATGGCTCTCGGCGCGTGTCCCGACGCAAAACGGCGAAGCCCCGAGCGAGCTCTCCTCGCTCGACATGTGGCGGATCGTCGACGAGCTGCGGCGCAGCGCGCTGGCGCCATCCCTGGTCTTCCTCGCCACGCTCGGCTGGTGCCAGGGCCCGCTCGTCGCGGGCGTGGTCGCGGCGGCCTTCGCGGGGGCCTTCGTGCTGCCGCTCGCGACGCGGCTGGTCTTTGCGATCAAACGCGACGCCACGCGCCCCACGCGCCCACGCCTGGGGTCGTTCGGCGGCGATCTGAGCACCAGCACCGGTCAGGTGGTGCTCAACCTGATCTTCCTGCTCGACCTGGCCTGCTTGTCGATCGACGCGGCCGCGCGCGCCCTGTATCGCCTGCGTTTCAGCCGTCGCCACCTGCTCGATTGGACCCCGACGCGGGCTTACGAGCGCACACCGGCAGCAGCGAGCATTCCGCGCCGCTCCTGGCTGACGAGCGCCGCCAGCGCCCTCGGCTTCGGGCTCGTGATCTGGATACGGCCCGAGGCGTGGCCGCTGGCGGCGCCGTTGCTCCTGGCCTGGTCACTCGCGCCGATCGCGGCGGCCTGGATCTCGGAGCCGCTGCCCGATCTGCGCTTGGGGCTGGAGCTGCCCGAGGGAGATCGGCGGCTGCTCTGGAGCTTGGCGCAGCGCACGTGGCGCTATTTCGACGAGCTCGTGGGCGCAGCAGAGCAGCACCTGCCGCCCGAGAGCTACCAGGAGGACCCGCGTGGTGTGGTCACGCACCGGACGACGCCGCGGGACATCGGCCTCTACCTGCTCGGCGTGCTCGGCGCGCGCGATTTCGGGTTTGTCACGACGCGCGAGCTGACAGGCCGGCTCGAGCAGACGCTGACCACCCTGGAGAAGGTCGACAAACACGCCGGCCACGTGTTGCACGCATACGAGACCACCACGTTGCGGCCGATAGAGCCGCAGCGCGTCTCGACGATCGACAGCGGCGTGCTCGCTGCGTCGTGCTGGACGTTGAGCGAGGGGTGTCGCGAGCTCGTCAGCGCCCCGCTGCTGTCCTCGCGCACGCTGGTCGCCGTGGGCGACGCGCTGCGGCTGGCCCGCGAGGCGCTCTCGAACGCGCCGAACCGGCGCTCGGCGCCTCCGGGCGCCGAACGCGAGCCGACCGAGGCCGAGCTCGAGGCGCTCGCCGGACGCGCCGGGGAGTTGGCGGAGGCGGCACGGGGACCGGGCGCCGTCGCGAACGGTCTGCTGCAGCAGCGTGGCTCGATCGCCGAGCTGATCGAGCGCGCTCGGGCGCTCGGCGGCGGGGTCGAGGCCCTGTACTGGCTGCAGCGCGCCGAGCAACTGTGCAGCCGCTCTGCGGAGGAGCTCACCGTGCTCGCGCCCTGGCTCGGCTCGGGGACGCCACTCGCGCGCATCGAATCGGTGCCCGAGCTGGCGGTGGAGGTCGCGCGCCTCTGGATCTGGCTGGAGGCGCGCGTCGACGCGGCCAGTATCGCGACCCTCGCAGGCGCCGCCTCGGGGCGGCTCGCCGAGCTCGGCGCACGGCTCGCCGCCGCGGACATCCCGGAGGAGTTGCGCGCGGAGTGCACGCTGGAGCTCGCGGCCTTCGAGGTCATGCTGAGCGCGGGGGCTGCGGCCTGCGCCGAGCTGTGTCGTTCGCTCGACTCGCTGGGCGCGCGCGCCCGGGAGCTGGCGCGGAACATGCGGTTTTCGCTCGTGTACGATCCCGGCCGCCAGCTGCTCTCCACCGGGTTTGACGTGCAGCAGGGGCGCGCGGATCCCGAGTGTCACGAGCTCTTGGCCTCGGAGGCGCGCCTCGCGAGCTTCTTTGGCATCGCCCAGCGCGAGCTGCCCGAGCGACACTGGTCCCGACTCGGGCGTCCCCTGGCACGGAACGGCGGCGGCCACGCCTTGCTCTCCAGGAACGGGTCGCTCAGCGAGTATTTGCTGCCGCTGCTCTGGCTGGAGAGCTACCCGAAGACGTTGCTGGCCGAGACCTCGCATGCGGCGATCGCGCACCAGCGTCAGCACGCGGCGCAGCGGGGCGTGCCCTGGGGCAGCGCCGAGAGCGCCTGCAACCTGCTCGATCGGCGCATGAGCTACCAGGTCCGCGTCTTCGGCGCTCCTGGTCTGGGGCAGCGGGTGGGGCTCGCCCGGGAGCTGGTCATCGCCCCCTACGCGACCCTGCTCGCTGGCCTCGTGCGCCCGGACATCATCGGCAAGAACCTGCGCGCGCTGTCACGCGAAGGCCTGGACGGCTCGCACGGCTTTTACGACGCGATCGACTTCACTCCCGATCACCTACCTCCGGGCAAGCGTGGCGTTGTCGTGAAGACCTTCGTCGGTCGGCATCAGGCCGCCACGCTGGCTGCCCTCGCCAACATTCTGTTCGACGCCCCGATGCAGCGTCGCTTCCACCGCCACCCGCGCGTGAAAGCGGCCCAGCTACTCCTCGACGAGCGGGCTCCTGGGGCCGGGCGGGCGCGCACGGCGATGAACGCATCCACAGCAGCTCCAGCCGAGCGCCCCGTGGACGCAGTCGAACGCACCGGTCTCCGCAGCCCTGGTCCCCTGCGCCTGCAGCTGCTCGGTCACGGCGAGCTCTCGGCGCTCGTCAGCGCGACCGGCACCGGCGTGACGACCTGGCAAGGGCTCGACGTCAACCGCTTCCGGGAGGATCCGCTCCTGGATGCTGGCGGAGTCTTCCTGTACATCAAGAATCGGACGCACAATCGGCTGTGGTCGACGGGCTATCAGCCCACACGCGCCGAACCGAGCTTCTACAACGTCGCGTTTTCGATCGATCGCGTCGAGTTCCACCGCCGCGATGGTGACGTGCAGACCGTCACCGCTGTCGCTCTGTCGCCCGAGCACGCGGTGGAGGTGCGGCAGGTGACGCTCACCAACCAGGGAGAGGGGCCGCTCGAGCTGGAGCTCACGAGCTACACCGAGCTGGTGCTCGCCCCGCGGGGGGCCGACGTGGCTCACCGCGCGTTCAGCAACATGTTCGTGGAGACCGAGGCGCTGCCCGACCGCTACGCCGTGCTCGCCAAGCGGCGGCCGCGCGTCGCGTCCGAGCCGGAGGTCTGGATGGTGCAGATGCTGGTCGCCGAGAGCGGCAGCTTCGGCCCCCTCGATTACGACTGCTCGCGCCAAGGGTTCATCGGTCGCGGGCGCAGCACGGCCGCGCCCGCGGCCCTCGCCAACGACGCGCCCTTCGGGCGTCGTGCCGGGTTGATGCTGGACACGGCGCTCGCCCTGCGCCGCGGTACGCGCCTCGCGCCCGGCGCGAGCGCGCGCCTCACGCTGGTGACCGGCTTGGCGCGCTCCCGCGCCGAGGCGCTCGCGCTGTCGGACACGTACGCAGCCAAACACGCCGTGACGCGCGCGCTGGAGCTCGGCTGGGCGGCGGTGCGAGTCGAGCTGCGCCACCTGGGTATCAGCGCCGTCGACGCTTTTCGCCACCAGCGGCTCCTGTCCGCGGTTGTGTTTCCGCACCCCATGCTGCGGCAAGCGGGACTGAGCCCAGCGGGCGGCGCCGGCACGCGCGGCTTGCCCGCCTTGTGGGCGGTCGGCATCTCGGGTGACCTGCCCATCGTGCTGTGCCGCGTGGACGACGCCGAGTTTGCCGAGCTGGTGCGTGACCTGGTGCTCGCGCACGAGCTCTGGCAGAAGAGCGGGTTCTCCTGCGACCTGGTCATCATCGACGAACGTCCCCTGGCCGGGGCCGCCACGCTCTCACAGAGC
>Ga0315910_10003946_pt1 | contig 12495 bp, 9 predicted proteins | sample EdamamesoilMG_FD_204470 | JGI IMG/M metagenome (GOLD analysis project Ga0315910, IMG submission 204470) | Garden soil microbial communities collected in Santa Monica, California, United States - Edamame soil | ecosystem: Environmental > Terrestrial > Soil > Garden | place: USA: California... | reverse complement strand
CTTTGGGCAGCGCACCCATCAGCAGCTTCTGCGTCGTGGCTTTGTCTCCATACGGAATTGCATCCTCATCACCCCAGTTGGCGCGATGCAGCCACCCGCTCGTGTGAAACTGGAGCATGATGGCCTTGGGCCGGTTGGTCGGATCAAGATAAACATAGGCGAACAACGTATCCTGACTTCCGACCATAAGTGGCTGAATCGCACCCGTGAAATAGTCCTGAGCCAGGCCGGCATCCGTCCGGGTCAGTGCGCGGGTTCCACTCAAGGCCGCAGTCCCTTCCACCAATTGCAATGCCGCCCCGTCACTCTTGACCGTTGCCCCCGCTGGAAAATCGTCATCGACCCACACAAAGTCCGCCCGTTCCTTGGACGCCGGCTTTGCCTTCGGCTCGGTGTAATTGATCTTTGCCGCTTCGATGCTGATCTGCTTCTCGACCGGAGCAATGGAGTCATTCAACTCCTGCATTTTTTTCTGCTGCGCCGCGGTCGGCAATTTCATGATCGGCGGCGGGAGGAGTGCGTTTCCATCCATGGCCTTTTCATTCATGTTATTGAAGAAGGCGTACATCTGATAAAACTCCTTCTGCGAAATGGGATCGAACTTGTGATCGTGACACATCGCACAACCGAGCGTCAGTCCCATCCACGCCACGCCGGCTGTCTCCGTCCGATCCACGGCGTAACGAACGTAAAACTCCTCATCAATCGCGCCGCCCTCGCTCGTGCTGACGTTGCAGCGGTTGAAGCCGCTGGCGACCTTTTGATCTTCCGTCGCATTAGGCAGAATATCGCCCGCGAGCTGCTCAATGGTGAATTGATCGAACGGGAGATTCCGGTTGAACGCCCCCACGACCCAATCGCGATACGGCCACATCGAGCGTTCGTTGTCGAGGTGCAGTCCGTGCGTGTCGCCGTACCGCGCGAGGTCCAGCCAGTAACGCGCCTCGTGTTCGCCATAACGCGGCGATTGCAGCAAACGATCCACCACTCGCTCGTAGGCGCCGGGCTTGCGGTCCGCCAGGAAAGCGTCCACCTCCGCCGGTGTCGGCGGCAGACCGGTGAGATCGAAAGTGACGCGGCGGATCAGCGTGGCCTTGTCCGCCTCGGGCGAAGGCTTGAGTTTTTCCTTTTCCAGCCGGGCCAGGATGAATTGATCAATCGGACTGTTCGACCAGCGTTTATTTTTCAACGCGGGCAACTCGGGTCGCTCGGGTTTGTTGAACGACCAGTGCGGTTTCCATTCCGCGCCTTCGGCAATCCAGCGTTTCAACAACGCGATCTGATCCGACGTGAGTTGCTTCCCGGATTTTTCCGGCGGCATCAGGTCGTCGTCCTTCGCGGTGATTCGTTCGACCAGTGAACTTTTCTCGGGATGCCCTGGCACGATGGCGAAGCTGTCGGACTTGAGCTTTGCCAGCGCCCCTTCCTTCAGGTCGAGCCGCAAGCCAGCCTTGCGATGAGCGGCGTCCGGGCCGTGACAGGCATAACAGTTGTCGGAAAGAATCGGCCGGACTTCACGGTTGAAATCAACCTTGCCTCGCGAGTCAGCCGCCGGCGCCGAAAGCGCAAGCGCGACGCTGACAACAGAAACAAGGCGGCTGAACGGTCGTCGAAACTGACCGAAAGAAGAATGGCTCGGCAAACTGGTCATGCAATTGGACTCACTTAGTTACAACGGGACTACTGTTAGTCTAAAATCCCGCGGACGGTATTCAATCGAATTCTGATACGAACTGCGAAGCTTGTTCCTCCCCGGTGCTTCGCCTAGTTTTGCGCCATGAATCAGTCCGGCAAACCCTCAGTCCCCGGTCGTTTCCTTGTCGGCCTCATGTCAGGAACTTCTGCTGACGGCATTGACGCCGTCGTCGCCAGGATTTCCGGCAGTGGACGCAGCCTTCGGGCAAGTATCGTCGCGCATCGTCACCGGAAATTCTCTCCCGAGCTTCGCGCCCGGTTGATTAAAGTCGGACTTCACGGCCAAGTGGCCGAGATCTGCGAACTCAATTTCGAGTTGGGTGAAATGTTCTCAAAGGTTGCGCTGCAAGCTATTCGCGAGGCGGGTTTGAAGCCGTCGCAAATTGCTGCCATCGGTTCGCACGGGCAGACCATTCATCACCTGCCCAACGCGAAACATCCATCCACACTCCAAATCGGGGAACCTTCTGTTATCGCCGAGCGGACCGGAATCACAACGGTCGGCGACTTCCGCGTGCGCGACATGGCAGCAGGCGGCCAGGGCGCGCCACTGGTACCGTACACGGATTGGGTAATGTTCACGCACAACTCGCGCCCGCGCATCGTCCAGAACATCGGCGGCATCGGGAACCTCACCTTCCTCCCGCCACGCGCAAGACCCGGTGACGTGCGCGCCTTCGACACCGGGCCGGGCAACATGGTCATGGACGCCTTGATGACCAGGTTAAGCCGCGGAAAGCAGGCATTCGATCGCGGCGGAGAATTCGCCGCACGCGGTCGTGTCTCCGAACGACTCCTCGCCGAGTGCACGAAACATCCCTATCTCAAACGCACGCCACCAAAGACGACTGGTCGCGAAGAGTTCGGCGAAGTATTTCTCCACGATTTTCTGGCGCGAGGAAAGAAGCTGATGTTGAGCGATGCTGACCTGGTCGCTACTGCGACGGCGTTTACCGCCGAGACCATTGCGGACGCGTATCGGCGATTTGTGTTCCCAAAACTTAAACCGTCAGCGCTGCCGAAACTGCAAATCATCCTCGGCGGCGGTGGCGCGAAGAATCCAACCTTGGTCCGGATGCTGTTCGAGCGAATTGGCGTCGGCGAACTCTGCGTGCACGAGGATTTCGGCATGGACAGTTCTGCCAAAGAACCACTGGCTTTCGCAATCATGGCACACGAAACTTTGCTCGGGCACCCCAGCAATGTTCCGTCGGTCACAGGTGCGCGACGTGCCGTGGTGCTCGGGAAAATTGTCCCGGGCAAGTGCTGAATTCTCATCGCTCCCTGCAATTTCTCGAACGTCCGCAGGCCGGAAATTGATTGAGTCGCGCGGCGTTTCTTTCCAGAGTTTCCGCGTTCAAATCCGAACACATTTTCGAAGCAGGGAACAATTATGGCAAAACTTGAAGTTAAACCCGCTGGGTCTTGCGCCTACGACATGCTGGCGCTCGGCGAAATCATGCTCCGCCTTGATCCCGGCGAGGGCCGTGTGCGCACCGCGCGCGAATTCAAAGTCTGGGAGGGCGGTGGCGAATACAACGTCGCCCGTGGACTCCGCCGCTGCTTCGGCTTCAAGACGGCCGTGGCGACCGCGTTTGCCGATAATGACGTGGGCCGGTTGCTCGAAGATTTCATTCTGCAAGGCGGCGTGGACACGCAGTTCATAAAGTGGGCGAAGTTCGATGGCATCGGGCGCGACGTGCGCAATGGCCTGAACTTCACCGAGCGCGGTCATGGCGTGCGCGGCGCGGTGGGCATTCCGGATCGCGGCAACACAGCGGCCAGCCAGCTCAAGCCCGGGGATTTCGATTGGGATCACATCTTCGGCAAGCTCGGCGTGCGCTGGCTGCACACGGGAGGTATCTTCGCTGCGCTCAGCGATACCACGCCGCAACTCGTCATCGAGTGCGTTCAGAAAGCCAAGCAGCACGGCACGGTAGTCAGCTACGATTTGAATTATCGCCCCAGCCTCTGGAAATCCATTGGCGGCCAGAAACGCGCGCAAGACGTCAACCGCGAGATCGCGAAGTATGTGGATGTGATGATCGGTAACGAGGAGGATTTCACCGCCTGCCTCGGCTTCCAGGTCGAAGGTGCAGACGAACACTTGCTCCACATTGACGTGACCGCGTTCAAGAAGATGATCGAGACGGCGGTGAAAACGTTCCCAAACTTCAAAGCCACCGCCACGACCCTGCGCGCCGCCAGGACCGCCACAATCAACGACTGGGCCGCCATCGCCTGGATGGACGGCAAGTTCTACGAGAGCCGAAAGTATCCCGATCTGGAAATCCTCGACCGCGTCGGTGGCGGCGACAGTTTTGCGTCCGGTTTCATTTACGGTCTGATGACCACTGGGGATCCGCAGAAAGCTGTGGACTACGGCGCTGCTCACGGCGCACTGGCCATGACCACACCAGGTGACACTTCGATGGCCGATAAGGGGGAAGTGGAGAAACTCATGAAAGGTGGCGGGGCACGGGTGCAGCGTTAGCCAGTGTCGCAGGCGTCCCTCCTGAAGTAACACCACCGACCGACACGGTCGGTGGGACTTTGGCAGTCGGGACGACTGCCCCACTACGGTCGCCGATCCGTTCTTGCGTCAAACCCTGAAGCTGCACACTCTTTTTGCACAATTCATGAAACCCATCTCTCGCCTCTCGTTTGCTTTCGCTTCAGTCCTGCTGGCGCTGACCGTTTTTGCTCAACCAGCAGCAACGCCGCCTGGGGCTTCAAATCTTTCCATTCCCGAAACCGACGACGGCTTGCCCGGCGCGGGGCCGATCAGGCGTTACGATTGGTTTCGCAAACTCTGGTCTGCACGCCGCAACGCTTGGGCACAACGCGTCGAGCAGGATCGCAACGCGCTGGTGTTCCTCGGCGATTCCATCACGCAAGGCTGGGGCGATGACATGGGTGGCAGCTTTCCGGGCGTGAAGGTCGCCAATCGCGGTATCAGCGGCGACACCACACGCGGGGTGTTGATTCGTTTGGAACAGGACGTCCTCGCACTAAAGCCCAGCGGAGTTGTCATTCTCATTGGCACGAACGATCTGGAAGAAGGTGCAGATCCGGAAACCATCATGGCGAACCTGAATCTGATCCTCACCAAGCTGAAGGCGCACAATCCGAAAATGCCCATCGTACTCTGCCAGGTTTTCCCGAGTTCGGAAACCAAGAAACGCCCGGCGGACAAGATCAAGAAGCTGAATCAACTCTACGCTGCCGCCGTGAAAGGTGATGCGCAGGTCACGTTCATCGAAACATGGACGCTGTTTGCCAACGCACAGGGCGATGCCAAGCCGGAAGAGTTCCCCGACTTGCTCCATCCGAATCCGGCTGGTTATGCCAAGTGGACAGCAGCCTTGCGACCGATTCTCGCCACGCTTGGGTTCCTGGAGACGGAGGCCGACAACTTCACACCCGAGCCCGGCTTCGTCAGCCTGTTCAATGGCCGCGATCTGACCGGCTGGGGTTATCGCCCAACTTCGGAAGCGGACATTCAGGGCGCGAAGCGCTGGCAGGCCAGTGACCCCAACGCCCCGCCCTGGCCCATCGTGACAAGCGCAGTCAGCTTTGACGGCAAAACCGCAAGCGATGATGGCCGTTACGTCGCGAAGCATGGTCGGTTGATTGTGACCACACCACCGGAGGGCCGGAAGATTCAGACGCTTTGGACGACGTGCGCGTTCCCGAAGGACTTCGTGCTCAAGTTGGAATTTCGAGCCACGCCGAACGCCGACAGCGGCGTCTTCATTCGCAAACCGCAATTGCAATGCCGCGATTACCTGCTCGCCGGGCCTTACAAGCAGCTCAAGCAATACAAGCCGCAGGAATGGAATGAAATCGTGGTCACCGTGAAAGGCGGCGAGGCCCACGCAACCTGCAACGGTGAAGTGCTGGAGGCCGCGATGAAACTTCCGGAGACCGGGCCGGTTGGTTTGGAGGGCGACCGTGGACAGATGGAATACCGCCGCATCCGGGTGAAGGAATTGCCGTAAGCCATTCCCGGGTTCCACCTAGTCGCCACGGGGCCGAACCGGCTACGGGAGGACCTGTACGCGATAGGTGCGCAGGCCATTCGTAGCAGCGGTATCGTTGAGCGCCGTGGTTGTGCCAATAGCGGTCACAACGGAAGCGACGTTCGACCACGACCCCGAGGCTGGATTGGTAGAATACAAAACCCGGTAGTTCTTACCCACAACACTGCCCCAACGAACGGTCACGGTGTGGTTCGTGCGCCCGAGGTTCTGCACTTTCAACAAAGAAGCCGCATTTGTCGGAATCGTGCCTGCGACATATTCGCCGAAGTTGTTCATGCCATCACCGTCAGGATCAGCATTCGGCCCGGCGTCAGCCAGGGTGAACAACGGGAAGTACGCGCGCTGAAAAAGATCGTCGAGCCCATCGAAGTTGTAGTCGGGAAAAGCGGGTTGGATTTCGAGGAAGCCGTTGGCGTAGGCGACGTTCGTGCCGGATTGCGATACCACGAAGCTGCGCGGGCCGGGCGTGGCGTTGCTTGAAACGCTGATCGGGACACTGATAAAGTTCAAGCCGCTACCGAACGCGTTTGGATTGAACGTCGCGGCCCCGAGGATCAGTCCGTCGCCGGTGATATGCAATGAAGCATTGGCCGTGGGCAGATTGGCGGAGGCCACGCCGATGTGGTAATTGCTTTGCCCGATGGTCATTTTGGCCGGCAGTGGAGACCAGTTGTAAGAACCGGAACTGGCTGTCGGCGCGCGAATGTACGTGATGCGAAAAGGTGGCGTGCGGTCTTGCACGGCGAGATTGAGGGTGTTGGTGACATTGGCCACGACCATCATGGAAATGTTCGTCGTCGGCATGTGGTCGGTGTCCGCGTTGAAGAAATCCGATCCGATGTCCACGCCGGCGACGAGGCGATTGCCAGCGGCGGGGTCCAACGGTGCAATCCGTACCTGATACTCCCCCGGTGGCAGCATGTTAACCTCATACGCGCCCGTGCTGCGCGTGACCGTGCCGGCGACGACGTTGCTGGCGAAATCCTGGACAAACACCTGCGCACCCAAAATCGGGCTGCCATTCTTGGTAACCGTGCCGTTGATCGCGCCGACGTTGGTACGTGTGATGGCATAAAGGAATCGGACGCCGGCAATGTCATCCTTGTCCAGACCGATTTGCAGGTTTCCCGCGCCATATATGCCGCGAAAGAGCATCGTCGCAGCCCCGGCTGGTGAATGCGCCAGCCCCAACAAGTGACCGATCTCATGCAAGGCGACGGCTTCCACGAAGGTCAAGCCACAGGCGTCACTAGGATCGGAAGCATCCGTGATCCATCGCCGGGGGTTGGCGCAACCTGGGATGGGTACTGTCGTTCCATTGAACACGATGTCACTCTCCAGAATGATGTTGCCGCTGTTGAAGGTTGTGAAGGCGACGCCGGCAGCCCCCTCAATGTCGTCGTTGCCACCGTTGACCAGCGTGCTGTTCTTGGTCCAGAAGACCACGTTGCGGTCGTCATTGAGATTCACATCCACTGGCGGCGCAACCAGGCCGGCGTCCTCGAACTTGATAGTCGTGCCGCCGAGGCTCTGCCATTGGGCGAAGGCGGCGCGCACGGCGTTCAGTTCGGCGGCTGTGTTGGTGGCGGACCAACCGTCCGACGCCAGAAAGTAGCGGATCGCACGCGTAGCAGGGTTGACAACATTGGTGCTGACGCCGGGTTGCGCCGTTACCAGATTCCAACGTCGAGCGGTGCCACCAGCGTTGTATTGGAGTACGTAAGCCGGTACCGGCAGAGCGGCGATTCCGAGGCACAATCCAATCCAATGATGCGGTTTCATGGATTTTTCCGTCTGGCTTTCCGGATCAAGTCCCCCAACAGCAGCCGACCTAGGCTTTGAGGCGCAGCGGATCGCGCCCTTCGCAACTCCGGCGCGGATGATCCGTGAAATGGATTGTGCGCAAGCTTCTCACCGGTTTGCGCATCCCGCCAGACACGGAACTTGCCTTGCGCGAGTCCCAGCGTAACCCCCTCGCCACGCTGATTCAGGACGAGGAACGCCACTACTTCCTCGCCCTCCGTGTATTCCACCTGGCCGGAAACCTCCGCCCGCACGTCGCCCACGACACCGCCGCCGTGAACGATCTCGAACGTGTTGGTTTTGAGCGCGCCTTTCAGAACTTCGATCACGTTCACGCGCACGCGGGTGATGATCCGGCCCTCGGCGGTGCGTTCACACGCCTTGCTTTTCACCGTCGCGTGCAAGATCAGATTGGCGCGTCCTTGCAATTCCTCAATGCTCAACGGAATCATCCACCCCGCGGAGGCACGAAAAGCGAGCGCACCCAACAACAAGACGACCCACAGAATTCGGCGGTTGCTCACGGAAAAAAAGGTAATGCGATTTGCCGGTGACGCAATCCGGGATTTTTCCCGCACGGGTTCTGCGTCGCGAACACGCTTGCCACCGGGCGCGGAGACCGGATTACATGTCCACCCTTTGGCTCACGTATGAAACCCGCACATCTCCTGTTACTGCTCGGCATGAATGTTCTCTGGGCGGGCAGCTACGCTTCATTCAAGGCGCTGTCGCCGCACCTGGACGCGGGTGGGGTGGCAACGCTGCGGTTCGGTTTGTCGGCGGTTGTCTTGCTGCTGGCGTGGCCGTGGCTGCCGGGCAGTGCTCCCCGCGGTCGCGAGCTGTTCAAGAACGTTCTCATGGGCGTGATTGTGTTCGTCTGTGCGACACGCTTACAGGTGGCCGGAGTGCAACTGGGTCAGGCCGGCGATGCCGCAGTGTTGATGGGGCTGGAACCGCTGGTCACTTCCGTCGCGGCGGCGGTGTTTCTGCGCGAACACATCGGTCCCAGGCGATGGCTGGGATTTTGTCTGGGGTTGTCTGGTGTGTTGTTCATGGCACAGGTGTGGCGACCGGATTTTCGGTTGCCGGGACTCACAGCGAATTCGCTGTTCGTGGCCTCATTCGTCTGCGAGGCGGCTTATTCGGTCATGGGCAAACCGTTGTTGGAACGCGCCGGGTTGGTCAAAGTGCTGGCCATAGCGCTGATGGCCGGAACCGTGGTCAATCTGCTGATAGATGGACGACAAACCCTCGTCGCCACACAGGCCCTGCCCTTGCGCGCCTGGCTCCTGCTGCTCTACCTCTCGTTGATCTGCACCGTGGCCGGCTACATCATCTGGTTCGTCGTGATTCGCGTTACCGAGGTCAATGTGACAGTGCTGACGGTTTTTCTTCAACCGGTCGTGGGGGTTCTGATCGCTACGCTGGCGTTGGGCGAATCGTTGCATTGGGGACAGCTTTGGGGTTGCCTGGCCATCGTGTTGGGTTTGATCATCGGTCTGTCGCGGCAGATTAGATCGCCCGAACGCATCGAGGAATCCTCCAGCACCAACAGCTCTTCCCACTGAATGATTCGACGAAGAACCACCGTTTGTAAAATCCTCACATGGCAAAATAACGGCCTTGATTTTCCTCCACCTCAAACTGAATCTTCGTCGTAACATGATCTCCGCACTTGAGAATCCGTCCGATCAAAATGTCCACGCTTCCAGGACACGCTACTTTCTGTCAAATCGGTTGAGGTGGCGTCTCCAGTGTCAGCTCGTTGCCCGCCATTTCTGGCTGGGGATTCTGTGCCTTCTGTTCACCGCCCACGCCGCGCCGGCGCAGAATAAAGTGCTGGAGCTTGACGGGGCGGGAAGCTACGTCGAATTGCCTCCGGACATTTTCAAGAATCTGACCCAGGCCACCGTGGAAGTCTGGGCCAAGTGGGACAGCTTTCGCACTTACTCCCGGATCTTCGAGTTCGGCGCCGCATGGCAGTCCATGAATGTGTTCAACCAAGCCAACACGGCAGACCTGCGTTTCAATCTTTATCCGAAGCGGGCGCAGAACGACCCTTCGCTCATGTTTACCGTCCGCACCAATGGCCTAATCCGCCTCAATGAATGGATCCACTTGGCTGCGGTTTCCGGACCGGGCGGCATGGAACTCTATGCGAATGGCGTGTTCGTTGGCGACCACACCAACGCCGCCAGCTTCGCGGACATCCAAGTGGTTCACACCAATCTCCTCGGCCGCGGAATGGCCCGGAATCCGAACGACCAGGATTTTCGCGGCCAGATTGATGAAGTCCGCGTCTGGGATCATCGGCGCACTCCGACACAAATTCGCCAGCACATGCGCAAACGGCTCACCGGAAAGGAACCCGGTCTGGCGGGGCTTTGGAATTTCGAGGACAGCACCGCGCGGGACTCGGTTCATGGTTATCGCGGAAAATTTGTGGGCAATGCCCGGGTGGTGACGGTTGATTCGCCCGCAGATGCCCAACTGATCGCAGATGAACCGCCGCCAGCCGCGACTCCTGCCGCGCCGCAAGCTTCCCTGCCCCCAACCACACTACCAATTGTGACACCGGACGGAGGCAATGCCGCCGCTTGGTGGATCGCTGCGGCCCTGACGTCCATCGCGGCGCTGTTGGTGTGGCTGGTTTTGATGCTCAGGCGCAGCGGCGTTGGCTCCGACAAGTTGATCACGTCAGGCCCCTCACCGGCGCTATTGGCCGGACCAGACCAATCGGCATCGGGCACAAATCCATCCGCACAGCAGGAGTTGAAGGACCGGGCCTTGGCCGAATTGACCGAGTTCGCAAAGCAAAGTCTGGTTCAAGGGCTTTACTCGCAACGAAAAGCCCTGCTCGAAGCGCAGCAGAAAGCGCAGCAGGAACTGGTGGCCTTGGAAAACCGCTTGGTGGCGCTCCATCTGCCCGATCGCATTCAAGCGTACGAGCAGCGTATCGCCGAACTGGAAAAACAACTTGAATCCCGCAGTGACGAAGTGCGGGAACTGACCAGTGCCACGCTGCTGCTCTTGCGGCAGAAACTCGAAGAAGAAAGGCAACTCGAACGGAAAGCCAGCCGTTTTGAGTAACCCGGCAAGAAATCAGTGCCGTGTGAAAAGGCCGGACAGTTTGTCCGGCCTTTTTCATCAGACGTTCGACTTCAATCCGTCAGCTTCCGTCCGGCACGCTGCGCGATGGCCTGCGACTTCGCGCAGCCGGGCTTCCTCGGTGCTGGCGCAGCGGTAAACTGCCTTGAGGCACACGGGACAGACCCGGATGTCCGTTTCGCCGGCCGGCGGTAGTTTCTCCCAATCGCCGGGACATTCGCTGCTGTCGAGTTGCTCACAACCAAGGATACGTGTCATGGGTGGAGGTTGACCTGAAATGGACAAACGTCAAACCAGTTGGACGACATGGCGGGTTGGCGTTGGAGAGCAGTGCATGACGAGTCCATTGTGTGTCAAACCACGAGTCAGCCCGTCGGAACGAGGAACCGGAGCACAGGTCAAAAGTGGAATTCCTGACTAGGCGAGAGGAATCCGGTTGGGTAACGTCGTGCGTGAATGAAAAGCGAATCGGCGAAGACATGGTCGGCTGATGAGATGAGGACGGCCATAAGCCCGGTCATGACATCGGAGAGGTTGAGTGGACGGATGTACAGAAAGGCGTGGGAGTCTCGGCCAGCAGAAGATCACGATTCAACTCTGTCACGCCGCACTTTTCTGGGCCGCGCCTCCACTGCAATAGCGGCCGTCGCGCTGACTTCCCTCAAGGGGCGGATGCTCGCCCAAGTCAAACCGGAGCGAATGACCTTGTGCCTTTCGCCCGGCTCTATTGGAGTGAAGGCAAATCAGCGGGAAGCCATGACCCTCGCAGCGAAGCACGGATTCACAGCCGTCGAACCTTTCCCACAATTCCTTGCTGGTCTCGACGAAACCGGTCGCGGGGAACTGCTGGCCGAGTTGAAGGCCAACGGACTGAGCTGGGGTGCGTCAGGATTGCCGGTGGATTTCCGGGGTGATGACACCCGCTTTGAACAGGGTCTGGCGGAACTGCCCCGTCTGGCTGCGGCGCTCCAACGATTCGGCGCCACCCGCGTTGGCACCTGGATTTCTCCGGGACATAACACACTGGATTACACCGCCAACTTCGAGCGACATCGGCAACGGCTCGCAAAGGTGGCGCAAATCCTCAAGGAGCATGGATTGCGTCTGGGACTGGAATACGTGGGAACCCCATCGGCGCGAGCCCGGTCGGCGCATCCCTTCGTGTACAACTTGAGCGGCACCCGCGCCCTGATCGCAGCCATCGATACCGGCAATGTGGGGCTGGTGCTGGATAGCTGGCATTGGTGGACAGCCGGTGACACGGAGGCAGCGCTGTTAAAGCTGCGCAACGCGGATGTGGTGTCCGTGGATCTCAATGACGCGCCAAGCGGCCTGACACTGGAGCAACACCAGGATGGCCAGCGGGAGTTGCCGTCAGCCACAGGTGTCATACCAGTGGCGAAGTTCCTGGCTGCCCTGCGGCAGATCGGGTGCGATGCGCCAATTCGAGCCGAACCCTTCAACAAAAACCTCAACGCGCTGGAGAATGATGAAGCCTGCGCCGCAACGATCGCCGCACTTCGCAAAGCACTAGATTGAGTCAACGATCTCCGGCAAAGCCAGAGGCTTGAAAGGGTGAACCTGCGTAAGTTGTTGGAGGAATGGTGCCCCGGGGGGGACTCGAACCCACGACCAATTGATTAAGAGTCAACTGCTCTACCAACTGAGCTACCGAGGCAACCAAGGGCGCGCAGGATGCCAACCGGGATACAATTGTCAATCTTGCGTTGCGCCAGCAGAGATGCGTGGGGCGCAGCTTCACACCGGCACCATCAAGTTGTGAGCCAGAGTTCGTCCCAGTGGCCGAGGTCGCGGGCTTCTTCCAAAGCGTCTAGGTGGCGGAGTC